>Ga0233414_10000058_pt1 | contig 51338 bp, 26 predicted proteins | sample Na_anoxic_10_MG_FD_189020 | JGI IMG/M metagenome (GOLD analysis project Ga0233414, IMG submission 189020) | Seawater microbial communities from Saanich Inlet, British Columbia, Canada - Na_anoxic_10_MG | ecosystem: Environmental > Aquatic > Marine > Inlet | place: Canada: British Columbia... | reverse complement strand
ATGTAGATCCTGTTAAATGTATAGAAAAGAAATCTGATAAGCCTTTAAGTGCAGCTGAAATAGCAATTGTACTCTATGAGGTTATAGAAAAGGATTTATCTAGTGAATCAAAAATAAATACGGTGGTGAATGTAGCTAAAATCCTTATAGATTGGGAAACTAAGATTAGATTATATCAGCTTGATCGAGATGAAAAAGCTATTATAGAAATAGTTAAAGATACTAAGATTAGAAAAAACTAAAACAAAGTAAATGGGATTTTGGATAATGTTAGCAGTAATTGTAATCATATTGGATATATCATATGAGGTGCAAAAAGACAAAAAAAATAAGGAGGACTAATTATGGCACTAGATAAAAACGTAGCAAAAGGAATCAAGACAAGACAGCAATACCAACATAAAAGGGTAGCAAAAGGAATCAAGGCAAGACAGGAAAACGAAAAGAAGGAGGACTAATTATGACAACACAAGAAAGAAATATATTGATGGCTGAATTTAAAGGCTGGACGTACAATGAAGAGACTGAAAAGTTTACAAAAGGAAATTTAACTTTTGCTGAAGGAGCATTTTGGTATGATCAAAGCTGGGATAGTCTAGCTCAAATCATTCTTCTTTGTAATAAGAGAGTGCAACCTATGGGTGTATGTCCAGAAGATAAAGACTTTGAATATTGTGACCAAGGTGCCATGAAAGATTTAGTCTTTGACTTTAATGAAATGATTGAAGCCTATGGTTTAGCTCTAGTAGGCAATGATATAACCCAGGCTCATAAGATGACAGCTGAATGGATCATTAAGTACAATGAGCTATATGATAATGCCAAGCAGTTATTTGATGCTGAGAAGTATGAAGGGAGTGATCATGAAGATTGAAAAGGAAGAATTCCTTTTGTCACTACTCTTTTTCATAATATTTATTCTTTTAATTATATCACTTTAAGATGAACATGGTTCCTAAAATTACAGATGTTGTTAACCAACCAAATTTTAGGAATTTTGTTTTTCTTGAATCTTTTTTAATTTGCTCAGACAAATTAAAGATATAAGTATTTTTTTCAGCAATCATTATATTTTGAGTGTTAATCGCTTGAGTTTTATTATGCAAAATATGATCCTGAATTGATATTAAAGAATCTAAAGTATGAATGTGGTCTTCTGAAAGTTTTAATAATGTATCACATTCATTGGCATAAATTACTCTTTCAGCAATCTGCCTAAGCAGGTCAATATTATAACAAATCATTGTATCTCCTGTATCTGGATCAATGTAAACGGGATCCTGGGAGACTTGACCTAATGATGCTGTCCAACTCAATGATGTTAGCATTATTAATATGAATATATTTTTCAATGTAAACTTTTTTTATAGTTTCCTTAAACTGTATTATTGTATCAACTTTAATTAAATATTCATTAAGAACACTGTTTAAAGAATCATTAGATTTTTGAAGCCTTTGAATCCTCATTATCTCATTTGAATCATCATAAGGTATGACAATACTTTCAGGTCGTCTAAATATTAATAAACCAGCTAAAATTAAAATAATAATAATGAGGATTAAAGAACTTTTATTTAGCATTCTATGGTGCTTTAGACCCTTCTGCTGGCGATAAACCAATTAAAGAATCTTTAGATCTTAAAAAGATTAAGGCTAAAGCGCCTAATTCTGCTGCTTCCATAGATGTATGATCCTTAGACATATACAAATATGTAGCTATTAACAGCAATGCTATTCCGAGAACTGTGGTAACTAAACCGTCTTTAAATAATCGTTTCATATGATTTATTTATTATAATATACAAAAATTCTTTTAAACCGATATAAATGACAAATATTACAGATATTAAAACAAAAGCTGAATTAACTGAATGTGTGTATAAAGAAGCAAACGAAGAGCTTAAAGAGTTTACACTAGAATTCTATAAAAATTACAACATTAAATTAAAGATATTTTATGAAATTAATAAAATTGACATTTCTAAATCAGCAATTAGAGATTTAAATATTCACGACATATATGAAAGTATTAATGAATTAATTGTAGATGACTTTCCAAACGGGTTGCAATCCAAATCCAGAAAAATGCCATTTATTTATTATAAACATATTTTCTATAAATTAGTTTATGATCTCCATAGATATAAATTAAAAGATATTGCAGGACATTTAAATCAGCATCATGCTACTGTTTTACATTCTGTTAGTGTAGGTGCAAATTTATTACATAATAAGACAGATAGGAGATTTAATTTTGCATATGAAAGAATAATTAACTATCTAAGAAGTAAATATATGATATGAACGAAATCTTTAAAATTTTACATAAAAACAAAATAACACCAAATCAATTTTATTTATTGTATACTTTACATGAAAAAATAGCATGTGTTAACATAAGCTCTGTTAATTTAGAAACAAGAAAACTAATATTAGGTGAATGGATTACTAAAAAAGATGAATCTTACAAGCTTACTACAAAAGCCTTATGTTTATTAAAAGAAATTAAAATGTACTTTAAGACTTCAAAAAAGAAGTCTTCTGATGACCTTTTAGGTAAAGACTATAGCGAAAAGTTAAAAACTTATAACTCCATTTTCCCAGCAGGAAAGTTACCGGGAGGTAGAACAGCAAGAGTAAATGTTAAAAATCTAGAACCGGCGTTTAAATGGTTTTTTGATTTCTATGATTATGACTGGAAAACGGTATTTCAAGCAACTGAAGAATTTGTAAATGAATACAACACTAAAAAGCAGTGGATGAGTAATTCACAGTATTTTATAAGAAAACAACAAGTTGATAAAACATGGATTTCAATACTTGCAGATTATTGCGAATTAGTTATAGAAGATCGAGATAATCCTCAAAAATTAAGCGATAATATTTTATCAACCAAAGTAGTTTAGTTATCTTTAATAGAAGTTAACCAAACTCAAAATTCCCAATAAATATATGGAGTTAGAATACGATTCTGCAAAAAATTTGTGGAAACCATTAAAACAGGGCTATCAAGAATCATTAAAATATCTGCAAGGTAGACAGCAAGGATTAATTACAAGTCTTAAAACTCCTTGGGATAAAGTTAATGATGCAACAATAGACGGATTTGAATGGCATAATATGATTGTGGTAGGAGCTAGACCCGGTTGTGGTAAAACAGTGTTTAAAGATCAGCTTATTAAAGAGAGTTTTATATTAAATCCTAATGATGAGTTTAGAGTTTTGGATTTTCAGTTAGAAATGCTTGCAAGAGCATCAGCAATAAGACAATACTCTAGTGAACTAGGATTGAGCTATAAAGAGCTGTGTAGTGCCGAAGGTAAGTTAAGTAAGACAGATTTACAAAGATGTTTGCAATTTGCTAAATCAGCAATAAACAACCCTGTAGATATTATTGAAAATCCCCCTACTGTTTTTGAATTTGCAAATATTATAAAAAGATATATGAGCGAATTCAAGAAAAAAACATATACAAAAACTCTTATAACAGTTGATCATTCAATTTTATTAAAAAGAGCTTCTGGTCAAAAACATATGGATATGTTATATGACTTTGGAGAAATTTGTACAAAATTAAAGAGACTCTATCCTATAACATTTTTGATATTATCCCAATTAAATAGGGACATAAATAGACCTGAAAGGAATGAAGAAGGTAAATATGGAAACTATATACTTGATTCTGATATATTTGGAGCAGATGCTTTACTTCAACATGCTGATGCAGTTATAGGTTTAGATATACCAGCTAAAAGAAAATTAAGAATTTATGGCCCAGACAAATATATAATCGACAGTGAGCAGGTCATGGCTATGCATTTTCTTAAACTAAGAAATGGAGATCCAAGAATGAGTTTCTTTAAGGCTGCCTTTAATAAAATGAGAATTGAAGCAGGCACAGCACCTGCTCAAATGGAAATAAAAAGTAATAATTATCACTAAATATGACAAAAAAGATAACACCTAAAGAAAGAAAAGAAGCAACAGCGCGTTTAAAACTACACCATGAAGATACTTTTAAGAAGCTTAACTTAGAAGATCCTGCATATATCCCTAAAATGGCCTATGTACCTGCTGAACTAAGCGGTTTACATATAGGTTTTTTCACAAGCGAATTAGAAGGTGGTGTAGATGTATATACTGAGAAAGTAAGTAGATATATGGAATCAGAGGATCCCTCTAGAACACTATATAAATGGAAATATAATCCTCACTTTAAAAGTGAATATGCTAGTGAAGCAATAACTGGCGGAAGTATAAGACACTTTATACCTCTTGATGAATTAGAGATTGTAGATATGAGTCAATATGATGTTGAAAAAATATCAACTACTTTTCTCGATGTAGAACTAAATAAAGAAGTAACACAGGAGGGTCAATATTGGCTAGAAAAAATAGCTAAGGCGTTAGAACGCATAGCAATCAAATTAGAAAATACAGATAAATTATAAATATGGCACACAGTATATTAGTTATAGCAGAATCAGGATCTGGCAAAAGCCATGCTATACAATTTTTAGATCCTAAAGAAACATTTATTATAAATGTTGCTAATAAACCACTACCTTTTAAAGGATGGAGAAATAAATACAAAAAGTTAGATTCTAAAACTGGAAAAGGCAATCTATCTGGAACATCTACTTCTACTGGGATATTAGCGGCAATGGATTATGTAGACAAGAAAAGGCCGGATATCAAAAATGTAATAATTGATGATTGGCAATATATGGCTGCATTTGAATATTTTAATAGGGCTGATGAAACAGGATATAAAAAGTTTACAGATATTGGGCAAGCCTTAGCATCCGTTGCTAAAAAACCAGCTTCAATGCGTGATGACTTATTTATATTTTATTTGACTCACTCTGAAGAAACTTCAGATGAAAGAGGAACAAGAAAACAAAAAGCAAAAACAATAGGAAAAATGGTTGATGAAAAATTAACTATAGAAGGTTTGTTTGCAATTGTTTTATATGCAAAAGTTAAAAAGAATGCAGATGGTGAAATGGAATATGTATTCCAAACAAAAACTTCTGGTTATAATACTTGTAAATCTCCTTATGGGATGTTTGAAGAAACCGATGTAGATAATAATCTACAGTTAGTAAAAGATGCAATAATTGAATACGAACAATAAAAAAAGAAAAAAAATGGGATTAAGTACAAAAGATGTAAAAACAACAGGTGGCTCAGGAATGCCTAAAACCATTCAACCTGGAAATGCAAAAATAAAAGTAAATAGAATATATTTAGAAACTTTTCCTTTTGAGGAAAATGCATACCATTTAGTGTTAGATTGTGAAACATCAAAACTTGATAACTTTGAAGGATTCTTTATAGATAAAAATAAAGAATCATTAGGAAGATATGCCGGTCAAGTAGGGAGAGTAAAAGCTAGTGAGTGGGCTTATGTAGATAAAGTGTTAGCCAACGGTAATAAAATAAACAGGGATTTAGAAATTTTGAAATTTGTAAAACTCTTTTGTGAAACAACCGGATGTGATGATTGGTTTCAAAAAGTAGATAATAAATACGATACTATTGAAGAATTTATAAAAGCTTTTGATACTAAAAAACCATTTGAAGATGTATATTTTGAAGCATGTATAGGTGGTAGAGAATATGAAAATAAAGCAGGCTATATTAATTATGATTTATCTTTTCCAAAGACAAATAGAGATGGTCTTTCAATGACAGCAGAAGATGATACATCAAAATTGTTAACTTTTAATGATAAAACACACATTAAAAGAAAGAAAGCTCCTGAAGCTGTAGAGTCTTTTGAAGCAGAGAATACAGATTTTGAAATTGAACTAGACTAATTTAAATACAGCAGAGGTGTCAAAAGCCTCTGCTGTATTAATTATGGGACTAGGAACTAAAATATTATCTACAGAAATAGAATTTTGGACTTTTGAATATTATTGCAATTTGAATGAGAAATTGCATGGTCAAAGAATAAGGTTAAAATCTCTATGGACTACTGAAGCGGTAGCTTCAATGTATATTTTTTATGATATAGATCAAAAACAGTACATGTTTAAGGATTTTTCATCTGGTTATTCTGGTACATATATCACATTAGTTCAGAATCTTTTTAATATTGAAACTACTAACGAGTGTATTAAAAAAATAAATGAGGATTATAAGACCTATCTATTAACTAATAAAAAGTGCGAAACTGTACTTGTAGAACCTGCTAAATATTATGTAAACGCATTCAAAAAAAGAAAATGGCATAAAAATGATGCCAAGTATTGGTTAGAATATCAAATAGGTTCCTCATTATTAGAAAAGTATAATGTATATCCTTTAGTTGAGTTTTCACTTGCTAAAGAAAATAAAAACTCAATTGAAGAAATAAAATTCAAAAATGAATTAATGTATGGGTATTTTAAATCTAACGGCGTGCTAGCTAAGATTTATAGACCCAAATGCGCAAGTTTGAAATTTATAAAAGTTTCAAACTATATCCAGGGTTCTGAACAACTTGAATATAAAGCTCCTAAATTGATTTTAGCATCTTCTATGAAAGATCTTCTTACACTAAGGCGATTAAAATTCAATGTAGAAATAATCGCTCCAGACAGCGAAAGCACATTAATTAGTAAAAATGTAATGAGTTCTTATTTTCATAAATATAAGGAAGTCATTGCATTTTTTGATAATGATGCTGCCGGTCATAGATATATGAGCAAATATAAAGATGTCTATGGTATAGAAGGTATATATCTAAATATGGAAAAAGATCTAGCTAGGTCTGTTAAAATCCATGGTCTAAAAAAAGTAAGGCAATATCTAAAGCCTTTAATAACAGCATAATATATGAATTGGATGTATGACGATGGTAAAGTTTTAAAAAGCTTTACAGATGAAATGATCCCTAAAGATGCGATTGGTTTTGTATATGAGATGACATGCGTCATTGATGGATCAGTAAAAAAATACATAGGAAAGAAAAATTTCTATGCTAATGTGAAAACTAAACTTGGTAAAAAAACAATGCCAAAAGATGGTAGAAAAAAGAAGTATAAACGAGTTAAAAGGTTTACCTATAAGAATTACTATAGTAGTAATGAGGTGCTTAAGAATGCGCATAAAGATGGTATAAGGATTACTCGTACTATACTTAAAATTTGTTACAGTAAATCAGAACTTACTTATGAAGAGGTTAAGACTCAATTCATACACGAAGTGTTAGAAGATAATAGATATCTGAATTCTAATATATTAGGTAAGTTTTATAAAAAACAATTAAATGAACAATAATGAATCATTGGCCAAAGCATCAAAGGAATTAATGTTTAAAGAGCCTTTTTATGGAATATTTTTAATGTCGCTAAGAAAAACATGGGTTGATAATATGGGTACAGCCGGTGTAAGCAAAAATGGTATAAACTTCAAATTATCAATTGATCCAGAATTTTGGAAATCTTTGACCTCTGATTGGCAAAAAGGTATATTAAAACATGAATTACTACATATTGCATTTTTTCATTTAACAATGAGAGATAGCTTCTTAGATAAGAAGTTGTTTAATATAGCTGCTGATATTGAAATTAATCAATATATAGATAAAAGCATGTTGCCTTGTGCAGACATGGATTATCAAGATTATTTAGAAAAATATAAAGATGACGATAATGCTCCACCAAGAGGTGCTTATCTAGAAGATTTTGATGAACTAAATTTAAATAGAAAAGCTGGTACTAAATACTATTATGAAAAACTTCAAGATGCTTGTAAAAAAGGCAAAGGAACCTGTAAGGCGTTAGACATGCTTATGGGCAATGGTGAAGGTGATGAAGCATCAGGTATTAAAACAGATATTCATCCTACATGGAAAGAATTTGATAATTTGCCTGAAGCTGAGAAAAAATTAATTCAGAATCAAACAGATCATGTATTAAAAGGAATAGCAGAAGCGGTAAATAAAAGTCAAGGGCATATACCTGGTGAATTAAGCAGTTATATTAATGCTTTATTAAATGAAGAGCCTCCAAAATTTAACTGGAAAGCTTATGTACGAAGGTTTACTGGAGGATCTATTAAAACCTTTACTAAAAAGTCTAGAAGAAAAATTAGTAAAAGATACTTTGGACAACCCGGTCTTAAAATAAAAAAGAAAAAACATATACTAGTTGGAATAGATACATCAGGTTCTGTTAGTAATGATGAATTAAAAGAATTTTTTCATGAGATTCATCATATATTTAAAACAGGTTGTGAAGTAACTGTTGCACAATGTGATACAACAATTAGCAGTCTTAAAAAATATGAAAAAAGAGATGATGGAAAAATAGCAATCACAGGAAGGGGAGGAACAGCGTTTGACCCTGTTATAAATCTTTTTAATGAAAATCTGCGTGACTATAGCTGCTTAATCTATTTAACAGATGGAGAAGCCACCGCACATGTAAAACCGAGAGGAAGAATTTTATGGGTATTATCAAGTGTATCTAATGATAGATATATTGATAGTTTACCAGGACCAGTAATCAAATTAAATTAAAAATAATGTCAAACAAACTAAATCAAGTTAGCTTAAACACAACGGAATTAAAATCATTTTTAACAACAATCATAAACAATAACCAAACATTACAAAGCAATAATAAGCCACCAATTGCTGTAGAAGTAATTGGTGAATCAGGGATTGGTAAAACATCTAGTGTATTACAATTAGCTGATGAGCTATCTATGAATTTTGTAAAATTAAACTTGGCACAAATTGAAGAATTAGGAGATTTAGTAGGATTTCCTATTAGACAATTTCAAATGGCTAAGAATAAAGGCACTGCTGAAAAGCCAGTATGGAGTAGCAAATGGGCCGATGAGCATTTAATTGAATCTTATAGAGAATCCGGATGGAAAGCAACTGGTAAATCACAAATGGCTTATTGTGCGCCAGAATGGATAGCAAATAAGAAAGAAGGAGGTATTCTTGTATTGGATGATTGGAACCGTGCAGATGTTAGATTTATTCAAGCTGTTATGGAACTTATAGATAGACAAGAGTATATCTCATGGAAACTACCTAAAAACTGGCATATCATACTAACTGCTAACCCGGATACAGGGGATTATCTTGTTCAATCTATTGACTCAGCTCAAAAGACAAGATTTATATCCGCTAATCTGAAGTTTAATGTTGACGATTGGGCTATATGGGCAGAATCAGCAGGGATTGATGGTAGATGTATTAACTTTTTATTAATGCATCCTGAATTAGTTACGCAAGAAACCAATGCAAGATCAATTACTACATTCTTTAATGCAATTTCTGGATTTGAAGATTTTACTAAAGATCTAGTAATGATTCAGATGATTGGAGAAGGTTCTGTGGGACCAGAGTTTGCAACAATGTTTACACAATTTATTCATAATAAATTAGATAAAATAATCAGCCCGTTAGTAATGTTAACTCATGAAAGCGACCAATATGTTATATCTCAATCTAAACAATGTATTGGGGAAGATGATGATTATAGAGCAGATATTGCAAGCGTACTTTGTACAAGATTAGCAAATTATTCATTGTATTATGCTCAAAATAACTCTATTACGCAGAAAATAATTGATAGAATAATGCTATTAAGTACAGAAGACATTTTTGCAAATGATCTTAAATATTATGCAATTAGAGAAATTATTAATGGAAATAAAAACAAATTTAAAGCATTAATGCTAAAACCTGAAGTTTTAGAAATGGTTACTAAATAAAAAACTATGAGTGATAAACTTTCAGCCGAGCAAATGGCTCGGCTTTCAGCGTATAATTTTAATAAGACACTGTATAAAGAACAAACCAATTCAAAAGGTTATATAACTTCTACATTATATCAAATAGAAGAAGAAATATATGAAAAATTTTCTAAGTATTTTTCAGGAGAAAAAGTACAAAATAATGTTGCATCTTTTAATAAAAAAGATAAAGTATATATTTTATCTCCTCACCCTTTGCCTCTATATAAAATAAAAGAAGCTGTTAAAAGCAAGGGAGGGGTAATAACTAATGATATATCTAAAGCAACAAAAATATTAGGACATAATTATATTAGTGAGCGTGTGCTTGATTCTAATTGTCAAGCTAGGTTAAGTTCACTAATGATTAATATGGATGTTAGACTGACTTCTGTTGATTATAATGATCTTGATTATCTCACTACTCCTGAAGACTATATTAATTGTGATGAGCAGAATTCTTGTTTGACTGCTTTGCAAAGTAGATATAACATAAAAATTTCTGATCTTGTAAGCAGACTTCCAATTATAATATCTCCTAAAATAATATCAAATGAGGGAAGACTAAGCGGATGCTCTAGCGATAATAGTGAGAAGTTTTATGTAAGAGATGAATTTGTTAAAATCCTATTTTATGCATTAATTAATAAAATTCCTATAATTTCTCCAACAGATTTCATTAGTAATTGTACAAACCAAGGTAGTCTTACAGATCCTAATGTTTTTGATTCAATTTTTAATATGTTATCTGGAAGTAGTTCTGACAAGGCTATAGGAGAATCTTTATTGTGCAACGTAAATACAACAGGCGCAATAGGTGAGTTATATGAACTTGCACAATCCTTTAGCTATTTAAGATATGTACACAATAAGGAAATGAAATTTTTTATACAAAGCACTCCTTTTTCAGATCTATGTAGGCTATATGATGCTTCATCTTTTCTAAAATATTGCATAGAAAATGACCTACTTACAAGCAAACTATTTAATAAATATATAAACGAATGTCGTGAAGAATTGATAGGATCGTTACCTGATGATCCTTTTTTTGATATTGAAATAAACTTAAACAATGAATATAGCTCCTATAAACTTGACAACAAAGAGTATTCCCATACTAAGCCCATCAATGAAGATGGCTGATATTAAGAATGAAGGATTAGAATTTTTCTATGCAGATTGTTTATCACTGAATAATAAATTATTACTCAAAGAAGGATATCATGCAGATTATATAGCAAATTTTATAGATCTTTTGACGTATGATGATAAAAAAGTAATACCGAGTAAATTTAAATCTATATATATATTTGCTAATGCAAAATGCCCTAGATCTAAAATAAGAAATTGGGCAAGCAAGCATAAAGCAACTATAACTAGAAATATATTAAAAGCTGATCTAATAATCACCCCTTCTAATAAACGCGGAATCTTTACAGATTTGGTTAAACACACAAGGTATCGAGGTTTTAATATAATGGATAAAGATAATTGTATTATCCCAGCTTATGCAAAGTATCAAAGTGATATATTAAAACGAACTTGCTGGGATGAAGATGCTACAGAAGATCAGAAAAGAATTTATGGAACATGTTCTAGTCAGATGAGCAAACTGTATAATTATGTAAATACAGATAAACATAGTCATTGGTATCATCAAGTATATCACGCGGCTACAGGTGATGTGGAAGAGCTATTAAAAGTAATAAATGCTCTCAATAAGTGTCATGTAATGTCTTCTAAGGTTTTCAATAAAGTAATTAATGAAGATTCAATGGTTATTACAGATTTAGTAAAGACGAATTTAAATTTATTATTTCAAGCAGAGAATCCCAGCGACCATGTAATTGCTATAGAAACGCTTGCTAATTGTCATTATGAAAAATCTTTTGAAAATGTTTGTGAATTGCTAGTTGATCATTATTGGAAAATACACAATAATAAAGCAAAAAATCATGTGCATTTTAAAGGATTAAAAGATTTTTTAAACTTTCCAGATTTAAGTCGTATAAGCATATACGATATGTTTAAATCCGCAATGGATAATGATATATTAACAAAAGAAATGGCAATAAAGTTTGGAGAACGTATAGTATTAGATTATAAATCTAAATTATACGGCTGTTCACAATTTTTAAAACCAGAAAAGTTTAAATTTACAGATGAAGTTCAACAATATTTTAGAAACAAAAATGAAAACTAATACAAATGCTGAAAATGAATTTTATTCAAAAGATTTTTGGTTCAGCTACTCGAGTTTAAATAAACTACTGTATTCACCAAGTAGTTTTTACAATTGGTATATATTAAATGAAAAGGAAGAATCTCTTGATTCTCACCTTGTTGGTGGTAAAATTGTACACTGTTTATTATTAGAACCTGAAAATTTTAGTAAGGAATTTGCAATAATGCCGGGTAAATTACCAGGAGCTAGTAATAAAAAGATTGTAGATATTATCTATAAAGAATATGCAGAATCAAGTGACACAATATCTAATGATTTAACTATTTATTCGGATGCGATTATTAATGAACTCACATACATGCAGTTGCATCAAAAACTTGTTGATGATAAAGATTTGAAAAAAGAAGGATCTAAAACCGGAGATCAAAAAAGACTCAGTAAAGTATTAACTGCTGAAAACATTGAGTATTTTAAATTTTTGGTTAATAGTTCTGGAAAAATAATCATTGATCAAGAAACATATGATAAGTCTAACAGGAGTGTTGAAGCAATTAAGTCTAATTCACATATTTCTGAGTTAATGGCTTTAAATGTTGCTAAAAATGATTTTGAATTACTTGAGGCATGTGAAGAAAATGTAGAAGTATGGAATGAATTATTTATTCAAACAAAAATTCAGGATGGTGTTGGATTTAAAGGTTTTATTGATAATTTAGTTTTAGATCACGCTAATCAAAAGATTATCATCAATGATTTAAAAACAACATCTAAATCTTTAGCAGACTTTCCAGAAACAGTTAAGTATTATAAATACTGGATGCAAGCCGCTATATATTATAGATTGGCTGAATTTTGGAATAGTAATAATGTAGGTATAAATGTTAAAAATTATAAAATTGAATTTAATTTTGTTGTTATAGATAAGATGAATCAAGCTTATGCGTTTCCAGTAAAAGAAGAATCAATGAAGCAATGGTTAGTTGATTTAGATGTAGTAATAACACAAGCTATGTGGCATTATAATGAACATAACTATGATTTACCATATAAATTTGCATTAAAACAAGTAACACTTTGAAAATTAATGGCTAAAATAAAAGATATATATAGTAAATATTTTCAAAAATCTCGCAGTTTTCTTTATCCTGCTCTTAATATTAGAAGAGATTCGAGCATTGTTCCTATACAAAGTTATTTGGCATGGGATGATAAAATAAGCAGCGATCAAATAATTTGTATAACAGATAAAAAGCTGATATTACATTATAAATTAAGGTCTGATCAACAATTTAGTAGATTTGAAGACCAGAAATTATTAAATAACGTTTTATTTAGCGATTTTATTCAACTTGATTCTGAAAATGGTTTGTATTTATTTGATTTTAGTGAGGATTATTCAGATGATTGGGATTATTTTTTAATGGGTAAATATTCACAGTTTTCCAGCAAACTTAAAAAGCAGATAGCTAATTATTTCAGAAAAAATAAAAATTCATATGTTTTTATGGAAAGCTTTATGCATCCAGAGAAATATTATGGTGATTATGCTGAAGTTTTAAGTGTTGATCCAAATGATAAACATGAAATGGAGCTTAGATTAAAAACAGTTGGAGAGTTGTGTGAGAAACCTGACTTTAAAAAAGAAACATTGAAAATGCATTGTAATAGCAAAACAATTTAATAGATTTGTATAAAATATTTTTATGTCAGATACTAAAAAACCAACATCTAAAAAATCAAGTCCTAAATGGAAAGCGGGAAATATGATGCTTATTACAAGCTCATGGGGCCCAACTAAAACATTTAAATTAATACCTGTAGACAAAAATTGCCCATTTCTTGAATGTATATTCAACCCGTCTGAAAAAATACTAGCAGTAATAGGAACTCTTAAAAAAGAAGTATATCACATGGTTGAGAGACTTGACGATAATGGAGAGCCTATTAAAGCAAAAGTTAAAAGAACGAATGGTTCTGAGTTTAGGCAAATGAGACAAAGAATGGAAAGCTATAATGAGTATTATCTTTTTGAAAAAGAAGATATTACGGAATTCATTGAAGCTTTTGCTATAAATCTTGATTATGATTATAAGCAATACCTTAATGCATCAACAATGGAAGCACCAAATCAATCAGGAATACTTCCGGGACCTATGGTAGAAAAGGGTGATAGCAAATTGATCATAACATAAATAGTCAAAATATTAACAAGGAGGGTTTAGTTAAGCTCTCCTTTTTTTGGCTCTAAACATTAGTAATTATGAATCATTGGATAATGGATTATGAGACTCTTGCTAATTGTTTTGTAGGTGTATTTAAGAATTACAAGACTAACAAAGTTAAGGTCTTTGCAATTTGTCACTTAAGAAATGATTTTGAGAGATTCATTAAATTTTTAGAAACGAATGTAAAAAATAAAGAAATACATATTTCTTATAATGGTTTAGCTTTTGATGGTCAAATTAGTGAGCATATATACAGAAATAGAGCTGAGTTGGCCAAATTATCACCAAGAGAAATGGCTATATGGATATATACAAAAGCTCAGCGAACTATAGAACTATCAAGAAATAGAGAATTTCATGATTATTATGAAAACTCAATGAGTTTTAAGCATATAGATTTATTTAAACTTAATCATTGGGATAACGCTGCTAAAAGATCTTCTTTAAAGTGGCTTCAATTCATGATGGATTGGAAGAATCTTCAAGATATGCCAATTGAACATAGTTTTCTAGTTACAAAGCAAGAAGAATTAAACCAGATTATTAATTATTGTATAAATGATGTAATGTCTACAGCTAAAATATTTGAACTTAGTAAAAAACAAATACAGCTTAGATTGGATTTAACTAAAGAATATAAGGTAAATCTACACTCTGCATCAGAAACTAAAATCTCTAAAGAATTGTTTTTATCTATACTTTCAGAAAAAACTAAAATTTCAAAGTATATACTTAAAAATTCTAGAACTAAACGGAATATCATAATTGTAAAAGATATAATTCTTCCTTATATATCATTTAAAACTAAACCCTTTAATGAACTTCTTAATAAGTTTGCGGGATTAAGTATTGATCCTAAAAACATTAAAGGCGTATTTAAAGCAACGCTGTCTGTATCTGGTGTTAAGACTCATTTTGGATTAGGTGGTGTACATGGAGCGGGTAAACCAGGTATTTATAATAAAAATGAAGAGATGATCATAATGTCTTCAGATGTTGTAAGTTTTTATCCAAATCTTGCAATAAAGAACGGATGGGGTCCTGCACATTTTCCAAAAAAAGAATTTCTTGAATTATATGAAGGACTTTTTGAAGGAAGAAAAAAGATTCCTAAATCAGATCCAAGAAATTATGTATATAAAATTTTACTTAATGCTACTTATGGCTTGAGTAATAGTGAATATTCATTTTTCTATGACCCTCAATTTACAATGCAAATTACTATTAATGGTCAACTAAGTCTGATGATGTTATATGAGATGATTTTAACTGAAATCCCAGGATCTATCCCGCTATTGCAAAACACAGACGGCTTGGAAACAATAATTCCAAAAGAATATGAAGATAAGTATCTTAATCTTTGTAAAAAGTGGGAAGAGATAACCTCTTTATCGTTAGAACACGATAAGTATCAAAAATTAATAATTGCAGATGTAAACAGCTATATAGCAGTAAAAGAGTATACTAAAATTGAAAAGAACGTTTATGAAACAATAAAAAATGAATCTCCTCATTTTATTTTTAAAGAAGAAAATGATGAATACTATTATGCTAAAGCAAAATGTAAAGGAAGATTTGAATGGGAATCTATTTCTCAATATAATGTTTCAACATTGCATAAAAATAAAAGCCATTTAGTAGTTGCTAAAGCATTGTATTATTATTTTCTACATAACATTAATCCTGAAAAATACATTAGTAGCAATACTAATATATTTGATTATTGTATAGGAAAAAGAATTAAAGGAGCTACGCATTTTGTAAAAACTTGTCATTTTGATGGAAATGTAACAGAAGAAAAACAACAAAAGACAATCCGTTATTATATCAGTAATAAAGGATGCAAATTAGTAAAGCATCACAATAGTGATGGACGAAGTTGGCAGCTAGAAGCCGGCAAATGGATGCAAACTGTCTTTAATAAATATGAAGACAAAGAATGGGCGATGTATGATGTTAATGAAAAATATTACATAGATCTTGTTTATAAAGAAATAGAAAAAATAACAAGAGAAAACGCTCTAAAACAATTAACCTTATTTTAAATCAAAAATTAATTATTATGCCAAAAGGTACACAATTTACACACGAAGACAGACTTAAAAATATCCCTCTACCAACTCATGGAGGGCGTTATGCTGTAGTTTCGCATCAATTCATTATTGATGCAACAAAAGCTGAATTACTTAAATCTGGTTATGAAATTAAAACCGCTTTATATAAAAGCAATAATAATGGCGAAGTTGCACAAGGCGTGTATGAACTTACATATGGAAATGATCCTGATATGTCATTAATGTTTGCTTGGGTAAATTCTTATGATAAAAGTTTAAGATTCCGATGCGCAATTGGAGCAATTGTTAATGAATCTAATAATATGATTGTAGCTGGGGATATGGCTAACTATGGTAGAAAGCACATGGGAGATGCTAAAGAACAAGTTAAAGATCATATAGAATCTCAAATTGCTCTTGCGGTTTCTTATTACTCTGCTCTAGTTCATGATAAAAAGAATATGAAGAATGTCATTGTAACGGATGAAAAGAGGTATGAATATTTTGGATTACTAGCGTTAAAAGGATTTCTTACAGTAAATCAGTTAACGGTAATGAAAGAAGAAATAAAAGATTCTGATTTTACATATTCTGATAATAAACATGATCTATGGAATTTATATAATCATGCTTTATATTCTATAAGAACCTCTCATCCTAGAAACTGGATGGATCAGCAAAAAGATTTGCACAAAATCACAAGAAAAATGTTCTTAAAGAACGCAGTTTCTTATAATCCGAATCAAATTACTTTAGACCAAGCAATTAATGAAGCGACGGTTGTTCCATCAATCCCCGCAGATGAATTGGATTTACAAGATTTACAGGATGTTCAGCATGAGCTTGATAAAGGAATAAAAGATCTTGTAGATGATGATTGGAGTATAGACAAAGCAAAAGAAGTAGAGTTTCCTCAACAAATTGAAGCTACTGAAGAAGAAGCTAATGAACTCTTACATGGAGTTGATAATACTGGAGGTTTAGAAAATGCTGCTGATGAAGAAGCTGATATGATCAAGAATGAAGAGATCATTGATGAGAAAGAAGAAGAGGATGAGAATTTAGATTTATTCGTAAAGCAGTTTTGTGATGAAGTATCATCAGAGTTAGATGAAAGTAGATGTAAATTAATTCCAGCTGATCTATATGATGAAGATAATCCTGAATATGAAGATTGGGTATATGAAGCTACAGGTATTGTTACCAATGAAGAAACTGTAGTTTTAATTCATAAATCCGTTAATTTGACTGGTCTAGATGATGAAGTATCAGGAATAGTTGATTCTGCAGGCAATCTAATAGAGCTCATAGACCCAAAAGAGGAAGAAGATGTATTCAATGCTATTGCTGATGTAATTAAGCCTGAGACTTCTGAAGTAAATGAATTAGATGATTTTACTACTGAAGAGCAGGTTGAAGAACAGCCGGAACAATTAAATCTAGATGATTTTTTAGAAGATGAACCTGTAAATGAAACAGTAGCAGAAGAAGATGATGAAAAAGATAAATCAAATGATGAGCTACTGGAGTTGCCAGATTTTGATTTTTGATTAAGTTAGAAATATATCTATTTTAACTTGGTAAGGTGTGCGGGGGTTTAAGGGGTTAAGCCCTCGCTCATCCTTATTTTTCTAAGCAAACGATTATAGAACCTTTAAAAGTAATAATCCCATTTAGTCTAATAATTAACCTAATAAAACGTTTAAACATGATTGTTCTACATAATAATACCAAATTAAGAGTTAGCTATGTAAGCACGGATCGTAAATTTCTATTAGTTTCCTATGCAACTGATAAAAATAAATCCTTATTTAAAATAAATGTTGATGACCTGGATCTTAAACAAGATAAAGAAAGAGTTTTAGAAAAATCCAATATATACATACCAGAAGAATTCTTTATTACAAAAGAGGAAGAAGATGAGTAATTAAACCCGTTTTCTTTGCAAGTCGTAATTCTTAACAGCGGTGTTAGGATCAATTGTCTTGCCTTTAAAACCTACCATCTTAAAAAGCATCATCCAAATTTTTCTTTCACCTTCTTGTTGGCGATTAAGAGCTCCCACATCTCTTTGATAATGTGCTCTTTTAATCGATTCATCTCCAACCATATATCTCAAATGATAAATAAGCTTTGTATATGTTTCTAAAGTTGGAGCAATTGCAATAGAACTGCTGTTTATTAACCTCACGTATTCTTTTAAACCATATCCAGGAAGAGGAATAAAAGTAACTGCTTCAGTTTCAACCTCCATTAAAAGCAATATTAAATGATTATGCAGCCAACCTTTAAGATTGAAATTTTTAGACCACTCTTCATCTGTCCAATAAGTGGGTAATGCCCCTGATCTTGCTTTCATTTTTGAAATTCTATCTGGATCATCAGGATCCCATCCTAGCATAGTATATCCAAGAGATATTAGCCAAAGCTTAGCAAAATCCAATAGTATTTTTATAGTGGCCACTTTTTGATCCTGAGTAATATTAAGCTTGTTAAAATATACACCAGCTTTGAGCTGATCTATAATGCTTTGAACCATATCTAAGGCTTCGATATAAAACCCTCTATGAGTATCCATTAATGCGGGATTATATCTTGGCTCCCCTATTACTTGTAACATCTTCCATTTGGGATGTAAGAAACCTTTTCTAGCATCTTTAGATGTCATCATCCCAAATCTATTAATAAACATTTTTGGAAAAAACTGCTTTAAGAACATAACGCTTCTCATGATAGCAATCCGTTCTATTTGTGCTTTATCCTGGTCTGCGTAAGCACCTTGATTAAGGTTTGATATTTCTTGATATCTATTCTTAAATAGTAAAAATTCGCTACCTCCAATATCCCACTTTTTATCTATCCCCTCTTTTAATTTAATTTGTCTATTTTCATCAAGTTTCCACGCTTTGTCATAAGAAATTATTTGCTTTTCTCCTTTAGCATCAATCATTTCTACTTTTTGAAACTTCATCATTCCAAAAAAACCATTAAGCATAGCTACACTTTGGGCCCATTTTCTGTGAGCCATTGGAAGTTTTAAATTAACAGCTTCTCTTATCATGCTTCTACTAACAGATGTTCCTATATCTTTTTCAAATTCTCCAACGAGGGCATCAAATACTTCCACAACCTGAACAGCCAACGGCTTTGCTTTTTTACTTGTGATAGTCATTGATACTTGTCTCATCACCTCATATGCTTGCGGCTTAGCTGCCACATAATCTTTATAAGTAAGATACTTTCCTGCAGCAGCTTCTAACCCCCACTGATAGCTTTGACTAATTGAGTTTTTTAATGCAGAATGAATATCACCAGCAAAGAAAGACCAAGCAGCAAAAGATAATAAATTGCTTATAGCTTTATTAGTAAAAGCTCCTCCTTTACTATCTCCTGCTAATAATCCGGTTAATCTTCTACCTTCCCAGTTTGTCTCATACATCGCATTAATAGCTTTTACTCTTGCTTTAGCTGCGCCTTTTGGAGCATCTTCAACTATTTCTTTAACAGCTTTAGCTAAAGGAGAAGTATCTGAAAGTGTTTTATATTTTTGGATGCTCATCATATGAATAAGAACGCCACTTATAACATCTCTAGAAACTTGCTTTGGCTCAAGAAAGTATTTTCCAGTTAATGGGATCGGCTTATTACCTGTAAACATTGAGGTTTCAAGCATTAATGAATAATCTGTTTGCAAGTTTAATCCTTGATCAAATTCATCTCTAGATTTAATCATCCTATCCCATATAGCCCCGCTCCACTGCCTAAAATTACCTTGCGTAAAGGTGTCATACAAATATTCAAAGTTATCTTTTCTATAACGCGGAGCTTCTAAACCAAGTTTTCTACCTGTTTCTAGATCTTCCTGAAATAGAAGATGATACTTCTTAATAATCTCCATTGTCTTAAAAAAATCTGAAGACTTGTCCATCTCAAGATAATCCATATTGATATATAAATTATAGGGCTGATCTTTAAACAACTCTGGTTTTGCTTTAGAAAGAGCTTTCATTTCTTCATATGACTTAGGGAGCGGCTTTCCTGCTGAGTTCACATGTACACCTATTTCATATTCTATATCATTTATTACTGGATTATAAGCTGTAGCATAAACCTTTTCTGATAATTCATCAAAGATTTTCCTGTCTTCTTTGCTAGTAAGTTTTCCCTCTTTATCAAGTTTCCACAACTTCTTATAATCTTCCATTTCATTTTTATCAAGATTATGCATTTTTAGCTCCCGTTTGTCATATTGCATTACAGGAACTCTGTCAAGGTCTTGAAGTACATCATTATAATCTATATATTGTGACTTATTATAGAATTTAGAATTAGTTGGTCTTGTAACACTCCATGCAGCATTTCTTACCCAAACTCGTTTTTTTTCACCTTTCCTCTGAAATACTTCTTTTTTGAAATTTGACATTTCAAACCATTTTTTAAAAGGCTCGGCTTTCTCAAGTTTCATAAGTTTGTCAAACATGCTCCACTTAGAAAAATTATTCACACTTTCTTTATCAAGTTCTTGTGTAAAATTGGCTTCCGCAAAACCTATAGCGCCTTCTTCAAAAAACTCCGAAGCATTGTTTTCTATTATCTCTATTAAGCCCGGATTTTCTTTATCACCCGTTGCTCTCCAAAAATTATTAAACATTGTTATATAATAATCTGTGGGTTCTTTTGATTGGATTTCATCAAGAGCTTTAAAAAGAGCTTTTAATGAGCGCCTTTCTCCAGATGTTAAATGATATTCTTGTTTTATCTTAAGTAGGGCTCTATATTTTTTTTCTTCTTCGGATGTCCTGTTTGCATTCTCTTTTAGAGAGTCATAAATCTTTGTTTCATTTGCGCTTAAGCCTGACCATAAGACATTTATATCTCCTTTCATGTCTTCCATAGTCTGCTGAAGCTGGTTGACTAACTGGATTTGCTCTTCCGTTAGATTATCACCAATAGGTTGCCCATCTTTATCTCTTCTTTGTGCTAGAACCTGATTTATCTGTTCCCACATTTCTGGGAAAGATTTTGTATCCTGTTGTCTTTCTCTGAGTTTTTTAAGAATTCCTGCAATATTATCTAGAATATTTGCTCTAATTCTCCAAAAGTTTTCACTTTGGTCTTCAGCTTCATCTCCTTTAATCTGAATTCTAGTATTATCGTTAATCCATTTTTTAGATATATTTTCTTTATATCCTTCTATTTCTTCTTTGGTAGCATATGGATTGTCAGCTTTGTATTTACTTTCCGCTTTATTCATAAAGCTCTCATACGAAGTTTGAAAGAAACCCTGTCTAGAGGACCAGCTTCTAAATTTTTTAGTTTGCGTTCTATACATCTGCAGAGCTTCTGCTTTCTTTTTGTCTATATCTTTCTTTTTTCTTCCCCGATTATCGTATAGACTAAAGAGCTCTGAGTATGCTTCCCAAGCTACTTTTAAAGTTGAGCTATTTTCAAACGCATCTAATTCATCATTAAAGTTTCTTTGTATGTTGCGAATCTTTTCAAGATGTTCATCCATTTCTAGAATAGCTTCTTCACCTTCTGGGGTTTTCATGATTTCATCTCTGATTTCATAATACTCGGATTTCATAGGTCTAACCATATAAGTATTTATATGCCTATGGACCTCAGTAGATTTAGTTTTCCATTTTTCTAAAGCATCTTCTACTAAGCTTAAATCTTCATTATTTTTTAATAAGTCATGATAGGCATCTCGAAGTACTTTAAGATCTTCATACATTTTTGGTATAGCATATTTATAATGCCTGAATTCATTCAAAAATGTATATGCCTCAAAAGGTTCAACAGTTTTTCCTCCTTCTCCATGAACAGCCTCACCTTTTTCATTCACATATGCCGTGGTTATATATTGTGGAATTATATCTTTGAACAACATCTTGTCAGAAAGAGATATAAACTTCTTACTTACTGTTTGACCATAACCAAGCTTTTCTAAATAAGGAGCCAACTCTTCTAAAAACTGATTGGATTTATTTTGAGCAGCATTTTGAGCTCCTGTCATTTCATTTTTAAGCCAAACAGCAAAACTACCAACCGCCGGATCAACACTTCCTGTGTAATTTTCAAGCATTGAATTCATCCAATAACCTGATCCATCAGCAACTATTTCCCCTTTTAAATATTTTATAAATTTCTCCTTGTCAAGAAGTTTTTTATCGTAAAAAACGTCAGCTTCTTCTATTTTATCATTCCAATATTTAATTGTTTTTTCACTCCGCGCTTTTTCTAAACCTTTTTTAAAAGTTTCTATTTCTCTTTCTTTCCTTTTTATTAAAGATTTATTCATAGGTTCCCAAACACTCATAAGGGCGTTTGCAACAATATTAGTTTTATAATTCAGTGCGTTAGCTGTTATGCGTGTAGCTTCTTGTTCAATTTTAGTAAGAAGTTGAGAAAGAGGATGGTCTGCCTTAAAACCTTCTACACTATATAGCATTGCTAAAGTATCATGTGCCTTTTTCTCCCACCCCTTTGCCAAACCTTGGTATTTATCAAGAGTCTTGAGAGTTTCCTGATCGCCTTCTTGCTCTATGAGTTTTGTTATTTGTGTAACTATAATTTCTTGGGTTGCATCTATTTCTAACCAAACCCTTACATAACTTTTTAAAGTGCCTTCTATATTATCAGCCTCATTATTTAATACCGTAAAAGCTGCCTCCATGTCACCCATGGTATGAATCATTTTTTCATACATGACCTGATCATCATTTGTCAATTTTCCTAATAGGTTTACAAGATTTTCATCGCTCTTTAATCTCCCATAATGATCTTTAACATAACGCATGGTCACCCTAATATCGTTTATTAAGACATTATTATCTAATTTCTCTAAAACATCAACATATTTAGATAGATCTTCTTGATATCTTACAATATCTTCATCTGTTACTACATTAAGCTTAATGTCAAACCGGTTCCCGGCATTTATCATGTCAACTAGCTCAACTATAGTTGTAGCAGGAGTAAGCTTTTCAATTTTAATTTTTCTACCAAAAATGTTTCTAAAAGCCTTTTTAATAGCAAAAAGAAACCTTTTAGCAAACTTTCTAAACTTCATTGACAGCGAATCATTTTCTTCAATTGCATATGGTCTTGGGCTCGGCATTCTCGCATCATCCATAGCTAGATACATCTTAGTAAAAGCCTGCACCAACGCCTCTTCTTTACTATATTCCGAGTCACTAATTCTTGCAATTATCTCTAGTCCTTCTGGAGTACTTTTTAATTGTTCATATAGACTTTCAAATAACTCAGGGTTTTCCTTTTTAATCTGTAATAAAATTGGATGCATAAATTCATGCACTACATCATTAATATTTATTAGACCTTTAACAAAATAAACGCTTCCTTTATAAAAGAATGCTTTGTCTCCAGGCTTATAAGGATTCTTGGCATTTTTTGTAAGCTCTATCGCCTCTGCTTCATTTTCTAAAAACCCTGCACTAATTGCACCATTTGTTGCAGCGGTCATCGCAGCAACCATTTTTTGAATTGCAAGAATCACGGAAGCTTTGTTTTGACGATTTGCAATATCTTGTGCAGTGAAGACTTCTTCTTGTTCTTCTACTTTTTCAACCACATCTGATAAAGAGAGCGGCTCATTAGCAAAATCAAAAGCTCTGTAACCTTTGTTTTTTGCTATAAAGCCCATTTCATAGCCATCCATTGCATAGGGACGAGGAAAAAGAATAAGATCCCTCATATCTTTTGCTCTTCCCATATGAACCTTGGCTTCAAATATTTGTTTCCAGTCTAACCAGATATTATCAAAAAGCATAGGATAAAATCCCTCAGCAGTTCTTAAAAAGAAATCTAATTCATATTTAACTCCCTCTGAGTTAACATGAATCATTTGAATAGTTATTGTTTCTCCTTTTCCGTGATCAAAGCCAATAAAAGCATTTTTAAAAAATATTGAACCACCTTTTTGGTTATAGCGATCCATCATATTTCTATACCATGACATTTGTTTAACTATTGGCATTAACACTTTGTCTACAAACTTTGGATCTCTCACATTTTCTCCACTAAGATTTCGATCATCTATTTTCTTTTTTAATTTAGGATAGACTTCTTCTTTCTTAGTACGATCTAAATCTATAATAAAGTCAATATCATGGAAGCTTTCATCTTCTGGTCTAAAGATTGGCACATATTTTCTGGCCGCAGCACTTCCATTTAATCCACCACCAAGATACGTGACTACATAGTCTACAATAGACATTCCATAAGGATCATTTTTTCTAAGGTCTTTATATTCTTTAAGGGCAAGTTTTTCTCCTTTTGATGTATAATAAGCATCTCCTTCTTTTCTAATGCCTCTAAGCCATTTTGTATAGCGCTTTTCAAAAACATCGGTTGTGATATCAAGAACCAGATCATTAAGCTCTTGCTCATCCAGTGCTCTAAAAATTCCTTTTATTGCAACTTGTAAATCTCTTATAAGTTTAAGCAACGATGTAATTAGCTTATCAAAAGGTTCTTTAACTTTAGCATACGGGTTTACTATACCGTGTTGTTTGTAGTAATCTCTTGTATAATCTATATTTTCTTTTGTTTCAGATGCAACTTGTTTTTGATCAAAGTTGTTTTTAAGAGCCATTGCAATAAAGTCATATATAACTTGTCTATGGGCCCAGGCATTGAAGTAATCTCTTTGATCTATAACTTGTATCTCTCCTGATTTGACATCTTGCTCATAGTGATTGTTAGTATATTGGATGTCTTTATTATCCCAATTAGTTATTGCCTTTGTTGTATATAGATCATATAGCTCATTGTATCTACTCCAGCTTCTTATGTTAAACCAAAGCATTCTGGAAATCATTGACTTCTTTCCTAAAAGCTGATAGATGATATAGGCTGCTTGAGATGGTAGAGTATCGTATGTTCTATTTTTAGAAGCAACTATTATTTTATTAAGAAGATCCGTAAGGGCTAGGATGTCTCTCTTAGAACCGGTTCTTCTTTTATAAGCATTAATGATTGCATCTCCATCCAATCTCACATCTACATTAAGACCCTTTAAAAAATCTATTAATGCTTCTTCTAATCTTGTGTTATACTGATCAAATGCATCATTAGAATTTGGATCAAAAATTCCTTTATTATATAAAGACTTTACTTTAGTATTATTTACATCATTTAACTTTCCAGAATAAAATGAAGCTGCTTTAAGGTAGTCTTGGCTGCCAACTTTGTCAAACGTCACTAAATAATTACTATCAGCTGTTGTATCACCCGCTGATTGATCATAGCCTCTATAGCCTTTGCTTTTTAAAAATTCAAAAAACTTCGTTTGATTCTTAATTCCTTCAGGAGAATTATCCAAAATGTCAAAGCTCTCATTCCCCATCTCCATCCACTCTCTATTGAGTTGATTAAACTCAGCTGTCCAATCAGCACGGTTTCCCTTATCATCTATGTAGTATTTCTTAAGAAAACCGGTTGTATCTACATTGAGCTCTTCTATGTTTTCACCATAATCAGCGGCTTCGGCTCTGTTAACAGCATAATAATTAAATTCTCTAGTATCGCGCTCTCCTTTAAATCCCTGATATACAGTTCTTAAGCCGTGTACGCTGGAAGCATAAAGCTTAGGTTCTCCATTAACGTCAACAAATTCACTTCCTTTAAACCACTTTTTAAAAGCAGGAGTAAGAGTTTGGCTATATAACTCTAAAGCTTTTGCATCAGCCTTTGTAAAATCTACTATATCAGTTCTCATCAATCTCTGAATATCAGAGAATAAAATAGATTGTTTATCATTAGGTGCTAGAACCTCAATTATTTCTGTTTCATCATTATTACGTCTTACTATACAACTCATGTTTTACAAGAATTTATTATATTTTCAAGGACTTGATCAATCTCTTCGGTTATTGTCACATTTAATGCTTCTACTTCAAAGTTCCGCTCTTTAGTCAACTTATCTAGCATTTGAGTTGTAAGCGGCGCTCCAGGTACATCTTTTGTATAAATATAACCAAAAGTATCTTTTAAATTTTCATTTCTTATGCTACTATCTTCTTCATTCAATTTAGTTCCATATTCCATATCAAATATAACTAACTCCTCAGATGAAAGCTCATTTAAAGCATCATATGAGAGATAATGCTTTAAAGATGGTTCACGAATAGATTTTGGATCTATTACATATACATTTTCTGGAGTTTTAACAGATTTTCTATTGAGCTTAAGTGCGCCGTTAGGGAAAAGACTGCTTTCTATAAGAAACTTTGTAGACGGATTTGCTTCTGCATAGTTTACAAATTCTATAGAGGAGCCTTTATAAACCTTTATCTTTTCTGATAATGAACCAAGATAATCTGAGGGAATTAAAGGTGTAACTACATTATAATTCAACGCTGGTATAAATCTATTTCGTATTGTTCTATTATTAGAATGAGCATCAAAGTTATCTTTAAAGCGCCAGATATAATCTACATTTTCCATCTTATTTTTAATACTCTCTTTATACTTATTGAACAAGTATATAATCGAATCTGATGGCATTGGTCTATTAATACTTAGTACATCCTTGCTATTAAAACCGGATTGCATTATACTAAACAATGGCATTACTTTAAACAGAGTGGAAATATATTCTATTTCATTATCAGACACATCCTCTTTGCCAAAAACTGTTCTTTTGAGATCGCTCGCATTCATTAGCACTTCCATATTTTCAAAATATGTATCTACCTCATCTTTAGTAAATCGAGCATCAGCAAACTTTAGATTTTTTACTTTATTTTTTGACTTCTTTTTAAAACTGGCGTTAATATTTAAGTTATTTACTACATCCAGGTTGTTTAACTTTGGATGCTCCTTTTTAATTCTCATTATTTCTTTAGCATAAGAAAAATTCGGATTTTGAAAGAGTGTATAGAAATTGAAAATATTATACAAAGCCATGTTAGTTATAATTTGCTCATAGGCTCTTTTAGCAGCTTTTATATCTTTTTCTGTTTCTGTTTTATTTTGTTCATACAACTTTGTAAATAATGTCAATCCTTTCATTTTAGAAGCGGGAAGCTGAGCCCTTATTAACTCTCTTTCCATAACAAAATGAAAATATTCATCAACATTATTGAATGTATTAACTGTTAAATCAACCGACTCATTAACAAAACGCTTAGAGCTATATTCAGCTTTGATAAAATCTCTATCTATAAGCATTTGTAAGTTCTGCATTTCATCTCTGTAGATCACTAACCCTTTACTTGGTAAATCTGCTGTATCAATAGGCGTAGCAACTGCTCTTATTGACTTATATTCATCTACTTCCGAATACTTTACTTCTTTTATAGAGTCTATCAATGCAGATGCAACAATTGAATTACGGAACTTTTGTAGATATATTTCAGGCTCTCCGTATAATGCTTTCATTTGAGCTTTCACATTAGGATCTTTAACCCAACTTATAATTTGTCTATTTAACGTCTCATTGCTTTTTAACTCAAACATCTTGGACCACATACTAAGCTGGAATTTAGATATATCAAAATCAGCTATAGGGGAATCTTCAATTATAGAAGCTATGATGCTCATTGGGAATATATTTCCTGTCATTCCCGTATCATAATTATAATCTGTTGTGAAGTTTTTAAACCTAAGTCTGAAGTCACTTTGTTCTCTTATAGTCACCACCTTATCCTTAGCAATAGTTGTGAACTTATAATTACTAACTATTTTACTATTCACACTTTGATCAGCCGCTTCTATATTTATAAATTGCTCAAATCCGGATTCACCAGTAGATAGCACAAAGTCAATGCTGGCACCCTTTATAGCTTTTATGAATTCTTTACTAAAACTCTTTATTGACTCTATATCCGTTAAAAAAGGATTAACGCTTTTTTCAAGACTTCTTTCAGAATCTCCAATTATATTTATTTTAACCGGTCTATTTAAATTAAGATTATTTATTTTATCTAGAATTGCACTAGGGTTTATAGGGTTTTCTAAAGAAATAGCTAAAACAGCCTTTTTCATTTTTTTTGCTTTAGCAATAAGCCCGGTCATTTCTCTTGTTTGTTTTTTAAACCTAACAAAGAATGTAATATCAGATTCTTTAATGTTTTTCTCTAATATTTTAAGATCAGTTAAAGCTGTGTCACCTACAATTTCTATATTAACATTAGATTCATTATTAGTCCTGATAGGCGATGAAATTATATTTTTGGCAGATTCCATAAATTCATCCACCTCAGATTGTCTTATTGCATAATCAATAAGAGATGTACTTCTTTTGGTATCAAAGTTGAGAGTTCCTTTAAGATTTGTAAAATTGCTAGCAATATCATCTAATTCTAGATAATGAAAAAACGCCATTGCAGCTTTATTCTGTCTAATTGTATTTACTGAAGCCTCATTAATTGGAGTAGCCTTTTGATCAACTATTTGATCTAAATCCTCTTCTGAAAATTTTCGATCATAACCCTTTAATATATTGTCATATATGGTATTAAAAGATATCAACTTCATAGCATCTGCAGAAGCATAACCTTCTAGTCCCATTTTATAAAACATTCTAGATTTAGCAATTCTTTTAATTTGCCTTCGGTCAACACCATCTCTCCTAAGAACTTCATTTCCGAGTATATACTCTTTATGAAACATAATGGGTCCTATATCCGTGTTTGTTCTAGAAAAAATAGAAGATGTCTTGTAAATTTCTTCAACGTAAGCCTTTACGTAGGGGTTTGCAATAAAATTCAAAGCTTGTTTTATTGGAACACCTGATTGAATAAGCAGAAGTAAAACAGGAGATAATATTTTATTACCATTGATATCAAAAATCCACGCTTCTTTCGCGACATCAACCCAACCATTTATCAATTGGCTTATTGTATCTGAAATAAGGTTTACTCTATCATAGTCATACAAATCAGATAGAGAGACTTGGTCCTCTGTATATGGCATAACATTATGATCCATCAATATAGCAACTCTTCTTGTAACACTTCCATGCACATATTTCTTGTTAAGATACGCTCCCGCTCTTGTTAAAAGAGCATTAAAAGTATTATCTACGGCGCCAATACCAAGAGTTGCTTTTCCAACAGCATTTGCTGCATGCTTTTCTATGTTATAAATTGGCTCAATAATTCTTGTATGACTTACTTTATCAAGCATACCTCGAGTTCCTCTTTTTGGAGAGTATGAAGATTTTTCTCTAAGTCTTTCTAAATGAGATTTTTCTTCCCCTTCTTGTATTTCTGTAAATTGCTCAGTTGAGTTAGGCGTTACAAGATTTACAAAATTTACAGGATCTGCTATAAGATCTTTTACAGCAAATAGTATATCAGTTTCTATAGCTTCTGATGATTTAGCATAAAGTTCTATTTTTACTTTATCAAGCTTTTGTTTTACTTTATCCATCTCCGCTTCCTGCTTGATATCTATAGAATCTTTAATTTCTTGATTGTTTTCTTTAATGAACTCCATCTTATATGCCTCTAGATCAGCAAGATCTGAAGCAACATTTAAAAACGCTGCCTCTGATTCTATATACAAATTATAAACCTTGTAATACTCTCCGCGGGATCTAGTGTCCACTACTTCATTGTTTTTAACACCCCATTTAGAAATTTCTGTAAGCTTATTACTATAGAAAGTTTTTTCATTGTTTAACTCATACCATTTTCTTTCAAGAGCGCTAATTTGCTGAAGTATTTCAACATACCTGCTTTGTTTTTCAGCAGACCACTTATACTCTTTACTAATATCTCTTTTAGATCGGATATCCCTGTACTTATTTCTGATTTCTTCAAGCTCTGTTTCAAACATAGCTTTTTTAGTAAGCAATGTAGATTCCTTACGAGTCTTCATTTTAGAACTTACAATTCTTGGCCCTTTTAGGGTGTTGACTATACCAGGCATCATGATAGTAAGCTTATCAATGTCAAAATCAGAACCTGATTTAGCCACAATTTCTTTAGGAGGTATAATAATATTACCAGTTTTTTCAGGAAGGAACTCTCGAATTATCATCATTTCCATTGAGTTAGCGCCTTGCACCGGTATTCTAACACCAACCATAGTGATCATTTTTCTATTTTCTTTTTTAGCTCTCCACTTCTTGTTATTTATAAGCTCATTTAATCTTTTTAAAGACTCTTTTTGGTCTATATCGCCTTGTTTATTTCTAACAGAAACCTTTTTTCCATCAGTGTGCGTTAAGTTGAAAAGCTTCTTAAAGTTTCCTTGTAGGGAAACTTTTACTTCCATTTCATATGTCTCACTCCACGATCCATCTTTAAGCTTGACTCTTTTATAAGTTTCTAGATCATTACCATATTCATTTAGTTGCTGCTTTGTAGCATTTGTCCATTCAGATAATGCACTAGATGTCTGAACAAGAGATTCTCCATTAACCAGCTGCTTAATAAGGCTTTTGTTTGCAATAGATATTAGCATTGACTCAAGCTTATCTGAAACTAATGAATATGATAAATCATTTTTCAGCTCATTAGTTAGCTTAACTCCAATAAAATCTAATTCATTTTCAGAAAGATCTGCAATTATTGAAAGCTGATTTTTTATCATAGATATAAGCGATTCTAGGTTGCCTGTTCCTGAATTTAATTCATTCTCAGTCCAACCAGCTTCTTTAAGCAAATCTTGTTTTCTTACTCTAATTAAATCGGATATTAAATTCTCATATGTTTTATATTTCTTATAAACAGGAGATGCGTCAAACATGGCTTGCTCACCCTTAACTTTAAGTTTATCCCAGTTTAATATTCGATTTTCATTACCAATTTGATAATCGATTGGAACACCGTTTACAACAAACCCTTGCTCCACTAGCTTTCTCATTTGAGTTGAGAAAACAGAGCTGTATTTATATTTCATACTTACATCCAAGACATCTTTCATGTATTGCAAGTAAACAGTATTAATTACATATTTAGAATCTTTGATGACCTCTAGTATTTCTCTCCCGTTTTCTAACGTATTGATGTTATAGAGCTGATCAGCTTTGCCTGATTCATCAGTTATTGTAGAAACTTTACTTCCTGATTTAAATAATGCATAATCTGCATTGTTTTTTTCAAGCTCGATATGCAACTGCTCAAAGTTCTTATTTTCTAATAGGTTAGGTATTAAAGGCATTAAAGAAAACTTATGCTGACCAATAACCGGAATTCCTTCTGCTTGCAATGGACCATTCATAAGATATTTTAATGGAGGAAAGAAAGATGCAACCTTTGCCAAATCATCTACTTTACCATCTATGATATCATTATACATTTTCTCTTGAGCTGGTCCCCATCGAGAAGTCAACTTTCTAGCTATTCTATAAGCATCAAATGTAATCCACCCTTGACCATCCCCAACTTCCATGTCTTTATACGGCTTCAGAATTATAGTTGTTTTTTTCTTTGCTTCATCCACAGATAATCCTCTAGTTTTTACATAGTTATCTACTAAAGCATCAAAATAATGATCATAAAGAAGAGATTGAGGAAACACATAATCTTCAAATACAACAGAATTAAAAGTTCCATTAAAGACTCTTCTATTCCAAGATGCTCCATAAATTTCAGAAAGAGATGATCTATATCTTCTTGATAAGGTGTTAACGTAATCTATTGATACCTGGTCTAATGAAAAGGCTCTACCTGTAGAAGCAACGTTTGCATTTCTTTTATGCTTTTCTTCTTTTGCCATATTATATTGGGCAACATTTCCATATACTAATCTTATGCTTTCTATATTATGGATTTCATAGTTTATGAAGTAAGAGCTTATTATCGCTTTCTTAAACTGCTCTGGATTAATATTAGCAATATCTTTTGTACTGATCTTCTTCTCTTTTAATTCTTTTTTTATAGAGGATTCTAGTTCTTTAGAAACAAACAGCAGCTCTTCTATGTAATTGTAGGTGTCTTCTATATGTTTGTCGAAGTATTCTTTGAGATCGCTTTCTATATTTTCTTTATTGTCACTTATAACTACTTCTAAATCATCCGTTTTCATATACTCTGTTATGAGTCTTTTCTTTAGTGGATCTTTTAGTATATCTTGAAATAACTGATAGTCAGCTCCTCTTCTTTCACCTTTAGAATCTTTTATAGTATATCCCGGCACATTTACACCTGCCTCACCTTTTCTCACAAGCTTCATTATTTCAAGCTCACTTCTAAGCTGATTAATATAGATTGAGTAGGCTCTCACGTAACCATCTGAATCAGCGTCTTCATCATAGATATTAAAGAAATCTGATGTATCGACATATAAGCTGCTATTTTTTTGTGAAGGTAATCCTTGAACTACAACTTTATTTACACCCATGCTATAAACCATTCCTTTATCAGAATGGGTCATTGTTGCAGGAGCTCCTCCTAAGAGTAAAGCGTATATATCAAGAATCATCTTGTCATACCTTACTGAATCAGCAGCAGCAACGCTAAAATCATAATCTGCTTTATCATCTACTACAGATTGAATACCGGATAAGTTTCTTAAGAATAAAGCTGCATCTTTTCTTTTAGGTCTTCCTTTTTCAAAATTATCCATTTCAAAAAGAGAGTTTAACGTAATAGACCTTCTAGTATCAGGATTTTTTAAGGGGTTTAGGTGCCTCATCCAAGGCATTTCTTCCATCATTTGATCAAAGCTTGTTGCTTTATTTAAGGAATCAATTTGTATAGATAAAGATGAGTGCTGACCTTGCTCATATGTTCTTGTACCCACAGCAGTTGTAACAGAACCAGATTTATACTTACCTGAATATTTATACTCTATTTCAAGTATTGTTGAGACATTTGTTGCTTCAGAAGGAGAAATTACTTTACTGTTTGGAAGCACTTCAAAGCTTATTCTTAAATCTCTTGTTATATCCCTCACGATTCTATCTGCTTCAGCAATAGCTTTAAGTTTTCCTCGTAAAAACTCAAACTTAATTCTATCAGAATTTAATTGTGTATTGATTTCTATATTATCTGTCAATGGCAAACCAATGGCTTTTAAAAAGGCCCTTTTTCCTGCAAGAGACCTAAGCCTGCTTACTGGAAAATCGTTAAGTATTTTCTGAATATCTAATTGATTGCCTTCTTCAGTAGAAATGATATATTCATTATCATCTAAAGTAGCCGTTGTAAAACCTGATCTAAAGTCCATTTCAACAACTCGATATGAAGCTGAGGATCTTCCGTATGTAACTGTATGAGAAACATTGTTAGAATCATCTTCATAAGTCTCCATTAAGTTTAATTGAAAAACAGGAACATTCATTAAATAGAACGCCAATTTAAAACTTGTCCATAAAGACCATGTGCTCGGATCTAAACTTCTAGAGTTACCCATCTTAGCAAGCAGTTCTCCAAACATGGGATAATCACCCTCTAGTTTTTTAAGCTCTTTTTCCATCTCTACTCGATCCTCTATACCAGTAAGTTTAGAAATAAGTGTTGCAAAAGTTCTTGAAAAATCATTCAATTCATGAACTCCAAGCATATTCTTAACAGGATCTGCTCCATCGTACTTATGTAGAGATGAAATTAACCATGTTACTTCTAGGTCTGCTAAATCTAAAGCAGATATTTCAAATCCAGATTTATCAAAGGTTACTAACGCGTCATAATCATCAACATAAATAGCTCTGTCAAGTATCTTTTTATCAATGTCTTTTACGAAAATAGAATTATCTAAATGAAAGCGAATGATTCCATTAAATAAATCATCTGTGTTTGCTTTTAGTGATGATTCATAGTCTGAATAATTTCTACGAATTTTGTCTATTAGGTTTACAGATTCATTATTACCTGCTTTAATATATTCATTTCTTAATCTTATGAGTTTGTTTGGTAAATACTGATCATAAAAGAATTTTAAATATTTACCAGGATCACTAAAATACCTACCTACAATAGATATGTTTGGGTTTAGTTTTTTATTTCCTTCTTTATCCGTTGCTTTTGCTACACCAGTTATAAAATCAGAAAACCAAGCCTCCATAGAATTCTTGACAACCACGCTTTCTTGTAAGCTAAACTCGTCTTGAGAATTTTCATTAAAGCTTTTAATCCTGTTACTATTTAATCTATCAAAACCTTTACGTAGTTTAACAGATGCAATGTCAATAGGTATTTCATTTTTAAGATTAAGCGTTCTTAACCTATCATACATCTTTTTGACACCCACTTGCTTATTATGAAAAAGCTCCATGGCATCCATTGTCTCTATAAGAGATCTTCTTTGACCCGCAGAAATCCTTTTAAATCCGCTAAATAACCAATTTAAAAACTGATAAATCTTTCTAAAGAACTTATTCTTAACAATTCTTTTTCCAAGAACTTTATCTCCTACTATTTCACTTATCTCATCAAATTTTCCAAATTCTAAAGCATATTCTCTAAACTCTCTTGCATAAAATTCTTCAGCATCTAATTTGCTTGCATCAGCAAAACGTTTTACAACACCTTGATAGTTAGTAAAAGTTCCTTCTAAGCTTGTAAACTCATTATATAACTGATCTTGTTCTTCCGGAGTTAAAACAAATGAAGAGAATACGTGCCAACCCTCGTGATATAAATCGCTGTAATCTGATCCTGCCCATAGAGTTACTCCGTATCTAGTAAAAGTTGCATAAGCATCAGAGTTAACAATTCCCCAGGCTATTTCAAAAGGAACAAGATCATTTAAACCAGATTCTACATACCATTTTCTTGTAGCTTCCAGCTTGCGATTTTTACCTAATCTTTTTAATTTAGTTCTTATATCTTTTTTTGCAGACTCAAAAAGGTCATCAGGAAACTCTAGATTACCAGTGTCATCAATTTCATCCTTTTTTTTGGTTGGTTCCGTTGGTAGTGTTGGTTTTAATTCAATACTTGTAAATTGTTTTGCACCTCCGTCAAGATAACTATCATATTGTTTCTGAGCATCCTCTATTGAATCAACAATAATTATATCTGCTTTATCTTTACCAGTAGCATCATTAATTGTTTTATGGGAGTAATAGTCTCCTACTATTTCAATACCTTCTCCTTTTTTTCCTGAAGGATTGTATTTGCTACCTTTGACTCTTTTCCCACCTTTATCATCTTTATCCAGAGTGTTTGTATCTATAGTTCCTTTCAGATAGATATATTTATCATCTCCTTTCTTGGACTTAATTACCGCTATTGCGCCTTCTTCAAGTTGTTGTAGATCCTCAACCTCACTAGTTTGTTGTGCTAAAGAATCTAAAGCTCTATTATTTATAGCAGTTTCATATTCCCCTTTAGTTCCGTCAGGAAACTCTTTATTAAAGTCTTTTCTAGAATATAAACTGTGTTGGTACTCATGTTCTATAACAAACATCTCAAACTCTTTATAAGTATTAAAAGAATTTGCAGGTAAGTTTTCTGCTTTAGATTTAACTTGTTCACCATCAATAGTTTCAATCAACTTTCTCATATTAGTCCAAGCTTTTTCTTCAAACTTGGTTGTTAAAAGCTTTCTATTAACTTTAATTAAATTGTTTACTCTATCATATTGAGCAGCTCCTTTTTGTCCTTCTTCATTAGTTATATCTAAACTATTAATAACTTTTAGACCTTTGTAAGTTTCAACCTCACCAGCTTCTGGTTCAGCAGTTGGTGCTTCGCCATCAAGCTTAGTTTTATCGGTAACCATTTCTGCAATTACATCTGCATGGCTTCGATAACCAGTCTTAAAGTAAATTATACGCTCCCCATCAAAGTAGCCTTCTTTTATTTTTTCTCTAATGAAGTCTCTCCTTTCAGGAAAAACATCTAAGAAGTCTAATTTCTTAATCCAGTTTTCATAATTAGCTACAGCATTTTCTAAACGCTCTTCTTGAGTGGCGCCTTCTGCTAATATTAATTCAGGATGAAACTTTAACAAGTTTGGATTGCCAGTCCAGGGATTTCCAAAATTCATCTCAGCATTAACCGTAACACCTTTATATGTAAAGATGTTTCCTGTAGCAGGTCTCATTGAGTATATACCTGATTCCTTTGGATTAGATTTTCTTGCAGCCTCTTTAGCTTGTGTGACATTTACTCCCGGGACCCACACTTGAACTTCACTAGTTTCACCCTTAACCTTTGTAACATCTGAAAGTTCTTCTTCTTGTTCAATATCAAACTCATATGTAAAATGCGCATTGCTATATATAATATCTCCATTTTCATTAGGAACCAACCATGTATAACTATTATTAAGTATAAAATCATTAATACTTACACTTTTAATAGTAATGTTATTATTATTTATAGTAGCAACATTAACAGAGTTTTTATTTGTAGGAAAGAAGTATTTACCTTTGGATGTATTTTCTTCACCAGATCCTTTTTCTTTTATAAACTCTTCTAACTTTTCTCTTATATTAGACACATCAGTAAGACCTTCTACATCCACTTTTTTCCTCGCCTTTTCTGGACCAAAGAATAAGAAAAGACGATTATCTTTAATTTCAACAGATACGCCCTTTTTATAATCCATAAAAAGCATATCCTGAAGAATAGAAACTCTTTCTGTATTTCTAACTGGTTTACCATTTAACTTTAACTCTTTATTGAAAATTAGTTCCAAAATGGTATTAACTGATTCATCAGATAAATTCTTGGCAATAAAAGGAGCATGTCTTCTCATCCCAGGGACATTTATATAAGCCGTTCCTGGCCATCTGGCGCCTATAGGATCATATGATTTAGAGTTATAAATCACAGGATCAAAAGCAATATCTGATTGCTCCCAGTTTATTTCATTAGTATCAATGGGTTGTTTATAATTGATTTCAATAAAACCATTAGAAGCCTTTGTTATGTTAACAATAAAATCTTTACCCTCTCTAACTTTTCTTTGTAAAAAATATAATTGTCTTAGCTGCTCTTGTTGGATTTTTTTATACTCTTCTATTTGAGCATTAGTTGGATCTTCTATACCGTCTAATTTTGCTAATTGTCTCGGGCTAATAAGAGGATTAGCGGGTAAAGTTGAACCATCTGCTCTAACATAAGAACGCTGTCTAATTTTATAAGCATCCTCATCTTGTTCTTTTTTAACAACACTAAGACGAGTATAAACAGGTTTTCCAGTTTTTTTATTTATTTGATATTCATCATCAAAATATAAGATACTTCCATTGTTATCTGTGACTATAGAAATTAATGTACCACTGCTCCTGGTTTCATCTTTAATTTTTATGTGTTTTTCATTTAAGCTACCAAGAGTTGTTATTCTTAATTTAAATCCTGTATGACCCTGAAATGTAACATTTTCAAATGTTGAGAGAACGCTTTGAAAAGCAATTTGACTTAAAGATTTGATTAAATTTTGATAAAAGCTTTCATTAGGGTCTGGAATCTGGGAAACAATAATAATCGATCTACCATCTGCATCTTTATCTTTAGTGGTTTCATTACTTTGACTTACTGTTTGGAAAGGGCTTGTTGATAAATGATCTATAAATTCTTCTTTTAAACCTTTTTTTACTTTATTGGCTGAAGGAGCTTCAGGTCCAGAAGATATACCACCCATAGAAAAACCATCCAAATCGTCATTTAAAAGAGCATTTATATTATCAACAACTATATTGTCTCCTTCATTAATTGCTTTGGATAAATTTTGAAGTCCCTCTATTAATTTACTATCAATTTCATTAAAACCAATGTCCAACTCTTGATATGCTTCATAAAGATATTGAGGCATAAGAGCAATAATAGAATAGTAAGTCAATTGGATTTTTTTATTGACTTCTTCTTCTGAAATAAACCCTTTAACTATTTTTTGAAATTCATCAATATAGTTATCACCATTGTAATCTTTTATGTTCTCTTTCGCAAAGTTTTTGGCAAACTTTATTTCTTCACTACTTAAACCGCATTTTTTAGCCATAATTAACAATCTTTTTCTTCTGATGACTTTTTAAGGAAATTTTTTAAATCTTGTATACTAATGCCTCCTTTAACATTTTCTCCTTCTATGCCCTTCCCTTCTTCGGAAGCTTCCTTAACATTTTCCTTAATATCTTTATTACTTATACTTGCTCCAGGTTTCTTTTCAGAACCCGTCATAAAGTTAACCAAATTCATTTTACCTTTACCTGTTTTATTAGGTTTGACATAATTAAATAAAACCATATACTCACCATCCTCATTTTGATCAATTTCAACAACTTCTCGGGTTGCTTCTCCTTTTTGAAAAACGTCTCCTATACTAGGAAGAAATTTATCTTTTGCTACGGCTTCTTTTACAAGAGTGAGCTTATTTAATATTTCGGTCAGATCTATTGTTTGTCTTAATTGCAAAGCATTAAGCTCCTCAATAGAATTGTTGTAAGCAATTTCAAGCTCCACAACGTTAGAAGCATCTTCAAATTCCTTAGAATATTTAGTTATTAAGGCTTTAACATTTTCAGTTGGAGTACTTTTTAAACTACCTACTGATGCCGGTTCTATAATTACTATTTCCACAGAACGCGTTCCTGTTATCCAGTTTCTAGTCAGTTCATTACTAAACATTTCAACTACTTCATCTTTATTACTTTTATCCTGAAGTGTAATTTTATTAGAATTATCTTCTGTTCTATACTCTGTTAATCCTAATGCTTGAAGCATTTCTTTAAATGTAGGATACACCTTTCTAGAATTATTATAAAAAGAATCATAGGTTTGCGAGCCTACATGCCTGTGATTATATAATATTGAGACATTTTTATTAAGAGTAACTTGTCTTTTTACTATTTCTGCAGAACCCTCTGTTATATCTTTATCAGTTGACCTTCTTAATAAAACTTTTTGAGTATTTTCATCAGCGTTTATTCTTGCTACTGTATCTGAATCTAAGTTTATATTAATTATAGTTTTTATTTCTTGAGCAGTTCCTTCTGTTGTTAAGTCAGGAGTCTCTTCAATATAAACTTTGTCAACATACTCTTCAACTTCTTTTCTGTAGTTAACCGGTATAAAGGGAGTTCTTGCGCCAAGTTTAACATTTTCAAGGGCAACATCAACAACCTGAGAAGTGTCATCAATAGTACTTCCAGATTTGAATTTAAGACTTATGGGAAGCAATAAAAGCGATGTTATTTTTACACCATATTGCTTTTCCCAAACATTTTTATAGACTGATTGTTGCAAACTATATTGTTCTAAACTAGATCTTTCTTTCCCCAATCTCTCGCTAAAATACTTTTTAGAAATTGGATCCTCGGTTGCAAAAGGGCCTGCAGGCGCTTTTTTGTTTCTAAATGAAATTCCTTTATGTTCTTTCTTTGTTTTAATATCTATGATGTGATACATCCCTAGTTCATCTTGGACTAGTATATCCATTTCACCAGATATGGGTTTACCAAATCTTGGCTTCTTGTCAAATACTTTAACATGAACATCAACTATTGTCCACCCCATTTGATCTATAATAAGCTTGCGCACATCTTCAAGTGTTTTTTCAAGAGCTTTTTTTCCAGATTCAGAAAATTTATTAGATATCTCTATTATTTTACCTTCTTTTAAGTATTTAGTCACAGCATCATCTACTTCTGAACCTGCATCTGTACTTGGTTTATATGTAATATTGTTAATATCACTATGCCTAACTTTTTGAGTTTCTCCGGTTTCATTGAGATCCCCGTTTAAAATAGCAATTGTAAAAATTGGATCTTTTAATCCTAACATCGGGTCTTCTTCAACCTCTGTAACTCTAGCTATATCATCGCTTGCCTTTACTTCAACAATTTGGTCTTCTCTTATATCAAAAGATTCTCCAATTACTGTTGTAACTCTTACTGTTGGGTCTGAATCAACAAGTCTTTTTTCATCTATTTCCTTTACTCTACCCCTTTGTTTTTTAATTCTTTCTTGAAGTTCTTTTCTTTGTTCGTTTTTATCCTTTGACTTAGGTGTCCATATGGGCTCTACTGCTTTTTTAGTAGTTTTTTTACCTTCTTTCTTTTTAACTATTTTTTTAGTTGTCTTTGTCGGAAGTTTTTCTAGGTTATGCTTTTTTTGTAGCTCTTCTTTTAGTTTTTCTTTTTTAGCTTTTGCATCTTTTTCTGCGTCTTGCTTTATTGTTGCTTTATCTTTTTCAAGAGCTTTTTGAACATCTTCTTTTGTAATCTTTTGACCCTCCTTCTTTCTTTTTCTTAAAGCAGCTAATGCAAGACCCATTCCTAAGAAAGGATCTGGCTCAATAGGATCTTTAACAGGTTCTTCTACAGGAACTACATCTGGTTTTTTAAGAATTAAGAATTGAGTTGCGCCCCAGCTGTTTTGATTAGCATAATCATTAATATCTTTAATAGTTGTTTCACCATCTTTATTTATAGCTGAAGTTGCATAAGAACCTGTATCTCCTCTGAAGATAACCCATTTTTTATCAGGATGCTTGTCTTGCAGACTACCTAATACACTAAATATTTGATTAGGGCTTCCTGTAACCAATACTGTAATTTCAGCATCTTGATCAAAGATAATGACCATACCACCTCTTAAGGATCTGTAATTATTTAGATCTTTAGAGTTTACTGTTTCAGGTGTTTTATTCTTTTTACTTTTAGAATCTAAACCTAAATAAAACTGATCCCCATCTTTTTTACCAATAACCCCCCAATTACCATTATCACCTTTGGCATAGACCATTTTTATATCAAAGCTTCCGTCTTCTTTTTTAGTAATATCTAAATCATCTACTTTGCTTATAACCTGACCTTCATAGTTTATAACTAAATCATTAGAATCTAATTCAGAGGTTTTTTTTGCGGTTAAAACTTTTGTCTTAGTATCATATGCTATTTGAACATCTACCGAAGGAAGAATTTTAGAATTGCTTGTTTGAGAATAAGGAACTAATCTATTATGAACTCCTCCGGCAATCCCATAAGAATCCTTTACTAGTTTGTTTGGTTGATCTTTATATTTTCTTCTTCCAGCCTTTGTATTATGAGCCAATTCAAATTTAACGCCTTCTCTTCCTGCAGATGTTCCTAAATCTATTATAAGAGGCATTCTTTCAGCCCCGTTTCTATAAGTATATGTAGATTCTCCAAATGTAACAGGCTCTTTTGAATAGATTAAGCTTTCTTGACGACTTTGCTCTAACTCAGCTTCATATTCAGCTTGTTCTATTTCCTGATTTCTTAATTGCTCAGCAAGAGCCTCTTCTTGAGCAACCCGCTCTGCTTCTGCTTCTAAAGCAAGAGCTTCTTCATCAACAACTATATTTTCAGTAGCTACATCTGCATATGAACCTATCTCCAGTTTTTTCTCAACATAGTTGATTGCTAAATCAAACATATCTAGATAAGGCATCTTTACAGCATTAGCAACATCTTCTCCTGCTATTGCTGTTACAACCTCTTGACCAATATCAGTACTTGCAACTGTCTTACCTCCATGCACTACCATTATGCCTATAAGAAGAGCCATTACAAATTTTCTGATTCTGAAAAGAAGATCTTTAAGAATTTTAGAACCTACTTTAACATCATCTTTTATTAATCTATATAACGCCTCTACATGAGATTCATCTTTCTCTTTAACTTCGTCTACTGCTTTTTCTTCTTCTTTAGTTAAACCTTTACTAAAATCTAAAGCCAGCTGAATCCCTTCCTTTATTGCTTCGTCCTTCTGCTTTTCAGTTGGTTCTTCTCCAACAACTTTTTCAGCAGTATCTGCAATCATTTTAGCTGTAAGAGTTATTGTTTTTGAATCCGGTGCTTCTTGCTCACCTTCAGTTTTATACTTAGCATCAATCTTATCAAGATTTTTTTGATGTAAATTTTTAATACGAGCAGCTTCTTCTTTTACCCATTGGTCAGCAGCTTCTTGTGAATCAAATGTTTTTAGGTCTACTTTTTGTCTTGTCTTTGAACTACCTTTCTTAACTACGTTTGTAACAACACGAATACCATTTTTAGACTTATCTGTTCTTTCGTCTAATTTATCTCCTATATCAATTTTGCTTCCTTCTACAAACTTATCTCCTGCTTTTAAGTTCCACTCTTTCTCTTCTTCTGTCCAATTTTCTTCTTGATACTCTCTATCAACTTTTTCTTGAGCAAACTTAAGTTGCTTTTCTCTTTTTGCTATTTCAGCTTCTTTTTCAGTAACTGTTTCTTCAGCTTCTGTTTCCCCTCTTCTCCAAATAGGAAAAGGAGCCTTATTATTTCCTATTTTGGGAGCATCACTAGTTCTATCATTAATGTAATTTTTAAGTTGAGTTAAGTCATTTGGCCTGAACGCATAGTTATCAGCGATAAATTGTATAATTTCATCTGCTGTTTTTGCACCATTAAGGACTTCTTGTATAAGAGCTTCAATTTTTTCTTCTTCAATTTTTGCTTCTTCTCCTTTTATAGTTCTGTTAATCTCATTTCCTTCTCCTCTTAATCTAATGGAGACACCCTTCCCTAGATTACTTCCTCTCGTTGCATTGTCTTCAGCTTCTTGTATATCTACTCTGTTTTGTTTCCAAGCAGCACTATTTTCTTTTAAAACAGAACCATCTTCTTCTCTAAACGTTTTGTCTTTTGCTTTTAACTCTTCAACTTTATCTTCTAATTCTTTTTGTCTTCTTTGGTCTTCAGTTGTCTTGTCAACAGGAGCTGCTTCAGTTTGGGAACTTGTTGAAGCTGCAACAAGTTCATCCAAAGCTTCCTCATAAGCATCTTCATAAGATTTTGAGGTTACATTTTTTACAGCTTCTGCATCTGCTTCTAGTCTTCTGGCTAGTTTTTTCCAAGCTTTACTTCCGTATTTAGTAAACTTCGGATTGGTTTCGTTAGTAAGATCATTAGCTATTTCTCCTTTAGCATCCACTGCATCTTTAATAAACCATCCGTTTTTAGCAAAGTACTTTAAAGGAACCCATTTACCTTTTGATTCAATACCAGAACCCTTTCCTATAGATTGATACATTAAAAATTTTTCTCCTGTACCTTCTACTTCAAATTCAAAAATTCTTCGACCAGCTACACGCCCTAAATCTCTCTTAAAAATTATATTAGCATTTTCCTCGTCTAATTTTTTACCAAACGCAGCTGTTTCTTTTACAACTGGACCCGCATGATAAAAATCTTCACTACTTTCAACATCTTTATGGATATAGTCCACCAATGCTGGATGCTCAGTTGCGTTTTTAACATCAAAAGATGAATAGTCTTCTTCTTTAGTAAATGTAGCAGATCTATTTATAGGAGTTGGTTCAACTTCTTCTGTTTCTTCTGCTTTTTCTGTTGCTGCTTTTTCTGCTTCTATTATTGGATTTATATAAGTTTTTTTATGACGCTTGTGACCCTCTAGTTTATCAACGTCTATTCCTAAACTTTTAGCCTTTTCTATAAGCTCCTCTACAGTATTATTTCCTAGTTCTTCTGCTCGTAGGTTGTCTGCAGCTTCACCCGCTTCTTCGCCTACTTCTTTTTTTGCTTCGTCCTCTAAATCAGCTAATAGATCCTCTGCTTCTTTTTCTGCTTCACTTTGTTCCTCAGTTAATTTTTTTTCTTTTTCCTCATCTATTTTCTTATTTTCTTCCTCAAATTCTTTTTGAACATCATCAGGTAAACCACCTTCTTCCTCGCCTTCTTCTTCTTCAGTTTCTTCACCTCCAGTTTCTTCTTCTTCTTCTTCTTCTTCTTCTTTTTCTTCTTTTTCTTCTTCTGTTAGCGTTTCTTCATACGCATTAACTTCATCAATAAATATCTTATATTTTCCAGATACCTTATCTATACCTTCTAGCGTATCATAGTCAAATATGTCTATTGCACCGGCAAGTGCAGCTATAACAAATGCATTAGGATCTTTATTTAAAAGATCTATTCCTTCATCGCCTATGAATATTCCTTTTTCTGCTAAGATTCTCATTAACTCATTCTTCTCAGCAGATTCTTGAAAAGCTTTTCTTGCTTTTTCTCTATCTTCTTTTCTATTATCCCACCTAGATTGAAGAACTTTTTGACGCGCATCAACCATATCTCCAAAAAACTCGGGATTGCTTAATTTATTAATTATGGATATTAAGTTTTGATTATCTTCATTTAATCGCATATAATCAACCAGGTAGCTAAGACTTTGATCAACCATATCTACTTTTACATAATCATCTTTACCCTTAATTGCATTTAAATAGTTTATGTAACTCTTTTTTAATCCATCTAAGCTTTTATCTAAACGCTCTTGTTTTTCTTCTTCTGTTGCCTCATCAATAGGAATGGTTACTTTTGTACCGTCACTTAACTCAGCAACATAGTTTTTATCATCTACCTCTATTATTTTTGCTCTTTTATTTTCTCCTTCTAGCGTTATTTCTACATCCATCCCTGCCGTATAAGAAACATCAGTAAAGGCTTTCTCAACACTATTAATTGCATTTGCTATTTCGGCTATAGACTTGAAAGTCTTGTCTTTTTCTTTTAATAAGTCTACAATTTTTTCTTGCTCTTCTTTTGTTTTTTCAGTATCTACTAACTCACTTTGTAAATTTTGTATCTCTGTTAGTAAAGTACCCATGTACTCATTTCTATATTCAGCATCAATGACTGCAACCATAGCCTGCTCATCAGCTTTACCAGAAAAGAAAGGAACGTTCTTTTTAAATGATTTTGTAAGAGTCTTTAATCTATCTAGGGATTCACTAAAATCTACTTGACTAAGTATTAAATCTTTTTTAGTTTGCTCAAACGCAAGAAACCTTAAATTGTTTAAATTGATATCTCTATCTGTACCATCATCATTTTTAATGAACTTATTAGGATTTTTAGGAGCTTTATCCCATAAACTTTTCATGTCTTTGGCAAGCTCTAATATTTGTGGAGCATTCTCCTTAAAGGCGTTTATATCTTCTTCTGAAACTTCTTTCTTACCCATTCTATTTCCAAAAGCTTCTATAAGCTCTTCACCAGTCATGTTGGTCATATCACTAAGACCATCAAGAATTATATCGAAGTTGTCATTTTTAAGAGACTCAATTATAAACTCCTGATTTTCTTTTTCTTTAATGTTTAGAAACGTATATACATCATTTTTATCTTCTGCCTCATCCATTTCTGCACCGGCGGCCATTGCTCTAGCACCTCGAGATGCTTTCTCATCAATGCTCATCCACTCATAAACGTTCTTTATTTTTTCATCAAATTCTTCAACTTTCTTTTTACTTTCTTCCCAGGCTTTGGCTTTATAGTCTTTATGTTCTTTGTATTTACCTACTGTAAATCCTGCTTTTTTACCTGCATACCCAACAGCTTGAGTTCCTTTTCTTCCAACAGTTTCGGCAACACCAGAATAAATTCTAACTCCTCCACCAATTAAAAAGCCAGACATGAAGACCTCAAAACCTCTATGATCTAGATATGAGTTAAAAGCATCAAGATATTGCTCATTCAATGCCCCTTTTAATCCTAGTTCTAATTTATCTGCTGATGGATTATAGTTTCTCATTGCTCCGGCAGCCTCTGCATCTTGAATAACTTCTTGGAAATATTCTTGAACACCTTCCATAGAATTAGCAAGTGTATATCTTCCTAATGATTGAGCTAATACAAGAGGAGCCTTTCTTACATTTTTAAGTTGACTAAACAGATATTTACCTTCTGCACGCAAACCAGGTTCTATAATTGTTTTAGAAGCTGTTCCTTTTTTTATAAAGCCTTTATTATTAACCATCCTGCCTCCAGCAAATTGACCCTGAGCAGAAGCCCCTCTTAACGCTCTGGACATTCTTCTAAATATAGTGCTATATGCTATTTTATTTGTCCCATAGATAAGCATTGCATTTTTATTATATCCCCGCTTTGCATGCATATATGCAATCTTGGCAATATCCTGATATTCTTGAGCGCTTAATTGTTTACCATCATTTTCACGATTATCTTTAATTGTCTTTATTAAATTTTCCTGAATTGTATTTGCAATAAACCCAGCTTCTAGCTGAGCCTCATCTAACGCTAGCCCAATCTCTCTTGTATCAGCATACATGCTACCAAAACCTCTAATAGAAGTTGAGAGAAGACCTTTTTCAGCAAAATTTCCTGCACGTACTGCTTTAATAAAGTCAAAAGTATTTCTGGCAGGGTTTGCAAACTTTAATACAGATTTAGGACCTCTTGCTACTCTTTTTGCAATATTGCCTACATTATATATTGATTTAGCTTTATTATAATTTCCTAATTGTTTTACGGTTTGGTACATACCTTTGGCAGCCCTTCCGATCCTTCCAATGTTAAAACCTGTTCTTGCAGCAGCTGCAGGAGCAGCTCCTCCCTCTGTTAGAGTAGCTGCAAGAGCCAGACCAACTTCTTCTAATGCAACTTCAGATATCAATCCTAAAGTATACTGAAGATTAGAATATGTATTATTAAAAAGACCAAAAGCTCCGCCTCTATCAGAATGAGTTATTCTACTTACTCTGCCATACTCATCTGCTTCAATTTTTTCAGAAGTTCCTCCCCAATATGAACTAAAACCAAGACCAAATAATGACCCTGATTCATAGAACGTTCTTGCGAATTCTTCTCCTTTTGTCCCATGAGTTTTATATATTTTATCATTATCCATCCACGGATTAAAACCTAATCTTTTATAACCGGGGTGAGCAGAAAATCTTTCCAGAGGCTGACTTCCAAATCTACCTGTAGAAAATTGATAAGGGTCATAATTTTTAAAAGGGTCTTTTCCTAAGTTTAAATTTGATATTTGATTTGCTGTACTATTTGATAATTCAATATTAAAATTATGCATCATACTCTTTATCTTCTGAGCATCTGCATTTGAATCAGGAGGCGGGGGCTGATTTATTTGTTTAAAATCAGATTGAATATTTGGTACTTCTGGTATATTATCAGGGAGTTTTTCAACTTTACCTAAATCAGAATTATCATCAATTGGCATATCATTATTTTATAATTCATTTATTTTATCAAGCAAGTTTTGCTGGAGTAACTCTAATAAAGCGATATTGTTTTCTTGAATTGCAGTGTAGATTGCTGGATAGGATTTTTCTGCCATAAGATTTGTAGCTCTATGTTTTTTAAGAAAGTCATAAATCAAAGTAACTGTTTCATTATCTATCTCACTTATAGGTACGTTTCCATCAATAATACCATAGCTATTTAATACTAACTCTCTAAGTTCTACATTAGCATTACCATCATCATCATAAACACCAGTCTCAAGGTTAAACTTTTTTAAAGCAGGGCTAATATCAACCATGGATTTGCTAAAATCCTTTGAATTTACATTAGGAATAATAGAAACGGTTCCTGCAGTACTTTCAAAATCATCAATAAATACAGATTTACCCATAGAAAGACTCATTAAATATGGATCTTTATTTAATGCAGCTAATGCTGTTTTGGTTTTAGAATTATAAACTTTAAAAGTGATTTGATCAGGAAATGGATTTCCAGTATATGTTGCATCGGAACCCGTTCCAACCTTTTGATTATACCCAAGTTTATGAAGTAAAGATGTTTTATCAGTATTTGTCTTATTTAAGTCTTTAAAGTAATTTTTTAAACCACTAATAGTTACTTTTTTAACATTAAATCTTTCTGTCATATAATCTTGTTCATTTAAAGACATCGGTGCGACCTTTACTTTAAAATTCATATTATATTTATCATCAATTCCTTCAGAATGTAAATCTAAAATTCCCTTGACAACTTCCAACCCATCAGCTGTGCTTATACTTAAGTCATCACCATCATCACTTTTGCCATTAATTAAATCTACTTGATAAGTCCCATCTGATAATCTCTCAGCACTTCCCATATCTACAAGTTCTTGAAGTTCTTCTTTAATGTTAACCATTGCTTCACTACTACCTAAATAAAGCTCGTTGGATGCACTATAAATTCTTGCAGGGACACTTGTAGTTCCAATTCCGTCTATTGCAGAATAAGGAGAGGGTTCCGCCAAATACGCGTCAGCAAATATTTTATATGGATTTGAATCTGCAGGTATCTCCATATTTACTATTTCATCTCTTATTTCTTCATTTATTTCTTCAAAGTCATTATCCATTTCAAGTTGATCAAGCGGAATCTTAACTTCTGCGTTATTAGTTTTATTTATCAATACTAAATTATTAGGGTCTTCTGGTCTTCTAAGCGCTTCTATATTTCCCTTTTGATATGCATCTTTAATCGGAGTTAGAACATTATTATTCAATTCATTTAAATATTTTTCTCCCCAACTAGGTGCTGCCTGTCTTTCAAGTTCTTGTTTTGAAGGTGATCCAGGTATCTGAAACATGCTTTTTGCATTATAATCTCGCGGCTTAACATAACTGGACAAATCAAAAGTATTACCTGATAGATCATTTGCAAAAGCGGAAAGCTCTTCAATCATTTTATCATTATCATGGCCGCTAACTATTTTTGCACCATCCCCTTTAATACTTGGAGCAAAATGGTAATCAGGATTGGAACTAATCTCACTAAGACCATGTTTAAAAATGTATTTAAATAATTTGTCACCTGTAAACTGAAACCCATTATCCTCTTCTAGCTCTTGTACAGTAGATGCATATCTTGTTCCGGCATCTGCAAACGCACCTCCAAAGCCTGTATTTTCCCTTCCTCCTTGACCTAGAGCATCTTTTAATTTAAAATTATTATATGACTTGTCACTAGTGAGTATATCATAATATACTCCGTTCATTAATTCATCATTATTATGTTTTGCAAAGGAGCCATCAGCATTAATTTTTCCCATATTTTCTGAGATTGCCGCTACAACTACATCTTGTATATTTAGAATATCTGTGCCTGTTTCAGGCGTTAATGAATTATAACCTTTCTTTTCTAGTAAAGTCTGATAAGCTACTTTTAAATTATCATTAAAATTATTTTCTATTTCAACTTTATTATTATGCACAGTATTGCTAAAATTCATAGCCTGCTCCATAGAATAACCGTTCTCTCCGTTGAAGTAGGGTTTTAAAAAGCTAATTTCTCTAAATTCTTCATTTGTAATTTTTGGAGCTGTATGACCATTTGCCTCTACAGCTTCGTATCTAGCAATGTCAGCCAGTTCAGCTTCATTAAGCTTTTTTACTTTTGAATTTACCCAATAAGATTCCTGATCTCTTCTTGTCAATTCTAAATATTTTTTTTCTGATATAATATCTATATTTTGACCATCGTTTGTTGTAAAATTATAAGCCACGCCAGGTTTGGCACTTATTTTTTCATTTATTTTTTCATCTCCTTTTGAATATCCAAGTATGTTGCTTCGGCCTATTAAATTCTTATCATAAATAAAACGACCTTCTTTAGGAGAAACATATCTATTTAAAAATCTTCTAGATGCTGATCCAATACGACTATTATCCCCAACACTAGATCCTCCTAAAAGTTTTATCAGATTATTTTTTTCAAGTATTGCTGATTTATTCTTGGCAAACCAAATGCTCCAATTATCATCATTAAAAGTAGGCCACTCTTTAAAAGCATTCATTCCTCTTTGAGTAATTAAGGTTTGTTTTTTTCCTGAATTTTTTTCCTGAGTAGTTAATTCATTTATAGCAGCCTCAACATCCGATCCCATTTCAATCAATGCAAATTGAGATTTTTCAACATCCGCTGTTCTTTGGTCATTTTTTCCAAACTGAGTTGCATCAATAGAAGCAGCTTGGAGCAAACCCGATATTATATTTTTAGAAGCATCATAAGCAAGATTGTCAGCAACGTTAATATCAGATTGCATATATCTTCTTGCTTCATTTTGACCAGTGTTTATAATTCTATCCATCATAAGGAGAGACTCATAGGCGGAACCACCATATCCTCCTCCTGGATACGGTAGATAATAGTTAGTGAATACATCACCAGTGAGTTTTCCAGCTTCTTCTCCCGACATATCTCCAGAATAAAAGCTATCAACAATATCCGACATTGAAAATGCTTCTGCCTCTGTTGTTGATGTTTTCGTATCACCTTTATCAATATCAGGATAAAACAAAGTTTCAACTGCCTCCGCTTCTGAAGATGGTTCTTCAGAGTTTGATTTTGGTGTTTGTTTTAGTACTTCTTCAAGCGCATCATCTTGCTTTGCAGCTATTACGGCGTCATCATACTTCTCTGCAACTTGTACATATTGTTCAGGAGTCAAACCAAGAGCCTTTGCTTGAGTTTTTTGGACTTTAGATAAATTTTTTGGATCCAATTTAGTTTCCTTAGTGCTTGTGCTAACGGCTTTTTGTTTTTTGGTACTTGCTGGAACTGGAGGCTCATATCCTTGAGATGAATTATAAAACGGTCCTCCTGTGGTAGAGTAAAGATACGGAGCGCTTTGAGGATAAAGAGCAGATATAACACTTTGAAATTCAGCAATATTAAGATCATCCTCATCAGGCATCGGAAATAATTTATTTTCTAACTCACTCATTGATTTTCCAGAGCTTGATGAACCACCTCCTGGTCCTGATGGATTTAGCATATTATTTAAAAAGGGATATATTCTATTAATATCTCCTTTTATAATAAGATCGCTCCAAAACTTAGCTCTTTGCTTTTTAACATCCTCCTTAGCATCGAATTTCATTTTAAATAAGTCATATACTTTTTGTTTACCTTCTTTAATCTCGGCCAATTGATGATTATATAGAGAAACAGCATAAGGATTTGCTTTTTGAGTTTGTTTAAAATCTCTATACGCAAGAGTAGATGCTGCGATGGCAACCTCTTGGTTTAATAACGCTGCTGCAACAATGTTATCCATTTGAGCAGTCTTATCTCCTTCCATCTTTTCAACAGATCTTGCTAAGTTTGAAGTATCCTGAAAGTATTTACTAATGCCATCTTGCATTGTTATAGCATCATCAAGCTCTCTAAATTCATCTTGAACATCTTGTGGTAAAGCTGACATATCAAATCCTTTTCCACCATATTTTTCAGCAAGATGAGATCTCCTTTTTGTTAAATATCTTAATCTGCCTTTTTCAGTAGATGATTTTGCTTTAAGATATTCAGCACTAGTTCTAAAATTTCGCTTAGCTAACTTATCTCCTTCTTTTTTCTTCTCTGCTGATATACCGCTTTTCCTTTCTTCATCTGTTAACTCGGTATTAGAAGTCATTTCATTATATAACCTCTCAGCTTCTTCAGGATTGCTTTGCCTAAGTAAAAAAGATTTTACTTTATAATAGTCAAGC
>Ga0233414_10000057_pt1 | contig 52387 bp, 41 predicted proteins | sample Na_anoxic_10_MG_FD_189020 | JGI IMG/M metagenome (GOLD analysis project Ga0233414, IMG submission 189020) | Seawater microbial communities from Saanich Inlet, British Columbia, Canada - Na_anoxic_10_MG | ecosystem: Environmental > Aquatic > Marine > Inlet | place: Canada: British Columbia... | reverse complement strand
AAGTAGAAGAAGATATCTCTTCGATCTTCCCACCACCGATGCGAATGGCTTTCGAAGAAGTGATTTATTGGCGTTTTTTGATTTTGACAAAAAAGCGTTACATGTATTTGGATTGTGGACGTGATGGTGTTGTGTCAGATAAAGTCGGGAAAAAAGGCGTATTGTTAGCGAGACGTGATAACAGTGCTTTTATCAGACAGGTTTACAAGGAAGCTGTTGAAATGGCATTTGCTCGTAACACTTGGGACCAGGTGATGAAACATTTATGTGATAGATTCAATAATTTGTGTTCTGGATTTTTTGGTCATAGAGATTTTGTGATTACGAAAAGTATCGGCGAAATCTCAGATTACGCAACAATGTCGGCGGGAAGACTTGCAATTGATAATACTAAGAAACGAATCAAGCAATTAGATGATTATTACATTAAATGTCACGAGTGTGATTACGAAAACTTACCAAAACACGAAGACATCAATAAATGTTCTACCATTCTCGAACGTTATGCTTCCCACGATCCTTTGTCGTTTTCCCAGGGAGAAAAAGAAATATTCAGGAAAAAACTGGGAGATTGTTGTTATTTTTGCGCGGTAGAAGAATGGCGAGCAAGAAAAAGAGGATTACCAGCGCACGTTCAATTGGCAGAAAAAATGAGACGACGAGGACAGCGGGTTGACGCCGGTGAGCGTTTAGAGTATATCGTAACTAATATGGATAACTTGAAAGCCAAGTTGTGGAGAAAATTAGAACACCCAGATTACTATAAGACGAGGACTTCCGCTATCAAGGTAGATTATCTTTATTATTTGAAATTATTGTCTGTGCAGATGGACCAATTGATTTCAGTGACTTACAAACAGGAAAAATTTACAGAGACACAATTAAAAGCTCGATTACAAAAAGTGAAAGTTTGTGAGCAGATTAGAAATATCTTTACACCAGGATTAGAATTTCTCTAAATTGAATGAATATAAAACTTTTTTGTATAACAAAAAAGTTCTTAATGGCATGTTTAATACCCAAACCATCATCGCAAACCTTAACTACACAATTGACACTGGACGAAGTTCTTCCTCTTTTGAAACAGGAATTGCAAAATACAGATATCGATTTGAAAACTAAATTGACCAATATTAGATCTTATGCTACATTAGGGTTGTATATGTTAAGTACTCGAGAAGTAGTATCGCAAAAAGGCCAAGATATTCTCAGAAATAACGATTTTATGAGAGATTTAGTCTTATTGATGAAAACACCAACATTTAAAAGATTTCGTAAAAAACATATGAGAAACGATGCCAAACCAGCCTTAATCTATTTTGAATTGTATGAAATGTTAGAAAAATTTTATAAAAAACAAATGAAAGAGTCAATGCCAGATGATGTAGCTGCTGAACTACTGAAATCTATTATTTCGCGTAAAGAATACAGGGCTCCTCTTATTGGGATTCTACACCAGTATATTCAGAAAGGAGGAAGCAGGAAAAAGCTGTATCAAAAATTAGAAGAATTGTTTTTAGATACAGAAGTTACCACAACTTTAACATTAAAAGATCATTAATTTTGCCCAGAGCACAAGCTAATTGACCCGTGGAATAGTAAGTAGACAATCTTGACGCCATTAATGTCAAAATGAGTAACGTTGTTTCTACCGGAAATCTATTGCGACGATTGTCGTTGTATTCTCTTGTTAGCTCTAATGACCAGTAAATCCTCTTTTTTGGATTCCAGAGCTTTCTAGATAAATTTTGCTTCCCCAAAAAATAAAAACTACCACACAAATCTGAACTTGAGAGAAACAAAAGAATCCTGCTTAGTAACTCGTCTGGTAATAATGAAATATTCATTTATCTTAAATGAATATTATACTTATACTTGATTCTGGAACATTTGTTCCATTCGTGACATACCAATCAAAATCCAATTATTCCAAATTCCTCGTCACAACAATCGCATGCATGTAATCTCTAATTTCTTTACATGGAGACGCTACATTCGCGAGAAAAGAAGACCAGAATATTGTGGCACCGGGTGTGTGAATATGCGTCTTGCCAAGAACACTTTGATGGAAGAATCGAGTCAAGTAAGATAGTCCCATTCTGGTTTTAGGAGTAAGACCATCACCAGCAAGTGCTCTATACACCCAATATCTACCATTTCGGGTCATAAACCATCTCATGTAACACTTGGTGGGTGGTTTGTTACACACACAGTCACCGTGACAATATAAAGGAGATACTGTTTCATTTAGATGTCTTTTCATCTCGGAAGTGGCTCCATTTAATAGCGTCTCCATTGTGTAATTCATCATCAAATATTTTACACGAAGTCTACGTGGTGTGTGGGGACATTCTAGTGGTGCGTGTCCATGAACTTGACGATACAATACAGGTGGAGCCATTACAAATCCTAAATCGTTATTTACATGATCAAACTTTAATCTCCAGCGAGAGGTACTGGGATCGACCCAATGACCACTACCACGACGCCACCAACGTTGTAAGATACTCGCATACTTATCTCGAGCTTCCCGACAGGCACGGTAATAGACGTTTATCACCACTGGTAAAATTCTCATAAACAAAACCCCCATATTATTCTTTGAAATCACTTGATTTTTATATGCATTCATCCTATTTCTCTGTTTATTTACGTGTAAAAATCAATTTCTTCGCGGGATTTATTTTATTTCGATCCCGATTTTCGACTCATTGCTGATTTCGATAAACATTTGGTTTGACGGGGGATTTGGAGAATTCCCCGTATTCACAATTGCTGAACTTTCAATTCTGGAGATCTTGATATTTTCTCTTGCACGAATAGTATTACATTCATTGATGAGATCCAAACCACAACTATTACCACATTCAGCTTTAATCGTATCCACATCCATATTTTTCATATATACTTGTTCACTACCCACAATAGCAATCCCACGAGACGCACCACCATTATATTCTGTTTTCAGAGGTACAATGGCGGCTTTACTAGCGGTCTTTTCAGTGGAATTAGCCCCGGGTAAAGAAACATTTTTAATGTTCCGAATTTGCATATCAAAACATTTGATATCTTTACCAGCAGACACAAACAATCCAATAATACCTTTCATAACATGTGCCATAGAGTCCCCACCAGACACAAAATAGTAGTTATTATCTAAGAGTACTTGTTCTAAATCGTCAGCACCACTCAGGGCCCAATTGATAATAGGGTCGGTGATGTTAACGGTACCACTTCCTGGTGAAAATTTAGCCACGAATAGTTTAGCATCAGATACAACGTTGCCCACGTAAGCACCGGCTGTTGATGCTACTAGTACTTGGAAAACACTACCTACCGGTCCAACTTGTACCTTACCACCATAAGCCGAAGGATCGTGATTAGGATCATTGGCATTACTAATACCGATGATCTCACCTTGGCCCGTTTCCATATTCTCTATCTGAACATTATGAATGATTATATCTTCATTTCCGACCGCACCAACTCTAGACGTTTTGAAACCATTCACCACCACGCCTCTAGAATTAATAACAATACCATAGCCACCACCGTCGTAAAGTCCGCTAGAATTCTTGAATATACCATCTGGTACTGGTTGATTTGCTTTCACAGCATCTAGTACGGTGTTCATCTCAGCAACTAGGTTATTCAAAATCTGCTCGCCTGTTTTAGTCCCACCCGCAAATTCTAAAGCAGCTGTTGGCTGTGCTGCTATAATTTGTTTCAAGAATGGTTGGATAAATCGACCAGCTGAATAAGTAGAAAGAACCTGTATATTACGAGACATGTTACAGATATTTACATTTCTCGTCAAACAATGCGTTCCTCCATTTAGTGCAATTCCGGCAACTTCGAATTCAATGATATTTAAATTTTGAATGATCACTTTTGTCATACTATTTCCATGAATTCCGTGATGGGAAGACAAACCTAAAGTACCGTTGGCTACCAAACATGTATCCGCGGAGGTTATCAAATCTCCGAAGTTAGCGGGTCCTTGATTAGGTATGAAAGGTGTACTAGCCAGCTCTATATTAGCGTAGAAACGCTGTTGTAGATCAAATACTTTGGATTGGCGTAATATCTTACCATTCAGATCCAAAAAGATATTTTTACCTTCCACGGTAATAGCTGCAAAGAACCCTAGATGGTAACCACCAAATGGGGCTGTAGGATACTCAGCACTCGCACCACCAGCTGTTTGGGCAGCGGTTGGTAAAAAGTCATCATTAGGATTTGGCTCAAAGACTATATTTTCCATAAGCACATAATGCGCGGAGTGACGAAGCCTTACCGTTCCATTAGCAAAATCAGCTTGTCGCAATTCAACTCTGGCTCCCGCAACAGGATTGGCTTTAAAATCGGACCACGACATTGTTGGACCATCAGTCCATTCCATAAAATGCGCGACAACCGCTTTAATCTCATCGCTATATAAATTAGCATATTTAGTCAAACTAGTGTCTTTGTAATTATCGAAACTGTAAACCTCGATCCAAGCGGGTGTAGGGTTTCTCCATTTGTATGCGTTCATTTATTACATATGATAAATTTTTATGATATGTAAAAATCGTTTTATTTTGGTGTTTTTAGTAGTTTTTCATTATAAATCATCTACCGCTTAGCTGCACGTGCTTTTCGTTTAGCTGCATGTGCAGCATGACGTGCCATGTACCTACTCATCGCTTTGTTTAAGCGTTTCATCCGTGTTCGGTTAAGAGCTCCTACAGCCGCCGCAGCCGCCACTTTTTCCTGTTGTTTTACTTCATGAAGTGTTTTATGTAAGTCAATTATCAACTTAATTAATCTTTCAATCTCAGCTTTGTCTTTCTTCGTGTGGGTTTCTTTTTTTCTTAGTCGGTCTATGGTTTTTCTATTCGTTTCTATTGAATTCAACAAACTAACAATACGTGATCTTTGACCTCTGATTTGTTTTACCATTCGTTGTTGTTCTTTATCTGACACAACAAGATTGCACTCAGCTGCATCATCTTTACCACAAAAAACCACCTGACCCATTTTAAATTTCATCTTGGCCCATTTCTTTACTGGTTTACCTCTCATGGTAATTTCTACTACTTTATACATAGTTTTACCATCTTGACCAACCATTACGCTACCAACACCTAAATTTTGTTTTTTAATTACACCACTTGGTGGTGAATTTCTCGTCTTTTTACGGGAAGCTTTCCTCTTTGCGCTCTTCTTTTTACGACTAGCTTTCCTTTTCGCGCTCCTCCTTTTACGGGATGCCTTACGCTTGGCGCTCTTACGCTTACGGGATGCCTTCCTCTTCACACTGCGTCTTTTACGAGACACTTTCCGTGACGCTTTCCTCTTCACACTGCGTCTTTTACGAGACACTTTACGCTTAACTGATCTTTTTTTACGAGACACTTTACGTTTGACGCTTCTACGTTTACGTGACACTTTACGTGACGTTTTGCGTTTTGGTTTAGCGGCTTTAGTAGAGCCTAAGATAATCTTACCATTATCAGTAAGAAGCATTGGTTTTTTAACACACCCAGGTGGGCATCTTTTCGCGACTTTTCGAGATGTTTTGCGTTTAGCTGATCTCTTTTTACGTGATACTTTTCGACTACGTGCCATATTCTTTTCTTTAAAAAAGAATATCTAAAAAAATTATGTCGATTTTTGAAGTTTGTTTCTTAATTGATGTCTTTAGAAATCGATATTGATATTTGCCTCTGCTTGTTTAAGAATATTTCGACATTTCTTTTTACTGTAGTTAACCTTTAGTTTGTAGTAAGCATCTTTTTCAGCGGAACTCCTGTTATCACCTTTTTTACGCAATGCTATTCCTAAATCCCTACCTTTTTTACATCTCTTTGCTTTTGACTCTAAAGGTAATCGATTCCACTGAGCCATGTCGGCCTTCTCGGCGGCCTTCTCGGCGGCCCGGTTTACATCCTTCTGTTTAACTAATGTAGAACTCACATCACCTAAACGCTTTTGTGGGTTCGCCGCATCGCACATATAGAGTCCTGATTTTTTATCTTTCCTTCCGTTAAATATTTTTCCTTGTTTTTTACATACTGCTTGCATAATGGCTAAATGTTCTCTCATCTTCTTTATATCTGCTGGTTTCATGTTTTTGAAACCTTTCGCACTAGCAGTGAATGCCCTTCTCCTTTTTGCCAATAATGCATCTCTCATAACAAGTTGTTTTGTTTGGCCTTTGCAAAGTCTATTAAAGTCTGCATCCAAAGCAGTGATGCTCAGGCCCTTAGCGCGGCGGAGCTGAATTTGTTTTTGTATTAACTCACATTGTTTACGTGATTTTGAATTCGCGAGACTCACCATCTTTTGATGTGCTTGTTTTGCTGCTGCTTGTTCTCTTGCTGCTTGTTCTGCTTTGTAATCCGCGATATGTTCTTTCAAGCTACCACGGTATTTATTATTACGGCGAGCAAGAATATATTGTTTTTTATACATCACTTGTCTATAATTCTTAAATATTCTATCGATCCGTCTTTTAAATGTACTCGCTGTTTCCCCGGGCTTTGCTGGGAATAATATTGGGTTAGAGCTGGGATTTCTACCTCTAAATCTTGGAAATTTTTGGATAAACATTGGGTATAAATTAGCTGGTAATTTTCTAGGTGGTAGAAATTCGTGCGAGGCAATATAATCTTTACCCTTAAAAGTTCTCCCAAAACTGTCTTTTGTTCTTTGATATTTTCTCCTCATAGAGTCTCGCATTCTTTGTGTGAAAAATCCGAAATTACGCTTACGAGACTTCCTCTTGGCGCTCTTACGCTTACGGGACTTCCTCTTAGCGCTCTTACGCTTACGGGACTTCCTCTTAGCGCTCTTACGCTTACGACTGGCCTTACGCTTACGAGACTTCCTCTTGGCACTCTTACGCTTACGACTGGCCTTACGCTTACGAGACTTCTTCTTAGCACTCTTACGCTTACGAGATGCTTTACGTTTCACACTGCGACTCTTACGGGAAACCTTTCTTTTCACACTGCGACGTTTACGGGACACTTCCCGTTTCACACTGCCACGCTTACGTGATGCTTTACGTTTCACACTGCGACGCTTACGTGACGCTTTTCGGCTAACACGTCTCCTAGAACTTTTTAGTGACTTTCTGGATCTTTTCAGTGTTTTTTTAACACAACCAGGTGGACATTTTTTACCTTTGCGAGACGTCTTACGACTCGCTTTTCTTCGAGGTTTTCTACTCTTTGGCATTTTTAATTTAAGAGGGGAAAAATGATTTTTTTAAACTATTTTACAAGAATAGTGACATGGATATCGTAATCACTAATTGCATCAAAATGCTGCAAGCAAGAAAGTATACAAATATAGAGAGTTCTGAAGAAGATAATACTATCACTGCCAATGATATCTCTGGTAAAAACGTGATGGTAATCATTCTCAATGAAGATAGACTGAATATTTCAAGTGTAAAGGAATGTATTTCTACTTTTGCAGAACATGATATCAACATTGGTATCCTATTATATTCGGGTGATCCTACTTCCTCAGCAAAAAAGACACTTGCTAATTTGGAAGGCAGTGGTAGAATTAAGATCACCATATTTCATATTAGTAATTTTAGATTTTGCTTGACTGATCACAAGTTGGTGTTTCCTCATCATCGAGTAAAAAAAGACGTTGCGCAACAACTAAAGAAGAAATACGGCGCTGACAAACTCCCCGTTATTCTGTCAAACGATCCAGTTGCTAAATACTTTAATTTTAGATCCGGAGAAATCATTGCTATTACTCGTAGAGACAGCACAATATCGTACAGAATAGTTAGATAGATTTTTATATCTCAAAAGGATATAAAAACAGATTTTTAGGTAAGAATTTTCTGGTAAATAGAAACAATGACGGTAAAAAATGCGAGTAAAGTTTTAGTTTTAACATTAGGAGTAATTTTGTTAATAATTGTGTTGGTGGTGATTGTTGATTTTCTATGTTTTGGTTTCTTCAGCTTTAATTTTCATGAATTTTTACATCCCGAGAGATATAATATCAGTTTACCGGAGACCGAGAGAACAAAAAAAGATCTTGAAATTATACACCGAGGTAAAAATATCGCTTCTTTGAAAAAAATAATGATCGCAAGTCTCGCCCGTGATGTTGCTGGTATTTTTGACAAAGCTACTAAGAGGATTGAAGCAATAGGATCTTTGTTTGGTGATTACGAAGTCGTCATATTTGAAAATGATAGCAAAGATGGTTCTCGAAAATTATTTAAGGATTGGATGTTAAGAAATCCTCGGGTAAATTTATTAGAATGTGATGATTTGGGGTGTAAAGATTGTAAATTTCACACTAAAGATGGTTATACACTGGGAGCCGCGAGTCTTAATCGAATGAATCGAATGTCCTTTTTCAGAAACAGATACATAGATTACTTTTGTAAAAATAGTAATTCCGAATATCTTCTTGTATATGATTTTGATTTGGACGGGGGTGTTTCTCTAGATGGAATTTTACATTCCATGGGATATGAAAATCTATGGGATGCAGTTTTCGCCAGAGGCATTTCTCGACTTCCCCCGCTAGGTCTTACTCCTGTTATGTATGATGGGTTGGCTTATGTTTCAGAAAAATGCGACAAAAAAAGTATATTTTCAAGATTCCTCGAACTTAATAGTCTTCCAAACGAAGGTTTTGTAAAAGTTAAAAGTGCTTTCAACGGATTAGGAATTTATAAAAGAAAAGCTGTACTTTCTTCAAGGTATCATTCGGTTAATAAAACTCTTAATTGTGAACATATTGGCTTTCATTATGATATGATTAAAAATGGTCATGATAAAATCTACATTAATAACTTGATGGAAATAGAGGCGGGTCCACAGGGACCTGATAATAAATTTTTAACTACTTGGCAATTTTTGTTTTGTTGAAAGAAATTTTAGACATCAAAAAGAATGAATATTGATTAAAATAAAATGAAAAAAGATGAAATACATTTTATTTTGGTTGAAAAGCAATTAGACGGCCAATTTAAATCTCTTGGGAAAACATACAAAGCTAAAACAGCGTTACAAGCAGCTAAGAAAGGTTATCGGGATAATAAAAACATAGAAAAAATTTACGTCTACGACTCAAAAGCCAAGACAGTACATGGCTTTGAAACTTCTAGCTTTTTCACTGTTAAGAAGCCTCAGAAAAAGAAGTAAATTTACGTTTCATACTTTCTAAAGTTTCATTTACAAAGTATGAAGGTAGAGTTGGAACATATTTAGAAGCTATAAACTTGAAAAATAATATTTCAATAACCCCAATACACCCAAATAACACTATATTTTCAAAAATTATTCCCCCAAGTGGAATGCATTTGTTACAAGAATACTTTAAAACGGCCCATACAGCAAACAAACCACCGGTTAAAGATAACAAAACTATCAATGCTCCTAAGATAGGCATAGAATTTTCAGATTCAGTGGCAGCATCTGGTTTATCATAATATCGTTCCATTACAGAGAGAATTGATTTATTCCCTCCTTTGTTAAGAGACTTTATAAGAGTTTTGAACGTACCCGGGCTGGATTTATCTATGTCGTTATACAATTTGGGTAAGTTGGTGTCAATTTGATTCGTTATTTGCCCTGTCAACTCTTTCGTTTCTAATTTACTTATTACTAAGACAAAGAATGACAGTAGAATACCTAACAAGATAATTACATGGACAAAAATATCCACTACAAGCAAGTCTGTATTTTTAGGTTTTAGGCATTTCATTTATTTCATATAATTTTGTTTTTTCAAAAAAACAAAATTATTCATTATCGCTATCACTACTATAATTAAGTAATTGATAACTATTACCCCTAACAGCTACTTTTTCTGCCACTGCTGCCACTGCTGCCACTGCTACTCGTTTTGATGCCACGGGGATTGTATATGATTGGGCTCTTATTTCCTGTTTTGATACCACGGGGATTGTATATGGTTGGACTTCTTGTTGAACATACTCCGTGTTGACTAAAGTTTGTACTTTTTCCCCTTTCATTTTTTGATAAATTTTGTGATGCATTTTTTCATACACGTGAATAAAAGTTTTACCTTTACGGGGTTCAAACAACACCTCTGGACCTTCTACTGGATTTTTTTTACCGTGATATTTTTTATTTTTCCATATATACCCTCGGTTGCTAGGCATTGTCAATATGTTTTTAGTAATAAAACCAGGGATTAATTTTTTATCATCAACTTTATGATTAATTTTTTCTTTACTTTCCAGTAGTTTTTCGAGTGAATCTGAAAATGACATTGACTGTGATAAATCAACTCTCATAATTTTAGTTACAAAAGTTAAAAAATTAGTCTCTAAGACTTCGGGTAAAGATGAATGATTATCCTCTAAAAATTGTTGAAATTTTTTGTCTAGTTTAACAGTACAATTTGGGTACAAAACTTTAAAATGTCTTTTTAGATCCTCCAAGTTAGTCATTTTGTTTAACATCCCAAAACACTTAAGTCAATATTTGGAATTGGTTTTACTGGGAGTTTTGATAACACTTGATTTACTACTTCATATACTGGTAAATTTGCATCTATAAGTTTAACCGTGTCTGTTTCGGTGGATAACCATTTTTCATGTTGTATGTGAATATTCTGTAAATATGGTAGTGTGACAGACTTTTCTTCTGGGCGTGCTCTTTCTTTAATGCGTTTGTAACAAGTCTCGGGGTTGGATTGAAGATAAATAGTCATATTTTCTCCGTGTTTTTCAGAATTGACCTTTGGAATCATCCATGAAAACCAATCCTGATATAATTTCCATTCTATTTCAGACATAATACCTTGTTCGAAACAATTCTTAGCGAATACTTGATGATCACTATGAACAGACCTTTCGATAAATACATAGTCCGCCGATGGATTGATGTCATCCAACATTTTTACACGTGTTAAGAACGCGTAACTTTGGAAAGCATACGCGTATTTATTCATGTCTTGATAAAATCTATCTAATATATTCTTACCATCACTATCCACTAGCTTTTGCCACATATTCAAGGGTTCAAAAATACATTGAATAGTGACTTCGTGATCATGAATTTTTTTAATTTGTGACACTGTTTTGAGAAAAGTGCTTTTCCCGACAGCGATATTTCCTTCAATAAAAATGATGACAGGCATGTTTGAAAAGATATTTTCAAGATCAAAAATCAGTTTGAAAATGATTTTTCCTCATAAGAATGACTTAAAATCAGGATGATCTCAGAACAACAATTAATGGAGATTCTTAAAAAGTATTTTGAAACCAAAGGTTTCGTGGCGCATCAGCTGTCTTCTTTCAATCATATGATTCAACATTCATTGCAAGAAATTGTAGGTGAAGAATCAGTCATCGAGGTTTCTCCAAAACAAGGAGTTGAATATCGTATAGAGTTTGGTCAAGTTCATGTTGACAAGCCGTATGTTACAGAAGAAGATCGTACCGTTCGTAAAATATACCCGGCAGAAGCCAAGCTTAGAAATCACACTTACAGTGCTCCTATATCTATCGATATCACCACCATTCTAAAAGTCGCGGGGGTGGTAAAAGAAACCCAAAAAATAGACAAGTATATCATAGGTCATATCCCAATCATGGTGAAAAGTGGAAAATGCAATCTTTCAGATCTTTCCCTTGAAGAACAAACCCAAATGGGTGAATGTCCAAATGATCAAGGTGGGTATTTTGTGATAAGTGGTAAAGAACGTGTGTTAATCACACAGGAAAGAGCAGCTTACAACTTAATTGGGGTTTATAAGCAAAAACCACAATCCAAACATAATTATATAGCCGAGGTGCGATCCATGTCAGACACGACTGGTCATTCTGTCTTGGTAAAAGCCCTGATTGGAAAAAACGACAAAGATATTTACTTTTCTCTTCCTTATATTCAACAGGAAATACCAGTGGGTATAGTTTTCATCGCAATGGGATTTGTTTTAAAAGATTTACCATCCCTGATTGGTGTTAATAAACACACGAGGTGTTTTTTCAAAACTATATACGAAGAATGTGGAAAAATTACACAAGATGAGGCCCTTGAACTGATAGGAAAATCAGCGATGCACGCTGTAGCACACGATAAAAGAATAGCCTACGCGTCCCAAATTCTTGAAAACGAAATATTTCCCCACATGGGAGTTATTACTCACGGGTTGGAGAGGGGGTTGTTTTTAGGCACTATGGTCAAGAAACTTCTAGAAACGGCTTCTACAGACGAGAATGATAAACAAGTACGCCCGTGTGATGATCGGGATAATATTGCTAACAAAAGATTTGAAGTAGCAGGTGTATTGATTAGTAGTTTGTTTCGATCTCTTTTCAAGAGATTGGTGAGGTCCGTTACACCTATTGTTCAAAAGCGACCGGATATCAAAATAGCACTTGGTAGATTTAATTCAATTACACAGGGATTTCAATCTTGTTTCTCAACTGGGAAATGGGGAGTTCAAAAAAACTCGTATATTAGACAAGGTGTGTCTCAATGTGCTAACCGAATGACACTGGGAGCATTCAGATCTCATTTGAGAAGAATTGTAATCCCTATCGGCAAGGAAGGTAAGAACACACAAATTCGACAACTTCACGGATCACAAATATTTTACATTTGTCTATTCGAAACACCAGAAGGGCATTCTAGTGGTATTGTAAAGAATTTTACAATGACTTGCGAAGTTACTAACGGGGTGACAAGTACATTGGTTAGAGAAACAGTGGAAAGATCGGAAAATGTTATTCCGGTTGTCGAGATCAAAGATGTGACAAATATTATGAATATGGTGAGAATATTTTTGAATGGAAATATAGTAGGAGTGACCGAAGTCCCAGATCAACTTTGTGAAGAATTACGGGATCTTAGAGATTCGAATCAAATACCACACGAGGTGTCAATTTCATTCGACAAGTATGATAACGAAATTCACATCGCCAGTGATTCGGGAAGATTGATTAGACCTTTGCTTTCTGTCGATGATAACCAACTTCCAGAGATAGATAACAGTCTTTCATGGTACGAAATGGTGGAACAAGGTATTATTAAGTACAGAGACCCAGCAGAATTAGAAAATATGGTGATTGCGATGGAACAAGCTCGATTAAAACCCACGCAGAGTCAAGTCGAATTTTTAGAAGATATGGATGAACTCGAAGAAGAGGATTCCCCTATGGATGATCAAGTAGAAGCCGTCAAGTACGACTTATGTGAAATTCATCCATCGTTGATGATGGGAGTATGCGCCTCTATTATCCCTTTTCCCGATCACAGTCAGTCTCCAAGAAATTGTTACCAATCTGCTATGGGAAAACAAGCTCTTGGACAATATGCTCTTTCAAATAATGTAAGAACTGACACTGTAGTACATGTTCTTTCTGGTGCGCAAAAGCCTATCACAACTACAAAAATGGCTAGTTTCATGGGTTTTGACAACTTACCATCGGGGATGAACGTTAATGTAGCGATATTGACATACACTGGATTCAATCAGGAAGATTCAATTATTATGAACAAATCCGCAATTGATCGCGGTCTGTTTCGAGTTGTCACGTATAAAATAGCTTCTTATATCGAAAAGAAAAAGGGTACATCTTACCAAGAATCTATTGAGTTTCCAGCATCGGATGTGCGTAAAAGCTTTTATCAATATGATAAATTAGGTGATGACGGTATCATTCGAGTAGGAGAAAAAGTCCAGAAAAATGATGTATTGATTGGTCGGGTCATGACGTATACTAATAAAAAAGGTGTGAGTGAACGAAAAGACTGTAGCAGAGTTGCCAAAGCAAATGAAAAAGGGGTTGTTGACCGTGTATTTATGGGAACCACCCCCGAGGGATTCAAATTTATCAAAATTAAAATAAGATCTATTAGAATTCCACAAGTCGGGGATAAATTTGCTAGTCGTTCTGCACAAAAAGGAACCATTGGTCAAGTTTATGCTCACGAAGACATGCCGTTCACACAGGATGGTGTAACTCCTGATATTATCATCAATCCCCATTGTATTCCATCACGTATGACAATTAATCAATTAATTGAATCGTGGGCTTCTATTCTGACCACCGTCACTGGTAAAAGACGAGATGCCACACCTTACACGTCAAACAGCACTGGCATAGCTAGTAGAATCGAAGAAGAACTCACCGCACATGGTTTTGATAGTAAGGGGGAACATACCATGATGAATGGTTTCACGGGTGATACAATGCAGGCTCGGATATTTATGGGATCAACATATTATCAACGCCTGAAGCACATGGTAGATGACAAGATGCACGCGAGAGCTCACGGGGATTGTCAAGTGTTGACCAGACAACCTCTAGAGGGTAGATCCAGAGAGGGTGGTTTGAGATTTGGCGAGATGGAACGCGATTGTATGCTTAGTCATGGATCTTCGGCATTTCTAAAAGAGAGGTTGTTGGATATGTCTGATTACTTCGAAGTCGATGTCTGCAATCATTGTCACCAATTCAGTAAAGCAGAACAATGCAACTTGTGTGGCCACGATAAGATCACCAGGGTCCAATTACCTTATGCTTGCAAGTTGTTATTCCATGAATTACAAGCAATGTGTCTTAAGACAGACCTGTTAACATTGTAATAAAAATAATCTTAACTCTTCAAAAAGAATTAAGATTTTTTAGATTTTCTCATCCTCTCTATAAACAATTTGATCAAAATAACTATCACTGGAGTGGTAATGATAGAATTATCTTTCACAACGACACTTAATTCAGACAGTTCTCTTTTATCTGTAGTCAACTCTTCCCAAGTTTGTTCCAATACAGCAGCATTTACGACTAAAAGAACTACAAAACATGTTATAGACAATGTATCTAACTTTTTATAATTCAAAGACCAACTATATATGACAGATACGGTCAAACTTAATATAAAAATAGCGTCAGTAACTATATCAAAATTAGCACCAAATTTACTTCCCGCATTACAATATCTAGCAACAGTTCCATCTGCTATATCCAACAGTGCTCTTATCAGCGATAGAATTATTAGCAAAATCCATTCAACAGTATCAGTCTTTTTTAGTAATAAGTATACAAGTAAAGGATTGATTATTAACAGATTAGTAGAAGTGTAAAAATTAGGACTAAAAGTACATCCAAGTATACCGCCTATTTCTTTCTCAATTTTCATATCTATTTCGGGATTAATCGTCCAATAAGACATTTTTAAAATCGATATAATGTTTAAACCTGTGAAAATTATTCCTATGTCAAATAAAATGACAAGTTTGATTGCAATACGGAATTTAGCAAAAAGTAAAGGTGTCAAAAAATATTATAACATGAAAAAACAGGAACTCATCAATGCTATGAAGCTACGAAAGATTCCATTTAATGTCTTACAGTACAATGTGCAGCTAGATCCTACTATTTTCATAAACAACGGAGCGGCTAAACGAGCCTCTATTATACCAAGAGCTGTTAAAAAAATTAATAATGGTAATATAGATACAATCGTACTCTGTGAAGCTTTCGAAGACACTGCTACCAAAAAATTAACCAATGGTCTTAAAAGTCTCGGATGGAAGCACAAGACAAAAGTATTACCCAGTAGATTTGGAAAATTTAAGAATGGTGGGGTAATGATTGTAAGTAAGTGGCCTATAGAAGAAACAAAATTTCATATATACGATTCATCAAAAGGTGCGGACGGATTAGTAGCCAAAGGTATTGTGTATTCCAAGATCAAAAAAAGAGGAAAGATATTTCACGTATTTGGTACTCATTTACAGGCGTGGAATGACGCGGGAGCCAAGAAAATTAGAACAAAGCAAATAAGAGAACTTCAAAAATTTGCAAAACAACAAAAAATACCACCAGGAGAACCAGTGATATATTCTGGCGATTTCAATATAGATAAACATAAATATGAATCTAGAATTAAATCGATGTGCAGAGTGTTGGATGTAGATATACCTAAATTATCAGGAAAACACAAGTATACATCTGATCCAGAAACAAACTCTCTGGTTGGCGACGATGGAGCAGATTCACACTACGGATGTAATAAAGAGTATGTTTGTTCTATTTGTCATTCATGTAATAAGAAAAATCCAGGAGCGTGTCAAAACCTTCCTTGGTGGTTAGGGGGTACAGAATGTGAAAAAACTAGTAAAAAAGCTTCCAAGGTTAGTTGTAAATGTTGCCCCAGAGAACTTCTGGACTATATATTAGTTTCCAAGAAATCTCACCTATTAAAATCAAATTCGCGTGTAATACTTCTCAAGAGTCCAAAAAAATTCAAGGTTGGATTCTGGAGATTAAAGGAAAATATGATGGTAAATCCAGATTTTTGCACCACAGATCTTTCCGATCATTATCCATTACTAGGAGAATTTGAGTTTCTCATATAATCTTAACTCTAAAAAAAGAATTAAGATTTCAAAAAGACTTAGGCAGCCGTTGTATCAGACATTACATCTTGATCTCCAATGTAATACACGCTGCACGTGTTTATACCTCCGTATCTTGAAAAATTTGATCCAATATTCACAAATCCATAATAACCGTCTCTAAATACATAAGGACAAAATGGTGTTGAAGTTGATCCTTGTGGAGCATAAAGAGTAACCCAAATATATTGTTTTTGAACACTAGTAGTATTATTAGTATTTTGACACACTATGCTAAACGGAACTTGTGTTATTTGATATTCTCCGGCTGACACTAGAGGAGCTCTAAAATAAGATCCGGCGCATGGCGGTCCAGCTTGTCCAGGTAAATTTTTAGAATTAGGGGCCCCCAACGGATCTATCCAACCAGGTTCGCCGGGCAAAATATTATTTGGAAGTGTTTTTAGATCATCGTTCCTATCTACGGGTGTTGTTAAACCAAATCCAGTAATAAAATTCACTGGAGGGACTTGACTTTCGTTTAAATTATAATAATACGAAGCATGCATGGGTCGTGGCCATGTATCAGCACCACCGCTAATTCTATTAGGGTTGGTACCCGCGACTCTGTTAAAAAGACTATTACCCCACCTCCAGACATCTGTTGCACCAGGAGCTGCTCCGCCGAGAGGAGCTGGATTTGCAGACCCAGAAGGTGTAGCCGCGTCTGTGGCCCATACACCTACACCTATATTTGCGTATTCATCTGGACCTCCAGAAAAATTTGGATAGTGGATAGTCACGGTGCCCTCAACTAAAACGGAAAATTCGTTTTGAAACCCGACACCGGTGGCGGTATATCTAGGAGGCATTTGTACTTCAACGCAAAACACGTCATTTATCCCCCCAGGATTGATCTGGCCATCATTAATCATAGTTGCCACAACATTTCCAGTTAAATCTAAAGATTTTCTACCAGCAGCGGTCCCAGAAGCGGCTGCGGATTCATAACCACCAGGAGTGCCACCAGTATAATTTATCACTGTCCCTTGTCTTGCGTTATTTTTGGACAAAGATTGTATAAATTCTACGGATTTAAGTAATACTTTATTACCAATAAATTTATTTGATAAAGTACCACTTGGGTCTAAACCGCCATAAGTAAGCAAACGGGCTGAAGAATTGTAAGCTAATGAACCCGCCGCCGCTAATCTTCTAGAATTTGCACCTTGAATGTCTAAAACAGCAGAGGTATCAGCCATTAATGATAATGATGTATTTAATTTTGTTTGATCCACTCCCGCATCAACGTACGTACGAAGCGCGGGAAGACCCACGACCGTGTTAGTGGTCTTTACAGTAAAAGAACCACCACCCGTATTTCCAATTATTGCATCATTTTCAACGGTTAAATCTGTACCAACTTCCGTAGTAGTTGTTGATTCTAATTGATTGCCTTTTACTGTACCAGCGGTGGCTGTTATATCTCCAATGGTGGCTGTTATATCTCCAATGGTGGTAGTTATATTTCCTGACACTCCATTAATAGTTACAGTAGTATTTGGAGTCGTGTCCTGAATCTCCAAGATGTTCCTGAGTTTTACGGATCCACCCAATCCTTCCGCGATTAATTGAATATTCCTGCTGGGTGCTGTTAAATTAATATTTCCATTAACTGTCTCGAGATTTATAAACCCACTGTTAGTTAATCCTTGAGTTCCTATTGTGGTTGAAAGTTCTATATTCCCACCCTCTGTTTGAAGTGTAATATAACCACTAGGTATGCTAGGAGCACCCGCAACCGCTTGTATTGAATTCAAGAGAATTCCAGGAGTAGCACCAGCACCAAAAGCACCTTGTGATCTTAATTCTACACTTTTGTTGCCACTTTTACGAGTGGAATGTAACAATATATTACCGTCTTGACTATCAAGTTTTATTTCCCCACCATTTTGTCCTGCTGGGTCGTTTCCCCTAGATTGTAAAGTAATACCACCAGTATTAGTCAATAGATTGATTGTACCAACACCTACAGCACCACCACCCCTCTGAGATTGAAGATTTATAGCGCCATCTCTTGTTTGTATTTCAACCGGGGGGTTGGTATTTAAAGGTGCAACTTCGTTTGTTTCTATTCGAAATTGTTGGTTATCATTACCGTTTGGTAAATTTAAATTTAACCCAAATGGATTAACACCAAACTCTACTGGATTAGCACCGAGATCCGAAACGAAACCTATACTGGTCGTCAAAAGGGGATCTGGTGGACTTCCAGCTTGCCCCAGTCCACTTCCTATAGATAAAAAATTGGTATTGACTGGTACTGTAAAGCCACTTGGAGTAGTATCACCTGATCTGTAAAAGGCAAATAAAGGAGAGCTTACAAAAGCACCAGCAGTACCACGAAACTGTATAGAGTTATCTGGCACATTCGCTGACCCTCCACCTCCACCCCCACCAACTAAATCTACCCAACCTCCGTTATAACCATAAAAACTTGTAGCACCCCCCGAGAGCGCTCCATAAAAAATATCTCCATTATTATCTACTGCTGGGTTTGGAACATAACCCCCCGATTGTTGCGTTTGTGAGAGTGCCAATACAAAAGGTTTTTGGTTTATATCAGTAACTACGGAATTATCTAATACCAAACCATTTTGAACATATAACTGCCCGTCGTTAATGAAACCACCATTTCCATTACTTAATTGTACAGCTCCACCAGGACCGCTACTTCTAGTATCATTTCCGGGTAATGGGAATGTCCCAGATGATGTTAAATTATGAAATTGACCCGTCACGTTGACCTGTGGTGTAAATAACGTTGGGCGATTCAGAGTTGATCTTAATATACTCATTTTTTATTAATACATCTTTTTTAAATTTATGAATACGATGTAAATTCACTACCATGATAGAAAAGGTTAAGCCCATTTATTATCACGTTTAAAATACGAAACTAATAATAAATGTGTATTATTTCCCATGTAAATGAGGATTGTTTGACTTTGATTACAAGTTTTTTAACAATGAAAGAAACTCTTCTTTTAACACTTTGTGATCATCGTCATCGAGATTTTTTAATAAATCAAGAAAATGTTTGGAAACGATTTATATCTATACCTAGACCTCCCTGGATACCAAATTACTATAGTTTTGCGTTGAAACTGTTAAATAAATCTTCATTGACATGTATGAGATGCGATAGGCATTTATCTAGATTTTGTGTATTAATAATTTGCAATTGCACTGTGAATTTTCAAAATAGCAATTCATTTCCACGGTGGCATTGGAATTGTGTAAATGAAAGACAATTGCATAGAAGTGTTGGTACTTGTCCTTGTCCAATATGTGAAAAAATTAACATGTACGTTCTTGTCACTAGTTATCCTTGAATGAAAACGTATTTCCACAACCACATGAACTATTCGAGTTTGGATTTTCGAACACAAATCTAGACCCCATAAAATCTTCAACATAATCTATTTCTGTTCCCATTACCAAAAAAATAGATTTACCACATATTAAAAATGGAATTTCATTACAAGAGACCAATTCATCCATGTTATCGCCATGTATCACTTCTTTTACTGGTTTCATAACATACTTGAATCCATTACACCCACCACCCGTGGCGCCGAAAAATATAGCTTGGTTATTACCTAGTATTTTTTTAATTTGCCGAGTTGCTTGGGAAGTGACTTTCAACATTTTATTTCAAATTATTTTTCTTAAATAAAATGTCTTATGCAAATTTAGGAGAACTCGGAACAATGGCACAAAGTTTTCACTTTGAAGTCACGCCCGCTAAAAAACACTGCTCAAACCCAGCTCGCGCGAGTAATTGCGTGTGTAATGCTGGAGGTGCCGGAAAAACTAACCCCCCAGATGGTGTATGCCAACAATGGTCGGAATTCAACTGCCCCAAGCTTAGTAAATTCTGCTGTCCTAAAGGAACTATAGGTAGACCAAAAGTTTATGAAAATGGATATAGATTTATGTGGTCTAATCCTGTGCAGAACTTGAAACCAAATCCACCTTGTACGGGTAAGCCCCGACCTGATAGTAACATTTCTCATCTATGTGAGAATATGAATCAAAAATTTGAGTGGACAAGTATTTGTCCGGGACCTAATGATCCAATGCGACCACCGGTTTTTTAATCTTATTTCAAAAGAATTAAGATTATTATTTACAAATAGGACCGGCTATAGCCATGAAAAGACACACCCCTGGAAATACAAAAGTCAACAATACTAGTATTTTATAAGGAACCCATAAAGAATAGCTAAAACATTTGAAACAATTACTTTCTCGATATTTATCTTCAAGTAGCGCTCTATTTTCTTTGTAAGAGACGTATATATTGTCGTAAATGTCTTCGGCTGCTCCAGGAAGATAATTAAAGTACATTTCTTGAAATTCGTTATCAAGTTGCATAAGGAACTCCATAGCGAGTGAATTTAAGATCATGTTTTGAATGTCATTCTCTACAAAAACAATCCATAAATTAGCTCCATACACTATTAAGCTAAACAAAAACTCTTGAAAGGTATCAATAATCGCCGGAATATTGTCAATCTTATTCATCTTTTTCAAACCTATACGCGAAGTCAAGTTGTCCCAGATAAAAAAACTTCTCACGAAGTAAATAATACCTGTAGCGGCCATAAGAAGTTTATTTTCGAAGTTACTCTTGTTGGGACAAAAGTTACCGTCGAATGCATTTATTTCATGGGTAATCAAACCAATGTAAAGCATCCATTGACTAATAAAAATTAAGATAGGAAGTGCAAAAAACAAAGAGAATATATGAGAGCAAAAAACCTTATTGCTTTTCTTTAATTCTTGATTTTTATACCCCCTATTTACATGGTATGCAAATAAACTAAACATTCCAAGGCGGGGGTCTGCCAAAACGATTTCTCGTTTTTCATCGGATTCGATTTCAGAATCCCATTCAACAGGCGTTGAGAACCCCGGGGAAACTTTTTGGGCATGCTCACCCCCTAAAAGGAGGTGATCTAACAACTTAGACCTTAGATTTTTAAAAATTAACTTCAAACTGTTGCATATATTTCTCCTTTCATATTTATCTACAAGAGGTGTAAATTCCCGACGTGTATCAAGTGTCGTAGGCCGTCCATCCTCGCTTACCTTGATCGAATATGAGACTTTTTCCATTATTAATTATTTGTTTTGATTATTTAAATCGTTAGAAACTTTCTAGGATGCTCTAGATTAAATATTCTTAATACTTGAAATATTAAGAATTATAAATTATTTTCTACGAATTCTTCAACTTCTAATAGCATTTCTTGAATTTCTGTGGGTAGAAAACACATTTCTTTGGTAGAAACCCATTTAATGTCTCCTACTTCTCCTGAAATGAAAGAACGCAGCTTTGTCTTTTTATAATTAGGTTCTAGGAGTTTTTCACTCTTTGCTAACCAACATTCTACACAGACGGCTCTAAATCCATAATCTAAATTATAGAAAAATGGTCGCGTGTTAATTATTTGGATTTTAGAAGAATCAAAACCGGTTTCTTCTTCCCACTCTCTAATAGAACAATCAAACCCGGTTTCTTTGCGTTTTCTACGTCCTTTCGGGATCCCCCATTCCAATTTATTAGTTTTTGGTATTTCTATTTCTGATTTGTATTTTTCCAAAAGCAATTTATAATTGTACCGAGCTTTATTTCTCTCTGTTATGTAAGTCCGATTGCTCTTATCAATAAATAAATCTTCCCATAAATCTTTAAAAGTATGAGATAGTAATCTTTCTGCTTCGTTGGGTGTAATTCTAGATATTTTTTGACGAATTTCTTCGTCAGATAACTTATTAGAAAACCTCAGCAGTTGTATAAAACTCAACGTGTCTCTTCGTTGAATAACTAAAAATTTCACTTCCCGACAAGACGTAAATAACGTCTTGTTAAAAGCAATTATACCATGCGAGTTATACATATTTATTGTTCTCGATAGAATTTTAGATCTTTTTACCATTCCAAGTAACTTCCGCCCGAGGAGGTACAAATATTGCGTGTTTACTATGTCTATTTAGATATATCAAGTCTATCTCATTGTCTTCCAATCTAGCCATAGGAACTATTATTTTGTGACGAATGATATACAAACTTTTATAAACCGGTTTGACTTTTTTAGTCATTTCATCTAAATCAATAGCTTTTGCCCTTAGTTCTTTGGTAATATCAAACATTTTGCCACCACGCGAGGTGGTATATGACAATTTACCATTTTCATCTTTTCCAAGTGTAATTTTTTCCATTTTATTAAAAAAATTACCGATTTAAATTTATTTATTGAAACTATATATCGCTAAACAAGGTTCTCCCTTACAGAAATAAACAGTTTTGGGACCACCGGAACCATCATTTATAGAGGCAAATCCAAATTTGCATGGTTTATTACACACATTACACATATTATCATTCATCGAAAATGATGTATCAGACGATGCTTCATCTTGAGACTCTGCCGGACTAGCAGCTCCGGTGCCGTGTGGTTTGTCTTCATCATCTTCCTCGTCATCGTCATTACTGCTACCAAATAAATCTTCATCTTCCTCTTCATCTTCCTCTTCATCTTCCTCCTCATCATTAATATCCAAATCTTCTTCGTCGCTATCATCGCTACCAAATAAATCATCCATATCCAAATCTTCTTCGTCTTCTTCCATAGCATCTGGTTTATTTTCTTCGATATAGTCTTTGACAGGACGTAAGTCTAACAAAAATGTCAGCGCCCATTTACCATTATTCTTGAATCTCAAATCCTTTTTACTCCTGGCTCGTCTAAACCATCTTTGGATTTTTTTGATTCTATTGTTATTTTGAAGTTTGTATAATGACGATAAAAATTCGTTTGACTCTTTGATATTTCTAATAGTCTCCGGGGTAATATTTTGTATCATTTGTCTAAATTCGTCCGAAAATGGTTTTCCAGAAAATTCATTTACAAATGTTCCAGAATTACTAGTAAGCTTATCATAAAGTTCTGATAAGTCGAAACAATACAATATTTTGATTTGCTTGCCAGTATTTGAATCCAGCTTTTCTTCTAAATACAAAACGGAATGCTGAGATTTATCTTCACAGCTCCCATGTAATATCAAATCTTCAAATATTACTTTTTTACTATCATTCCAAATTTTCATAGCCTCCTTTTGTTCTGAAAATTTGGGCCCATAAGATGCTAAAAATTCTTTCTTGGTTTTTAGCTGATTATCACTGGGATCTATTACCCTCTCTGGTAAATCAGTTATGGGTCTACTTCTTTTTCTTATTGTTTTAGAAGTCGGATCTAAACTGTTTAATATTATCTGCAACAAATTATCTTTTAACCAATTAATACCGTTTCTTACTCTATTTTCTACAAGTCTACCTTTAAAATTTTGAACAGCAAATACAATCGGAAGTTTATCTTTTAAAGTTTGTTCTAAGATGCTCTGTGGGGTAATTCTGCGTTGAAGAATCATGTTTCTAAAATATTCACCAGATTCTCGGCCATTTAGTGATCCAGTGAGATTTGTTATTACGAAAATATTTTTCTTCATTCCTCTAAAAGAATCTATCATAAAAAATATCAAAAATTCTGATACTCTATCTAATACATCTCCCATAGTTTCAGAGGATACTTTTATTTGTATAAAAAGATCATTTATGAATACAGTTTTGTACCATTTACTGAATATTTGAACCTGTATATCATCTTGAAAACTAGGTAGTTCTAAGAATTTGTTCATAACAGTCGTAACATATCCCTTGACAACATTCAATATTTTCTTAATTAAATCAGAGGAATCTTCGTCTTTCAAAACAATCTCTTCAATATCTCGGGTAGTTTTGAGAGTCTTCTTAAATGATATTTTTCCCAGTTTTCTTTCATTTATAGCTACCGAGGGATATACAGATTTGATTTCCTTATCGGAAACAGCAATTGCTGTGTACACGTCTGGTGTATCATCTCCTCCGTACTCACCGGAACCTCCTGGCATGACGCTGATTGATATAATTGGATCTTCGCCTAGAACTATATCCTGTTTAATAGAATTATCATTTAGCAATTTAATTATTTTATCTCTTAGTTCTACTATTTCTTCGGAATTTTTGTCATGAGATAGACTATGACCAAAATTACCGGAAGTTAATCTTTTTAGTAAATTAATGTCTTTGAATAACTCGCCGTTAGTCTTCGTATTTAATTCTACAAAGGCTCTTGTCTCGGCTAATGTTATCCCCCCTACAAATTTTAAAGCTTCTTTGGATTTTTCTATTATTTGTACCAATGTATCCGATTTTATTAACCCCTGACTTTGCATTCTTTCCACTCTTTGTAATTCTCCAATTAGTGCGGAAAGAGATATTATCATTTTCGTTGGTCTCGATTTGATCTTGGTGGGAACAATTATAACATCTTCGTCTTCGTCTTCAAGTGGCATAAGTTCCGATATTCTGTCCCACACATCCGAAGAATCTGCGAAATTTTCTTCTAACCAAGTTATAATATTTATTGCTTTCGATGGATTCTTCTCTAAAAATTCCAAATATTTTCTATAACCAGGATTTGATAATTCTTTGTTTAGCTCAATCATTCGTTCGGAAACTATTTCTAAAATAGGTGTTTTTTGATTTTTAGATAAAGAGGAAAATCCCTCCAATTCAGGTGATACCTCTAAAGCCAAACTTAAAAGTTTCTCAGTATCATCTTTCAAACTTTCTTGAGCCAAAGATTTAACAACCAGAGATATATCTCTTATCTTATTTTTATCATCTTTTTGATATTCTTTTAACCACTCTTGTAATTTACTCTCTTGTAAATTTGATAAAGTATATTCTACGGATTTAAGTGATGATAATATGTTTCTCCGAAGTGAAGGGGGGACTTTACTGTTAGATGATACTACATTTTTTCTAAAAACATTAAGTGAGTCTATAAAACTTCTCCTGGTGAATGGTTCATTCAGTGAAAAAATAAATTCGTTCAAAATATTATTGACTTTTTGTTTGCGTTTAATAGAACTTGTTGTCACTTGACGCGGTTTGCCTTTTTTAGGTTTAATTGGAGGCGGGTCTAAAGATACCTTACTGAACAGATCGGGTAATTTGACTCGCAATCTATTCGGAAGTTTTTTCACAGATTTTTTCTTAGATTTACCAGTTTGTTTTTTAGCAACACTGGATCTCTTTTTTCTAGATCTAATTTTCCTCGATGGCATTTTTATTATGAGGCAAATAATTATTAAATCACGAATATTTGATAATTAATTTATTATGACTGGTTCATTTTCTTCAAATGTCGTATCACCATTCATCGTCGTAATAATTACTTTTTGATAACCTAAGTACTTAGGAGTAACCAAAGAGTTGTTAAGACTTCCATTTGGTGATGAATATTCTTTTAATTCTAACAAGATACATTCTTGATTTTCGTTACTAGCGTCTATAATCTTACTTGGACCCCTTCTTACCTTAATAGGAAGTTTATATTTCTGACCTTCTATGTAATAAGTAATTTCATAGACTTTTTTATCTTTTTGTACTACCCTATTATCAAAATAAGATAACACGTCTTGATACATTGCTTTTAATAACATTTGATAGCTCACGCGATATATATCAAAAGTACTTGTATATTGAGATGACACCATTTCTTTTAACTCTTTCCACTTTCGCCTTTTAAATCGGTAATAATTACCAATTCTAGTGTTGGACTCTGAAAGAACTTTTGCTCCAAAGAGCACTGGGAGTATGAGCAATAAGTAATACATTTTATTATTACATTAAACTTTGAAGCCATTTTTTCTTAATTCACTGGTTATAGTTTGACGAATATTTTCTAATTTCACAGTATGTGGAATTTCTATTAAAAATATACCTAATTTTCTACAAACACGTCTCTTTAAATTATCACGTTCTTGTTGTGCTCTGAAATCACTTTCCCCGCCCCTATGAAAATAAGGAACATATTCGTAATGTTGTTTTCCGTTATACTCACACGCGATTCCTAATTCTTTATTATACATATCTAGTTCCATATTAGACCCGGTTTTGTTATTAAACAAAAATTTAGGTCGGCGTTTCTTAAATGGTTTATTGAATATGGTTTCTAAAACATAACGACATTCGGCTTCCCCTTTACTCTCCCCGGATGCTCTTATCCTTTGCCCAATTGGTTCTTTTTCGGGAAAGTGAAAAGTTTTGTTCCACGTTCCTTTCCCGCTTTTGTCAACAAAAAACAACCAATACAAAAACAAAAACAATAATGCTGCGATGACAATAGAAATATACGTGTGATCTTTCACAAAATTTATTATACTTCCTAACATTTAATATTTTTAAAGATAAATATAGTTTTTAAAATGAGTGAACGAATCAAAGGTTTTATATCCGAAGTTGGTAAAATTGATGAAGAAATCAAACGACTGAATGCGCAAAAAAGAAAATTACATGAACGCAAGAAAGATTTAGAGAGAAGAATTCTTGCATTTTTAGAGAAAAATGAACAGGCCGGTGTTAAATATCGAGGTACAGCAGTCATCGCAAAAGATAGAGTTAGACGTGGAAGACGTAAAAAGAAAGATCAGGAAAAAGAGAGTGCTGATATTTTAAAGAAATACGGGATTAGAAATTCGGATCAAGTAGCCAAAGAAATTTTGGAAGCTATCAAAGGAGAAGCAAAGGATGACAAGGTGTTGAAGATCACCAAGTACTAATTTTCTTATTAAGCAATTATGATTAATAAGAAATGTCTTATATTTTAGAAAATAATTTCATGCGAGAGGACCATGCTAAACTCTTCGTGTACTATTTTACTACACAAATCGAGAAAGAAAAGACTCAAAATAGAGGTAACAGTGCTTTTGATAATCGTATAATCTATTATAGACGAATTACTGATAAATTTATCAAAGATTTATTGACGAATTATGTCTCGCAAATCCGAGATAAATTAATTAAACAATATAATATTCAGCATCCACTCTTTCCTGATTCTGTTCATATTGTCCGTTGGAATACTGGACAATCTTTGGGGGAGCACGCAGATGCCTTTTATATGGACGGTAGTCCTAATTACACTCCTTATAGAAAATATTCTAGTGTCGTGTTTCTCAATCAAGAATTCAGAGGTGGTACTTTACAATTTACTAAAGGATCATGCGACGTAATTTCACCAGAAATTGGAAAATTAGCAGCATTTACTGCGGGATTACAAGATACGCACCAAGTAAATGTTGTAACTAGTGGTACTCGCTATACACTAGCTTGTTGGTTTACTGATTCAGAACCCCACGCGATTCACGAATTCAAAACAGATCTATCAGACCCATTTGCAAAATTAAGTTTGTAATTATACTTCAGAGTTATAATTACACAATTATTTGGTCATCTTTAGGAAGTCAGATTCAGTGATAATCTTGACTCCATAATTATCAGCTTTGGTGAGTTTTTTCCCACCACCTCCTAGATTTCCAACCACTAGAAACGATACTTTCTTAGTGAGAGTTCCTGGTGTTTCTCCACCAAGTTGCCGAACTAGATTTTGGGCTTCTTCGCGAGTACCCGCTTCCATTTTTCCAGTAAACACAAAAGATTTCCCAGTAAGTATACCAGTAGGACTTGGTTGAGAAGTCTTAACATAAACTTTGATTTGGGGGTTGTCTTTCAGAAACTTTTTGAATTTAGGAAGAGCTTCTAGAAATCCATCTAGTGTATCTTGCCCAACACCCTTCACTTTTTCCAATTTCTTAGGCGGATTTGTAAGAATATCTGGATATTTATCAACAATCTTTTGAACAGTTTTTCCACGTGCGTGTGGAAAAAGCTGTGTGGCACCCATCAAAAGAGCTAAATCTACCGGTTCTGAGAATTTCTCATCTATTGCCTCGCGGATGTTGGCAGCTTTTTTACTTTTCAAGGTATGTTTTTTACCCTTTTTTCTAGGAGCTCGAGCATTTCTAGATACATCATCTCCCTCTTCTTCTTTTTTCCCGAGAGCTTTGGTAATATTTTCTTCGGATGCTTGTAGAATTGAAGTGATAGTTGTCATTCCATGATTGTAAAGAGCTTCGATTGTTTTCTTAGCAATTCCCTTGATATTGATTCCTCGTTTTTGACGCCCACCGGAGAAAAACAAATCTAGTTTTTGAATTCTAGCATTGTCTAATTCTACTGTCGCGAATATATCCATTGGACTTCTCCTATTTTGTCCATCACCCCATACAAATGGTATTTCTCCATGTCCTTTGTATTGATATTTAGGGTTTGGATCTCTAACCTTGTCTGGTAGATCGGGAACCTTATTTTTTCTTTTATCTTTCAAGATTTGTCCAATGTAAGGAATAACATCCCCGGTTCTAATAATCAATAATTTGGAACCTGGGCCGATTTTATTTTGCTTAATAAATTTAGCATTAAATCCGGTCGCTCTTCGATAAACACCGCCCACTATAGATCCATCTTCCATTAATCTACCTATTTTAACTGGTTTATATATCACCACGGGTTTAAGAGCATTTGTGGTGCTAGAAGTCCATTCTACCCCGACTACATCTACTACCGCCGTTTGCATATTTACCTTATATGCGAAAGCTGATTTCAATACATCAGTTTTGCTGACAGGTCTAACTTTACTATCATCAAATACAACCAAACCATCTATTTCGTAAGGGCTCTTTCTGCGGAATTCTTTCAAAATCTCGAACAATTTGGGCTCTGTAAGCTGAGTCTTAGTTAGTTGTGTTGTCTCGACCGTCACAAATCCCATTTCTCTCAAAGCAATGATTTGTTCATATCTAGTTTTATCACGAGGTACCAATAGCTCGTAAGCAACAAAATCAATATCGCTAGTATCAACCCCTGTGTGTTTTTTCTTGGTAACAAAACCACCCACAATATTACGAGGATTTGCGTAATCAGATGAATACTTTTTCTTCCACACAGAATTTCTCATAACCAATTCGCCTCTGACCACAATTTTTTTACTTTTGGGGAACTCTAAATCTTCGCCACCAGGAATAAAACTTAGTTTATCAAGATATCTGGAAAGATCTTTACCTGTACTACCAGTTCCTCTCGAAAAGATTGTACGCTTAATCTTATTCTTGACTTTCTCGTATATCAACAAACACGAAATTCCGTCGGCCTTGCCTTCGATAGTAAAAGGTCCGGGATGCTCACTTTTCCAAGCAGTAAATTTTCTTTTGTAAACTAACTTACTCCAAGCCGATGTTCCCTTTTTGGGATCTAACATAGCCGACACGAATTTGAGTATAGTCCCCATGTGATATGGAAGTTTTACATCTTTTCTGGTATCTATACCAGTATTTTTAGCTCCAACGCCCTTAGTTTCGTGATAAGTTTTATCTTTGCCAAACTTTTCGTCGTAAATATCAACTAATTGTTCGTATATATCATCTGGAATACCTCCTTCGAAAGAAGGCTCGTAATACATCTTATCGAAGCATTTCAACATGTCTGTGAGAGCTTTTTTGTCATTATTATTTGCATATTCTTGAGCTTTAGTAACGAGTTCGTCTAATAACTTTTGTTCCATTTTCTATTATTTGAATAATAGAAAAAAAATCATTTTTTGTGATTACTTCGTGTATTCAATCACAGGGACAAATAGAGGCAATATACCATCATTAATAACTATGAGTATTGGTTGTGATGGCGATAAAATTTTGAAATCTCCAGGATCGGTGGGTTTTTGAATAGTTATTATTTCTATTTCTTCGGCGTCATCTATCCTAAATTTATATAACCAGTCGTTTATTTTATTTTGTGCTAATGGATCAGTAGCATCGAAAGTTCTAGATATACAAATTTTGTTATTGGTCAAAATTTTGTTTCTCCACATATAATCTTTATCTTGATTCATTAAAATATGTGTGTACACTATTTTGGGATCATTAATTGTAAATGAATTCCCAGGTGTTGTGATTAATTCATTAGGTCTTTTTGTGAAATCTTCTTTCAATTGGAAATATTCAGGAATACTTTGATTATCCTTGTAGTCTAAAATCATATCTAGATTGTATTTCATCAAAAGTTTGGCTTGTAGTTTTAATCTAAATAACACAACGTCTGATTTTCCATTATTACTCACTATCGGTGTATTTAAATATAATCTACCACTTCTGTATATACTCCGAGGTGGGGGTAACATCTCGGAAAATTCAATCATATTGTCCCAAAATTCGTTAGAAACGTGTTTGTTTATAAAACTATCTATTAGTGAATCATATATACAATCTAACAATGTAGTTTGATCCATTTCATGTTCATGAGGTTTCAATTTTTCTTGTAACATTTTAGTTGAAAATTTGATATTATTCAAATATGTAGACAATGCAAAATTAAAATAACCGACAACGCATTTGGCAATTTTACGATTTCGAATATATAATTCTAGTAAAGAGTTATCAGAATTCCAAGTGATAATTTTAAAATCAAAAGTAGTACCATCTACGACACCTAAGTATTCAGAAAAAATATCATTATCGTTCTGTGATGTTAATACTAAATTATTAGAGTCTAAAAAAAATTCTATTTCACCATCAGATGGATTATATTCCATATCTTCTACCATTGGTATAGGTAATGGTGGTAAGTTGGAAGTGAGTATAGAAATACCATCTTTAACTAATTTTATGCCATGACCTGAATCGTTAATAACCTGAGACCAGCCATTTTCTATGAAAGAATTCGGAATATCTATTGGTAATATCAAATCATTCCCGGAAAAAGTTTTAATATTAAACAACCAGGATCTCAGTAAGTATTCTCCAATTTCCTCTGTTATATTCCCCTCTACTAATTCACAATGAGGCGTCTTAAAAAATTTTTCAGCGTCTGCTCCAAAATGCTCGTATATCACCACTGTTTTTTTATAAATGTGGCTAGATGTCAAATACATTTCGTTATAATACGGTAAAACAAACTCGGCGTCTTCAGAGTCTGTGGATCTTTGCAACAAGATGATATTCATATTAAATATATATTGAGCTAACGCGTGAATTTCTCGGGGATCTACGTAATCTTCATTATTAGGATCGAGTTTCTTTAATATTTCTACTTCGGAAAAATTAGTCATCGACTGTTTACAAAGAGCTAGTGAAATATTTCTACCCCTATTGTCAATATCTTTTAAAAATTGTCTTCTGACAGCGAATGAACTATTTCGGGATATTTCATTATCGTTTTGAACACAATACAATATATGTAAAAAACTAGCACTAGAATCTCTCGTGACTCCCCGCCGGCGCCATGTATCAGGAGAATCAAAATTAAGACTTACCAAATTAAGCAATCTATGTATGTTTGTTGGCAATTTTCCACTTCTTCCTATAGTGGCTCTTTTTTGCGTATTTAGATCTTCATTTCTTTTGAGACGATCTATAAAAAATTTACTAGAATTAGAAGCTCCTAAAATAACAATAAGCTGATTGAGACCAATTGTTAATGGATCGAATTCGCCAATGTCTTTTGAAAATAAATCACGTTCTGCTCTAATAATATCTATCTCTGCAAAAACTGTAACCATAATATCTCCTCCTTTATTAGAAATTAACACTGCACCTAATGGGTCTTTAGGGATGTCTAAAATCTTTTTTACTTGATCTTCCGTGAGTTTGAGATTTTTCGAGGATAAAAATCTCTTAGTCACTGGATCAAATCCAATGATTGTTAATTTATCTTTTGAAAAATCAAGAAGTTTATCTAACATTCCAGACTTAAAATTTTCTAAAGTCATCTCAACACGAGTCCCATTGTTTAAATCCAAATTTTCTAGATTACCATAATACTTGTTATACAAAGCACCTGCTTGTATTCTTCTATCGTCTGCACCACAGCATGGTAAGAATGGATATTTCTTTTGATTACTCAAAGAATTGGAGATTAGATAGAAATTATCATAAGTTTTCTTTCCTTTTGAAATTTTTGGACATGTTAAAAACTCTCCGCTATTTTTAGGAAATTCGTCAACATGGTATCCAAGTTGACGAAGATCTTCTACAGAGTCTTTATCTACTACCCACGGTATTACTGGTTGACATTTTCTGCTATAATTTTCAGCCCACCATTTTGTAGTCGATATATTAGGACTACATTTTTTGGTAACAGGATTACAGATTGTTTTACCACAATCTTTGTTAGCATTACAATTTGATTTATCTGTTTTGATTCTGGGTAATTTTGGATATTTGTTAACGTATTTTTTGAAATGAACCACGACTTTACCTTTTTCTTTTTCATATAAAGCTAATGCTATTCCAAATAATCTGGCAAAGGAGTACACGGAATATATAGTTTTGGCCCCTTTGATACTCACACTTAAAAATGGAATACCATCACTTCTTTTATTTCCCGGATTTTGATTAAAAGTAGCCTTGATAGTTTCGTCGTGAACTTTCGCCAATATTCTAAAAGATCCCCTGAATTTGTTTTTCTCCCGATGAATCAGACCCAATTTTTTATCTTCCATTGGAAGCAGTAAATGACACAACACGGGATGTTGTCGAATGATATAGAAAAATATATTACTGTCCAAAGCAATATTCGGATATCTGAAATCAACATTAACGGTTCCTGGGGAATTCCTTTGTATTTCGTATCTGTTGCCAAATAACTTTTGAACTATATTTTTAGAAAAAGTTCCCGAAAAATCGTTCTCGGGATTTAATTCAGTTCTTAAAATAATGTAAGAGTTTCTAACTTCTATTTTAATATTTGAAAAACTAGATAGATAGTTTTTCCAGATTTCTATCTCTTTTAGTAACGTTTCTAAATTGGGTTCATGTGATATATTATTTTTTGTTAAAAACCCTTTAATATTATCAATTGTTTGATTCATCCACTCCAGGGGTTTAACAACTAAATCCAAGGCTCCCCATTCCCTTTCAGATCGAAATATTATTTCTAATTTAGGTTTTATTACCGGTAATGATGACAAGCACAATGTACAACAAAAATTACTATTATTTTCAGGAGTGTATATACTATTGGAAAGTTCCTTAGTGTTTCCCAAACAATAAACATATGGGAGTTTGACAGAAACTTTCATTGAATCAAAAATTTCGAGGGGATCTAATTTTTTTTCGGTTCTATTTTTCAACACTATCTCTAATTCTAGGCTAGTAATATTAAAATTATCAGCTTCAAATGGTTTTATCTGGTATAATTTATCCTTGGCTTCAAGCCACCCTTCATTTACCAATTCAACAGGTTTTATGTTTTTGAAATATTGACGATCCTGGGATGAAAATATTATTCCTGAACGTTTAAGGGAATCCCAATCATCTTGTATATTTATTTTTTGACTCCATGTGCTCAGGATATATTCCTTTGATACTTTCGGGAAATACTCTTTGGCTTCTAAATACGTATTAGAATTAAGAGGTAAATTATCGACTATATCTTGGAGAAATAAAATCTTATAAGATTGACCAGTAGGACATCTCTTATCTATTTTAATTTCTTCCACCTTGTAAAATCGATTAAACTTGGACTTGGGTAAATTTTTAATGTTTGTTCCTAATAATTCAACAGGGTTATACACATTAACCCAATGATTTTGAACACAGATATCTCTTCGTGGGACTGTTTCCATTTGTCTATTATAATATTTTTCTTAGATATTTCATTCGTTGAAATGAAATATTGAATGTAGTTGTTTTATATGTCATAATATTCTACTTCGCCATCTATTATTTGTTCTCTTTGCAATGACGATAATTGTTTTAATTTTAATTTTCCAATGTATTTAGAACGACCAATATTAGAAGACACTATTTCCTGGGATATCTCTTCTAGCTTGTCTATTTTATCTTGGGAATTAAATTCTACTAACAAACATCTTAAAAGTTTAGTTATGATAACTTTAGATTTTTCCTCTGTATCTTTACTGATAGATTTTTCATTTATATCAAACATACATGTTTTTTCCGGTGATATTGTAGGTTTTGATTGAACAACTCTGGAATATTGCCCATACATAATTTTGATGTAGTCCCATAACAAGCTAGTAATATCTTTGTATCTTTGACTGTATTTGTTTGCAATATCCTTAACAACGTATTGTAATTTGTTAGTGATTTTAAAAGGAGCCCCCTCACCCGCTCCACAGTTAATTTTGTAAAGAACAAGGAATCCTCTTGAAAGTTTCACTGCCAAATCAATATCATTAAAATGTTTGTTTAAAAGTTGTAATAATTCACCGAATAAGTTTATTTTACCTGTGAATAATGCAACCAGTTGTTCAGAAGTTTCATCATCTGGTTCTATAATATTACTTGATTGTTCGCGTAAAGTTTGACGTAATTCCATGAGAGAATGCCCAGCGAGATTTAGACCAGACTTTTTAGGTCCCACACCCAATACTGTATCTTCTCGGTCTCCGTGATAAAGAATACTGCTTCCTGATCTGCTAAGTAATTCTTTCATCATTTTGGAAGCAAATTTAACTTCGTGGGCTTTATCGAGTGCTTTTTTAGCAGTTTCAAACATGTTTCTATCCATCATGTCTAATAAAATTTTGAAAGCTATGTCCCAGGTAACAAAAGGATTTTCTTCATATTTACCAGAATCTAAAAGTCTAACTATCAGTTCATGTTTCAATAGAGATTTGGATATCGGTAAATCGCCCAACTCTATATCTTTTGGAGATGTGGTAGAATTAACTGAAATATCAAAGTTATTTTTTCTCAATATTTTAAGCCTTTCTTCGATGTCTCTTGCAATATCTAAAAATCCTCTATTTTCTAATCCAATTTTAAATTCATTGAATGGAATTTCTCTGATGTCGTCAAATATTCTCAACGTTGTTAACAAATCTCGCCAATTTTGTTTCAATAACATTTGATAACTTTGTTCTCTCGGGATTTTAAACTCTCTAGTAAACCATAAATAACAAACAGCATGTAATACTGTTGGAAATTTGAAATAGTCGATTGTGCATATTATAGGAGCTGTTGGTGATAACTCAAAGGGTTGATATTGACCCGGAATACTTGAAAATATAATATCTCCTGTCGTCTTAGAACCAGAACTCAACCCAATATTTGACATAAATTTAGCTTGGTCGTATATTGGGTTGGGTTTATCACCTGGATCTTTCGAGGGATCCCCGAAAGATCCTTCGAATAACGATGCAACATGAAGATCGCGTGGGTCTAATAATTCTAGATCTTCGGAAATACCTGGTTCTGATGAAATAGTTATGGGAAGTTTTTTCATTTTTTTCAAAAATTTCCAACTCTCCGCATCATTCACCTGTGCTTGTCTTATACGACTTATTAATTTACCCTGTTTAACATCTCTTTCAAGTACGTAGGCTACAAACTCGGTGATATCATAATCTGTATCTTCCAATGTTACTTGTTTGTCACACACTCCGCATTTTTCGGATACAACTTCTTCTAAATCACCCCCTGTATATGCTTTATCTAAAACTTCTATTAAAGCAGCGAGTTCTAAACTTGGCAAATCACTTAATTCTTGAGTGATTAGAGCCTCCATTTCCCTTTCTTTTACTCTATTTTTGGTGTCAGACAAATACAAAAATTCTAGTACAGCTCTAACTATGTTCATCTTCTCTTCTTCTACCTGAACTTCATATAATTTGCGTAGATATTGTTTTCTCAAAAAGTTAGCAAGATTTCCGGGATTGTGTTCCTCGTAATCAAATATGGTTTGAACCCCATTTATATTCTTATTATAGATGAAGTCTATTGACCATTCTGATAATTCTGGAAAATCAGGTCTTGTTTTATTATAAGATTGGACCTCGATATCTTCAAGGCCCATATCTTTTAAAATTTCGCTAACTTTATCAAGAGATAAGTTATTACAATCCACAGTGGAACAATCGGGATATATCAAATAACTTCTATTCGGTGTTTGCACCCTTACACCATCATTAAGTCGTTGTATTATCTGATCAGTGTTTAACCCCACAAATTCTTTAATATCTCGTTGTTTCAATAACTCTCCTAACTTACCATGAGCTAATAAAAATCTTTTCTTAGTACTCAAAGATTTTGCGATAGTTTCCTTATCCAAATGTTGTTTCTTTTTGATAACTAGTTCTTTTCGTAGATCCATTAAAACTCTACCCACATTATTAGTTCCTCTAAGTGTATGATCTATGACACCAACACCCAATAAAGGTTTTTGAAAATTAAAAGGATCCACGTAAATTATACGATTGTATTTGAGCTGCCCCGTGAGAAAATACGACTGTAAATCTGGAAGACTTTGCATTAATAAATTTCTATATTTGTCATTTTGAACAACGTTCTGATAAACGATTGTCAGATATTCTTTGAATTTAGTAAGTCGGCATTGGTACAACATTTTCAAAAATTCGTTTTTCAAAGAATGTTCAAATTTTTTCTTTTCACTTCTTGGTAATTGTTTCCAATTACTTTTCAGCTCTTCCCTCGACAAATATTCTTTTTCTTTCAGTTTTTTAAGTTCAACTTGTAAATCTGTAATTTCTTTGTCGGCCTCTGCTTTACCTAATACAATTTCTGACATTTTGTCTTCCAAAATATCTACAATAGAATCTCTAACATCAGAATTTTCTATATCAAATTCATCTTCTTCGCTTATATCAGACAAAATGTCAGTTTTAATTCTCCCATCTCTTTTTCTACCTATGTTAACTACGGCAGTAAATGGCAATCTGTTAAAAAATTGGACAAATGCTTCTCTACCAGTAGATTCTTTAATTATATTACCATCTTTATCGTATGTTATTCTATTTTTCTCATTTAGCGAGGAGTTTAGGGATTTTTTCATGTCTACAAAAATTTTATCCGCATATGTACTACCATCTATCGAATCCCAATTTTGCAATAATTGTATTAAAGTTTCGAGACCAGTGATACTTTCCGATACTGTTTGGTCGAATAATTTCAAAGAATCTATCATAGATTTTAATTGAACTTCGTTTTTTTGCACACTTGTTGGTTTGAAATATTTTTTATTATTGTGATCGTATTTAAACGTTTTCAAGTAATTAGGAAATCCTGTTTTCCAATTTTTTACTATCGTCTTGTAAACATCAGAGCATAATAGTTGGGCCCAGACATAGCTTATGACATTGGACCATTTTTCATCGTCTATATACATAGGCTTAAACCAGGTCAAACTCAGAGGTCCGAATTCGGGAATTTTAGTTTTAGTTATATCTATTCCTTCCATTTCTTGAATACCAGAAAACTATTAAATTAATTTTAAGAAACAATAGTCATTAAAAATGAGCTCAGGATTATTTTACTTGAACGAAACAGACTTCACAGTTAAAGAAACACAAAAAGGGAAAACACTCGCAGTGGGGATAGAAGGATATTCACTTGTACTTTTTTATTCTACTAAGTGTCAGCATTGTCAGTCATTGATTCCTATTTTCAAAAAACTCCCCAATTCCGTAGGAGGTTGTACTTTTGCTATGGTTAATGTAAGTCAAAATAAAGGGATTGTCACTAAATCTTCAACTACCAAGTCTCCTATCAAATACGTACCGTTAATGATTCTACACGTGAATGGTGAACCTTTTATGAGGTATGATGGACCACACGATATGGAGGAAATCAAAAGGTTCGTGATAGAAATTGCTAAGAAAATGTCTAAAAACAAAAAACCACAGAGCAATGTTGCTAAGAGTAAAGCTGCGAATTCAGTTGCTATTCCAGGGTACACTATAGGAAAACCTAAAAATTCAGGAGCGCGAGACTCGGTATGTTATCTGGGATTTGATTCCGCTTATACTTCAAAGTGATTTTTATAATTTTGAAATTATAAAAAAATGACTACCAAATTTCCATTGTTTGATTCTCTAAATAATATGGTGTCTAGTGAAAATGAAGTTTTGACTCATCAAGTTCAAATAGATATTTCACAGAAAATTAAGAAATTTGAAAAAAATACACAAGAATTAGTGTATGCTCTCATAAAAGCGTATCAGATCACCAATCCCGATACGACTCAAAATACTATACCTTTTGAAGGGAAAAAACTTAAATCCGGTCTCAAATTTGATATGACAAAATTTCCTAGTAAATTACAAAACATATTGTCGAAATTCGTAGAACTTCACGAAAATAGAACCGATGTTTAAGGTTGTAAATTCATTTAACATAAAATGAATTTAAAAAGTAGTTATTGAAATGGAAAATGTCTCATAAATCACCGAATCAACGAAAATACGAGAAAACAGACCATTTAGGACATATTAGAAAGCGTCCTGACACCTATGTGGGTTCTGTTAAACCTCAAGAATTACATCAACACTGTGTTGCAGATCTATTGGCAGATAAACCAACACTTATAACACGGGACATTGTTTATATTCCCGCCATGTTAAGAATATTCGTAGAAATCGTTTCAAACGCTATAGATAATATATACAGAAGCGTTGAAGATGATATTCACATGACTAAGATTAAGATTACTTTCGATGACGAAACTGGAGAAACTTCAGTATGGAATGATGGTTCGTGGATTCCATTGGACGAACACGAATCGGGATCTACTATCCCAAAGATGATTTTTGGAGAATTACTGACATCTGATAACTACGATGACACCAGGAAACGTCAGGGTTCGGGAAGAAATGGTTATGGTGCAAAGTTAACGAATGTATTCTCTACAGAATTTAAGATAGAAATAGGAGTTCCAAATGAAGATGACGAAGGGATTAAAGTGTATCGTCAAACATGGACCGATGGTATGCGAACATGTAAAAAAGCAATCATTACGAAACGTAAAAGTGGTAATCCGTATACTTTGGTTACTTGGACGCCCGACTTTGCTTTTTTCAAAATTGCTAATTATTCAAAAGATCTGTTAAGTTTGTATTATAGATACATCTATGACACTTCTATGATTTCTGGTTGTAGTGGTGTATCTGTCATGCTTAACAAAAAGAAAGTGCCTATTACAAATTTGAAAGATTACTCCAAACTTTTTTGTGATAACGACGAAATACTTCAAATCAAGACCGATGATTGCGTCGTAGTGTTAGTTCCAGACACTAGTTACAACTTTGTCGCATTCACAAATGGTGTCCACAACTTAGACGGCGGGGTCCATGTTGATGTTTGGGCAAATGCTATCTTCAAACCCATGCTTGCCAAGTTCAACAAAAAGAATAAACCTTCAGTCAATATTAGAGATATTAAGCAGTTTTTCAGAATTTTAATTAAAGCTGATTTACCCAACCCAGAGTTTAGTAGTCAGTCTAAGACGTGTCTCACAGCACCTACTCCCAAACCTAAAGTTACTAAGAAACACATAACAACTCTTATGAAATGGAAATTCGCCGATAAAGTTCAAGATATTATTAAGGGAAAGGAATTGTTGACTTTGAAAAAGATAGAAAAGAAAAAGAAAACTTTCCAGAAAATTCCTGGTTACGATCCAGCCAATTTTGCCGGTACTAAGAAATCGGGAGAATGTATCTGTATCTTTACGGAGGGGCTTTCAGCAAAGACTTACGGAGCTCGTGGAATTGAGAAAGGATTCGTTGGGAATACTAAACTTCCACAAGTCAAAGGTAGAGATTATTTTGGACTGTTTCCGCTTCGTGGTAAACTCCTCAATGTTAGAAATGCGAGTACACAAAGTATCGCCAAAAACAATGAAATCAAAAACGCGATCAATGCTCTGAACCTTCGATTAGGTGTGGATTATACTATTGAAAAGAATTTTGATACATTGAATTATGGTAAAGTAGCCATTTTATGCGACGCAGATGTTGACGGTATTCACATTAAGGGATTGTTGCTCAACATGTTTCATACTCTTTTCCCGACTCTATTGCAACGAGAAGATCCTTACATAATTTCAATGGAAACTCCTATTGTTAAAGTGTTGGATGGAAATAGAACCAGAGTATTTTATGATGAAAGAAAATTCAAAGAGTTTATTAAACAAGACGATAATGGAAAACTTCGAAGGAAATATTACAAAGGGTTGGGTACTTCTTCAAACGATGAAGTCAAGAAAACGTTTGGTCAACGCGTGATCAGATACGAAAGAGATGAAGATGCCGACGATAATATGAATATGGTGTTTAGTTCTTCCGAATCAGATGCGCGTAAAAATTGGCTTAGGAAATATGATCCAACCACGTGTTTAACAAAAATTTCGAATGCCAAAGTTCAAGATATGTCTATCACAGACTTTATCAATCAGCAAATGATCATGTTTTCTATTGATGATTGTGGTAGAAGTCTTCCACATCTTCTTGATGGTTTCAAAGAGTCTCATCGGAAAATTATGTATGCTGTCTTCAAAAGAAAGCTTTCTTATGGAGGAAAATCTTTGAAAGTCGCTCAATTGGCTGGTTACACAGCTGAACATTCCGCATATCATCACGGGGAACATTGTCTATTTGATACAATTCAAAATCTAGCCGCCGATATTGTGGGAAAGACTAATATTCCATTGCTGTTTCGAGATGGACAGTATGGTACTAGAATGCAAGGCGGAAAAGATGCAGCCGCGGGGCGTTATATTTTTACAAAACTAGACGCATTGACTAGGGATATTTTTATCAAAGACGATGAGCAATTGTTACCCCGTCATCGAGAAGATGGTGAAATGATTGAACCAAAGTTTTATATTCCTATCATTCCCATGGTACTCGTCAATGGTTGTCAAGCAGGAATTGGGACAGGATGGTCTTGTAGTATTCCTACTTATAATCCCAAAGACTTAATCAGCGCTTGTAAGACGTGGATGAAGAACGGAATTGATAGTGTTCCCGAACTGATTCCATGGTATCGAAATTTCAAAGGCAAGGTTTCTAAAATCACAGAATCAAAATATTCTACTTCGGGTGTTATGGGGAGACAAAAGAACCAAGTTACGATTACCGAGTTACCTATAGGTATGTGGACTGACAAGTACAAAGAATTTTTGGAAGACTTGTTGGAAAAGAAACTCATCAAGAGCCTTCAAAATTATTCCACACCACAAAAAGTGAAGTTTGTAATTACAGAACACAGAAATGGAATGAAATGTAATCTCGACAATCTTAAATTGAAGAATACTATCTCAACTACTAACATGGTGTTATTCACACCCAAAGGAAAACTCAAGAAATTTAAAAAGGTAGCTGAAATTCTTGATAATTTTTGTAAGTGTCGATTAGTGTTGTATAAAAAACGAAAAGCATTTGTAATCAAAGGTATCGAAAAAGAATTGGTAGTTCTCCGAAACAAAAGAAAATATCTTAGCGATGTAATGGAAGGTAATCTGGTGATCTTCAAAAGACCAGAAAAAGATATCATCTCTGACATGGAGATGATGGATTTTGTAAAACTGGTCACAGCTAAAAAAGAAGAAACTTATGACTACCTACTGAACTTACCTAACAGAAGTTTTACTCAAAATAAGTTAGACATTCTGGATAAAGATATACAGTCCAAGGAGACTAAGTTGAAAACTATACAAGGAAAGACTCCAGAAGACATATGGATGGAAGAACTTGAAAATCTAGAACAAAAATACAAACCATGGTTAAGAAAAATGACACATTAATTTGATATTATTCAAAGAATAATATCATACATAGACGGCCACGAAGCTACTTAGCTCATTTTCCATACCCATTGGTAAATTAATATTAATATATTTACCATTTACTTTACCTAATAATAACACTGATTCTGGTATCGCAGAAGAAGAATAAAGAATGATGTGATCCGAAGATTGTCTTCGGAAAGAAAAAATACTATTAAGTAACGTAATATCTCTAGAAAGTTTTCCTTGTTTGTAAAAAGACCACCATTTCAAAACATCTGCGTACTTGCGAGTTGTATAGGGTACTCGAAAAGCATTTTCACAGGGTCTCGATATCATAGCTCGTAACTTTGTGACATCCATTGATTTATGTAAGGAAAAATTTTTTCTAAAAATGCTTAAACAATTACTTATTACCTAAAAATGACAGACACACAAAGTTCGTTAACATCGCCAGCTGATAAAGTAGTCACTGGGTACAAACCTAAATCTAAACCAGTTTTGAATGATGAAGATTGTGAAAGAGCTTACAAGGAATGTTTTGTTTCTTCTCTGACTGATATCGCTTATGATAGAAAATATGCGGATCCAAAAATCCCGGGTCAGACATATTCTTTACATTCATTTATTCCTTCTAAAGGAGCTAAGCCAGATAAAGATGGTATATTTGGAATGCTTAAAATCAGAGGTACTTTTTCGACAGTCGAAGAGACCAACGAAAAGGCAGAGGAATTGATTAGAAATCATGATTCTTATCACAAAATATATCATGGTTTTGTTGGTAAACCAATGCCTATTACGATCAAATCTGATTTCAGCGCGGAAGTAGAGGAAGTTGATATTAATCAACAGATTTCCAAAATTGTTCGTGAAGATGTGAAAGAGAAGAGAGCACAAGAGAAAAAGCAAGTAAATGAAATCAGAGAGCGAGAGAGAAATCTCAAGGAAGCAGTAGAACAGGAAGCGTCTGATCCGTACGAAAAATACACGTGTTTGCGTGTTAAAAAGGCACAAGTTGTTTGGAGTTACATGGAACATCGTACGAAGTTGAATGAAATGATTGATGTGTTTGAGAAAACTCTCTTAGAGATTAAAGAGATGGACGACGAAGATGACGACTATGCCAAAAGGTATCTGGGTAGATATATAGAAGCCCGTGAAAAAGCTGGTATCCCAGAAGATAAAAACGACTCTAGTTTTATGAAATATCTTAATATCGATGTTATCGACTTAGAAGATTATGCCAAAGAACAGGATTCTCTGAAGATCGAGGACGATCCAAATTATAAGGTTTCTCGTTTGGCCGGAAGTACTGTGACAGTTGAAAGGCGGCCACACCCGGGTGATGATGACGGGGAAACCAAAAAGCTAGAGACAGTGAGGGAAGAGAATCCTTTAGTAGAAGATTCCAAAGAAGACGGTGAAGAAGCGGTGAAAAATGTTCCGGTAGAGGGTCCAGCCGACGATAAACCTAAAGCTGATTAATTTTTGTTAACTAAATGTTAATAAAAACTCAATTATTTCTTCTTACCTTTCTTACCTGAGCCTCTCAACAAAGCTCCGACTGCTAATAATAGAAGAATAGCTCCGGCGACACTACCGACTACAATACCAGTTATTTCACCTCCAGACATACCTCCTTTATTGTCACCTTGTCCAAAAGGATTTGGTGATGGTCCTGGAGATGGTGATGGAGATGGTTTTGGCTTCTTTCCTTTTTTACCACCATGACTCTTTTTACATTTGTTCCTGTGACAACTGTAACCTGTATCACAATCCGAGTCTGATTTACAATAATTTCTTATTGGTGGTGGTGGTCCTGCGCAGGATAGTAAGTTTTGGAATCCATGTGGGACATCTTCTGGGCATACCTTTATTTGCGTCATGTTCGGATGCGACGGATCTTTGCTGGTATTCACTTCATCGGATTGACATTGGTTCGTGGACTGGGCAAGTTCATAAATTGCGCATAATGCGTCTCCATTATCGTCTTCAGAACAAGATTGCACCGCGGCCATTTCGCCCTTGCAACACCTAAAATGCCCAAAAGGACTCGGTACTGTTGGATACTTTAGACCTTGGGGACATGATGCACCGCCACCACCACTTGGGCATTGATCGCACCCCCCCGCCTTAGGATGATCGTTGCAACACGCGCCAAGATTGGCGTATCCGCTCCCTGGTGGCTTGCCTTGCGAATTGAAAACCGGGTCTGCTGGGTTTGGATCGACACATTCACAAACGTCTCCATCAAAGTAAAAATTTAAAGATGCTCCTCCTTCTGCATATTCTGCACAAGTCATGCTACATTTATCATTATCTCTAATTGGTCCATCTCTTTCTACGTATTTAGAATTTTCTTTTCTCATTTTTCTGTTATTTATAATAACTCAGAAAAAAATATTTTTAGCTTAAACTTTTTAAGAAGATAAATAAAATGAGTTCATACCTATGGCCTAAAACTACCAGCTCGGCGGAGAAAGGAGACACCAACGAAGAAAGTACATCAGCAGACACCATCGAGACAGTCGATACTACACCTATAGCGGAACCTGTGGTTGATCCACTCTCAGAAAATACACAGTCAACCCAAACGGAGACATGTGAGGATGATAATGAATGCGGTAAATGCTGTGAACAAGATACTGATAACGAGTCCGAGAGTGAATCAGACGAAGACGAAGACGAAGAAGCAGAAGATCCTTCACAAGGATCTTTTAAAATCACCGCTGACAAAAGTACTTATGTTATTTCGGTAAACGGTAGACCTTTCTACTATAATTCTAGTTTACAAGACTCTTACAAAGTCATGTGGAGATTAACTTACAAGATGTCTAGACATCTTAGTATGGATCATCATATTAGAATTGAACCAGTAGGGCAAAATAAGCTTCAAATTTATTCTACGTACAAATTCTTCGTGATTTCATACGAAAGACTCCTTCATACAATTAGTTGCAATAAAGCAAAATTCGCGGAGCCAACCACCGAATAATTTAATACAGATTTTAATAAAATTTTATTTTGGAATTGAAAATTGAAATAAAATTTTAAAATGTCATTAACTAATAACTAGCCAATGAATCGCGAAATCTGGAAAGTACTTAAAGGTCACAAAAGTGACAATGTATACCTTACTCACGTGTCTTTGTTTGGAAACAAAGGCAAATTCTGTATAAATCGAAATAATCAGGAAAACTTCTGGGAGACGTATTGTTCAACTCTCCAGGAAGATCCTACTATGCTTTGCGGCGTCGCCGAAAAGCCCCAACCCTATCTGCCTGTGCTAGTAGATGTAGACATTGCTCGAAAAATGTCAGATGACGAGGACAGAGATAGTCCCGTACCTATATATAACGAAAATCATGTCAAGAAACTGGTAGAAATCTATCAAAATGTTTTGCGACAAATCTTAGATGAATGTAGCGAGGAAGACCTCCACTGCGTCTTTTTGAAAAAAGACCCATATGTTTCTATGAGGAAGGATTCTTACTATACCAAACATGGATTTCATCTCCATTTTCCATATATTTTCCTAAATCGCGTCGAGCATGAAGCACATCTCATACCACGAATTAAAGATCAAGTCGGTAAAAACAAAATTTTTGAAGATGTTGGGTTTGTCGATTCGGCAAGCCTGATTGATACAAGTTATTCTAAAGTCCCATGGTTGCTATACGGGGGTAGAAAAGCTGCTGATAAAGATCCTTATTTGGTAGATAAGGTTTTTGATCACCAACAAAAAGAGACAACGCTGGAAAAAGCATTCGGTGAATATGTTTTGCTGGATAAAAATGAACAAGAAATAGAAATTGTTGGTAAAGTTGAATATTACTTGCCAAGAATATTAAGTATAATTCCTTTCGGGAGAGACATTAAGGAACTCAGAAGTGGATTACCTGCTCCGATGGATGCCAAGAGAAAGCCTAAGCAACCCAAGAGAACCCGTGAAGAACTCGAAGATATAGATTTCCACGAAAACATAGAAATGGTTAGACAATTGGTAGCAATGTTGGATGATAAACGAGCAAACGATAGAAATGAGTGGATTAGAATTGGATGGGTTCTATTTAATATCGGTAACGGGTGCGATGAAGCTCGTGAAATGTGGTTGGAGTTTTCCCAGCGTTGCGGTGACAAATATGACGAGCAAGATTGTATTCGGCATTGGGACAAAATGGTTAAGAAAGACTATACCATTGGATCTCTGCGTCATTTTGCATCAATGGATAGTCCGGATGAATACGACAAACTTCGCGACGCAAATGTCAAGAAATATATTCAACAATCATTGAGTGGATCTCATAACGATATTGCAAGAGCTTTGTATGAATTGTACGGTACTGAATTCATCTGCGCGAGTTTGAAACACAAATTGTGGTTTCAGTTTCGTAATCATAGATGGCAAGAAATTGAAGAAGGTATTTATCTTCAAAAGAAAATTTCGGGAGCCATTTTGGAGAAATATACTTCATTGTCAAAAGAGTATTTCGACAAACTAAGTAATGCATCAGATGCTGGTGAACAGGCCATGTACAAAGAAAGAGTAAAACAATTGATGAAGCTCGTTGGCAATTTAAAAAGTGCTCCTTTCAAACGAAATGTAATGAAAGAGTGTATGGAAGTTTTTTACGACGGTAGCTTTTTGAAGAAACTAAATAAGAACCCGTATCTTATTGGGTTTCAAAATGGTGTTTACGACACAAGAACCCACGGTTTCAGAGCCGGGAGTCCAGAAGATTATATCTCATTGCAAATGGCAATAGAATACAAGATCTTCGACAATACCGCAGTAGAGATGGCACAAGTCAAAGACTTCCTGTCTAAGGTTTTTCCAGATAAAAGTGTACGAGAGTATTTTATGGACACTTCTAGTGATGTATTTGTAGGAGGTAATCATAGTAAAATTGTACAAGTGTGGACTGGAGAAGGTGACAATGCTAAATCTATTACACAAATTTTGTTTGAGAAAATGCTTGGGGAGTATGCCGTAAAGCTTCCCACCTCGTTGATTATTGGTAAGAGAACGCAATCGAGCGCTGCTTGTCCTGAATTGGTCCGAGCTGGTAACGGAGTCAGATTTGCTGTACTACAAGAACCTGATCAAAAGGATATAATTAATATCGGTATTTTGAAAGAACTTTCGGGCAATGATACGTTCTTCGCTCGTGGTTTGTTCAAAGAGGGTGGGGAAATTACACCCATGTTTAAACTCGTTCTTATTTGTAATGAGCCCCCTCAACTACCCTATGGTGATAAGGCCGTTTGGAACCGTATTAGGGTGATACCTTACGAAGCAACTTTCTGCGACGATGCTCCTGAAACTCTTGAACAGCAAATTTTGGAAAAACGTTATCCCAAGGATCGTCAGTTTGCCGATAAGATTCCTGGTATGGTTGAAGCATTTGCTTATCTTCTCCTAGAGCGTCGCAAGCAGACAAGAAAGCATTTCGAGCCAGCAAAGGTCAAAATGGCAACGGAAGGATATCGAAAGAAAAACGATATCTACCGTCAGTTCATCGAAGAAAGTATTATCGACGATGCAAAGAAGAAGATATCATTGTTGGAATTATACACATCATTCAAGGAATGGTTCAAGGAAAGTTTGCCGAATCATCAAATTCCAATTAAGAACGATGTACTTATTTACTTTACCAAGTCTTGGGGCGAACCAGGTCGTGGTGTCAAATGGGCTGGTAAAAGAATGAGAACTCTACAAGATGATATCAATTCGGGTGAAGCAATGGTACTTGAAGGTGAAGATTTTGACGAAGAAAATCTACCTGATATCTAAGTTGCATTTATATTCTAAAAAGAATGAAAATGAAAAACTATAGTTAATTCTCTCTAAAAATCAGAGATGAGCTTATACGATATCAAACAAATAAATGCATTGCATTTCGGAATAATGTCCTCGGCTGAAGTCGAAAAAAACTCAGTAGTAGAAGTAAAATCTGCTAAGATAAGTAGTGATAATATGGATCACACTGTTTATGACCCACGTATGGGTTCGATGGAAATGAATGTGACGTGTCCAACGTGTAATCAAAATTCAAAAGAATGCCCTGGACACTTTGGTCATATTACTCTATCGGTACCTGTAGTACACCCTTTATTGTATAAATTCGTGTTAGCCTTGTTAAAAGTATTTTGTCACAAGTGTTCGAGATTCCTATTAACAGAAGATATGGTTAACCTTCACGGTTTTATGAAACATACTCGTAACCTCAGATTTCAAAAAATAGTCAAATTTGTTGAAAAAAGCAATACATGTATTCATTGTCTAGCGCAACAACCAAAGATGACTTTTTCTCCAACCGAGACTTGTTTTTTGATGGCTCACAAAGATACAGCCAAAGATCAAAAATTGGTGATTAGTGCTGATGAAATATACAAAAAATTTGATAATGTTTTAGATTCGGAAGTCGAACTAATAGGTTTCGACCCGACTCGTATGCATCCCAGAAATTTAGTGATTTGGAACTTGCCAGTATTACCACCTATTGACAGACCTTACGTGGTAGCAGCCGAGATGACGTGCGATGATGATATTACTATTCAGTATGGAGAAATAATCAAGATCAACGCACATTTAGCTAACCCGCAAACTCCTCATAATAAGAGACAGAAGTATTTTCAATCGTTGAAGTTTAGAATCAAATGTTTGATGGATAATAGTCAAAACAAAGCCAAACACACAAACGGTAGACCTTTCAAGGGTTTCAAGAAACGTATAGCTGGAAAAGAAGGTCAGGTTAGAGGTAATCTTATGGGAAAACGAGTTGAACAGGCGGCAAGAACGGTGATTGGACCCGATCCGACCTTAAAGTTTGGTCAAATAGGTATTCCAATCGAAGTTGCTCAAACCTTGACGGTGACTGAGAATATTAATACTTACAATATGGAAAAAATGCAAGATTTAGTTGATAGAGACAAAGTGAACGCTGTGTTGAGAGGTAAGTCTAGAATCAGAATGAAATATGCTACCCGCAATCCAGGAACTAAATTAGAAATCGGAGATCAAATCAAAAGATTAGATCAAGATGGGGTCGAAGAAACAATCAATCTGGTACAAGTTTCTTTCGTGTTGAAAGAAGGTGATAAAATTTTTAGAAAAGGTGTGCAAATTAAAACTATTTTACCAAATAAGAAAAAGTTTGTATTACAAATTGGTGATAAAATAGAAAGGCAGTTAATGAATGGCGATATAGTTCTTCTTAATCGTCAACCGACGCTCCACAAAGGGTCGATGATCGCACACGAAGTAGTAATCTTACCAGGTAAGACTTTTAGGTTCAATTTGTCTATTACCAGTAGTTTTAATGCAGACTTTGACGGTGATGAAATGAATATTCATGTACCCCAAGACCCGAGAGCTCGAGTGGAGTTAAGAGAATTATCTCATGCCAAAAAGATTCTAGTATCTGCACAATCAAGTAAAGCAAATGTAAAAATCGTACAAGATTCTTTATTGGGTAATTTTCTAATGACTCGTAACCCAGATGTTTCGATTCCACGAGAACAATTTTGGAATATCTGCGCAAAAGGTTCTGGGTGGAATACGGATTTTATACTAAAGAAATTAAGACACATCGAGAGAGTTCTTAACAGATATGGAAATCCATATGAATTATATTCGGGTAGAAGTTTATTTTCCATGATGTTGCCGTATGACTTCATCTACAAAAAAAGAAATAATGCCAGTTCTCAAGAACCGATTGTTGAAGTTATCGAAGGTGTGTTGATTAAAGGGGCTATTAGTAAGGCGGATTTGGGAGGTGGTCATTCTTCCATGTTGAGATTAGTCATCAAGGAATATCCCACAGACGTCGCAACAGCATTTATAGACAACTTACAGTTTATTCCAAATGCTTGGTTGGTTTACAGGGGGTTCTCGGTTGGTATCAAAGATTGTATAGCATCGGAAGAAAAAGAAATTCAAGCAGCCATCAGTAAATGTTTTATCGAAGCGACTATGGCTGAGAAAACTACAAGTAATCCTCTTATCAAAGAAGCTAAAATCAATGAAGCTTTGAGTAGAGCCAGGGATATCGGGATGAAATTGGCAAAAGATGCTCTGGCTGATGACAATAACTTTATATCAACAGTCACATCTGGTTCCAAGGGGGACTATTTCAATATAGCTCAGATTGCTGGACTGTTAGGTCAACAAAACTTTTCAGGTGGTAGAATCAAACCAGCTCTTAATAAGGGTCGGCGATCCATACCACATTATAATTTTGGAAAACTTAGCCAAGAAACTAGCTATGAATCCAAAGGGTTTGTAAAGAATTCGTTTATGCACGGTTTGACTCCCGAAGAAACATGGTTTCATGCTATCACTGGGAGAGAAGGAGTTACAGATACTTCCATGAAAACATCCAGGACTGGTTACATCCAGAGAAAGTTAATTAAATGTGGTGAAGACCACCAAGTTCATTATGATCATTCAGTGAGAGCTGCAAATGGTTCAATTGTGCAATTTGTTTATGGGAATGATGGCCTTGATGGTTCGGAGACAGTAGTATTGAATGGGAAGCCAGCTATTTGTAACATGAGTAGAATCATCGACAAATATAATCTTACACAAGAAAAACACACCAGGTGTTCAAATAAATGGAAGAAATTGTCACAAAAATTAATGAATATCGCTGATTATTCCAGTTCTTCATTAAGCGATGAAGATATTTCCGATGAAGATATTTCCGATGAAGATATTTCCAGTAACAATTCTAGTGTAGCTTCGTCAGAGGACGGTAGTGAATCAGATTTGTCAAGTACCAGTCAAGAAGATTCTATCGAAGAAGATTCCGAGGAGGGGGATGAAACCGATCTGGATATAGAAGAGGATAGTTGGGACGATGGGGAGAGCATGGGGGAAGAGGACGAAGATGACATATAAAAAATTGTATTTTATTTAAGAATAAATAAAATGCATCTTTGGTATGATACCAGGGAAGGACTAGATCATAATAAATATCCCACATTTGGATGGATGTTTCCGTGTTATATATGTAACAGTCCTACATCGAAATATAAGACAATAAACAGAGCTAGAATAGGTGTTATTGATATACAATGTTGTAAAAATTGCAATATCAAACGACTTAATGGTTGTGATTTTAATCCAACATATTTGGTTATGTATTCCGACGACAAGCACTCAAATCGCTAAAAGAGTTCCATGGAACACCAATTGTCTTAACACATCCAGAACCTTCATTAACAAAACTACTACATATTCTCACACATTCTTCTTTACTTCCATGCTCTCCATAAATATTTGGTTTACAACCTTTATTTCCACAAGACCACTTATTATCACCAACCGTCAAATTATTAGATGATTGGTGATTATTTGAAAAATACAAAATCACGAAAGAAACTATGGCCAAAACAGTAACTACTACTACTGGTAATATCATCCTTTTTTATATTAGAAGATTTTAAAAATGATTTAAATGTTACTAGGTCCCAAACAAAATAAAGAAAATGAACATGATAGAAAATTTAGTAAATTCACACATGAAAGAATTCTTCCAGAAAATACACGAAAGATATAGTGTTCCAGTAACAGAGTTAGCGGAATTGTGGCAAGCACAAATTGGTCAACTAGGAATTGCGGCTGTGGGTTTGGTTATTGAGAACACAACGGAGTCTTCTGCCAGCTTGTTGCCAGGTGATTCTGCCTCTTCAGACACACAGACTAAAGAATACTCGGAAGAGTATCTAATCACATGTAGCACAGCAGAGCTAAAAGCTATCTGTAAAAGTAAAAAGTTGAAAAAATACAGTAAGTTGAAAAAGATAGAATTAATTGCATTCATTACGAATAAGAAAGTAGAGAATATAAAACCAATTACACCAAAAAAGAAAGCCAAGAAAAAGAAAGCGGAACCCAAAGTTACACAAGTTGTCAAGAATGTGATTCCCAAGAGTATAGAAATTAGGAGAAATGATAACGGTGATTATATGCATGTCCCTACCAAATTGGTATTCCACAAAGAAACCAAACAAGTCGTTGGTAGATATGAAGATGGAAAAGAAGGTTTCAAACAACTCACATTGGAAGATATAGAAACTTGTAAACAATATAATTTTTCATATGAACTCCCAGAAAATCTTATTGGTAACAACGTGAACAAAGGAAAAAGTAAAAAAGAAGAGGATGATGCAGCTTTCGAAAAGTCATTAGACGACATGGTAGCAGAAGAGGAAGAAGTCGTTGAAGACGAAGAGGAAGATTTGGGTATAAATGAAGACGAAGAGGAGGAAATCATTGTTGACGAAGAAAAAGAGAAAGAAATAAATCAATTATTTGAGGGCGATGATGAGGAGGAAGTTGTTGAGGATGAGGAGGAAGTTGTTGAGGATGAGGAGGAAGTTGTTGAGGATGAGGAGGAAGTTGTTGAGGATGAGGAGGAAGTCGTTGAGGATGAGGAGGAAGTCGTTGAGGATGAGGAGGAAGTCGTTGAG
>Ga0233414_10000056_pt1 | contig 52496 bp, 52 predicted proteins | sample Na_anoxic_10_MG_FD_189020 | JGI IMG/M metagenome (GOLD analysis project Ga0233414, IMG submission 189020) | Seawater microbial communities from Saanich Inlet, British Columbia, Canada - Na_anoxic_10_MG | ecosystem: Environmental > Aquatic > Marine > Inlet | place: Canada: British Columbia... | reverse complement strand
GGTACTTTCAAACTCCTCTTACGCGCGTATTTTAGCAAAATTTTAACCAAATTCAATGCATTTGCGTTATTTTAGTAAAACTTACGTATATTTTAGTGAAAATATAGGGATAGTGAACGGAAAACAAGGTTTTCTCTAAGTACTTGAAATATAGTGAAATATATTTCTTTGGCCCTAGAGTGAACTGATGTTTATTTGTAGTAATTGAGAATTAGAAAAAATAGAATGAATAGCCCCCCTCGCATCCGCTCGGGGGGCCTTACCACAAAGTCGTTATTTAGTCATAACCTGTTTGTTGGTATTATTTAATTCCATAATATGCTTGTCTATCAGGTGTACAGATAACTAATGATCTTCCATAATCCTCAGCATCATTTTGAAGTTCTTGTCTAATCATATGATCAGTATCATGTGACGTTGTATACCATCCATAACGACCGTTACCTGAACTATTGGGCATATATAATATATACCCTGAGTTTCCATGCTCTGTGGTCCTAACAGCGACAGCGATTGTTAAATCTTTAACCATAATGTCCTACTTTCCATTCATACTTGCAGCTACAACTATAATAAATAATGAAATGATATTAGAGATGAATAATCCGATGATACCACCGACCATTCCACCAAAACCTAACATTGATGCTAATGAACTTGTAATAAATAGATCTATACCTAAAGGTAACAATAGATATATATGTGCTCCAGTTTTAATAGTAAATGCTGTATTACTAGCATATTTACGTATAGTTGAAACGTTAGCGGTAGCATTAGCGTGTTCTTTCTTTAATTCTTTTAATTTTCTGACATACGGTTGAGCCTCGATTACCCAAAATAATCCAGCAGCAAGCGCCATTAAGATACCGAAAATTAATATGCTTTCCATGATTACTTATTAAATTTAGCGATATACTTATTGTTAGCAACAGCCTTGTTACTATCTTCGTTTATGCAATCTACTCTTTCAAGAAACTCATTCCAACTTCTATTAATATTAGATTTAATAGATTTGACATTATCTTGATTCTTTTTATTAGTTTTAGCTTCGGTCCACATATCCCAAGAATTATTTAAGGATATAATAAGATTAGAATTATCTTCAGCTAGTTTAATTAATTGTTCTTTGTTGTCTTTAACCATATCAGTTAACATTAAAGATTCAGATATTAATATCTTTTTAAATGTGTCTCCGATAATTTCACCAATTTCAAGTATAGATTGAGTATCAAGATCTTCGATAAAGGTCCTAATTTTGTTACCGATTACTTTTTTCTCTACAGCATTCTTAATATTAAACATGACATATCCTTTGATAATTATTATTAAATTAGTTAATAAAGCGGCCACCCACCATTCGGCAGATGACCTGGGGAATTTCGAAGAAACCTTATTATTTGATTATACCTGCTCTTCTCATAAGAGAACCAAAAAACCCTTTAGCTGCTTTAACTGGAGTTGCGACAAATGCACCTACTTTTTCACCACCCATAGAAAATAATGCTTCCCCAACTGCTTCAACGTCAATGCTGGCATTTTTAATGGCAGGTTGAAATTTAATCTGCAATGCAAGGATACGTGTCTTCGCTTCACTATTTATCTGGTGTGTAAGCATTTTATCACCGTTAGCAGTTTTAAGTAAGTTATCTCTGTTAACTTTAATAACATTGACTTCATTCTTAATTTGTTGGATTATGAGATCCTTCTCGCTTTTTCTTACAGTTCTGGTTTTTATCTGTTCTCTAGCTACTGGATTTCCTGCATCGAAAAGGTCACTGATAGTGTTTGAAGTCCTGGTGTTGTCAGCTGTGTTATTCATAATATCTCCTAGATATTGTTTTAAAAAAATTAGTTTGAGAAGTATTTGTTATACCATCCCTCTCTTCTTAGATGGAATTAATATCTTTTACAGTAGATACCTAACTCTCTTAGTAAACCCTCAATTGTGGTTCCTCCTTAATCAAGAATCAATAATTAAGACACTCTATTCATTTACAAATTCTAACTTGTAAACATCTTCGATTGCCTTGTTAACCTCACTGCGATCTAACCAACCCATAACATCACAAGTTACATCAGTGTCATAACATAGTTCCCAATTATCCATTTCACCTTTGAGTACAGCCAATTCCCAAGAATCAACACCATCACCGTACCTACCTTCTCCCCATACAACAGATACACCATATCCATTAAGGAAGAAAAGAATAGCTTGTTGACCTTTGTCGTCATATTTGAAGTTCAATTTTGATAAATGATCTCTCATATATCCTCCTAGTTAAAAATTATACTTAATAAGACGCACTATTCATTTTAGTATATCTTATAAAATATAATGGGCACTTGTTTTTATTAGAAGTGTACCCAACTCCTTTAACACGCTGTAGTCTTTCAGTAAGATGATATTGGCGCGTTACTAGACACAATATCAAATTATTACGCATAAATGCACTTTGGTTTTATACCATCAAAGAAGTGTACACAACTCCTATAACAACTTTAATATTTAAGTACATCAATGTAGTGTTGTTATTAAGATCTACTACAAAAATGCACGTATCTTTTACTCCAGCTCCGCAAAGCCTTCCCAGATTTTAGATACGAATTATGATTGTTTTAGGATAACTGGTGCAATCATTAAAAACCAGTAGTACTTTACTAATTAGGTCAGTACCAAACCCCCAGACTACTCACCGAGAACATTACTGTTCATAAGTGAAGAGATCCTACCCCCATATAGTCCGTAATAAGTCAGTTTTGTGACATGACTCAGGTCTGAAACTATAGCATTTCTGCTACTCCTTTAGTTAAAAACGAGCGGTGGCCTCATATTTAATCATTAGTTTGCTCTTATCTAATAATTTCCCTCTGATTCACCAGTCAGAGATATAAGGCTATTTGGTGATGAACTCCTTTGAATAACATCAATTAAGACATTCTATTTATTTTTCTTAGTCAAAGTCATCAAACTCTGTATCTAAGAAATCTTCCTTGTATCCAAACTCAACTTTATCTACGGGTCTTGGATTGAAATCTTCAGGCCTAAAACCTAAATGTAACAAATGTGACACGTCTGAGCTAAAAAGATCAACTAAATTTTTCATAATAAATCCTTGAAAATGTTAAAAAATCTTATAGTAGTGCCTCACCTAAGAGACACTGAATAAGACATTCTAATTTTATTTAGCCAAAAAATTCATCTTGACACTTTTGACACATTCCTGAAATGGAGTATTCGTGCTGACTTACTTCGTCAACGAATTCGCTTGCATCTCCGCCACAAGAAACACAAATTGCTTTATCCTGTGCTTCATCTTGGCTCCTACCGAATAAACTTATTGCTAAGTCATTCTTAAAAGCTTTCATAAATTCACCCATGTGAACTCCTTTAAAAAAGTTAAATAGAACATCAATTAAGACATTCTATAAATATTTTTCTATAAATTTATTGATTGTATCTGCGTGACACTGCTTAGGTGCACAATGACATTGGAGATTAATAGACTTACCACTCTTAGCAAGCTTATATATTCTCCCAACTTCGTCCCGAAAAGGACCAGCTGAATTAACCATGCGTACGAAATACTTAACATATTCTAAACATACGCGAGTGCGTTCATTGTCAGACTGATTCTTCATCGGAAAAGGGTTACCAAGGATGGTAGTTCTATCAACCTTGATATTGGTTACACCAAACTTGTTGGTACCAACTCTACCGACTGTTATTCTCATAACAACCCCTTGTTTGCGCCTACCAACCATTTGATAGACACTGAATAAGACATTCTATACATTTTTAACTCCTGCGTACACAAACGATATATGTTACAGATAATACTGAGCGTGTCCACTGTTGTTGTGTGCGGAGGTGACAGTTAGATGTTACCGACCACCCAAAATCCGAACGAGGAACGAGTGGTCCATAAGGCCGAGGAACGAGTGCCGCTATAACCCCATGGAGCGAAGCGACCACCAAAGTAAGGTGAGGAGGAACGACGAGACGCATGCTTTTGGGTGCGGAGGTGTGCGGAGGAACAATCCCTTATGATTCAAGAGATGCTAGATATTCCATACGACGAATGTCTTTAATAATATCTAATACTTCTGAATGTTTTATACTTAATAATCTATCCCAAGCTTCTACTTTTGAACAGTTTTCAAGTATTACTTTATGCGCAGCCATATATCCAACGTATACATTATACACATTAGTGTTTATGTTATATTCAATATATACCTTCATGTCAATCATTAATGTGTATTCTGCAAATACTCTAAGTGCATGCTTATATTTACCATTATCCATCATCGTTACACTAATTTCTCTTACTTTTATATTCTTTTTCATAATAATATCCTTTAGAAAATGGGCCGTAGCCCCAGTTAATTATTTTATATATTTAATCTGCATTAGAAATGGTACAATATATGTACTCAAGTGTAGCTCTCTAGCATAACACCAATCTACATACTCATCATGTTCAGATTTTCTGTCATTCTTAAGATCCTTAGTTACCTTAAGATTACCCCAATGAGCAGCTAATAAGATATTAACTTGACTCATATCCTTCTCATCAACATAACCACTAAAGGCAAATCTCTTACCATCAATGATTAGATACATTTGTAGAAACTGGTTATTAAAGTTCCCACCTTTTTTCCAAATTCTGTAACTTCCTGTAATCTTCATCATGATATATCCTTTGTTAAAAATTAATTAAATACCTTAGAAAAGGGGCCGAAGCCCCAGTTAATATTATTTGAGTTCAAAGCGATAAGTTTTATCATCTTTAACATCAATATCAGCTAACCATTTGTTACTTGATCTATGTTTCTTAATTGATTGAACAATATCGATCTTTAACATTTCTGCTAGTTTTGATATTAACTCATTAGATGAATCAAATTTAGTCATACCATCTGTTTCAACTAAGTTATTAAACTGACGATATGTGTTTATTCCAGCCATCCTAGGTTGACCACAAATATCTAGAAGCACATCTTTAAGACCATTCTCGAATCCACCATAACCCATATGTACTTTTCCATCCTTACCTTTAATACCTATATTTACAAAGTTATATCCTTTATATGTGTTATAGTTCCAAACTATTCTTGGTGCTATCTTAGTAAATACTTTATATGCAGTTGCAACATAGTCATCCTCAGCTAACATGTATGTATCGCCGTGTTCGATATATTTTGCACTCGTCATTGTATATGTATCTGGATGAGATCCGAAACATATCTTACCATCTCTATTGATATACACGTAGTATTTAAGTGTACCACCAGCTCTAACATGATCTATAGATTTATTTCTACCATTTTGAACCTTCTTATAACCATTCCATTCTTCATCTTCAGTCCAAGCCATCCAATAGTAATATTCATCAGTTAGACGTTCAATTAACGTATTATATGCATCATCTGATATATTACGCTCTTCGGTAATACTACCATCTGCATGTTCTATATCTATCATACGATTCACTTTATTTATGCCAGCTTTAGCAGCTTCTGCCTTCTTTTGAATCCTTTCTCTAAGTATTGTGTGATTTGTGAAATAGTAGTCAGCGAACATACCTTTAACTTCAGTCTTACCTAGTATAAACTTATGACCATGTGTTGTCTCGAAAGAATTTCTTACATTGAAGTCGAGCATACCTCTAATATCTACAGATTCACCAATCCAAGGCAAGATCTTATCTACAGCCCCAGCTATATCCAATTCATCATGTGTATCATTTGTATCATCACCATCATTACGTTCCATATCATTAGAATCATAACCCATAAACGCTTCATATGACATACACTCATTACCAAGTCCATCACTACTAGTTTCAGATGCAATAAGTTCATCAGGTGTCATTATCAGACTCTCAATAACTTCAAACTTATTATAATCCTCATATGATAGAGATCCATTACTATCTGTATTAAATAGCGCTTTTACATTTTCTACTATTGTGTCTTTGTTCTTACCAATAAGGTTAACCTTCTTACACTTATCGATCACAACAGGTATTTCATTACTCATTTCTGGGTTATGCATTGGAGATTTAAATGACTCTAGAATCGCATTACGTCTATCTGCATATTCTGTATCAATTCTGATTTCATCTTCGTCGATGTAATCGAATCTTAAGTCTTCGTGCTTGTATGATTCATTACAAACAGGACATACAAATGCTCCATCTGTACTCAACTCCGTCTTTATATGAGGTGCATACACTATATCTTCCAAGTCCAAAACCTGAGACTCAAGATATAATATTCTATCTTCATCTGTGATAGAATCAAGACAATCGATCTCATCCTTAAGCTCACTGATAGCCTCCTTTAATATTGCCTTATGATCAAAACAATTGCAGAATCTTGATGGACCATACCTATAATCCGCATTTTCAGCAACCATTGTCTCAACCCATGCCTCTTTGGACATACTTATCTTTCTCATACTAACTCCTTTGTTAGATTTAGACTTTATTTCATCTTTAAAACTAGACCCATGTATAGTTAGAGACATCTCAGTCCCTTGTTTCTTAGCAGCACGTTTCTCTGCACGAAGTTCGTTCTTTTTCATATTGTTATTCCTTGTCTCAGCACGGTTAAGTGCAATTCTTAAGTTATCAGCTTCAGTTATACCAGCATGCATCTTTGCTCTGGCCTCTTTTATAATATCAACGTTTATGATTGGTCCATTATCTAGACCTCTTTCCTTTCGGTTAAACCAAGCATCCAATCTTGTTTCTTCATTCTTGTACCAGTCAGACTTTGTCATTGTTTTAAACTCCTGTTCGCTTAGGCCGAAGTACTGTTCCTTCGACATAGTGTTTATGATTTCTTGTTCTTTACTGATACGTTTAATGTCAACGTTGTTAGTAAATGTTACGATGTTTTTGAGTGCTGCGAAAGTTTTAACGATAGCCATGATAGCCACCTTTCCTCTAGTTGTACTAGAATCTGTGTAGTATTTAGCGAAATGCTCAGGCACTACTGTAACCTGTTGTGTACAAGTTTTAACGTGTTTTCCGTACTTTCCACGTAGATATAAAACCTAAAATGGCCCTCTCAATAGCGAACTATCAAGAAGGCACATTTGGGTTCTAAATATGAATATCTACTAGTTTAAGCCAGCAGCTATCCATACTAAACAATATCCGATGTATATAACACCAGATACAAGCCCAGCACCTACAACCTTAGTCGCAAGCTTAATCATATACCTCTTATCTTCTTCATTTTTAGTGTTAATATTAACAATTTTTTCTGAACGCCATTTTGCACCAATAGTTTTATAAACTTTCATAATAAGCTCCTTTCAAAAAGCTTTAAATTAATAATTCGAAATGTACAAGTTTTAACGTGTTTTCCGTACTTTCCACGTAAGCTATCTCATCAGTGCAGGAAGCTTATCCCCTACAGACTAGCCACCCTATTAGGACGACTAGTTTCGAATTATGTTGTATGACACATATTACCTATGCACCGTACTCCTCATTCCATAGGCCACATGTTTCTATTTCCTTTTCAACTTCAGGGCTATAGTACACATCGACCTTAAATATACCCCAATCACACAGTGTATGACTGATGTCTTTAACACCTGTCATTTTGTTTGTACGCTCATATCTATAGCACTTACCACATGGTAGTGATACAATACCTACGTACTTGAATGATTCGTCATAGTTACCCTTAAGTTCATGGAAACAATCACCAACAACAAGCTCATCTCTTCTTACGATAGCCATGATAGCCACCTCTCTCCTAGCTGTACTAGGTATTACGCAGTGTTTAACGATATGTTCAGGAACTGCTTTATCCTGTTATGTACAAGGTTTATACTGTGTTTTCCGTACTTTCCACAGAGTTATTATTATAAACAGGGGGTAGGCTCGAATCAATCGAAACTACTTTGATCATAATATAATAACCTAGCAGTTGCAGATGATGAAATTTTATATAAAATACTTGCGAGGATCCCTGTTTTGTACTATATTATATAAAAGGGGGTGGGCTACATATATATGTATATATACAAACGTTAATATTCCCGTCTCACAAAAAAAATTAACAAAATCTATATAAAGGACTAATTATGAAATTTGATAAAGATTATAAAATTTGTACATGTTGTTGGTTTTGTAATACTATTAAAGGTACAGTTTTAACTCAAGATGATATGGTTACAGTTGGTCCACTAATTAGACATCGCATTAAATCTCTAATTTCAGGATTAAAAATAAAATTTTAACTAGATTCTATATATAGGGATAGTGAACACTGCACATTTCGAAACGGTGATAAAATTGGAAAAGTGAATATACTATAGAATATGATTGACAAAAACGCGTTGATCATATATATTAGATTAATATCCTTGGAGGATAAGATGAAAAGTTTAGATAGAGCATTAAATGAATTATACAACGCATCAGATGAGCCAGAGAGTGCATCAGAGCATATAGAAAGTGCAATAGGGATACTAGAGGAGTCATTAAATATGTTAGGGTCTCAAATGGCCTCTGACGAGATCATAGATTTGATAGGTAATTTGAAAGATGATATAGATTTAGATGGTGTAATATTTGAGTTAGAAGTAATAAATAATGAATTGAATGTAGATATACAGGAGAAATAGATGGAATTAAAATATGCTTCGGCAAATGAATTAGGTGCTCGGTTACGATATCGAGATAATATATTAAATATGGATGTTGCTGTAGAGAATTATTTAACAAATAGACACGGTATATCAACAGATGCATCTTGGTCTGGTTTAGGTGCGAGTAGTACGAGCGGGCCAGCTCATACTATTTCATCAACAATGACAACAACAACTGATGGTACAAACGTGTATCTACACGACTATATTCAGCACTTAGAATCAACACCAATGTCTGCAGTAGGTGTAGATAGTAGTAGTGCTGAATATATAGATCCTGTATTTCACATAACTAGTAATATAACTGGTGATAGTATGATAATTAATGTTAATGGTGATTTCTCATATATATCTGAAGATTTGGAGCAAAGTTGTAACATATTTGAATTGTTAAACCGCATACAGCGGTTAGAAACCAGAGTAGAAAATCAAGAAGACCTAATAAGTGATATATTATTAAGATAAGAGGAGTTAACAGATGAAGATAGATGACATGGATATAGATGGAGAAGTAAAGACAACGACTTTGAGTAAATATAATTATGATAGAGTTGTAGTTAGTTTTAAGGGTGAGCATATAGATTTACCGAAGTTGAGGATGCGGAATAGGAATGCTTATCGAATCTTACTTGATCCAGTAAGGGTCAAGTATGAATTTGATGGATATAGGTATGACATATTGTTTAAGCGAGGATACATATGGGATTTAAGTTCGACTCCAGGAATAATAAAAGCGTTAAAGGATAATGATGATCCACGGACAGAGATAGCGAGTATGATACATGATTATATGTTTGGTATACAACCAATCGGATTTAGAGATGTTAATCGTATGTATTATTGGATTTCTCGGTATTTTGACCTCCCCGTGCCGCTCGGAGCGTTGGAGTGGTTAGGAATTAGCTCGCTAGTAGGAAGAATAAGATGGTGGCGATATAGGAAGAGTAGATTATATATGTTAGATTTTGTAGAATATAAAAGTACTAAAATTATATAATGATTAGATAAAGGGAGAAGCGTAAAAGCTTCTCTTTTTTTATACTATACTATAGAGTAGAAAATAAGATATCATTTGATATCATTTTAATACTATATGTATTTTATAAATAAGTGGAGAAAATTATGGCTCAATATATAAGTGGTATATATCTGATGTTAGAAGCTACTAATTCACAAATAGATGCTGTTCAGTATAATAGAGAGCCAACATGGTCAACTGAAGATCCTTCTAATCACGCATTACGATATAAAGATGAAAGTGGCGTATTACATTATATATATGAGAATCCGTCAGGTAGTGGAGAATTAATACAATTCGATAATGGTTATGCTATATCATCGCAGGATAAAACTTATAAAACTACTATTGGTTTAGACGCTGTAGATTTATCAAATACAACATCTGGTAATCTTGGTGGAGCAGAAGGTGTTTATTCATTTACTACAGGTCAAAATACATATGCTAGTGGTCATTATGCTCACGCATTTGGTGATGGATCTCGAGCATTAGGATCAACTAGTCATGCTACTGGTATGAGAACTAAAGCATATGGTTATGCTTCACATACTGAAGGTCATTATTCTGTGGCTAGTGGCGATGCGTCGCATGCGGAAGGATATAACACAATTGCTTATGGTGATTATTCACATGTTGAAGGTATGAGAACTATAGCATATGCTATTGCTTCTCACGCTGAAGGTGACAGTTCAGTAGTATCTGGAATTTATGCAGGACACGCAGAAGGATTTCACACTACGGCTTATACTGATGGTGGACCAGGTGCACATGCTGAAGGTGTAATTACTAAAGCATATGGTTATGCTTCACATGCTGAAGGTGAAAATACTCAAGCTATAGGTGCTTCGTCACATGCTGAAGGTGGATATACTATTACAAGTGGAATATATTCTCATGCTGAAGGTGAAGCAACAACATCAATTGGAAATTCTTCACACGCTGAAGGTGCTGGTACTAGAGCTAGTGGTAATTATTCACATGCTGAAGGTAATGGTACTCAGGCTAATGCTAATTCGGCACATGCTGAAGGTCATTTTTCTATAGCCAATGGCGATTATTCTCATGCTGGTGGATATTTTACAGTAGCATATAATGATTATATGACAGCAATAGGTAAATATAATGACCCACAAGAAGAATCAATATTTGAGATTGGTATTGGTACAAGTAGTAGTGGATTATTAAATGCTTTTAGAGTTACAAATAGTGGTTTAGCATTTAGTGATGAAGCAACTAATGATATGATTGATGCAGCATCTGATCAAGTATTAACAACAAAAGGTTATGTTGATGCTAATATGAGTTCTTCTGACTATTGGTATTCATATAGTAATATTATATATACACATTCTGGATATTATCAATTAGCAGTTGGTGATATAGATGGAACTACTACCGCACCATTAGAAACTGGCGCATCATTTTTAATTAATCCAGGTGCATTCTATACTTACTCTAATGGTAAAAATATATCAAGTACTGGAAGTGCTGGTTATTTCTTATATGATTATATAGATTCAATTGAAGGATCAGGTAGTGTACCAACGGCACAATATACTCGTAGTGGTTTAATACTTAACGATGATACAAAAATAGCTGATAGAGTAATGGCTAGATTATATAGAGATATATTAACGATTGGTACAGATTCGAATGGTTCAGTTGGAACAGTCGATTATATAACACCTAGTGGATATAATAGAATAACATTAAATGTTAATGATGAAACAGAAAATACAATTCCTGCATATCCGACAGGTTTATTTAATCCATATTTAGCAATGACAGCATCAGGAATAACTAGAAAACTTGAATTTAATGGTGATAACGATACTTTTCATTTTGAAACCAGAGTAAAAGGTGACGATCCAGTAGATTCAGATGATTTTGCTACTAAGAATTATGTTGATACGCAGGTATCTTATGGTTTAAGTGCAGATAGACCTTCTGGTGTAGTGACAACAGGTACACAATATTTTAATACAAGTTTAGGATACCCAATTTGGTTTAATGGAACATTTTGGTCTAATAGTACTGGTGCATATGTATTACCAGCATTATAATATTATTGAGGACTTCGGTCCTCATTTTTAACTAAAGCATAATGGAGAGTGAAATTATGTCTAATGAATTTAAAATTAAAAATGGTTTCCTAATAGGAGACACAATAGATGGTGAAAGTTTACCAATTAGTGGTGTATCAGATAATATATCTACAGCGTTAGCAACAGATATAGTTACAGGATTATCTGTACAAGAAGCATTAGCCACTAAAGCTGATGTACCGACTATGGAAGGTTATGGTTCATGTGCTATCGGTGAAACATATCTCGCGAGAGGTCTGACGGAAGGTGGAGCAACGGCGTTTTCAAGTGATGACATCAAATGGTTAGGCAATCCAGTATCAGATCTTGTTTATAATGTTGATGGTTCTATGTTCTTCGATCCTACTGGAACATCAAACGATGATATAGAATTCTATTCTCAGGGTTCCATCATAGACATGACTAAAGTAAAGTCATTTCACATGAAGTATACAAAAGAGCAGATGTTTGATGGCACTAGACCGTCTAAGCTTACTTGGAATTGGCAAAGCGAGTTTAATTGGGTAACTTCGGCTAACTATAAGATCAGCATTTATATCGATGGCAACCTGAAGCAAGGTACTACGGTATTTGCTCAACCTGATTCATCAGATTGGGAAGTAGACGTTGTAATTGACGGTGCAACTACTACTGTAACTGTAACAGTAACTCAAGGTGCAACAATAGAAACAGTTCAGCACACAGGAACTACATCAGGTGACAACACAATTGGTATAGCTTATAATCAGGCAGATAACGCCTATGGAATAACATTTAATGAGTTGTATGTTGTAGGAACGGACTTTGAAAGTGATTGTTTAGGCAATGAAGAAACATATGTAACTACTACAGACTTCAATACTGCATTAGAGGACAAGGCAGATAAAGTGTCAGGTGCTACAGATGGTAATCTAGCAGCATTAAATTCTAATGGTAACTTAACAGATTCAGGATTTGAAGTTGACGATGATAATACAGACGATGATATATTATGGTCAGCAGATAAAATAACAACTGAACTAGCATTAAAAGCTGATGTTGCGACTAGTGATGGTTACGCTAATTGTCCAATTAGTGGAACATATCTTTCAAGAGGTCTGACAGCAGATGGCGCTACAGCTTTTACATCTGTCGATTTTGATTATAAATTTTCTACTGACTACACATTTAATGGTGACGGTTCCGTTGATTTAGATCCTTTAGGTATTACTTCTAATAGACAGTATTCTATATTTAGAGCGAATGGTTCAAATGTTGATGTATACGACCTAACCTTTGCTAGAATTAAATGGACTGATCCTGACGCACAACCCGATAGTGGAGCAAACTCTTTAAATATTGGTGGTTCTTTAACATCGAATACTAGAACTGGATTAATAGGTGGAGTATTGGCTACATATTTTAACGGTTCAAGAGTTGATGGTTCTGTTACATTTGTAAATAATGTTCCTGCTGATTTTGTAGTTGAATTAGATTTTAATACACCAGGTCAATTAACAATGACTACAACTGTAACACAAGGTGTATTAACAGAAACACTTGTTAGGTCTGGATCATTTTCTCCTGCTGAGACCGCTATAAATATGTATAGTTATTATAACAATAGTGGCGTTACCATTACCGAAGCGTATTTTGTTGGAACTGGATATGAATCTAATTGTGGTGGTCCAAGTAATTATGTAACTGATGATGGCGCTATTCCTTTTACTGGACCAGTTGGTGGAGTAGATCCTGTTGCAGATTCAGACTTAGCTACTAAGAATTATATTGATGGTGAAATCATTACTTTATCAGGACAAATACCAACGTTTAATAATATATATGAATCTGGAAATTATATTTTACCAACTTCTGATAACATATCATTTGGTGATGAAGCGACAAGTCGTTGGTATCAAGGTTCTGTTAGCGGATTACATGCAGAGTGGGTTCATTTCGAACAATCTGGCGGTGATGATCCTACAGAAGAAGGCGCGGTTTGGTATAATTCTGACGATCATACATTAAATTTACAAACAGATGTACCAGATTCGATATTACAACTTGGTCAAGAAAATTGGGTAAGAGTATTAAATAATACTGGATCTGATATCGGTGATGGAAAAATTGTTTATATTAATGGTTCACAAGGACAAAGAGCGACAATACAATTAACTTCAGCTGCTTCTGAGGAAACGCAAGATATTATAGGTATGACAACTCACGCTATTGCTGATGGTGATCAAGGTTGGGTTACTACGTTTGGACTTGTTCGTAATCTAAATACGGACGTAACGGGTGGCGATGATGCTGGTGCAACAGTGTGGACATCAGTTACATCAGGGGAATGGCAAACTACACAACCAGATTCACCAGCACACGGTTCTATAGTTGGAACTATTGTTATTGAAAGTAATGGTAATGGTGCTATTTTTGTTAATCCGCAAAATGGTTTTGAATTATATGAATTGCACGATGTAGATAATAATCTAACAGCTACTATTAGTGGATTATATATGAGATCAAATGGTGTAGTTTGGTCATCAGGTTATATAGCTGGTAATGAAGTTACATATGAGAATTTCACATCTAGTTTAAGTTCTAGCAATATACAAGACGCTATTGATGAACTTGCGATTAACGCTGAAGGTGCAGTAACAAATAATGGATATAATACTGAATCTCTAGCAAATGGAGAATGGCAACAAGATAAAGTTTCTATGTCATTTGATCCAACTGGTGGTACTGGTGGTATTGGTTCTTTTACTATAGACGCTATTGATTCGACATATGAGTATTATTATAGAGGTGCGGAAAAAGTAATGAATAAAACTACTGACGCTATAACAGTAGATATACCAACAACTGCTAAATCTTACTGGATTTATTTCTCAGATGCTGAAGGTACACTTACTGTCGAAGCAGCTAATACAGTTAATGTTTATACAATAATTAGAGATAATGTATTTGTAGCTGAAATAGTGTGGAATAAAGCTAGAGATGCAGCAATGAAAGAATCGTTTGAATTTCACGGATTAATGAATTGGGAAACACATTTATATAATCATTTAGCAACTGGTACTAGATATGGTAATGAGGGGTTGTTAGTAGTTCCCGTAAATAATACTAAAGAAATTAGTATTGGTGGTGGTCTCATTTGGGACGAAGATATTAGATGGAATATATCAGACATTCCTAATGCTGCTAATAATCAAATATCATCAGTATGGTATGAATATGATGCTGTAACACCAGAATGGGATTCTGATTTCTTCGATTCAGGTGTAGCTATAGATGGTGGCGGTCAACCACAATATAATGATATTACAGATGCGATAGAACCACTTAAGGATGTACCGAATAATAATTATGTACTATATCATTATTTTGGTACTTTAGATTTTAATAATAAGGAAATATTTACAGTAGTTGGTCAAAATTTATATACTGCTAGAAATGCTGCTAGAGAAGCTGCTGCTAGTGAAATAAATACAATAACTACAACAGGATTAACTTTTCCTGAATATAAAGCACTTGCAACAGCAATTGTTCGAGGTGGTAATAACACTTGGGATTATGAGCAAGTTGAAGGTGCAGCTATGATTATTGATTGGAGAACATCATCTATTGGAACTGCTGTCGCTGGTAGTATTGTAGATCATGGAGCATTAACAGGTTTAGACGACGATGACCATACACAATATTTATTGGCTGATGGTACAAGAGATGTTGATGGCAGCCTAACGGTTACAGGTATTGCAACAGCCAATACAGTTGAGGCTAACACAATAAGAAAAGATAACAATGGTCCAAATATAATTTTAACAGGTGATGGTACTGGCTCTGCAAATATGAACTTTAATGGTACTACAGGTGCTGAATATCTTCAAGTTGACTTAGGTGGTAATAATGCATTATTAATTAACCAAACAAGTGTAAGGCTAAATGATGGTTCGGGTGCCTCACTATTACAAAGAGGGGCAGATTATACTAATTTATATTCAAGCACAGGAGAGCGAGCAATAACGATTCGCAATACCACCGATAGAGTGGGTGTACACAATATCACACCTGATACTGATTTTCATGTTGTTGGTGATTCTAAGTTTGAAGGCGATGTTGATATTACAGACGACTTAGATGTAGCAGGAGTATTGACTGCAGGGAACTTTGCAACTGCTGACGACAGGGTAACAATAGCGTATGGTGCGAACGCAGGTGTTTATGTTGAGGCTGGCGCTTCCTCAGTGGCTACGCTAGGCTTAGGAGACAATGTTTCCTCTGGTAAAATAGCTTACGACAACGCAACCGACAGCATGGCTATTAACACTAATGATGCTACCAGGGTTACTATAGACTCTACAGGAGATGTTGACATTTTAAGATCTCTCACTGTTGGTGGTTTTTTTGACCTTTCAGGAAGTGTAAGTGTAAACGATATATCAACAGATACTAGCTTTACTACTCCTACAAACACTCGCCTTGTAACTCAATCAGCAATCAAATCGTATGTTGATAGCGTGAATGACTCAGCAACATTTATTGATGGAACTGCGGATGAGGTCCAACTGAAGGTTCAAGCGCATTCCACTCAAACAGCTTCAAATATATTAGAAGTAGAGAGTTGGAATAGTACTGACCTATTCACCATTGACGGTGCAGGGAATACTGAGGTTTTTAACGACCTCACTGTTGATGGCGAGGTTATAATTGGAGATGGTTCTTCCATTGGAAACCCTACGGGAAACGCTAAAGTAACCCTAAGTTCCACAGGTGAAAGAGTGCTTATTGGAACAACCACTAAGAGCATAGAAGTGTCAGAGTCATATGCAGCAGGAATTAACGGCAATGTCTTCATTGATGGTAGAGACGATAATGTTCAACTCAGAGTAAAAGGTCATTCAACTCAAAATCAAGATATTCTATCAGTTGGGGATGATGGAGGTAACGAATTATTTACAGTTAATAATACTGGCGATGTAGATATTTCTAGCGACCTTGATGTTGGCGGCAGGGTTGTAGTTGGAGATGGTTTAGGCGAGGCAAATGTGGCGATAGAATCTATCGTAAGCAACTCAGGTAGTAATGGTTCAATATTAGCACTCAGAAATAGTGCTGAAGCCGTAGATAGTGCTAATGGTGTATACCTTATGACAGGTACAGGGGCGTTGTCAAATACCAACATCCATGGAATAATGCAGGGCGTAATTACACAAGCTACACCATCAGCACTAAAGGGCAAATTGAATTTTTATGTCAATGGTGGCGACTCTTTAGATATTGCAATGGTAATGAATGATGATAAAAGTATTGATATGCTAGGTGATGCAGACATTACTAACGACCTTACTGTTGGTGGTACTCTAACCGTTGGTGATGGCGTAACCGCTTCACCAGCAATTACCATTGAGCGTAAAAGTGGAGAGGCATCTATTGCAGGTGCTACAGGTAAGTATTTAGTTATGGATTCAGACGCTGGTACATATATCAACAACTATACAGCATCAGATGTGATTCTCGGTTTTGGTGGTGGTAATGTTGGTATTGGAACAGCAATTCCTGATGAGAGGCTTCATGTATTTTCGGGTTCGGCTGGAGCAATCGGTGCGTCCTCTGTTACTGACTTGGTTGTAGAAAATAGTAGTTCCACTGGTTTACAATTTCTGAGTCCATCAACCTCAATACAATACATGCTATTTGGTGATGAAGCAAGCAATACAGTAGGTCAGATTACTTATAACCACAACACCGATGTAATGACATTCATTGCAAACTCAAATGCTGGAATAACTATAGACAATTTGGGTGATGTTGATATACTCAATGGCGACTTAGATGTTGGTGGAGATGCCGATGTTGGTGGAGTTCTCACAGTTGGTGATGCCACTGCTGCTGTTATCAATGCTACCTGCTCTAACACAAATGCAAACTCAGTATTATCGCTAAACACGAGCAACGGTGCAACTGCTGGTGTAATGGTTGCCTACGGTTCAGCGTCTGGAGCACAATCCAACGATGTATCAGTTAAGAACACAGTAACAGGCGGTGAGTTGGATTTCTGGACACAAGGCACTAAAAAGTTGTCTATAGAATCTGGTCCTGCTGGTGGCGTTAATGTTACTAACAACCTTACTGTTGGTGGAGCAACAATTGCTTCATCATATCCATTGATTGTAAAAAATAATAGTGTAGGTGCACCAGCATTAGCACTTGAACGCACAGCCAGTGGAACCCTGTTTGGCTATATGTTTGAGAACACTGACACTTCAGGTTTATTAGCACTCAAAGGAACATCTACTGCTGATACTGTTAATATTAATGGTAATGGTATTTCATACTTTAATGGTGGTTATATAGGTGTCGGATTAGCAGACCCTGCGCAACCGCTACATGTGCATAACGCTAGTTCGAACACCAACTTAATTAAGATTACCAATACAGATTCAGGAACAGATTTATACAGTGGTTTAGGTATTGGGTTATCTGGTCCTACTACTGCGTATGTCCTAAACTACGAAGACGGTGATATGTTTTTTGGTACAGGTAGTGTTATTGGTATGGTACTCGATGCTAATAATAATCTTGGTATTGGAACAGATACACCTTCTGCTGAACTGGATGTAGTTGGCGATGTTGAAATTACTGACGACCTTGATGTTGGTGGCGACCTCGCTGTTGGTGGAGATATATCAGGAAAAGACCTTACAATATTGCCGAACACTGGTAATGGTTGGGATGCCTCAGCAGTGGCTAATGGTACTCTGCAAATAGTAAATGGCTCATCTATATATAGAGTGCCAAGTATATTAGCTAAAGGAAGTGGAATATCTGATATTGGACTACTTATTGGTGCAGTAACCAATAACGGAATGGTTGACTCTGATATGATATTCACTGTTAGAGAAGATGATGATTCTGCTGGAGGTAAAGAGCATACTACTCTTGCTGGAAAAGTTGCCTACTCATTTAGAGACTATGCTAAACTGTTATTTGAAATTGACAGAGATGGCGATACAAGAGTATACAAAGACCTTGCAGTTAGTGGTGATACTGACTCAGCTACTTATAGTGTTGGTGGAACGGCAGGTGCAAGTGGTAGCTTTACAAGTAATGATGGTAAAACAATTACAGTTACCAACGGACTTATAACAGCAATGTTATCAGAACTGGGGTAGGCAACTGCCCCTTCAATAGAAAAGGAGTCAGAAATGGCTGAATTAAACTTAGGTAATATGGAGTGTGCAGTCACTTCAGTAAAGGTAAACGGTATCAACTTCGCAGAAGGTACTGGTAATGTTACATTGAAATATGTAACTGATAAGGGTATACGAGTTGGCAGTGCTTCTGTTTCATTACAAGATGCGGTACTGGCTGGAGCAATTGATTTAGAAAAATTTGGTATTTTGTCTGAGTCTATGTTTGACCAATGGAAAATTGATAATGGTTATACTATTGTTGAAGAAGAACCAGAGGAACCAGTAGAGGAACCTGAACCTTCAGGTGTATTGTAAGGTATAACACTAGTAATATTACTAATGTATATAAGAATAGCACAGATTAATATTTGTGCTATTTTTTTTAAATTAAAGTATACTATTATTATATAGAATATGGGTATTATTATGGATAAGTATTATTTTAAAAAACTTATAGAAACAGTATTATTTATTATTATTATTTGGTTAATATCGAGTTTTACACTTGAATATATTATACCAATTCTTAAAGAATATTTTATTAATTATATGTAAGGCTTATAAGATGGAATCAATTTTTATACAAGGATTAACTAATCCTTCAGTATGGTCAATTATTATACTAATACTTTATATTGGTTATAATGAATTTAAACGAATGTGTGAAAGCAAAACTAATCTAGTAGAAGATAAGTTACAATTAGCAATTAAACTCGCTAAAGAAGAAGAAAAAGATAGAATTGATGACAAACATAAAGCATATAATGAGATAGAACGTTATCTTATAAATAAATGTAAACATTTTAAAGCAGTTATAATGAATAGATTAGATATAGAGCCAGTTTGTATAAATGGTAAAGAAACTAATTGTATTAGAATGGGTAGAGATGGATGTATAAGATCTGCGGCACACGGTATATTATTAAAAGCTATGATCAAAATAGAAAAAGATATAATGACGCAAATTATTGAAAATGGGTATCACGAATTAAGCACTGTATCATTAGAAGAATATATAACATATGTAACAGAACAAATATACGATACGTTAACAAATAGACTTGTATCTACAGAACACACTGTACCATTAATTCAATATATTAATAAGTCAGAATTAAAGGATGTTATACGCAATGTTTTCGAAACATCAATAAATATTAAGGATCGTGCAAAAATTTAATGATTAATTCTGTAAAATATACTATATTATAATTAATAAAACAAAATAGGAGGTTTTATGAATTTAGATGAGTTTTACGCAGATACATGCGATTTGATGTTAGAAGTACAAAATAGAGTTAAAATGTTAAAAACAGAATTAAATAATGCTGTTAAGATTAATAACGAATTACAACTTAAACTATCTGACGCAGAAATTAGCGATGATCAATCTAAGATTACTGAATAATAAAAAAGATGCAGTAAAAAAGATATCTTATACATGGTTATCACATATACAAAATAAAATGATGGACTTTTATAGTAATAATAATAGATGTATAATTATGGCACCTAGACGATGTGGTAAATCTATATTTTTATGTATGCAAGCTTTAGCTAATAAACATAGAAATACATTACTAATATCTAACAATAAAGCTATGTGTAACACGTTATTTCAACAAATGATAGATGTAAGTATTTCTAATAATATTGGTTATGAAATTAATGATGACATTATAAGTATAAACGGATATCATAATAAATTCGCAACATATAATGAAGTAAAAACGAAAAAATTACAATATATATTTGATGAAATTTTTATAGATGAATATCAATTTATGCCTACTGATTTAGATTTACTAAATGTTAGTAACTTAATTTTAATAGGTGAACGAACTGGACCATACCATTTTGATCCAAATATAACTGGTATATTTGCTGGACTTAATATTAAAGGAGAAGATTAATGGATATAGATTTAGATCTTATACGTAAAATGTCAGATAGTTTAAATATTAACGACGACGATTTAATAGGTGGTATAATACAACCTAAAAAGAATTGTAAAATATGTGATGGTAGTGGAATTGACGATTGGGGCAAAGACGGATCAGCTATATCTTGTACATGTATATTACGAGATGTTATAAAAGATGATCCAGAAGATATTAACATTACATGGAAATGGTTAAAGTTTATATTAAATGTTACAAAGGAGGAAGTTTATGGGACAACAAGTTAATGATGTAGCGTTTAATGATATGTTAACAACACATGATACAACTAGATTTATAAATAAAAAACAAGTTGATACAAAAAATGTTGAAAAAAAATATACTAAACAAAAGACTACAACAGTAATAAATGATGTATGTAAATCGTCTAAGAAGACTAAAAATAAATAAGGATATTATATGCATGACTTTGTGTATAAAGCTGAATATATAAACGATGAAATTGTTGTTTATAAATTTACAATTATTGAAATAAAAGATGATAATATAAAAGCTTTAACGCAAAACAAAACAATTATTAATATGACATATGATATATTTACTACGGCATTCTCTGAAAAGGATGCCGTATCTTATTTAATAAATAGTTATACTACTAGAATAAAACATATAAGACAAACTATAAAAACTAAATACTACGAAATAGAAACATTAAAAAATATGATACCAGAATTAATGTTTGAACAACGAGTGATATCTAATAAATAATCCTGATGAATTGATAGTATGGAAATTTTAAAAATAAATCTTAACTTAGGAAAATAATTATTTACATATAAAATATTTTAATTATTGACAAATTGAAGGAAATCTATTATATTCAATATAATCAGTTCATCAGGAGGTTTTAATGACTGAATCAAAAAAAGAAGAAATTGCAAAAAAAGATACACTTGCTCTTAGAGTTGAAAAACTATACCCAGACGCACCACTACCTAGTAAACCTAAAACTAGCACAGATAGTGGTTTTGATGTCGTTGCGCATAATGTAAAACGTATATATGCACACTTTGGTGGTAATGGTGAAAAATTACTAGAAGGTGATAATATGGAAAGTAAATTTATCGAATCTGGTATTTTCGAATTACAATCTGGTGAACGAGCATTAATTGGTACAGGTCTTAAAATGACCGTAGGTCCAGGATATGAAATCCAAGTTAGACCTAGAAGTGGTAATGCATTAAAACGTGGACTTACAGTTGTTAATACACCAGGTACTGTAGATGAAGCTTACAGAAATGAAGTTGGTGTTATTATAATGAATACTTCTAGACAAACTCAGAAAATAACATTAGGTGAAGCTATAGCTCAAGTTGTTCCTATGAAAGTTGAATTATTAGAAGTTATAGAAGAAGAACTTAACGATAATACTGAGCGCGGAAAAGATGGTTATGGTTCAACTAATACTACTCGTAAAGATTTTAATAAAGGTATAATGTCATCAATACCTACTGATTCAGTGGTTAAAATGACACCATTTAATTTTATGTAATATGACTATACTATAGGATGTATATTACGGCCAGTATATACTGGCCATTTTTATAATAGGAGGATTTATGAAAATTACAATAGATACAGATTTGACAGTTTCAGGCACTACTGTTACTATGGATGGTGAAAAATTAAGTGATTCACGAAAAGTTGCAAGTTTAACATTTTTCGCGGATGCACCTAATAAAAGATATGAAGAAGATGGATATATAGCATTTAATGTAACATCTTTTGATGATGAAGGAACTATGAAACGAGAGTCATTTACTAAAAGACCTGACATGGTTGAAAATATTAAACCTATCGGTATCCAAGATGATATTAAATTCGCTGATGCAGATGTTATTAGGTATCTAGGTGATGAAGTTGATCAAGAGAAAAAACAATTAGTTGATAATATAATTAAACATTGTAGTGATAAAGAAATTGCTTGTCCGACTACTGATATACTATTAAATAGAACATTAGATAGTCTTAATGATAAAGCAAATGATCTAGGTCTTTCTTCAGAAAAGGCTTAAATATAACATTACTCATAAATACCCCTTTGAGTAAAAGCATTTCCGATAACCTTCTTATATAAGGAGTGTACCTTCCTGGTATGCTCCTTTTTCATATTTTAACGTATACTATAAACACGTACGTAGTACGTATTAATAATAAAAAACGTGGGTTAATCTCATTTTATATAATAAGGAGAATAGTAATGTCAAATTATATAATGACTGGTTCTGGAACTTTAAATGTCCCTGAAGGTTTAGATGGACTAATAACATCTGTTGATGCACATGGTAGTTCTACTGTGCATATTTATAATGATACGATTAATTATACATTAGATGGATTAAATAATAATCTTAATATACAGTTTGGTGAAGATTTAACTGTTGAAGTTAGCGGCAGCGGAACATACGCAAATGTTAACTATAATTATATAGGCGATCAAACAGCGTATCGTGTTAATAATAAAACTATAAATCCTAATAATGCAGGGTTTTATCCTGGTGCGTGGGGTTCAGGTACAGGAAGTAAATCTAGAGGGTAATATATGTTTACAGGACGTAGAAGAATAAAATTTTTACGAAAACGAAAACAATATATAAAAACTAACGCTCAAATGATTAAACGATTTAATAAAAATAAGAAATAGGTTTATAATGAAAACGATACTCTTAGATAATGGACATGGTGGTATTATAAATGGCGTTTATCAAACTAATGGTAAACGCAGTCCTATTTGGGATGATGGATCTATATTATATGAAGGTGAATTTACTCGAGCTATAGTTAATGGTATCATTCAAGAATTAACTGTGTTGGAAATTCCATATGTTAATCTTGTTCCTGAATTAACAGATATACCTTTAAAAGAACGAATTAAAAGAGCTAACTCATATACTGATTCTATTTTATTATCTATTCACGCTAACGCAGGTGGTGGTTCTGGTTTCGAAGCATTTACATATTTTGGCGTTAGTGCTAGTGACAGATATGCTACTATTTTTTATAATAAATTTAAAAAAGAATTCCCAACTGTTAAAGTTAGAGTTGATACAACGGATGGTGATATGGATAAAGAAGCTAACTTTTATATGCTTAAACATTCATCAATGCCTGCCGTATTAACTGAAAACTTTTTCATGGATAATGAGCATGAATGTAGAGAGTACTTAATGTCAGAACATGGAAGACATAGAATAATAAAATATCATGTAGATGCAATTAAAGAAATTATTAAATAAAGGTTATATATGAATTTAAGAGAAAACTTAAGTGAATCAAAACAATTATCACTAATACAAGAGGAAATAGGTGATCTATCTCCTCTATTAGCGATGTATCCTGAAGAAGCTATGGATAAATTAATAAAACATAAAGATAAGCTAAGTAAATTAGCTGCGATTTTCGATAGTGGTATCGCTAATGTTTCATCTGCTGTTATGCTTATGAAATGTAATATAGATACTTGTCCTTATAAATTATCTTGTCCTTTATTAAAAAATGATTTAGCTCCTGAAGGTTATACTTGTCCTATTGAAAAAAAATTAAGTAGTGAATTAGAAATAACATTATGTAGAGATTTAGATATAGATTCTCAAGATACTGTTGAAATGGAATTACTTTATGATTTTATTGATGCTAAAATATTAGATATGAGAACGTCTGGTATGTTAGCTCAAAGTTCTTTAGTTCAAGAAATTACTAAGGAGGGTCGAGGTGGATCAGTTATATCTAAAGATATTGCTCCTGAATTCAGCATCAAGATGGATTTAAAAGGGCTTAAACAAAAACTATTAAATGAGTTTATGGCTACTAGATTAGCTAAAAAACGTTATGGTATACAAGGTTCTTCTAGTATGGAAGAGATTATAAAGAGTGCTATGTCTGGAGCATAATTATGGCAATACAGAAACCAGCTGGTAGAATGGAAACTCTCGACATGTTTGGTGGTCGAGAGAATTTCGTAGAAGATAACAGTCAGTGTAAAAGTACACATGTAGAATTTGGACATGGTGCTAGAACTGATGTTAAATTTGATAAAATTACAGGTGCTGAAATTGTAGGTGTTAAGCCTGGTGTGGTCGACGCAAATGGTAAATACGTTTATAGTTATTGGGATAAGAAAAACAAAACACATCATCAAGTAGTTAAAGGTATTAGTAATACAAATACTACTGTTATGCAAGAAACTTATAGTTCATATTATACATCAATTGGTAGAGAACAATTACAACAACATAAAGATGCACAATATGATGCAAGTCTTAAACAAGAAAAATTAGCAGCTGACAATAATACGAAAATTGATGATAAAGTTAAACGTAGTAATAAAGGTGGTAAACTAGCACAACAACACTTGGAAAAAGATTTAAAAGATGGAATAATAACACAAGAAGAATATGATCTTCAACAGGATAAATCAACTACTCCAAATAAAGTTGATAATAATCATACTAAAGAAAAAGAAAGACAAACTACTGCTAACAAAGCAAAAACTGATAATGCTAATGGTAATAGTCAAAAAACAGCTTATGATTTAGAGGTAGCAGCTAGACGACGAGCTGATGGTAAACCATCTACTACTGGTAGTAAAACTGATACACCACAGAGTAAAAGCGCGGATAATACAAGTTCACCACATGATATACAAAATAAACCAGTAAGTAAACAACAAAGTAGTTCACCTGGACAACAACAACCACCGAAAAAAACAAAGTCATCGATTAAAGGTGGATCTAAGTTAGCTGTAGCATTCGGGGCGACAGTATTAGTATCATATATGATGTCTAAACTATCATCTAGTCATAAAACTAATATTGTTAATCCTGGACAATCAACACAATTTACAGATAGACAATCTGCATATATACCATCTTTATATAAAAGAGGTTTCCACGATATAAAAGAATTAACTACTGATTTCGGTTCATCAGTACATTTAGATAAAGCTGTTAATAAGTTCATTAGAACTCCTAAAAATAGTAGTAGAAATGGTTACATAACGTCAACTAATTCTGTAATGAATAATAATATAGCTTTAAATATGCATAATAATGCAATTAATCATACGAGGTATTAATTATGAAAGGTGTATTTACAGGCTTAAAGCAAATGTTCAAAAAGGGCGTAGATTTAGTTAGTAATAACGTTTTCACTAGATCAATGTTAGGTAAAGGTGGTCTTAAATCTTTAAATAAAAATAAAGGTTTTATTGGTAAGCATAATAACAATACTAATATTAAACCTGGTACAAGTAGAATGAATAATCTATTTGACGCACCACATAATATGGCTAGTGCTGTTGGTAATACAAGCATGTTTAATACTAATGTTAAAAAGTTAGTTAATACTAGTGTTAACTCACCAACTAGTTTAATGACTCAAGCTGCAGTTGGTGCTACCGCAATGACTGCATTATCTATGATGTCTGGTGCTGTTGGTAGAGCACAAGATATAATGAGTGCTAGATATTTACAAGATTCTAGATACTCTAGTAGAATGATGACTCAGACTAGCATAGGTAAAGCTATGGGTAAATCTAAAATGAGTATAGGTAATCATACTGGTTTATCATTATCTATGCATAAAACTAGACATGGATAAGAGGTAAATTATGCAACAACAACCGTATATGGAAGATCAAATAAGCGTTTTAGGTATTGCGAAAGATGCAGCAATCGCATCAATGTTACCACATTATGCGTACAAATATAATCCAGGTATGTGGCGACCATCATATGGTAGAGTGATGTTGAATTCGATTAAAGACAACCCTATATTAAATAGTAAGTTAGGTCAATTTGCTGGGAGTAAATTGACCCAAGGAGCTAACTGGGCTGCTAATAAACTATTCGATCCAGAGTCTATATCTAATTTTAAAACTGGAGCTAAAGGTATTTTACCAGGAATGAGAACTGGTGCAAATAACGCGTTATCCCCAATCGGACTAACTATAGATAGAAGTATAGATGGTCAACTTAGTTTTGGTTTAAATAAAACTAAATTTTCAGATACATCCTTTGTTAAAAAACTAGACGCATGGAGATCAAATGCTAAAAAGCGTATAAATGGTACATCATTATCAACACTAAAAGCACATGCATCAAAAATCGGTGGTGATATATTAGATTTAGATCAACCTCTTGCTAGAAGACAAAGTTTAAGTAGAGCATTGAAAGGTATAGATAAACAAATAGCTACAATGAAAGATATATCTGGGACTTTAGGTGCTAAAGCTACAAGATTAATAGCTAAAGTATCCACAGCTTTTAGTGGTGTTAATATTGTAACTGATAATCAAGCTTTAGGTCAAATGCACTTATTAGCTGCAAATACATTAAAAGCTGGATATGGTGCAGCTAGAGGTTTAGGTCGCGGTTTATTTAGGGCTGCTACTGCCTTCGGTAAAGGTTCAGCATATTATGCTGTTGGTAGTTTAATGTATGAAGGTATTAAAATGGTAGCTAACCCTATAGGTCAAGCAGCAACGCAAGCTGTAGATAGTACATTTAATTCTATAAATAATATGGCTAGACCTGAATTAGGCGGACAGCTCAACTTAGCATTCATTTCTCAAGGTGCAGCAACAGAACGCCAACGTGCAATTCAAGCTATTTCTAAGTCAAGAATGAATGGAAGAAGTATACTAGGACAAGAAGCTGGAATGATGCATGCTTAAGGAGTTTAAATGAAATTAAGTTTAGAAGAGAAAAAAGTATTCGCGGATATATTAAATGTTCCGTCAAAATGGGCGGAAACATTTTTACGTAATCCTATCGATCCACAACAACCTCTTAAATTAAGATCTTATCAAAGAGAAGTGTTAGATGCGAGTAAAGACGAACAACAGATAGTTCTTAGATATGGTAGAAGAATGGGAAAAACTGTTGTATTATGTGCCGATGCATTATGGTGGACAGTCGCGCAACCATTAGCTACTATGTATAATACAAATGGAACTAAACCTATTCCGTTTAGTGTACTTATAATGACACCAATGGATGCTCAAATTAAAATGATATTTGATACTCTAATGGATTTAATAGCTGACTCACCTTTTCTTAATGAACAAATAACTAGCGTAAAACGTTCTGATGTTAATGAAATACATTTTTCTAATGGTTCAGTTATTAAAGGTATGACCCTTGGTATATCTTCTGCAAATAAAGGTACATCTGTTCGTGGTCAAAGTGCTGACTTACTCATGCTTGATGAAGCTGACTTTATACCTAGAGATATTATGGAACAATCTGTTCTTCCTATTGCTAATACTAATCAACATACTAAAATTAGAGCATGTTCTACACCGTCAGGTAAACGAGATATATTTTATGATTGGTGTACTAAAGGTTCGTCTATTGGTTGGTGGTCAAAACACTATCCATCTTGGCATAAAGATAATCCTAACTGGTTATCTATTGAACAAGCTGAAGAGCAAGGTAGACCTATAACAGATTCAACTGAATTTAAATTTAGATCTATGATGGCGGAAGATGCATACATGCGTGAGTTTGGTGCTGAATTCGGTGAAGAACTTCAAGGTGTTTATAAACATAAACATATTAATGAGTCATTAGCTAATTATTTCTCACACTTTAATAGTCATGATGTAGATATCTTCGATCCAGGATTTGAACAAAAACCTGGTAATAAATATATCATTGGGGTTGATTGGAATACTTATAAAAATGGTGGACAAGTTGTAATGATTGAATATTGTCATGAACCTACATTTATAGAATTTTACGATCATGAAAAAAATGAAGATGTTAAAATAGATTGTACTGGTAAAATAAGATTATTCTATCGTAAAGGTGTTAAATCTAAAGAAGCTACTCAAAGAGAAACTCGTAATGAAATTATTAGATTAATGACTTATTATAGAGTCGATTTCTTATATGTTGATTATGGTGCTGGTGATACAAACGTTGAAGAACTAACGTTACATGGTAGAAAAGTTCCATCTCTTGGTATGTCTAGAAAATTACATGTTATAGATTCTGGTGCATCTACTGAACACTACGACGCTATCCTTCAGAAAAAAGTTAAAAAAAGAAATAAAGGTTTAATGATTAACCAAACTGTATTATCTCTAGAAGAAGGTAGAATGTTATTACCTAAAGAAGAAGATGCTAGTCATAGATTAATAGATCAAATGCGAGCATATACAGTTAAATCTATAACTGCTAGAGGTGATTGTACATATGAAGGTGAAGACCACGTATTAGACGCATTTACATTAGCTATATATGGATTCTATCATCAGTTCGGTTTACTATTAAAAAACACATATGATAATAAAATTAAGTATATGCGTAATCCTAGATTAGATAATTTTGAAGGAAGAGATAGTGCTTCTCCAAAATCTGCTATACTACAGCAGAATGATAAACCTATTAGAGATCCAGAAGCACCACCGACGTATAGTAGACCTAGAATGGTTGGTGGTCGTGGAAACTCTAGAAGCTCAAATATATTAGGTACAGGATTTAGGAGAACATTTTAATGGATAAAAATAATCAAAGTAATATCGAACTTGATGATTTATTAGGTAAATCAATTGATGGTAATATATTAAATAGTCTTATAACTGAAGGTAGAATTAAATTCCCAGACAGACCAGTAACTGCACCTTCTGCTATATCTAAAGGTTCTAATGATTCTTGTGAAATTGGAACTGATGGTGTTGATACTACTACTAAAGAAGACATTAAAGATCTAGTTGATAATGTTAAAGAAAATGAAGACTTAGTTAAAACACTAGAAGATATGCGAGATGATTTATTAAAAGATATGAAGATTACACCTAAGAGTGATAGAGTTAAAGATGCTGCTAAACTTTTAGGTTCTAAAGATGGAACTATAACTAAACCAGTATTTGATGCTGCTGAAACTATTACATCACCAGATTTCGTAGACGCATTAAATGGTTATAATACTAAACTTGCAGCATTACTTGGTGATGGCACATTAAATATACCTCACTCTAATTGTTCAGAAGTTACTAAAGCTGTATTTGAAGGTTTTGATATTGTTCAAAAAAATGATGAAGAACGCATTAAAGATATACTAGATAATAAAGCAGCTATGGAAGATAGCTTTGCTAAACAAATGGGTGAAATGTTTGCTGGATTATTAAACAAATTATTCTGGAACCATATCTGGTGTAGAATGTGGACTGGTATTTTTGATTTCGTTGAAAAAATCATAGCTAAACCTATTGATGCATTAATTATTATAACTAGATCATTATTTGTTAAACCTCCGTTTTATATAATAAGTACTGAAAACTATTATAAATGGGGTATCATACACAAAATTTTAAATGTATTAAAATTAATGTTTTTATGTAAAATTCCTAGACGTGCTTGGTCTGATTTTAAACCAGAGGAAGGTATACAAATTTATGTATATCTAAAAGGTTTTATGGCGTTAGAGGATTTATGTAAATCTAATATAGGTAAAGATTGTCCTGATTATGGTACACGTCGTAAACAAAAAGCTGACGAATCTGGTAAAATAAATATAGTAGATGATAATGGTGATATTATTACTGATGATAAAGATAAACCTGGTATTGGTGAAGGATTAGATATTATCGATACTGATTGTCCTGATTCTGATTTAGATACAGGTTTTAAAAATACTAAAAAAGGTGATAAGTCTGCGGTGAGTCCTGAATGTTTAGAAGCTGCTAAACTTGTATTAGAAGCAGCTGTCAATGATGCTTTATATAATAATAATGATGATAATAGTAAATAGGAGTAATTATGGGTGCTATACAAAATAATGGTTATGTTTCTGGTGCATTATTAATGAATAAAAAAATTAGAGAAATGCGCGAATATGTAGAGTTCGAAAAATTCGTTTGTAGAATGCTTGTTGATAATGATACAACTCGAGAAATGAAAGAAAATACAGAAATGCATAATGATTCTATGCATAAATTTATTTATAATTCTGAACAAATCGATAAGTTTACTATGAGAGGTAAAATGGAAGCATTAGGTAAAAGTTCGTATACTCCTGATATTAACACTAATGCTAAAGACACAACTAAAATAGAACGATATAATGATTTTCATAATGATAATACAATAGGAGATGTAACTAATGGCGGAAGTTAATAGTCAACAAGCTAATGATATAGAATATATTGAAAAAGTTAGAGAATTAACTCGTAGAGTGGAAGAACACAATACTGAAGTAACTGCTAAAGGTGCTGGTAAATTTACAAAATTCGTATCTGGTAGACAAAGAGATCTAGTTTCAATGTTAAAAGATTTAACTAATAGTATTGATAAACCTGTTTTGAAATCATTTGCTACAGATATGATTGGTGTATTAGGTTCATTTTATGTATCAGAAGAAATGCTTTGTTGTTTAATTAAAAATTTACTTATACAATTAGGTTTACAAGAAAAACTCGAAAGTGTAAATAAAAAAATACATGATCTACGTGATTCTCAAGCTGATCCTAATAATGACGCATACGTATCTGGATTACATTTAGATAAAGATAATTTCGAATTTATTCTTAGTGAAAGTGGTTTCGCTCAAGCTATAGATAGTATTGTTGCAATTATAGATATTATGTTATCATTTTTAGAACTGGATATCAAAGATTTCGTTATGCCATCGTTAGATTTTATACGAGAAATTACTGAAGCTGCTATTGGATTTTTGTGTATTGCTATGCAAGAAATAATATTCACATTAAGAGATGCTGGTTTTGAATGGATTATTAAAAAAATAGATGAAGCTACTGAAGATATGGAGTGGGCTAAATGTTTACCATATATGGACTTTATTACTATTATGAAAAAATATATTCACGATTATGGTTTAACAGCAAAGTTAGCAGCATTAATGCAAGGCTTCACTGCTAATTGGGGTAATAAATTTAATAAAGCTTTTGGTGATGATTTTAATAAAAATGTTAAAGTTATTGAAACATTACGATTTATTAAATCGGTTCTATTAAAAATTAAAGAATCTGTTATTAGTATGGAGTATTGTGTATTCCTAAATCAAGATCCTGAAACTGAAAATAAAACTGACGATAATCCATATTTTAAATATTTAGCTAATTCACTTGGTAATTCTAATAGTCAAACATATGATCATAATACTAATGATTTTCTATTTTCTGACGATGATACTATACTAAATGATGTCAACGATGGGTCTAATAATTTAGACATAGATAAAGGTCAAAATTCAATTAATGTTCCAAGTAATGACGAAGTCAGAGCGTTCTTATTAAATTATATGGGATTATCTGCTGATAAAGCAGATCAAATGCTTGCTGATGGTGGACTTAATACTGGTAATGATGGAACAGGTACAGCTAATAGTTGTGGTAATATACTAAATCCAGGAGATATATCTTCTATATTAAAAAGTTTAGTAGAGAGTAGTAAGGTAGGATAATGAATTTAAAAAACTTATTTTCAATTAGTACAGTTAAATTTGAAGACGATATTGAGTTAAATTTTAGTGGTGATATTACTGATGCTACAGTTAAAGATCCATCATTAAAATTTAGTCGACCTAAATATATTAAAAATTCTAATTATAATAAACTTAATAGTGTGGAATTTGTAGATTCAGAATATGATTTAACTACTATAGCTACAGCTGTTCAACTCGATGGTATTTTAAATAGATCAGTTAACGTTTTCACAGAGCAGATAAATAAAAACGGATATGAAGTTGTGGTTCCTGATGATAAAGTTTATAAGCATGTTAGTAGTAGATTAACTGAAATAGAAATGTTTACAAATATAAAAACTACAGAATTAGTTAATACTTTATCTAGACAATTAGTTACATATGGAAATGCCTTTCTTATAAAAACGCGTAAATCTAGTGTTTCTAAAACTGGTAAAAATTATAATATGTATAATAAAAACTATAGACCTATCGTTGGTCTATTTGTCGCCGACGCTACAACTATTAAAATAGGTCTAGATAAAAACAATCAAGTTAAATATTATAAACAAGTAATTAATGGTTCTGAACGTATCTTTGCTGCTGATGACGTTATACATATGTACTATAATAAAGTCCCAGGTTTATTAACTGGTAGATCTAGTTTAGTTTCTATATTAGATGACGTTAGAGCATTACGTAAACTTGAAGAAGAAGCAGAAATTTTAGGATTTCAATATGCCGTTCCATTATATCTATATAAAGTAGGTACAGATAATCATCCTGCTGCTCCTGGTGAAGTTGATTCTGTTGCGATGGAAATTAATAACATGAATACTTACGGTATCATGTGTGTTCCTCATACTCATAATGTTGAAACTGTAACTCAAAATAATGATGTTATAGATATTATTAAATATATAGACCATTTCAAAAAACGCGTATATTCTGGTCTTGGAGTTTCACCTGTTGCTATGGGTGAATCAGACACATCAAATAGAAATACAGCTGAAGCTGCATATCTTTCTATGCAAGCTATAACTAAATCATACCAACAAATAATTAAAGAAAAATTAGAAATGGAATTAATCAAAGAATTAATTCTTGATGGTGGTTGGAGTCCTCAACGTTTTGAATTTGAAGTTCGTTGGAATGAAATCGATTTAGAAGCTACAATCAAAAAACAGACTCACGTTATTCAAAAATATCATGCTAATCTTATTACTAGAGATGAAGCTCGTATTGAAATGGATATGGAACCTAAAATTAAAGATACTGATCTATATATCAATCAAGTTCAAATTCCTCTTCTTAAAGCTGAGAGTGAAGAGTCTATGAAACAAATAGATAAACAAGCTGATGCTAGTATTAAAGTTGCTAAAGCTGCACCTAAACCTACAACAACTGGTGGTGGCGCTAAAACTAATAGTTCTGGTAGTAAAGCTAAATCTGCTACTAAAGCTTCTGAAAATAAAGTTAAAGCTAATAGTCAACCTAGTAATCAACATGGTAAACAACTTAGTAGACCTACATTTAAAAAAGACTGCATATCTGAAAGTGTATCTTATATAGATAAGATAGCGCAGACATTATTAGATAATAATAATTGTCAGTCTAATTTGAATAGAACTACATTCCTTAATAAAAGCTTACAGAATGCTAAAAATACTATACTAAAGATTGTAGATAACGATTATGATAAAGCTGATGAAGTCTTTAAGATTTTCAAAATACGCTTTGAAGATAGAGTTAATAGATTAGCGTCTATTGATTCACAAGAAAAATACGATTATGTTTTTAATTCTATTATAGATGAAATTAAATCGTTCGAATTATTATTGGAGATTAATGATGAAGAAAAATAAAAACCTTGACGATCTGATTGAAAAGTTAGAGTTTGTTGATGTTGATATCAATGCTACACATCTTAATTACGTAAATGGTAATTCACTTTTATATACAATAGATGCTGCGAACAGTGGTGGTAAATCTTGGATAACTCCTTATAAAAAACCACAACTATTACATCACGATAAACATAGTGATGCCGTTGGTAGAATTATGGGATACTCTATTGAGGATACTGCTGCTACTAAAGGTGAACCTAATGATTTTATTAAATTACAAGTTCGAATAACTGATAAAGAAGCTATATCTAAAGTTATAAAAGGAATATACTATACTTGTAGTGTAGGAAGTTCGACATCTAGAGTTAGATGTTCGCACTGTGATCAAGTATTAACTGTTGATGGTTTATGTGAACATGAAAAAGGTTCAACAGTTGATGGTGAGAAAGTACACTGGATAGTGGATAACATATCCTATAGAGAAAATTCTTTTGTTAACAATCCTGCGGATTCATACTCTCGAATAGTATCTATAGATATTGGAGATGGCCCAATGGCTTACGACAAATTCCTTGATGATAAGGAAGAATTATTAACCAACTTTTATATGGAGGATGGTATGACCAAAAAAGCAAAACTAACTAAGGAAAGTCGTCAGACATTACCTGAGTCAGCATTTTGTGGTCCTAACAGAAGCTTCCCTGCTCATGACGAGGAACACGTTGCCGCAGGATTGAAACTACTTGACAGTTCAGATTTTGACGATTCTACTATAGCTAAAATTAAATCTAGCTTATATAGAAAAGGTAAAAGATTTGACATAGAACCACAAGAAGATGAATTATTAAAAACAAAAGATCTTTTAGTTTTTAGAATGGATGATGAATTTACTGATGAAGAAGTAAAAGCTATCACCACATTTTTCGACGAAAATCCAGACGCAGATCTTCCTTCCGAAGATGAAGCAACTGAAGAAATTGTTGAAGATGAAGAAAAAGTTACCTATACTATTGATGATTATCAAGAAGTAGTTAAAGGTAAAAAAGATGAAATTATTAAATTCTGTGACTTTATTGTTACTAAATATAATGAATTGAACGATACTATAACTAAAATAAATGATGAAAAATCAGAATTAACTGATAAAGTTTCTGAACAAGATACTATACTAATTAGTAAAGAAGATGAAATCAACAAGTTGCTTGACGATAACGCACAACTTACTGTGAATTATAAACATGCTCTTGTAGATAATATTCTTGACTTTAAAAAAGTTACTGAAAATAAAGATGAGGAATTTAATAAGTATGATTCAAGAAAGGTCGAAAGCTTAGTGGATACATTAAGTGACTTTAGAAATGAATCAGAAAATTCGATTCCAAAAGTTAATGACGAAACATTAAAAGATTCTAGCGAATCAGATAATGATAGTACTAGCGATGAAACTACAATTATTGAGGATTCGAATGATGATTCAAAACAAAGTAAAATTGATCGCTTTTTTAAAAACAATATTCTAACTATGGAGGAATAAGATGGCTTTAGATAATTATCAATTGAATCTTCAAGCTCAGAATACTCATAAAGTGCCTATTAGAAACCGTCCCGACAAATACGCTGAAACACCTCTTGCTAAAAGAGCACGTTTCGAAGTATCGGAAGGTCAACGCCCTGCGGAATATTTCGCACCGTTCAAATATCTACCTGTTACTGAAAAAGATGTAACTACTGAAGATTACGTTATAATCCCAAAAGGTAGAATTTTAGGGTCTCTTTCTGCATATGATTTAACGCCAGCTGGTGGTATTAAAGATATTCCTGAAAGCGGAACACTTTATGGTTTCACAAACCAAGTAACAAGTGCAATTGGCACTTACTCACAAACTGAATCATACTTTGGATATGATGATTATATCACTAATTTAGTAGTTCCTGCTAATGGTGGTACTGCTACTAACTTATTCTATACTGCACTTGATGTAACTGCTGGTTCTATTACTGGTTCAGGTACTTATGCTGTAGCAGGTGATGCACTTCCAATGCCAGCTAACGCTCCTATTGGTGTAGCATTCCATGATTGGTACCAAGATATTCGCGGTAAAAATCTTAACTATAGAATGTGGCCTGACGGTGGACATGTATTAACTGACTGGTATGTTGAAGTTCCTTATGCTATTGAAGCTTCTGGAGTTCAAACTCTTCGTGCTGAATCTACAGATGATGCTGCTGCTCGTGCACTTTTTGCTGGTGTTTCTAATCAGTATGCATACTTAACTGTTAAACCTACTTATGGTGATTCACTTGGTCTTAAACCTGGTCAATTTGTTGACTCTGATGCTATTGGTAATTATAAATTACAAAGCGCTGGTAGTTTAACTGCAAATAAAACGGCTCAAACTGTTGGTAAAGTAATCGGTATCGATAATCGCTTTCCTAAATCTGCACTCGATGAAGTGCAAACTTATCCAGGATCAAGAATGCCAGGGACTCAGACTGCTGGTCTTCCAAGCTTCTTGTTCGAATTCGTTGTAGCAGCTGAAACTGCTATAGGAAATACACCTACTATTGAATCTGTACTAAACGCTGTACAGACTGGTACTTATGGTGTTGCTAGAATCCAATTGATGGTTTCATAAAGGAGAAATACTATGTATATTAGAGAAGAAGTAGCTCTTAGAGATTATAAAACAACTGAAGATCGGGTTCTATTTAACAACGTATACGACGCATTCACTAACCGTGGATTAATGCAGGACTCTGATGGTAACCGTGAGATATTTGAACTTCGTGATTTAATCAGTACTCAAGATCTTACTCGTTTTATCCCTCAGACTGTTGAGACTGTTGTACGTGAAGCAATTGAACCTAACTTATTTATCGTTGATAAATTATTCCAAGAAATAAATATCCCTCGCGGATCTAGAATCCAAATTGGTGCTATCGGTGCTATGGAAGCTGGACGTGTTGGGCAGGGTGGTGAATATCCTGAACGTTTCGTAGATATGGACGGTGGAGATATGGTAGCACTTACTACCGATAAACACGGTCTTAAAATTTCTCTTACTGAAGAAGTTCTTAGAGAAAACCTATTTGATGTAGTTGGTATCTGGTTACGTGCTGCTGGTCGTGCTCTTGCTCGCCATAAAGAACGTACTGCTGCTAAACTTATTAATGAAATGGGATACGACGTTTTCGATAACGTAACTCCAAGTAATGCATACATTGGTGCGACTACTGGTCGTAACATTGCTGGTCTCGGTAACGGTTCTATGACTGTTAACGATGTATTCGAAATGTATACTTACTTAATGCATCGTGGATTTAGTCCTGATACTATCATGATGCACCCACTTGCATGGAAAACTTTCATGTGTGATACTGAAATGCGTGAAGTTGTTCTTGAAGGTGCTACTGTAGCTTCTTACAAGAATCCTAACGGATCTTATGCTGAAAACTGGGGTACATCTCATAACGGACTTGGACTTAGAACCACTGCAACTGGTAACAGTGCAACTTCTGGTAACAGTGCGAAAGGCGGAAGCGCTTGGACTCAAACATTGAATCCACTTGGAGCAACATTTAATATTGCACCTAAATATCTTCCAACTCCACTTGAAGTTCTCGTAACTCAGTATGTACCATTTACTTATGGTACTCGTAGTCCTGGTACTGCTAATGAAACTACTAAAGGATCAACTTCTAACTTAGTTATGGTTGACTCTTCTAACTGTGGTCTTATTGGACAATCTATGCCAGTTACTATGGATCGTTGGTCTGACCCTGAACGTGATATTGAAAATATCAAACTTAAGGAAATGTGGGGACTTGCATTACTCGAACAAGGTAAAGGAATCGCTGTAGCTCGTAATATTTCTACAGATAGAAACTATAACTTTGAAAATACTAATGCTCAAACACTTTCTGAATTAGATAGAAACGTTACACCTTCTGGTATGGCTTAATCTATTTGATATAAGTTTTTAATATAAAAGGATGGCTTCGGTCATCCTTTTTTTTGCTTTTTAGCGTATACTATCATATGAAACCATATAACGATTTATAAGGAGGTGTATATGGCTAGAAAGAGTTCAACAAAAACAAATGATATTACGTTACCAAAATTTTTAAAATTAGCTAAAGGAACCATGTGGTTCGATAACATGGGTGAAAATTGTTCTAATATTTCACTTTTTAATACTACCACTAAATTTGTAGGTAGAGGTTATATTTCTGATGATGAATGGAATACTTTTGAATCTAATGGTTATTTAGATAGTAAAGAAATTCCTGATGATAAAAATAAAAATACTAGCACACAACATGGTGATTATGGTTATGTTGATGTCGATGACGATAAGTCATATTTTTGCACTGAGGATATTCCTAAAATTAAACTAGCTAATATTATAACTGCATATAATACTGGTATTCTAATAGAATTTGACCCAGAAAAACCAGCAGTAGATACTGTTGATAAAAAACTCAAAAAAGATTTCACCTTTAAAAAAGACGGTGATATGATCTTTAACGGTAAAAATAAACAAATGTATGACAAGTTAAATAATACTAAACATGATGATTTAATTAAGTTTATATCTGATGCTCCTATTAATGCTAGAGTTAATTTAATGGATCTATTCGATTATGAACTTAAAGGATATAATAGATTAAGTCGTCCTAGAGATACTGTACTCGCAGCATTAAGAACTAAACTTAATTCGTTAGGACCTACTATGTCTCCTATTACTGTTGAAGATTTTGAATCAGATGATGATTCAAATAATTAATTAGATTAAGGATTGTAAATATGGCTGCTATTTTGATTTCTGGACATTATCCAAGTATACATCAACAAGATGTTGTACGAAATCCAAGAATAGAAATCTTTCTTGATAGAGAAATTAATACATCTACTGTAAAAAATAATAATATTATTGTTACTGATTATTTATATAATCCAGTTGAAGGTACAGTTGGTTGGGAGTATTATAATAAAGGTACAATATCAGGTGTTGCTAGTATACTTACATTTACACCTGATACTTATCTTGATCCTGAAACGACATATAATGTTGTTGTACCAGATTATCCTGATAGTGTAATGGCTACAGATGGCAGCTATATTCAAGACAAATATTCGTTTAAATTTTATACTGGTATATCTACAGTTAATAATACTGAACCAACTCAATATGAACAATGGTTAATTGATCTAGCAGCAGCAGTTGAACGTGAAGATTATACCGAAGCTGCTAGAATTCAAGATCTTATTGATGGTACATCTAGTGGAACTATAGCGATTACTATTGAACCTACTGGTGATCTCGAAGTACTAAATACATATCCTACACATTTACAATCTAATATACCATTTAATAAATTGAAATACTTCAAATTAACATTTAATGATTCTATGCCAGCTAGTGGTATAGATTATAACGCTTATATAAACGTTACTACTAAAAATGTTTTGGAGTAAATTATGTCTGGAAATTTAATATTTAGTAAAACAAGTGATAGATTCTATAATCTTATTTTTAATTATGATACGTTATTGGCATCTGGTGAAACTATTAGAGATTATAACGTATATGTTAATGATGATCACGCAAGTGGTTTATACACAGATCGTTTAGAAACATATTCGGATGCCGTTAGTGGCAATTATAATACTATATTTACGCGTGATCCTGATATTTGTGATAATGCTAATATTGCTGTATTAGTTAATAGTGGAATTGTAGATACTATATATTCTATTCAAATGGATGCTATTACTAATAGGCGTAATATATTAACTAAAACTATAGATGTTACTATTGACGAATTAGCGTATTCTGATATATATGATAGATTTGAATATAGATTTTTAGTAGATGATGATGATATTTATATTCTCCCAGCATCGTATTATAGTGGTGAATCATATGTCTCATCACTAGCATATAATACCGAGTATGGCGTAAATATATCTAATGCTATTTATAGTGAAAATAATCTAAAATTAGTAAGTAGTGAAAACTTCACATTTACTAGTCAATATTGTCCGCTATTTACAACTGCTACTAGAATAATTCTAATGCTTGGTGTTGAAGGTGATAAATTTGCGGTAGATACTATTAATAGATATATACATAGAAATTCATTAGAAGCAATTGATTTAATGAATGTTAGCCCAGATTGTAGCGCTGCTAAAATAGGTTACGATTATTATGGTTGTGGACCTGACGGAATACCTTCTAATATTCGTAGATATGTCGAGTGTAAAACCGCATATGATTTATTTAATCTATTAGATAGAATGCGACAAGTTGACGGTAACGGTGGAGGTCAAACTAAAACACTTGGTGATATGTCCATCAAATATAATGGTGGTGGTGGCGGCGATGGTAGTTCCGTCGATCCTAAAAAAGATTTATATGATTGTTTTATGGGACTTCAAGGTATTCTTAGTAATAGTCCTACTGTTTGCGGTACTGGTGCTGGTATTAATAATGCTGTTCGTGGTAGATATGATGTTAGTAAAGGTTTTTCACATCCCGTCGATGATATCACACATAATAGAGTAGTTAACACTAGACCTGACGCTAACGGACCATGGTTCCAAAATGGTAATACTAGATATCCTAGGAGTAATTTCTAATGAATTTTTTTAAAGATACTACTGTTTCTACCGATAATGCGATTCAAGATACTTATTATCCTGGTTTGGTTTCAGACGCTGATGGTATAGATCTTAGAATAGAAATGAATAGAATATTATACGGTACTACATTTAAGAAACCATTAGGTCATTGGGTTATTGCTAGAGTATTTGCTGGTGACGAAAAATCTAAATATTTCAATGAATTTTCTAAAGAGGGTGTTGGTGGACCATCACACCCTTATACTGATTATTTAATTAGAGCAAGACGTGCACCTAGTAGACTTACAAGATCATCTATCGATGGTATTAAAGCTGGTGAAATTACTGGTCATAAATTTTCATATTATTTAGAATATGATGTTCCATTAAGAGATGGTGATCAGATTTTCGAACTAAATGTTTTAGATCATACTAATAAACCTACAAGTTATACATTTGTAGAAAAATACGATATTGATAGAGTACATCCGTATAGATTAGAAAATGGTAATGTTCAATATCTACAAGTTGTATGTAAATATAACAACGTTACATATTAAAGGTATAATTATGTTTTTCGATACTCAATTTTTTAAAAATGCTGGTATTAATCCAGGTATAGCTTCTGACTTATCTTTTGTTGTTTTAGATGGTAAATCTAATCAAATTATAAATCAATACCAACAGAATATACCTAAAAATAAAAGTACTGGTTCTATACAAACTATATTAGAAATGCATACGTTAATGACTAAGTCATTATCTATTATTAATCCTAAACTTGTATTTTCTCCAGACTTTCCAGACTATTTATTATCTGAAGATGATCCTAAATATATGGAAACTATACCTACTATTAATCCTAGTGATTATAAAAATATGCCACATTATAGATCTGATCTATATACTCGTAACTATGATGAATATGACACATTAAATAATGTTCCTCAACCTCATATAACTTGGGGTATTGTTAGAACAGAACCAGGTACAGTTAGTGGTACACCTTTCCGTGGTACACAAGAATTAAAACCTAGAGAACGCGAACTAGTATTAGTTTTCAATAAAGAACATCAATCTCTTTTACGAGAAAATAGTGATAATAAATTTGTAGAATATAATGATAAAATTTTAAAATATATAAAAGTCAAAGGTCAATTTTTTGATAATTTAGTTCAATATAATTTATGGACTAGGACGAACTGGGAAGCTGAAGAATTAGCTGACTGGTTTCAGAGAGAATATATGTTACCTTATACTGGTATGTTTCGTGAAGCTGGTATAAACGAACTAATATTCCAAAGACGAGTTAGAGATGACGTTTTAATGCAAGTTAAAAATCGCTTTCACTTGCGTTCTATGCTATACTATATACGAACTGAACATATTATGAATGAAACTATTATGCCAATCAATAGAATAGACGCAGATATTGACGTTGTTAAGTCTGCAACCGATTTTGTAATAAACAGTAATTTATCTGAATATTATAATAATATAATAAATCGTTGGCATTTTATTAAATAAAAACTTAGGAGTAAAATAATGGCTAGAGAATATGCAATTCCGAGTTCTTCAACTATTTTACAGGATTTCGGTTTAGCCGTAACCACTCCACCTACCGCTAGAAATAGACGTGTTGTTATTATTGGTACATCTGAAGACGGACCTCTTTATGAGCCTGTTGTTGTCGATTTACCAACTGATGCAGAATTAGTGTGGGGCCGTCAATCAAGAGGTGATCTCGTAAGAGGTATCTCTGAATGTTGGAACTCACAAAGTAACAATCAAAATGTTGTAGGTGTGCGTATTGGTAACGCTAAAAAGTCAATTCTTGAAATCGGAGAAATTAATTCTAACGATATAGATACTGAAGACAGTGATACGAATATTAACTCGTTAGTACTTGAGGGTCGTTTTCCTGGTCCTGTATATGATCAGGTAACAATTCAATATGATACTAGTAGAGCAAACGCAGGGGATATATCTGTATATAATCCTAAAACTGGATTGTATTCATACTTTACAGTAGATAGAAAAAACCCTAATAATTCAAGTGTACAAGTCCATAATGTCGCGGAACTTGTTGCTGCGATTAATAATGATAGAAATACTAGTTCTGTCGTTACTGCATCTTTCGATGACCTTACAACTGATTATGAGTTAATGGTTAAAAGTGGTGATGCTGGTGTTAATTCTACAACTACTAAAGTTGAATTAACTCTTCCAACTATACTTGCGCTTAGTGGCGTTATTGCTGATTCAAATGATGCGTATATTGTCACTGATCCAGATTTACCATACGGTGAAGATGTTCTAGATGGTAATGGTGTTCGTAAAAATGTTACAGTTGGTAATAATATTATTGCACTTGATTCAGTTCAAGCTGTAGGTATTTCTGATTGGAAACTACAAACATTCACTGGTACTAGTACTAAATTAGGATTAACACCTCTTGATGGTAAAGGTACAAGTAGATGGAATACAATACAAGCACTTAATGATTATGATGCTGATTATCAATACGCAACTGATCCTTCTGGTAATGTTACATCTGAATATATGTATGATGTTAATTTCGCACTTATTGATGAAATTCCAACTGATGAAAAAGGGTTAGACGAAGAAAATAAATTTTCTTTTACTATTGATAAACCTTTTGATGATACTGAAAACCCATATGTTACTGTTGAAAGTGGTGTAGTTTATAATTATTTATTAGGTAATACTGATTATGTTAATTATTTTGACAACAATTATTTCGATGCTACATGTAAAGGTGTTAAAGTTATAAGTGCTGAACCTTCTGGACTTAGACGTCCTTATGGTTCTGTTCGCGTATTCGCATCTAATAACGTTGATCCAAATGGTAATTGGACAGAAATTCCGTACAGTCCAGAGTCTGGTGTATATATTTCAGAATTCGTTGAAGCTACATCAACTACTGATGCTGAAGTTATATTTTCTGTTGGTTCTGGTGCATCTGGTTGTTATGATGATGTTAATATTGCTAACTTAACAAACATAACATTCGATACAGGTATACCTAAAGTTGATCCAGTTAAGTTTACTAATATGTCTGCTCTTATTGATAAAGATGGTAATATTAAAGACAATACGTATCTTCGCGTTACTGGTACATCAGTTAAAGGTTTTATGAGTGAACTTGATACTTATTCTCAACTTGAGAATGTAAGTGCAATTACACCTACTAATTACTTTGTTCGTGGAGACGAATTGTTACTTAATGTTGCGGCTCCATTTCCAATGATTATGAATTATGGAACTAAAAGAACATATGAAGTAGGAACTAATGTTATCCTATCTGATGCTAATAAAGGTGTCTTAACTTTTACTGATACTAATAACTTACCTGGGCCAGGTGGAGAACAACTAGATAGTACTGAAGCTTCACATATTAGATTAAATTATTCATATATGCCAAACTTCCCAGATATTACATCTAAAGCTAAAGCTTTAAATGGTGGTACAACTGGTGCTAATCTTTCTGTTAAAGAACGAGAAGATGAACTGAAAAAAGCTTACGAATATCTTCGTAATTTTGAAGGTGATGTTTGGGTACCAATGGGTGCATATATCGATGATATTAAACAAGATTATAATGAGAATACTGGTTTACTTGAAAATCAAGCTAATAGCTTTGCTGCTGATATTGAAGATTTCTTAGATGAACAATCTATTAATCTCTTTCAACCACATGCTGTGCTTGGTACTACTCAAATTGATGGTGATACCATCGGTGATAGAGACGAATGGGTTAAAAATCTAACTGAAGTTGATTTTGATGATCCTACTCGCGGTGCTAATACTATGAGTACTATCCAGAATAAATTTATTTCGGTTGCTGCATTTGAACCTGTATTCTTGAATACTGGTAGAGGTACACCTTACGCTGCTAACGGTCAAGCGTCATATGCAGGATTGCTTGCATCTGTACCTTATGATGTATCACCAACAAATAAATCAATACCAGGAATTTATGCTACAAGATTCCCATTTACAATTAGACAATTAGAAGCTCTTAACGGTAATAGATATGTTGCTATGAAAACTTCCGATACAAGACCTCCTGTAGTTGTTAATGATATAACTGCGGCTCCTCTTGGATCTGATTATATAAATTATTCTATCTTTAGTATTACTAAAGAAGCTGCTGACCGTATTAAACGTTTAGCTGACAACTATATTGGTAGACCTAATAGTGTTGAAATTAAAAATGCATTAGACCAAGATATCTCTAACATACTTAAAAATATGTCTGGTATCCAAGCGTTTAATTACAGTCTTTCATCTACTATTGAGCAACAAATACTCGGTGTTGTTGAAATTGATTTAATCATTGTTCCAGTGTTTACAATGAAGAAAATCAGAACAACTGTTAAACTTAGAAAGAATGTCGCTCTAAGTTAATATAATGGGTGGGGAAACCCACCCTATTTAAAAAAAGGTTAGGTATGTATTATGGCTAATGGAAGTAATTTTTCAGACACTTTAACACAAACATATAATGCTCATGCTGGTACCGATATTATTGCGACGCTTAATGGAGTTGTTTTAGGTAATCTTAACGGTATATCTTTTTCAACTACTCGTGAAAAAGCACCTGTATATACTTTAGGTAATGTAGATGCTGTTGCGTTCGGTCGTGGTAAACGTGGTCACGCTGGTTCTATGATTTTTACAAATTTCGATAGACACGCGTTATATGATGTACAAAAAGCATTAGAAGGTAGTAGCCAAGAATTAAGCTACTACGCAAAAGGTACTGATATCCCTGCTGGGGGTAGATCTACTCTTCTAGGTACTCAATCGTTCGAAGGTGATTTATCTTTCATCCAAGGTGTTAATAAAACTAAAGCGAACTATTCAGACCAAATTCCTCCTTTCACTATTACTTTAACTGGACAAAATGAATATGGTTCAGTTTCAGTTATGGCGTTACTCGGTGTGGAATTTATCAATGAAGGTTCTGGTATATCGATAGATGATATTGTAACAGAAACTCAAATGACATTTGTAGCGAGAGCTATTCAAACTTGGAGACCACTATTTGGTGGCGACTTAAAAGCGTTTGAGCCAAATGTTGTTGGTGCAAATAGTCCTTTAGCTGCTGTTCGCTCTGCATGGGCTGCGCAGGATCAACGAGGACCTTCCGTATAATTGTTTTATGGTTTATACGTTTGACATTGGGGGCAGATGTCCCCATGTCATTAATTCTATAGGTTTATAACTTTATGGCTGATGATGATAAGTTTTTTAAAAAAGTTGGACGAGCATTAGGTAATGCTGCATTACAAGGAACTCGAAATATAATCGGCGGTGTTGATGCTAACGGTTTAGATTTCCTTAAAGCTGGTCCTAGAGATACTAGTATGCTTAATGGTCGAGATATTGAGTCACCTGTATCGATGATTTATACTGATACTAATCGAACTTTTGCTGGGACTGATGTTACAGTAGCTTTAGTATATAACGAGAATATTGTTATACTTGGTAATGTTCAAACTGCTACATATTCTATACATAGAGATAAAATGCCAGTTCGCACACTAGGTAGAACGTATGCTAAAGATTATGTTCGTGGACAAAGAACTATCGCTGGTAGTTTAATTTTTGTTCAATTTGACGAAAGTCCGTTAAATGCAGTATATACCTTTTTTAATAAAAAATTAGAAAATCCTCATAGATTTAGTTCACCTCTCGCAGATGAAATACCACCATTCGATCTAATGCTTATATTCACTAATGAATATGGCTTTAGTTCTATTATTAGAATATACGGTGTAGAGATTACTGATGAAGGTGGAACATATAGTATTAATGACATTTATTCAGAAAATGTTATGCAATTTTTAGCTAAAGATATTGATCCTATGGTATCTAATGGTTCTAGTGGTGAACATCAAACTTTATTATTTAATAAAATGATGCAAGGTAAAGTTATCGATGAACATTATGCCTCCATGGTTAAATATGCTGATAAATTAGAACAAGAATTATCAACAATACTTAAAAATATTAGTGAGATTAGTAAGAAAAGTAAAAGTACATTTAGTAGCTTAGACTCTAAACGAGTTTCACAGCAACAAATTAAACTTCTAGATAAAAGAAGAGTAATTGTAATTTCTGAAATAGAAAAAGCCTATAATAATATTAGAAAGTATGAAAAAACTAAAATGTCATGGGATATGAATTCTGCTACTCAACCAAATTATACCCAATCGCCTGCGTTTTCAAAAAAATAATTAAAGGAACTAATGTATAATGGCAAACAATAAAGCTACAGCTGCTGATAATATAATTGATAAAAAAGGTAATGATAGTCCTAGATTAGGTAGACGTATTCGTGCCGAAAAAGAACGAGTACAAAAAATTAAAGACACTAGATATGCTAGACGATTAGATTCAAATGAAATACCTGACTACGATAGTGATAAGCTTAGTCGTATACAAAACGAAACAAAAGAAGCATTAGAACAAAGATTTGCTGAACAAGCTCGCGGTGAAATGCGTAAACCAGATAAGTATAGTTCTAGATTTAATTATGACACATATCAATATGATTATTACTGCGGTAGTCAAGCTAAAATTTTCTTTGGAGATATCTGGGTTGATGATATCGTAACTATTCAATATAATATTAGACAAACTAAAGAACCAATATACTCATATGCGTCTCAGAACTTCGATGCCGTCGCTCAAGGCACGGTATTAGGTGAAGGTATGATTGCCATCGCTTTTAAAGAAGTTGGCTATTTTAACGTTATTAGAGCGTTTATAGAAGAACAAAAAAGTGGAAGAGAACTAGCTGTTAAGAATTTAAGATCTAGAACATTTGGTGACCCTAATATGTTAACAACTACCGATATGGCTAATAGTGTTAATGTTACTGGTACATCTAATCCAGGACTTATTAGACAATCAGAAACTATAGAAGAAGTATTAGATAATCTTAAAGGCGCAGATCTTAAAGTTGAGCGTACTGGATCACGTACAGAAACTATTACACTTGATGATGGTACTATTAAAAAAGTAGATGTACCTATTAATAATGTAGATTTTGCATCTACAACAGGTAATAAAATTAAAGATTTTGAAGATGCAGCTGAAGTATTAGAAGATTTAATTTGGGGTGACTCTAACGGTAAACCATTTGGTGTCGAACAACCACACGCATTACTTCGAGCTGATCAATTTGATACAAAATATGATAATAAAGGTCGTAATGTTGGAATTAATTCTGCTATAGGTAATGACTACGAAGACGCATTTAATATACTAATTACATTTGGTGATATATCTGATAAAAGAGCAGAGCATACATTAACAGTTTTAAATGATGTTCATTTTACTGGACAATCAGTTATGGTTAATCCTAACGGTGAACCTATTGCTGAAGTTTATAATTTCTTCTTCCGAGATATTAATAAAAGTATTAATACTAATAATGTTAAAGTTAATAAATTAGCATTTAAACTTCCTAAAGAAGAAGAATTTCATATATCTACTTTAGCTGACATGGAAAAATTATTAGACCCAGCAAATTTTGCATCATTGTCTATTAAATATAAAGCTAAGTATGATGGTATAAAATGGTTAACTATAGATGCTACCCTTACATCAGAGTATATTGAAAATGGTTTAGGTATTGAACCTTTTATTATGACACATGGTAAGGATTATAATACTCAAATGTTAACATATATTGAAGATGTAACTAATACTATGTTTATTAGTAATAATTTTCATATTGGTGACACATTAATAGATAGCACTAAAGTTGCAATTGAAGTTACATTTTCAAATTTTACAACAACTGGTGATGTTGATGAGCAAGGGTATGAAACGTTGACTGGATCTAGTGACTTAAAACCATTAAATGTATTATTAGAACGAGTTGGTGGTTCAAATTTTAGAGTATTATTACCATCTAAAAATCCTAGTCAAATAATAGATCTTATACGTCGTGAAGATTTCTTTAGACCTAATGTCGATACAAAAGATCAATTTGAATTTAACTATAATATGTCGTCAAACTGGCAATATCGTACTGCTGTTGAGAAATTAGATGATCAAATAATTGATCAAAACTATAATGAATTGGTTTTAGAAGAAGCTAGATTGATTGATGCTCTTAATGAGGTAGAACGAACTGGTACACCAAAATATGCACAAGATATAATAGAAGGCGTTGAATTACAAAAATCAATTAATGAAAGACTTTATGGTGAAAATTCAACATTTAAAGATATTGATGGTAATAAATTATATGAACCTGTTGACTATAATATTGCTGATGTTAATAATTTTGAAGATACAGACTATTTTCAACAGTTTGGTACTAATTTAAAAACTGGTAAATATAGTGATAATCTTGAGTCATTTGATAAGTTATTGGATGAATTTGCAGAAGCAGATAAAGAAACAGCTATCAAACGAGCTGAACTACTTGAATTAGAGAAAAAAGCTGAAGAAACATTTGAAATGCATAAAGATTTATTTAAAGATAAAGGTTATGTCGATTACGATATTGGTGAAACTACTGATCCTATAGAAGATCAAGATAAAGCATTAGCTGATAGATTAGCTGCTAAAGCTAATCAGATTGCGGCTAGACAAAATGATCTAATATTAGATAATACGGAACAACAATTACGCGATGAAATAATAGCTCTTGGTGGAGATCCAGATGCAGATCTTCGTCTTAACGAGCTAAATAGTGAAATATCTAAATTAGAAGAAGAAGCTCTAAAACTTCAAGCTAATGATAATGGTTTAGTTAATCTTATAGACAAAGATGTTTTTGGAGTTAAGGATAAAGGTGAATATATTGATGTTAGTAAATTATCTGATAAGTTTACAAATACATCTATAGCATTAACTGAAGCTCAAAAGGTTGCTGACTATATAGTATCTGATGAAGGACAAATACAAGCTGCTATATTACGAAACTATGCAGCAACTGGTAATGAGGACTATATATATACTAAATTATCAGATGATCAGCTTGCTAAATATGCCGATGTATCAGATCAAAATGTAGAATGGCTACTTAGTAGTGATGTACTATCAGATTCTGAACGAGAAATACTTAAAGCAGTCAAAATACAACGTGATATTATTAAAGAAAAAGAAAAACAACAAGTTATACAAGCTCAGAATAATATTAAAAGTGACGAATTGGCTTCAGAAGAAGCTAGATTGATTGAGGCTCTTAATAATCCAGCTATAGCTGAAACTAAAGATAATGTTAATCCTACTATTAATCCAGATACAGTTGAAGTTGAAATTACACAAGATAATACTAAGGAACAACAGAAAAAGAAAGATGAGATTATTAGTAGTCCTAATCCTGAGACTGACGTTCAAATATCATCTGACGAATTAGGAGTTAATATTCCTGAAGATAAACAAAATAAGAAAACTGATGTAGTTATTCCTGAACGCGAATTATCAGATGAAGAATTTGGATTTGAAGTCCCTGACACTGAATATGAAGGTATGACTGAGCAACCTATTATTGATAATAAGAAAACTAATACTGTTAATCCTGAACCTGAATTATCAGATGAAGAATTTGGATTTGAAGTTCCTCAAGATGAAGATAACGATGAAAGTATAACCGAACAACCTATTATTAATAATAAGAAAACTGATAATGTTAATCCTGAATTTGAACAACCAGATCTTACCGATGAAGGTATAACGTCTGAATCTATTATTGATAATGTTAATCCTGAACCTGAATTATCAGATGAAGAATTTGGATTTGAAGTTCCTGAAAATGAACAAACTAAATTTGTTGATTTCACTAATGATATTAGTGATTTTGATCCTGATAGTCCTGAGTATTTCGAAGATATTGTTACTAAAACTGCTAGAGATATATATTTCCAGAATATAACTGTCGATGCTGATGTTCAAAACTATGATGTATTTGAGACGATTGATAAAATTGCTTTTGATAACAACTATCCTACGGCTGCAGTATTACGCGTATTAGCACCTATTTATACAGCACAAGATTTTGCAGGACAATTCGATGAATTTGGTAATATTCGTATACCGAAATCGAGATTTAGTTGTCCAGTAAATTCGCCATGTGGTAGAACTGTAAATCAATGGTTAAGTTATGTGAATCCAACTATACCATATTCAGCTACAGGTAATACAGATGCATTTTACGGTTTAGCTTATAATAAAGAACAAGGAGCTAAAATTATTTGGAAAGCTGAACGTATAGCTCCAGCTGATAATTTTGATGCTGCGAATAATGCTGTTAGTAGTTTTATAGAAGGATATAATAAAGGTATATTTCAATTTGGTGATAAAGTATCATTAGATCAAGGTGGAATTAAATATGCTACACATTTAGATCCTCGTAAAGAATTACCAGTTGAAGCTAATTTACTTAATGAACATGAAGGTGTTGTTGTTGGATCTATATATGATGAAAAACTAGATAAGTTAATACCATTAATTGGTCATAGTGGTGCAGGTACTAAAGATTTCTGGATTCAAAGAGTAGATAATTTACAGTTTAATACAGGAAAGCAATATATACCACTAGCTGTATTTAGAGCTACAGGTTATATTGATCCTACAGCTTTAGTAAAATCACAATTAAAAAAAGTAGATGATACAAAATAAAAATATATAAAATAGACTATACTAGACATAAACCATAAGATATAACATATAGGAGGTCATATGGTATCACAAGAAAATATTAATGAGTGGAAAGAAAAATATGGACGAATTTTTAAAACTAGTCCATTACCAGAAACAGATATAATTTATAAATTAATCTCTCGTGGAGATTATATGGATATATTAGGTCAACAAATGATGGGTGAAGTAAGTGATCCTGAATTAGAAACAGTGAAACGTTGCGTATTAAATGATATCGATGATAGTCTATATTATGAACGCGGTGGACTAGTAACTGTTGTTTATGAGGAAATCATGAAGAACTCTGGTTTTACAGTTGTTGAATCTGAAGAACTGTAATACAAACCGAAAATTTTAATTAACTAAGGGATGGGTCACTCATCCCTTTTTTTATAAGAATGGTAACTACTATATATCTATATATTATTAATAAGCGCTTCGCGCGTTATAATATCATATTATAAAAATACATTGAAACATACCATTCTGTCAATACTAATGTTAAATTTTTATAGTATACTATAATTAGCCTTAACAACGGAGTTATTTATGACCTTGACCAGAAACACAAAACTATATAAATCGTCTGATGGAAAAGATGTCGAAATAATATATAGAACATTAAATGTAACAGAAATTTCAGTTCTTGATAATATTAATCACCCTTATACAAAAGCTGAGACTGCATATGAATTAGGTTATATATCTGGTAACGAACCAAACTTTTTTTCTAAACATCAAATAGGTTTAGATATTATCAAATCATCTACTATAGAATTAAATAATGCTACATTATTAGGATTAACTGTTGACGATTTTAGAGCATCAGTTAAAGATGATCAAATACTAACATTAAGTTTAGCTATAACCAACACAATGAATATATCATTCGAATATTTACAAACACTAACATATCTAGATCTAATAGAATTAGGCGCATTGTGTGAATCTATAACTAATAAAAAAATATTTACTGTTGGTGGTGGTAGTAGT
>Ga0233414_10000055_pt1 | contig 52980 bp, 63 predicted proteins | sample Na_anoxic_10_MG_FD_189020 | JGI IMG/M metagenome (GOLD analysis project Ga0233414, IMG submission 189020) | Seawater microbial communities from Saanich Inlet, British Columbia, Canada - Na_anoxic_10_MG | ecosystem: Environmental > Aquatic > Marine > Inlet | place: Canada: British Columbia... | reverse complement strand
CCCGTTGTCTCGCCGCATCACTGGCCTCCCTTGTTGTTGAACATGCCCACCTGGAGGACCTCCTGGGCGTACCGCTCGCGAGCCTCCCGGGCCCGGACCATGGCCCGGACCAGCTTCGATGTCACCCGAACATCCATGAAGGTCCACGGCGCCAGTGACTCGCTGGGGGGGATCTGACGGATCACCTCGATGTAGCCGAGGCTGTCCAGCTCAGGGACCATCTCCACCTCGGAGCGCATCGAGAGCCGGTGGACGCTGCCCGCGCCGTCGCGGACCATGCGGGCGAGCGTAGGCCGCCACCCGTCCGGGACCGGGAGCCTCTGGTCACGCTGGAGGTCTGACCTCTGACCGAACAGCGACGGCTGCCTGGCCTGGCTGCCCCCAGACGATGCCACGGCGGCGCCAGCGGCGACCGCTACAGCGCCGAGGCACATCCATGCACCATTGGTGGTCTCGCGCGACACGGGGCTCCAGGGACACCTCCACCGTATCTCGCTCTCTCAGGCCTCGGCCGGCGGGCCCTCCGGGGCGGCCATGATCGGCTCACCGGAGATCTCCGCGAGGATGCTGTGCATGATGCGGAGGATCTGCGGGTGCGGCGCCATGAGCAGCTTGCGCTCCACGACCTCCCCCGAATCCATCATGTGCTCCACGCTCACCGGGATGATGAGGTCGGGTGTGGCCGAGCCGCGGGGGGTGAGGCTCTGGATCTCGATCTTCCCGTTGAGCCCGTGGTCCGTCTCGCCCGGGTCTCGCGTAAAGACGTAGATGCCACGCGCCAGGTATTCGCGCATGATCGGGTCCTCGGAGGAGCCCCACCGGAAGATCGACGCCAGCGGGAGGACGTCCATCGTGAAGGACTCGATCGGCTGTTCGGACTCGTCGAGGTACATAAGTTTCGTCCGGATCTTGTGCTCATCCCGGACACGGTAGGCGCCCCCCATCACCCTGACCTTGAGGCCCCGCTGGACGTACCCGATGATGCGCTTGGCACCCTCGGTCTCCTCGGCGACGGCGGGGACGTAGAGCTCGGTCGCGAGCAGGGCTGTGACGGCCGGGGCCGAGAGGTAGCGACCGACGAGCCAGGTCCCATCAGGGAACAGGGGGGTGCGCTTGGGGTTGAGCAAGATCACGTCGGCTCTCCGTCAGTCCCGGGGTCATCGTCGGTGGGGCCCTCGGGGGTGGAGTCATCCTCCCCCATCATCACCGTACCCTCCGGCATCGCCGTGAAGAGCGCACCCTCCGGTATCGCCGCCAAGACCGCATCGAGGACGCTCTTGGCGAGGTCGCCGGGGGACTCGGCCCCAGCGGGGACGACGAAGGCCCCGTGGGCGACGTGCCCTCCGGGGGCCGGCGCCTGCGGCCAGTTGGGCTCCGGGGGCTCGAGCGTCACCCGGATGACGTTGACCGTCCGGAGGATGCCCTGGAGCAGCGTGATGAGGACTGAGTGCCGGATGGCCGGGACCTGGTGGGGGTAGCGGCGGTCCCCGTCCTCACCCCGGATGTAGGCGTCGAGGGGCTGGATGGTGTTGCCGACATCCTCGATCCCCTGCTCAGCGAGGCAGGCCAGATCGTAGATGTGGTCGAGGTCGACCTCCCCCACCCGCGGCTCCGGCTCCCTCCGCGGGGTGGCGCCGAAGGCGACATCGGTCAGCCTGCTGGCCACCGTGATCTGGATGAGCGCCCCGATCAGGCCCGGGTAGGTGGTCGGCTGCCGGCCCAGCTCCAGGGCCTCCGAGAACCCCTGGAGGTCACCGAGGATCACCGAGTAGGCGTCGGCGAGCAGCAGGTCGGCGCGATCCTCCGCGTCGAGGCCCAGGATCCGGAGGAGCGGCTCGATGCCGGGGTGGGCCATCAGATCGGAGACCCGGGTGGCCTCCCGGAGCGGGCGGGCCAGCGGGTTCCGCCCGGCCCCGCCCCCGCCGTCCATCGGGACGCTGCTGAGCTCGACGACAGGGGCGGGCTGCGCGGGCTGCGCGGGCGGGGTGCTGAACCCGGACTTGCGCTGCTGGCGGTACCTCTCCCAGGCCTCCGCGACCACCCCGACGTGCTCGAGCTTCACCTCTCCGTCAGCGAAGCACTCCAGGGCGGCGCCATAGGGGTCGAGATTCGCCATGCGGTTGGCGCGCAGGGAGTCACGCTGGCAGAGGGGCGCGGACCGGGATCGTGCGGGGCGGGTGCACCCGGGCCAGGCGCAGGTGGGTTTCTTGGGCATGGCGGTGCTCCGGGGCGGGGTTGAGAGGGGAGGTAGGGGTGAGAGGGGCCGCGGGGTGGGCGGGGGTCGGACCGGAGGGGGCTCGGGGTTCGCCCTGATCAGTGATGGGGTGCGCGTGTAGGGGGCGAGCCCATGGTGGGTGCGGATGTCGTTGACGGTCTCCCCGAAGATCTGCCGCACGCGCTCCCGGCTCAGCCCCCACCGCTCCCCGATGCTCTTGAAGCTCTCCCCCTGGACCACGCCCTTGAGGAGGTCACGCTGCCGGGCAGAGAGCCCAGGCAGCGCCGACTCGACCCGAGACCTGCGGAGCCGATCGTCGATCACGCCGATCATGTCCGGGGTCCCGTCGGTGAGCACGTCATGGAAGGTGAACCCCCCTGGCTCGGGCCCCCGGGGGGCGTCGATGGACAGGGCACCCATGGGGTTGCCGGTGTGGAGCCACCTGGAGACCGCACCTTCGCTGAGGCTGCCTGGCTTGCTGAATCGACCCATCCGGGGGTTGTCCCCGACCTCCACGATGATCTCGCTGACGCTCGGCGATCGACCCTCACGCGCGACGAAGCGGTCCCAGGCCGCCGCGCACGTCCGGTCCAGGGCGGCATACCGTCCCTCACTGGCGGGGATGAGGTCGCTGATGGAGAGCCCGGCGCTCCAGCCGGCACACTGGTTGGCGTAGAGCTTCACGTCCCCCTCGGGGCTCCGCTCAGGATCCCAGTTCTGCAACATCTGGAACATCCGCAGCCGAGCTGTCGCGAGGACGTCCTCGTACTCCACGCCCGGAGGGAGGAAGCGGATCCGCCTCCTGATGTGACCCCAGAGCATCTTCTCGCGCTCCAGGATGAGCTGCCAGGCCTCGTCGTCACTGAGCAGGGGCACAGGGGCTCACGATCAGCCCATCGAGGGCGTGGGCATCCCAGGCCTTGTCGACGCTGGCGCGGGGGGCGTCCCCAGGGGACCACAGGGAGGGGCTGACGGGGGGAGGGGGCTCGATGATCGCGAGCATCGGCCGGTCGCCGCCTCGGGTGAAGTCGTTGACGCGGTAGCTGAACTCCTCCGGGTGGCGGAGGATGTTGGTCACCAGGGAGATCAAGGGGGACCAGCTCGCCATGTGGAGCCGGTCTGGCTCGAACGAGCGCTCCCCCAGGGCGTCGGGGTGCTCCGGGCGAGAGAACATCTCCAGGTCGCAGATCTTCAGGAGCCGGGCCTCACCCTGCGCCCCCTCCAGTGCGTGGAAGTGATCTCCACCGAAGCCGATGGAGAAGGAACACTCCTTCCCCACGATGCTCACCGAGAGCTTCACCTTGGGCGCCCGATCTTCGCTCCGCTGCGGCCACCACGGGCCGCCCAGGAGCGCCCCCTCGCGGCCGCGTTCGGCGAGGATGAGCCAGTGCGCCAGGATCTCCACGATGGACCAGGAGGCCTTCTCGCCATGGAGCTCGGACCACCGGGCCCCGCCCACGAGGTCCACGTCGAGGACCTCACCGCAGAACCGCACCGGCGGCTCGATGACCCCCCCACACACCTCCCCCGACTTGGGGTTCTCGATGGCGACGACGCGGAACCCGAGGTGACGGAACACCACCCGGGGGAGCTCGCTGAGGCCATCGGCGCCGAAGGGGTAGCGGGGGGTCTCTCCAGGCATCGTCGCTCCACGTTGGAGTGACCTTGTACCACTCCGCAGTCACCCTATCAACCTGAAAGGTGACTGAGGGACGCCTTATGCACTACCAGCGCTCGTGCCTCCAGCAGGGCCCGAGGGGCTCCGGGTCGCGGTTGGTGGAGCCGGGGAGCTCACAGCCCTGGGCGTAGTCCTTCCGCAAGATCTCCTCCATCACCGCGTCCGTCGCCGCCCGCCGGCCCAGGCCGCGCCCCATGTGCGCCTGGATGCGGGGCTCGACCTTCCGCTCTGTGATGATGGGGATGACCTCGAGCAGCCCGCGGCGGTCGTCGCCACGCAGCACCCCCGACCGGGGAGCGCTGGGGTCCGCGGCCTGCCAGGGCTTCTTGGTGAAGATGGCCTTGCCGCACTGGCCACGGCTGTCCCGGTAGCCCATGGACGCGGCCTCGTAGGCCACGATGCGGTCCAGCGAGGTCTGCGCCCAGGGGTCGCCGCGGCGGGCCTTCTCCCACAGCACCCAGTACCACTCGGGCGGCTGGCTGTGGCAGAACACGCAGCCCGACTTCTTGATGTGGCCCAGGCCGTGGCGCTCCAGGATGCGCTGCTCGTCCTCCTTGGCGATGCCCATCTCGACGAGGGGGTACGCCTCGGAGACGTAGAGGGGCCCGCCCCTCTCCAGGCTCTTGATCTTCTTGTCGAGCTTGCTCGTCTTGTAGCCCTGGCGGGCCCGCCGGCGGGACAGCCTGGTGAGCTCGGCGTGCTGCTTCACACGATGGGGGGACAGCGGGTGCATGTGGAGCTCACGCGGGCCGCCGACCTCAGATCCCTCGCCAGCCGCGATGCCGAGGAGGTTGACGTGAGGTGCCTTCTCGCCGGCCTGGACCAAATCTGCCCAGCCCTTGGAGCTGTAGCCCTCTCCGAACTTCTGCTTGGCCAGGTCGAGCATGAACCGCCGGATGACCTGCACCTTGTGACCGTCGGTGCACGCCGTCTTGCCGAAGTCGATGGCGTAGGGACTCGGCCGGCCCCGGGAGTAGGCGACGTCGATGGGCGCGAGGATGTGGTAGTAGCCCCCGAGCGCCTTCTCCTCGATGGAGGCGTCGCCGAGCGCCCTCCGCCACGCCCGGTGGGGCTCGTGGCTGGCCCCGCGGACCCCGCGGTCCCACTCCTCCCGCATGGTGGCCAGGTAGGCATCCCAGGCGGCCTTGGGGGGCTTCTTGAGGACGTAGAAGGGGACACGGACACCGGAGCTGGACTGGATCTCAGCCAGCAGCCGGTCGACGTCCGCGATGGCGGCGTAGGTGTGGTCCCACTCGAGCCCGGGGTCGGAGAAGACGATGGCGTCGAGGTCCCGCGGCCGGACGCGGGCCCCCTCGGCACGCAGCCGCCCCTCCGCGAGCAGCGCGAGCATGGCCATGCTGTCCCGGCCCAGGCCCATGTTGAGGATGACGAGCCGATCCGTCGCGATGTTCCCTCGCCCGTCGCCCTCCTCGATGATGTCGGTGACCCGCCGGGCCGCGGCCCGGTCGTAGCCCCGGAGAGAGGAGGGTGCCTGTTGAGCCAAGGAAGCCCCCGCCGCCCGCGGCGCGGGCCGGTCGCCACTTTCTCGCAACCGACGTCGCACCAGGTCGAGCAGGGAGCCCACAGGCACCTCCTGCCGCCAGTCTATCTCGACGGGTTGCTCTTGCGCTCCGCTGCGTCCGCGGCGAGGAGGTCTTCGGCCGCGAGGTCAGCCAAGTGTTTCATATCGTACATCTTGTAGTACCCACTCCGCATGATCTGCCGCACTCGCTCTCCCGTGATCCCCAGCTCGGCTCCCACGCTCTTGAACGAGCGATCTGTCGACCTCAGCACGAGCTGCTCCTGCTCCGTGATCCGGGACAGGAACGACTCCAGCAGGCAGATCTGGTCATGGAGGATCACCACGTCCTCCGGGCCCGGGCCCTCATCGGGGATCACCTCGTAGAGCCGGATGTGGCCCCCGCCCATGGCTGGGCCGTCAATATGGAGGGGCCGCCAGGGATCCACGGTGGTCCGCCAGAGGGTCACCTGTCCGGTCGTGAAGTGGGATCCAGACAGGGGGTTGATGCCGAACCGATAGGCCGCCTCGATCACCTCGAGGTCTGAGGGGCTCCGCCCCTCCTGTTCGGTGAACATCTGACTCGCCCTGCGGAGCTTCAAGATGATCCTCCGGTGCCTCTTCTCTGTGGGGAGGGGCGCCCTGTTCTTGACGCTGAGAACCGCGTAGCGGCACAGGCTGATGGCGTAGCTGACGGCGGAGCGGTACCCTCGCTTGGGATCCCAGTCCTGGACCATGTGGAACAGGTGCTCCCGGGCAGAGGCGATGATGTCGTCATCGTCCTCGCAGCGGGGGATCTCCCCCCTCACCTCGGCCCAGGCCCCCCGGAGCCTGGGCTCCACCTGGAGCACCAGCGCCCACGCTTCATCCTCATCCATTCCACACCTCCAGTTTCGACTTCAGCTATCGCCCCAGGCCTGGGTCGGGGGTGGGCCAGGGGGCCGCGTGGGGGACCACGGGGTCCACCATCAGGCACCAGGGCGACGAGCCCCCGAGGGTGACGCCCTCGGGCTGCAGGATGTGGTTGGCCGGGAGCGGGCTCCGGACCACGAGCAGCGTCTCGACCTGCCCGGTCGTGTTGAGCCTCGCCCAGATCTGCCCGGCCCGGAAGCCCGGCCGCGGCCGCCCAAGGCGCATCTGTATGTGCGGGAGGGGCCTGCGGGCGCCGTTCGAGTTGCGGCCGAAGTAGGCCAAGATCTGGGCAGGGATGGCGGGGAGGGTCACGGGCTCTCCAGCGGGCCAGGGTTGGGGGAGTGGGGGGCGCCAGCGAGGGCGCAGCGCCAGTCCTGCACCACGTCGGCGTAGCGCCTGCTCGTCGGACGCATGGTCCCCATGGCGAGGTGCCCCCCGTGGGGGTCGGTGATGAACCAGTCCCCGTCATCGCAGAGCCGGATGGTGAGCCCGATGTTCCAGATCTGGAGGTAGGCGCAGGGCGGGTCGTAGACCCCGGTGTCCGCGGCCTCCGCCTTGGTCACCAGCCGGTAGCGCCAGCAGGTCCCGAGGCCGCCGAGCTTCAGCGCGTGGCTCCTCACCTGCCCGAGCCCCCAGGAGGTCAGCTTGTTCTTCCGCATCAGACCCTCACCGTCCTGTTCGTGACCACGATCTCGCGGATCTCAACGACGAGCCCCCCGTCTGGCCCGAGCGTGGCCAGGAGGTGCTCGATCCGGGCGGCGCCCATCGCAACCTTGAGCTGCCGGAGGACCTCGGAGAGCGACGGCGCCGCGAGGTCCGCTGGTGCCGTCGGTGCCGCCAAGGCCTCTGCCGGGAGCCTCGGCGGCAGCGCGGAGGGTGCCGGATGGGTGACAGGGACCACGAGGGGGACCACAGGGGGACCACCGGGGACCACAGGGGGACCACCGGGGACCACAGGGGGACCACAGGGGGCCGCAGGATCTACGGCGACCGGGGCCGACCGGGAGGCCGGGGCCGACCGGGAGGCCGGGGCCGACCAGGGAGGCGGGGCCGGCCGGGAGGCCGGGGCTGGCCGGGGGGCCGGGCGCTGGCGGGGCCGGGCCACGATCACAGGCTCCGTGTGTCCCCCGTTCGGCGCGGGGCGGCTGTAGAGCCCCCCCTCCACCCGGCTGACACCACAATCGGAGAGCGCACGGTCCAGCTTCGCCCACGTCGACGGGACGTAGATGTTGTGCCCGACGTCGAGAGTCTTCGACCAGTCTGAGAGCATGTGGCTCACGACATCGACGAGGACGATAGCGATGTCCACGTCGAGCGTCGACGGGTTCGGTGGGGACTTGACGTTCGGTGGCAGGTGCCTCACGACGACGATGCCCCACTTCTTCCACAGCTTGTCCGGGATGGACCGGACGTTCCCGTACTCCGCCCGGCCGCCCACCAGGACGCACCGCAGGGGCCTCCGCGAACCCGCTGGAGGAACGAAACTGGCCTGCCTGGGCGTGAGCTTGAGCCTCGGCATCGGGGCTCCGTCGTAGATGGTGAGACCACACATCTACACCGAGAGGGACACCGGGTCAACATCAAAGTTGATTGAGTACCCTCACTGCGGCTCGGTCTCCCATCCCGCCCGGCTGCCCATGCGCCGCCCGGCCACCGCCAGGCCGGCGAGGGCGCCGGCGGCGCCGAGGGCGAGGGGGGGCGCTCATCGGCCTCTCCAGCTCTGCTTGATGGTGGACAGCAGGCGCCGGGGCATCCTCTCGAGGATGGGGTCTTGGTCCCGCGGGTGCCAGCCGGGCCCGAAGAACCACCGGGGGTTGCCGCCGAGGCCGTGGTGCCTCGTGGTCACGAGGGCCGGGTACCGCGCCGCGATCTCGATGTCCTCGGGCGCCGGGTGGTCGAGGTTCACGAAGTTGACGATCTCTGTGTCGAAGACCACGACCCTGCCGTTGTTGAGATCCGAGGCGTTCTCCGCGGCCTCATCATGGGCGGCATAGAACCAGGGGGTGCCGTGTCGGGCGCTCCCCCGCCAGGCCAGCGGCTCGAGGTCCCCATCGTCCTCGCCCTCCTCCACGGTCGAGTAGAAGCGAAACTGGACCCCCTCTCGGCTGGGCTCCGGCCCCCAGGGGCTCGCGTCGAAGATCTTGGTCACCCGGCACAGCAGCGCCACGCACGAGCCGTGAGGAGCGGACTCGACGGGGTGGTCGAAGAGGGGGAGGTAGGGCACATTCCCCATCTCCCGGATGAACTCGATGTCCGCCCGCGTGGCCGGGGCGTACCCCACCGTCCCGGGGACGTGATCTCCAAAGAAGGTGGCGAAGACCACCAGGGTCCGCCCGTCGTCTCGATCGAGCTCCGCCCGGCTCCCGCGACGCGAGGCCGCGGCGAGGCCGGCGAGGGCCGCGGCGGCGCCCAGCGCGAGGGGGAGGGACATGGAGGCTCCGGTTTCCCTCAACGTATCCCGGACGCGGCTCAGGCCCCGACGGTCAGGCGGACGTAGATGGCCAGCGCCAGCACCGCGACCAGCACCAGGGTCACGGCGATGGCCACCAGCGAGCACAAGATCCCCATGCGGAACCAGTGGGCCACGGCCGCGCCCCACCAGGGCGGACCCCCTCCCCCTCCGCTGGCCCTCTCCGCGATGGCGGCCCTCAGGGTCCGGATGCTGGGCTCACCCCGCCGACCCGCGGCCCGGACACCCTCCAGCGACGCCCGCTCAGCGGAGAGCTGCCCAGGGCACGGATCGGAGAGGGCGTGCTCGCCCCTGCACCACCGGCAGGGCCTCGGCATCGTCCTCTCGATGGCGCGCCGGACCTCCGGGTGGAGGTCCTCGACGTCATAGAGGGTGGTCTCCGCGGCCGAGGACATGCCCTCGGCCTCGTGGACCGGGTCCTCGTAGGTCTCGATGACCTCGGGCGAGGGGAATCGGATCTCAGCCGAGCGCATGGGGCGTGGCATGGGGCTCCTCAGATGGGCAGGAGGAACGGAGGCTTGGCCATCAAGAACAGCGCCACCATCAGCGCCACCGCGAGGCAGGCGAAGGCGACCGGGACGAGGACCCAGGGGTCACCGATGATGAGCCGCTCGATCTCGTAGAGCAGCTCGTTGATCTTGCTCCCCACCTTCTTGAGGTCGGGGACCGGGACCGTCTCCGGGATCTTGTCCGGGGCCGCCCGCTTGAAGGCGTAGATCACCGCGCCGGGCGCCTGCCCGCCCTCCGGGTGCACGTCCATGTTGAACGTCGAGAGGTTGCCCTTGATGGGCGTGTTCGCCCAGCCACCCGAGGTGTCCATCAGCGAGCCGGGGATCCCGGCCGTGCCCAGGTCGGTGACATACTTGCCCGCCTGGGCCGCGGCGACGCCGGTGCCCTGGCGCCAGGGCTTGATCTCCCCGATGTGCACCGTGGAGCCCACGGCCCCAGCGCAGTCCGGCCGGATGTTGCCCACCACCGGCGCCTGCTCGGCGCCCATGTCCTTGGCGATGGTCCCCGTCGTGCGGTCCAGCCACTTCGGGGCCCCCGGGCCGGTCGCCCCGAACTTCCCCTCGATGAGCCCGTGGGCAGCCATCCCCAGGAGGTAGGCCACACCCATCGGTGCCCCAGGCTCGGCCTCGATGGCCGCGGCGGCCTGGTCGATGTCGAGCAGCTCGTCAGACCCCTGGGTCGGCTCGGCGTAACCGGCGATGCCCATGGCCCACCCGTCGATGGCGTCCGCCACCACCCCGCCACCCGACTGCGCCCGGAGGGCACCGGACAGCGCGATGAGCCTCTCGCCGTTGCCGATGCCGGCGAACAGCGCCCGCGTGGCCTCCGGCGCGAACGCCTGGGCCGCCTCGAGCTCCTCGGGACCACACTCCCCTCTGCTCTTGAAACCGTGCGACACGATTCCTCCCACTTGAGACACTCCATGTGTACGCCAGTAGGGACACTGTGTCAACAAGTATGTTTACAGCAGGGCCGAGTCCTGCGTCAGCGACCCGATCACGGCCGCCTCGAGAGCTCCAGGAGGTCGACCACCGGGAAGTGGCTGAGGCCGGCCATGCGCGCCGCGAAGATGCGGTGCCGCCCGTCGACGAAGGTGGGGCCAGCGAACAGGGCGGGTGGCAGGTTGAAGGCCCACGAGGGGGGATCGGAAGGCGAGCGTGGCCGCAGGCTCACCACGGTGTCCGCGTCCCGGTCCGCGTCCTCCCACACCCGCGCCGGGGTCCGCTTGGTCCAGATGGGTGCGGCGTCGCCCCCCAGCAGGCGCGCTTGGATCTGGGCTGCATCCCTCCGCGCGGCCGGCGTGGGCAGCAGCAGCTCCAGGTAGCGCCGGAGCTGCTCGACGTGGGGCGGCCCGCGGTAGTCCCAGTGCTCCTCGGCCCAGAGGTCGATGGGCACGCCGGCCCGGTCGCGCCCCTTGAAGGACCTGCGGATCTCCGGCCACACCCCGTCGAGCGCGCGGAGCTCGACGTGGAGTGGTGGCTCCGCCTTCATCAGGTCCTCCGCCTCCCCCGCCGAGAGCCCTGCATCCCGCAGCCCGTAGAACACCAGCTCGTGCATGTCGGGGGGCAGATCCGAGAGGTGGAACCCCAGGAGCCCCGCGCTCCCCCTCCGCCCAGACAGCGCGGCGATGCCGGCGAGGGCAGCGACGGCACCGAGGGCGAGGGTGATCACGATTTCACCATGCCTGTGCGGGGGTCGAGGCCGGCGTCGCGCCGGAGGTCCCAGCGGCGGCTGAACGCCTGCTCCCGCTGCTTGGCCACCTGGGCCTTCTGCTCCCGTAGGGGGTGGGCGTGGTACCGCTCGATGAGCGCCTCGTCCCCCTGCTCGTGGGCGCGGCGCAGGCGGGACCGCAGGAAGGTCTGCGCCCGCTCCAGCCGCTCGGCCATGGAGAAGTCTCTCCCGTCCCCCATGTCCTCGAGGTCCCGGAGCAGCGCCCGGTACAGTTCGCGCTCTCGACGCATCAGCCGGTCGTACTGGGCCTCGGCCTCGATCAGCCGCTGGCTCTTGCGCCGGCGCCGGGGGCGCTGGAAGACGGGCACGCCAGCCTCCCGCTGGGCGCGCCGGATGGCGGCGTAGAGCCGCTTGGTGTAGGCCTCGCGGCCCTTGGGGATGTGGACCAGATCCTGCTTGGTGGAGGCCGACATGCGGACCCAGGTGAAGGGGGCGCCGGAGATCAAGGCCGCCATGGTCCGGTGGTTGCCGTCCCGGACGTCGGCGTACAGATCACCCACGTCGGCCGCCTCCCAGGGCCGCTCATCGCTGTACTCGACGCTCTCTGTGACGTGCTGCTGGCTGAGCAGCATCAGCTCCGCGTAGCCCACGTCCACCACGGGCTGGTCCCCGGCCTGCACGGCCGCGACCAGCGCCGAGAGCTTCTCCGGGTAGAAGATGTTGCCGCTGATGGGGTCGGCGTACCGGGCGTCGATGGGCACCATGGTGCCGTCGGTGGGGCCGATGTACCCGATCTTCCGGTAGCCGCGCCCGGCCCAGAACACGTCCTCCCCTCGCCCTGGCTCCAGCCTCCCGGCGGCGGTCTGCGGGTAGTGCTCTGCGAGGTCGCCCTCGCCCTCCGCGAGGTAGGCCAGGTCGAGGTGGGCGTCCGCCCCGCGGCTGCCGCGGCGGCGGGACGCCAAACTCAGGACAGCGAGGGCACCGGCGGCGCCGAGGGCGAGGGGGATGGGCATGGGGCCTCCGCCTCCATGATATCCGCCGGGGGTGCCGCGTCCTCACGGATCATGAACCCGTAGGCTCCACCGTTGGCCTCGGGTTCGTCGCGGTCATGGCCGCACTCGGCCTCGGGATCGTGTCGTGACGCGCACCACGCCATCGCCTCGAAGGTTCACGTCGCCGTGCAGACGTGGCACGACCACCGGCGGTAGCCGTCCGGCATGGGATCACCCAGGTGGTCAGTGCGGTGGTCCATTACTGCCCCCTCGGCGCTCACAGATCCCCCGCCGCAGTCGCCGCCGCCTTCTCGTCCTCGACCTTGATCGCGTCCTGCGACGGCATGTGGACCGCGACGAAGTCGCAGTGGCGCGTGAACTGGTTGTAGTTCCAGGTCCCGATCACGTCGCCATCGAACCAAGCGCGGTCGTCCATGGGGCCGTCGAGGTACTCGCTGATCGGGCGACTCGGCCCGTAGGCGGCGACGAGCGTGCCCATGAGCGCGCCGCACTCGGTGCGGCCCTGCGCAGAGACGAGCATGGCGGAGAGGTGCCCGTGCCGGTAGCCCGGGGACACCCTCACCGGCGTCGCGCCGATGGTGGTGGTGCAGGTCCACAGGATTCCCGGCTCGGGGTCAGCGGTGCAGGCGGCGCCCTTCAACGATGGCGGCTCGGGCTGCGCGCCCCAGGTGTAGCCCTTGACCCCGTCGGCGAGCTTGCCAGCGTGGGCAGGGATGGCGAGGGCGAGCAGAAAGAGCGAGATCATGGTGTCTCCGTTGCAGGGTGAACGAGGATGTTGTACCACGAACCTTCTATGGTGTCAACGCAAACAGGGATGTCACCCAGGGAAGGCGGACAGGATGGGGACAGACCCCAGCACCTCGCGCATCTCCGCGGAGAGCTTCGCCCGGCCGCCGATGACCCGCTTGATGTGTCTGGTGACGTCCATGTAGGCGGCAACCGGGGCGGGGTCGTCCCAGCGGGACCCGAGGATGGTGAGGGCGAGGACAATCGAGGGGTGGCGAGCCAGGCTCCGGATCTGCATGGGCCCCTCCCATGGGGGGTACTGGGAGTCGAGGAAAGCGATCTGCCCCTCCCGGCCCTTCGGCCCATCCCCCCACCTCCCCTTGGCGTCGAGCCAGGCCTCCCGCTTGCGGTCAGGGTCGTCGACCTCACCCCCGTAGAAGTCAAACCGGTCATCGGAGATCATCTGCTTGACCTCGTGCATGGGCAGCTCGCCCACCAGGACCCACTTCCTCGAGTTTGAGCGGGGCCGGCGGGCGCCGGGGATATTGCCCCCAGGGACCACCCGGGCGCCATGCTTCACCAGCACTCGGGCGCGATCCCAGGCGAAGGGCTCGGTGGCCGCCGAGCCAGCCCGGAGCTGGCCTCGGCCAGCGGACCCGGTCGGCGGGAGCGGGGCCGTCTGCCCCAGCGGGTCCATGAAGCGCTGGGGGTCGAAGGTCTGCCCGGCGGCCTCGCCGCGGGGCCTCGGGGGCGCCTGGCGGATCCCCCGCCAGCCCGGGCGCCTGCGCCGCTCATCGGGGGAGAGCAGCGCGCTGATGTCGACCCCGCCGCGCAGGCAGCGCTCCCGGTCGGCCTGGGAGCGGACGAAGGAGTAGTCCACGATCCTCCCGTCCACCGACAGGTTGGTCCCCTTGCTGTAGTCGCCCACGCCGCAGGCCTTGAGGCCCAGCTCCACGTCCCGGGGGAGCCGGCTGGAGTGGGGGGCGACCTCGACCTCCTCCATGAGCAGCCAGGAGCCGTCCTCCGCGGCGTCGAGCACGGGCACGAGGTACGGCTGGATCTGCACCGGCGCCCGGCGCCAGAAGTCGACCTCCAGCAGGTTGAAGCGCCCGAGCCCCTCGTGGTGCTCCAGCTTGAGCGCCCCCTCGGGGATGCGGAAGACGGATCGATCCCGGCCGTGGCCGAGGTACTCGATGGCGTAGCCCCGCTCTCGCCGCTCCTGGGCGGCCCAGTGCCGGGAGAGCTCGGTCCCGGGTCGGCCCCAGGCCTCCGCGCCCTGGAGCCGCCGGCGGTAGCGGGCGGCCATCGCGTCCAGCTCCCGGCGCCGGGCGGGCGAGGGGGTCGCGAGGCCGCCGCCGGCCGCGACATCCCGGCTCCCCTGGCCCGAGGCGAGCGCGAGGGCCGCGAGGGCGCCGACGGCGCCGATGGCGAGGGGGGTACTCATGCCCTCACCGTACCCTGCCGGGGCGGGAGCCACGGGCTCGGAGCTGCCGGAGCTCGGCCCCGGCCTGCCGCCGGCGCGCCGAGGGCTGATCTGGCGTGGAGCGGCCAGACCGCAACTGTTGGCGCACCACCTCCCGGAGTTGGGCCTCCGTGCGCCCCCCGGTCGACGAGGGCACCGACGAGACCTCGACGAGGGCGCCAGGGTCGTAGACCACGATCTCCGTGAAGGGGCCGCAGGGGAGGCCCTGCTGCCGGAACTCGTGCGCGGCACCCACGAAGCCCTGGGCCAGCATCGCGTCGCGCCCCGCGGGCGTCGTCGGGAAGTGTCCCTCGGGACCCCCGCCGTAGCGGAGGCGCCCCTGGAGCTTGAATGCGGACAGGAAGGGTCGCTCGGCGTACTCGCAGTAGAGGCGGGCCACGTCGATGTTGTCGGTGAGGTAGATCCCAGCGCCACCCACACCCAGCATGCCGCTGACCACCCCCTCGCCTGTCCCGGCGCGACCTTCGATGTCGAAGGGTGCGCCCGGGGGCCGAGATCCACAGTGGTACCAGGTGACCCCGGCCCGGCTCCCCCGGCGCGAGCCGAGGGCGGCGAGGCCGGCGAGGACGCCGACGGCGCCGATGGCGAGGCGGGCGCTCACCAGGTCCACTCCATCTGGCGCGCGGTCGACCACGCCTGGTCTTCGATCTCAGGCAGCAGGTCGAGGGGGATGTCGTCTTCGCGGACGCGCGCCATGCGACGGATCGGCATCCCCCTCCGCAGCGCCTCCTCTCGCAGCACCTGATCCATCAGCCGCGCGAACACCTCGTACCGGGACCGCGTGTAGCCCTTGAGCCCACGGTGGAGCCGCGCCACGTCGTAGCTCCGGTAGTAGGCGTCCTGCTCAGCCTTCGGCTTGCCGAGCAAGGAGAAGGGGACCCCGCCGCCCGGCAGCATCCCCGAGAGCTTCGCCATCTCGGCGAGGAGCGCGGGGTCTTCCCAGAGGATGGACCGGACCTCCGCGTGGTTCGTCCCGAAGGGGCCTTGCGCGCTCTCGAGCGCCACCTGGATGTCCTCGGGCCCGTTGGTCGTGCCCAGCTCGTCCACCAGGATCTGGTGCACCTCGTCCCACGGCACCGGTCCACCCTGGGTGAGCAGCCGGCGCACCGAGGGGCGCAGAGAGTCGAGCCGCCGCTGGACGCGCCCCTCGATGTAGGACTCGAGGTGGGGGCCGGCCAGCTCCAGGGCGCGCAGGGTCAGCCGCCCGGCGGGGGTCTTGGTCCCCAGGCCCGAGCTCCAGACCCCCTCGCTGTTGTCGAGCATGTGCATGCTCTGGTGCGATACGAGCCCGGGCGATTCGTGGTGATGGGAGAGGCGGATGGTGCCCGTGCCCGGCAGGAACCAGCCCCCAGCTTCGCTGGTCTCCCGGAGATCGAAGACGCCCCGCGGGTATCTGTAGCGGGCTCTCGGGTAGAGCTGCTCCACCACGTCGAGGTTCCACGCGAGGTCGTCGAGGTAGGTCGGGTCGATGAGCCCCTGACGGTCGAGGAGCCCATGCGCCCGCTCTGAAACCGCGCCGAAGCGGCCGAGGCCTCGACGGTGCGCCGTGGATCCCCGGCGAGAGCCGAGGGCGGCCAGGCCGGCGAGGGCGCCGACGGCGCCGATGGCGAGGGGGGTACTCATCCTCGGGTCCCGTAGTCCAGGAGCCGGAACCGCGCGTCGAGGTTGTAGGGGTTGACCTCGGAGTCTGGAATCCCGAGGCTCCTGGCTGCCTGACGGGTGTCATCAGGGATGAGCCTCGACGCGGCGAGCATCCTGGCGCTGGAGCCACCCTGATCATCAGAGTCCCATGTCGCGAGTGGTACAGTCTTCTCCATCACGATCCACCGGCCTCCGCCCACCCGGTCCACGTCAAGGGTGGGCACCAGATGCTCCCTCTGCTTGGGGGTGGCAGCAGCCCACAGGTCCCACTCCACCAGGTTCGCTCCCGAGGGCTCCCCGTTCCAGACAATGAACCCGTCGGGGTCGATCCCTCCGTGACCGTGGTCGATCTTTACGACACGACCACGCCCCACGTCGAACACTGAGCGGAACGCCCCCCAGCCAAGATGCTCCAGTCCCATACGGGGTGAATCAGCCCAGGCCTCGTACTCAAAGCTCTCCGTGTACGACGATCCATCAAAGGGCATGACGTCCCATCCGTCCGTGACCATCCCACCCAGGAGTCCCTGGAGAGAAGCGTAGAGGGCATTGAACCGGCTCCGCTCGAACAGCCCCGTCGCTCGCGCCCGCTCTGAAACCGCGCCGAAGCGGCCGAGGCCTCGACGGTGCGCCGTGGATCCCCGGCGAGAGCCGAGGGCGGCGAGGCCGGCGAGGGCGCCGGCGACCCCGAGGGCGAACCGGGCGCTCACAGGGCCTCGACGTTGACGAGTTCCAGCCAGTCTTCGGGCTCGCAGAGCATGGTGTCGCTCCCGCCGCCGGCGTAGTTGTGGGGGATATGCCACCCATTGTACCCCGCGTCGCAGACCACCGGAGCCATCTCGCGAGGCGTCGCATAATCGAGGTCTCCGGTCCCCCCATCGAGCCGGTGCAGGAAGGCCGCCATCTCGTCTGGGTTGCGGATGAGTTGGAGCCTGGGGATGCGGCGGGTCACGCGGTACTCGTAGATCCTGGGCCGCGCCTGGCCCCACACTCTGTTCCAGCGCACGAACTGCTCAGCCACGTCTCGGGAGTCGCTGACCCACGCCGGCCCGTCGGGGTACTCGAAGTCCTTTGCTGCCTGGGTGCCGTGGTAGAGCGTCGTTCCCCTGGGCAGCCCCGCCATGACCAGCCGGGCCATGGAGCCGCGGGTGGGGGCCTGGGGTCGCCCCGGATCCTCAACCGGGGTGTAGAACCACTCGTTCATGTCGGTGCCAGCCCAGACGACGTGGCGGGCCGGCACGCGCTTGGAGAGGATCACCCCGCGGCCGTGCCGCTCGGTGTAGCCCCGAGAGAGGGCCACCCAGTCGCCCGGTCGGATCTCAGAGATGCCGACCGGCACCGACCGGTAGATGGTCACCGGGTCATCCGGCCGCAGCCTGGGCACGCCCTGGAGGTGCGAGGCGGGGACCAGGTCACCGCCGTGGAGGCTGGAGAGCAGGTGGTCCGGGTAGTCCCGCGCGAAGGCCATCCGTCGGGCGCGCTCCCTGGCGGCACCCTCGGCGTGGGGGTCGAGCCCCCGGCTCCCGCCGCGGCCCGCGACCGCCCGGGCCTCGCGCCACCGGCGCAGCAGGCCGGAGAGCACCCGGTCCTCCTCACCCGCCGCCACGACGACCCGCGAGTCCCGGCGCTTGCCGTGGAGCCGGGTGGTGAGCGCGCTCCAGACCTTCTGGGCGGCCCAAGACGTCCCCCCGCCACCGCACTCGTCGTTGACGAAGATGGCGTCTCGGCTCCCCGTCCAGACGAGTATCGCGGCGAAGGCCGTGAGGTAGAGCTCGGTGCCCAGGCCCCGCCCGTGCAGGCGCTCGTCCATCCAGGTGTTCACCACCGACCAGACCTGCGCGTCCGGGCCGACCCCCTCCGCCTTCAACTCCCGCACCATCGGGCGGCAGTTGTTGTTGAAGATCCCCGCGTCGTTGAGGGTGATGCTCGCCCACCGCACGGTCCGCCACTCGCCGGACGTCTTGGGCTCCACCAGGCACAGCCGGAAGCGGCGCACACCCTCGGCGTTGAGCGCCTCGACCCGCCAGGTCAGGCGGCCGAGCGGGGGCGGGCGATCCCGGTCAGACGTCGTGCGGCTGCCGATGAGATCGAAGGGCCGGGCGTCCATGGAGAGCTCGCCGCGCTCCCCTGCCGACAGCGCCCGGCTCCCGGAGCTCCGCCGGGAGAGGGCCGCGAGGCCGGCGAGGACACCGGCGGCGCCGAGGGTGAGGTGGGTGCTCATGCCTCCACTGTATCCACCCCAGGGCGCCTACCAGGATGAGCCCTGCCAGAGCCGGCAGGCGTGGTAGGCCGCGGTCTTCGCGGAGCCCGCGTTGTCGTAGCGGTCGAGGTCGGGTCGACGCCCCACCCGGCGGCCGCAGGATGCCCACTCCGCGAAGGGATCGTAGATGCTGGGCCTGTAGTACGGCTCCTTGTCCTCCGCGCAGAGCTTGCGGCGGGGGCCGGCCCCCGAGGGGCGGTGGGGAGGATTGGGGTTCTGGCTCATGGGGGTGACTCCGGTTGTGGAGATACCCTACATGGAGCGTCACGTCACCACCCTCCGGTGTGAACACGGCCCGGAGAAGATTGGTGTCACCGGCCGGCCCGAGATCCCCGCCCCAGCCCCGCCTGCACCTCGCGGCGCAGCCACCGCCGGTACTCCTGCGAGGTCGCGCGGAAGCTGCGGGTGCTGCACGACCGGGTGGCGCCGCGGCAGGCTGAGATCGAGACGTCCTCGAGCGGCAGGTCCAGGCCCACCACCGCGTCCCGCACCAGCCGGCCGTGGTGCCCAGGGAGCGCGAGGTAGATGCGGCGGTAGCTCGCGCCGGGCCCCTCGAGCGGGAGATCCGTGAGATGAGCGCCATCACGCCGGCCCTTGAAGCGCTCCCCGCGCCAGACCAGGACGTGATCAACCGCATGATCAACCAGGTCTTCAAGCAGCGCACCATGGCGCGGTCTCTTGTAGGCCGGACCCCAGCACAAGCCTGAGCAGGCGAGATCTACCAGTCACAGGCGTACTTGGTTGGCGTGGACGCTCAAGACTCCACCTCGAGACCTATCTCGGGCTCCGCCCTGTCGTGGTGGGCGAACTGGGCGAGCCAGCCCACCTCCTTGAATGCCTCCCCAGACGCTCTGATGCGACCAGAGTGGATCAGGTAGATCGCGAAACTGGACAAGTAGGAAGCCGCGTGAGTGTGGCGCTGATGCGCGAGGCCTGGGGGGACCATCCCAAGCATGAAGTACGCGAGAAGACGCCAGCGCAGCTTCAACGGGCAGGCATTCAGTGGGATGGTCAGGGCGCCAGAGTGCTGCTCGATTCGCACCTCGGACTGCTCGCCGTTCATCACCAGTGAGATCCCCGGAAGAACGTGCCCATCCGGGCTTAGCCACCCCCACTCAGGGATGCTCTCGTCCCTGACCGATCGACTCCCGGGGCTCGTCTTGACCATAGGGAACGTGTCACCGTCGTGAACGGGGAAGTGCGGAGCCCAATCCTCCGCCAACTCGGGGGTCGGCAAGGGGGTCCCCCTGCGGTGCCGTCGGATCTTGCCGGGGTGCTTCGGGTGTTCGTAGCACCACCGCATGACCCAGGAGGCTCCCGCGATGACTCGTTCTTCCAGGTCTTCGAGCTCGCTCACCGTGGGCTCCCTCGACATCGCCTCGGCGAGTGGCTCGAAGATGTCCTTCACCTTGGAGGAGGGCTCATGGGTGGGGGGTGAGTCGTTGCTCACTGGGCCACGCCGGCGGCGCCGAGGGCGAGGTGGGTGCTCATGCCCTCACCGTATCTCGGTCGGCCCAGGTCCACACCCGACTCACTCCTGCATGGATCGCCAAACGCACACACTTGCACACCGATGGTGTGTGCGGTAGCGTGCTTATGCACACAACAAGGAGTGCCTGATGTCTCCCACCAACTGGCGGATCCCCGTGGACCTCATCGAGGACCTCGAGGGCCTCGTCCCCTCTGCCTACCCCACCGTCTCCCGCGCCATCGACGACCTGGTGCGCCGTGGCCTCACCCTGAAGCGATCGGGTGGTGGCGACGGGACCTTCGGCTACGCCTTCATCGAGCTGTTCTACGACCCGTCCGGGGACGGGGTCCGCCGGAAGGACGGCACGCTCTCGGAGATGTGGCGCAGCACGTCGGCACAGCCCGGCCTGCTCTTCCACTCGGTCTTCGCCTTCATGGGCCTCCGGTGGGAGACGGCCCTGGGCGCCGAGGACCCGACCTCTGCGGCGGTGGTCGATATGAGCCTCAGCGGCATGTACGCCAACGAGGACGCGCGCAACTTCTTGTTCCCGGAGAGGATCATGGGGACCCCCTTCCCGGGCGACGAGGACGCGGAGCTGCCGATCAAGCCCATGCCCCTGTCCAGCCTCTTCCACCCCGGGAGCGGGTTCGCCAACGTCGAGGCCCCGATGACCCGCGACAAGATGCGGCGGGAGCGTCGGGAGATCATGCCCGTCCACGACACGCTGGTCGCCTTCGTCGAGCGCCCCGCTGGAGAGCCCCACCCCGAGGGCCGGCTGTTCGCCGCGGTCAGCCGCATCCCGACGGGGGGCGAGCGCTCCTGATGGGCTCCGCTGACCTGACGGCCCAGGGTTGATCCGTCAGGTCAGCGGGCGCGGGGCTCGCCGCCAGTCACTGGACCACACCGAGGACGACGACGTTCTCCGGTCGGAACCGGGCCTCGTCTTCGGACGGGTTCACGTCCGCCGCGTCGCCCCTGGCCGCGAGGGCCAAGATCTGGATCTGCCCGGGGTCCATGCGCGCCATCCTCACCCCCGGCTCCGTGAAGCCGACGGTGGACTCGCGGGGCAGCCAGTCGTGGGACTCGGCGTCATCGTAGATGCCCTTGAGCTCCTTCTCCATCTCCTGGATGAGGACGTAGGCCCCATGCGGCACCCTCGACCACTTCTCGTTGATGGTCTCGGCGTTGGCCTCCAGCGCCTCCCACCACCACCTTGAACCCGTGGGGACGACCCGGGGGAGCAGGTGGGCCGGGAGCCCGAGGACCTTGTGCCAGAGGCGGCCCACCCGGTCGTCCCAGGTGTCTGGCGCCTCCCTCTGCGAGTAGAGCCCCTCGTGCTGCTCCTCCTCCCAGATATCGTAGCTGACGTCCATCTCATCGCGGACGCCCGGCCAGACCCCATCGTCGGGGAACTCGGACCACTCCAGGACCCGCCTGGCGGCCAGGGCCGGGGAGATCTCCCCCCGCGCCGCCCGCACCGCCGTCGTCAGGCCGAGGTAGATCTTGCGCGCCGTCGAGAGCCGGATGGCCGCGCTCACAAACCTGGGGGCCTGGTTCGACACGCCCCCGCCGAGCCCGAAGGACCTCTCGCTCCCCCGCTGGGCCATCAGGCGCTCCCGGCTCTTGAGCCCCTGGGCGAGCACCCGGTCTGCCGCGGTGGTGACGTGGTAGAGGCGCTCCTCCGGGTCGGGGAGCTCGCCGGGCTCGGCCTCCTCATCGAGCCACTCGTCGAGGGACTCCTCGAGCACCGTGCCGCGCACGGCCTCGTAGGAGGACACCGAGAAGCCCGGGGGGATCTGCCGCGACAGGCCCCGGTTCCGCCCGCCGCGACGAGCTGCGGGTCGACCCCCGAGGACCGCGAGGCCGGCGAGGGCCGCGGCGGCGCCGAGGGCGAGCGTCGAGCCGCGGTTCACCATGAGATCGTCTCCCAGACCTCGACGCCCTCCACGTCCCCACGGGGCCGCACCTGCATCTCGACCTCCGGGCCGCCCTTGGCCGAGTAGGTCAGGTAGAGGTAGAGCACGGAGGCCCAGTCGATGTCGCGGGGGCGGCTGATGGTGCCGCGCAGGACCACGCCGTGATCTCCACTGCTGGCCGCCACATGCTCGCCCGCAGCGAAGGACATGGCGATGTCGCTCCACGTCGTCCAGTGCATCCCCGGGTCTCCCACGGAGGCCTGGTGCCCCTCTGGGAGCCGGATCCCCCGGTAGACCGTCAAGGGGAACACGAGGCTCATGTCCCGGGCCGCGCCCTGGAGCCACCGGTAGACCGTCCGGGCGCCGGCGACCACCGCCTCGTCCTCGCTGAGCCGGCCACCCTCCTGCATCACGTCGATCTCAGCGTTCAGCTCGTCCCAGATGCTCTCCACGGAGACCCTCTGCACGAGCCGCTTGCTCCCCTGCGGGCCGATGGCGTAGACCATGGCGATGGTCTCATCGGAGCCCCCCTGCGCGATGCCGATGAAGTCCTCGATGGAGCAGAGTTCGACCTCGGCGCTGACCCGCGGGGCCAGCGCGACGGCGGCGCCCAGGCCGCGGGAGCCCGGTCGTCGGCGGGAGAGGGCCGCGAGGCCCGCGAGGGCCCCCACGGCGCCGAGGGTGAGGCGGGTGGACACGGTGGAGCTCCAGTGCCCTCATCCTATCTCGGAGAGGCTGGGCGCGGCCTGTGGGCGAGACCGAGGGCGGCCATGGCGTCCAGGGCGAGGTCCTGGAGCCAGCGGAGCCCCATCCCCCGGGGGTGGACCAGGGGGACGAGCAGGCTGTCCCGGAGGTGCGCCCACTGGCGGTACCTCGGGTGGGCCCAGTCGTTCCAGGGCATGAAGGAGGTGGCGCGGTGCAGGGCGCGGCCGGCCCGGGCCCGGAGGCCGGTGGAGGGGCGCTCGGAGATCTGCCCTCGGTAGCCCGGTGGCCCATCCTCGACCCCCGGCGCGGGCGCCGCCCCGCTGTACGCGGTGATCTCCACCCCCACCCACTCGTCCTCCACGCCGGGCCCGGCCGGCCCCTCCTGGGCAGGCATCGCCCCGGACGCGGCCCGGAGGGACCCCTGCTCCCAGAGCGGCCCGGTGTAGTCGCGGGCCCACCCGGCGAGGTCAGCCGCCGTCGGGCGCGCCGCGGGGTCCTGCTGGAGCAGCCAGCCCAAGATCTCCCGCTGCTCGTCCGCCAGCAGGCTCACCCGCTCCCGGAGCCACCCGTCGTAGCGGCCGGCCGGCACCGAGCGGAGCATGGCCTCCACCCCCTCGTTGCCCCGGACCAGGGGCTCGCCCGCCATCAGCCGGTAGAGCACCGCCCCGATGGCCCACACGTCCCGGGGCGCGCTCGTCTGGCCCAGGAAGACCTCGGGGGCCATGTAGGTGAGGCTCCCCGCGAGCAGCTTGTTGCCCCGGTCGTCCAACCGCGTCTGGTCAACCCGATCGTCGGCGCGGCCGTCCTCGGGGCACCAGATCCCAAAGTCGAGCAGCTTGACCTGCCCGGCCCGGGTCACCATCACGTTCGCCGGCTTGATGTCGCGGTGGACCATGCCCAGGGCGTGGATCTCCGCCACCGCGTCCGCGAGCTGCGCGCAGACCTCCAGGCAGGCCCGCAGGGAGAGCCCAGGGAGCCGGTGCACCTGCGCGCCTTCGATGTACTCCATGACCATCGACCACCGACCCTGGAGCTGGACGAGGTGCTCGACCCGCGCGATGTGGGGGTGCCGGAGCGCCGCCATCACCCGGGCCTCATCCCGCAGCCGGGCCACCTGGTCCACCGAGAGGTCTCCGTCGAGGGCGACCTTGATCACCACCTGGCGCCGGAAGCGCTCATCCTCGGAGGACTGCTCCGCGAGGTAGACTCTGCCGAATCCGCCGACACCGAGCACGCGCTGGATCCTGTACCGGAGCATCGCTCCCCCCTGGGTTGAACCAGCCCAGGGTATACCACAATGATATTGGAATCAACACCAAAGTTGATAGCGCGCCATTATCGGGCTACCCGCTGAGTCCACCAGGAGGATCCATGAGCCCCGCCGCCGCCATGCTCTACGCTGACATCTGCGCCTGCTTCCGGGGCGCCAACGCCGCGCCCATCGACGAGATCGTCTCGGACATCCGGCGCCTGGGCGCCGCCTACGACGCGCTCAGCGGGTCCGACCAGGGCCTCATCAGCCTGTCTCTGGCCATGCGGTCGCTGTCTGGGACCCGGGAACCCGCTGAGGCGTGAGGACCTCACGTCGCGAACCTCGGCGCCCCCTTGAACAGGATGGCGTCGCCGTCGTCCTCGACGGGGTCGTCGTGCAGGAAGATCTCGTAGTACCCCACGGTCTTCCAGAACCCAGCGGGGTGCAGCTCGGAGCGGTAGTCCACGCGGCCGGCGCGCACCAGGATGCCCGCGGCGCCCTGGGTGGTGGCCCACCGCTCGATGCGCTCGACGCCTTCAGCGCCCAGGCCCATGCCGCGGTGGATGGAGGGGACCTCGATGAACGAGATCACAACCACCCGGTCAGTCGGCCGCAGGTCGACCTCCTTGAGCAGTTGGCGCGGCGCGAAGGGACCCACGGTGCCCCGCCACCTCTCCCCGTACAGGTCCTCGATGACCTCGACGGCGGCACGCAGGGCTGGGTGCAGCCCCACGATGATGTCGAGTCCGCTGTCCTTGGCGTCCTGCTCATGCACCCCGAGGAACCCGGGAGGGAGCTGCTGGAGGAGCGCGGCGCGGGAGCCTCGGGCTGGGAGCAGCGGAACCCAGCGCCCATCCCGCTCCACCTCGATGACCTCAGGGGGGATGCCCTCGGGTGTCCAGATCGCCCAGGGGACTTTGACGCCACCGACATCAAGGACCTTGCTGGGGTCGTGCCTCCAGGAGCTGGGCCACGGAAAGCGCAGGATGACCTTGTTCCAATGGGCCGCCATGTCCCGGTTCACCGAGAAGTACACCCCTGCGGGTGCTCCTGGGATCCCGAACGGCCCTCGCGGCTCCAGGCCAGATGCGGCGATGCTTCGCAGAGATCTCTCTCGGGTTGCGTGGTAAGCCCATCTCCGACTCTCGCTCCCCCTGCGCGAGTTGAGGGCAGCCAGGCCGACGAGGGCGCCGGCGGCGCCGAGGGCGAGGCGGGCGCTCATTGAAGCACCCGGATGTCCCGTAGATCCCGCTCTGGCCGGAGCGGCCGGATCTGCATCTCTGCTTCGCTGGGGCTCGGGGCAGAGAACGCGATGTAGAGCCCCACGGTCGTCTCCCAGTCCACGTTCTCTGGCTCCATGAGGGTGGCGCGAAGCACCACGCTGACCCCGTGCCGACGCGCAGCCAGGTGAGCACCCTCGGCAAACATCTTCGCGATGCGGATCTCGGGGGTCCACGAGTAGCCGGGGTCGTCTGTCTTGACCTTGCGGACATCGTCAACCCGGAGCCCCCGGTAGACCTCCATGGGGAAGGCCTGCCCCGTGAAGTAGTGCGCAGCCTCCCGGAGCATGGAGATCCACTCCATGGCGATACCCTCGTCGTAGTCGTCCCCGAAGGCGGCGTAGGCCTCAACCTCCCCGCTGAAGACGCTGTAGAGGCGGAGGTCGCCGATGTGCTCGACGTCCCCATCGCGGTTGACGAAGACAGCTCCCACGACACCGTCCTCGTCGTCGTCCCGCATCACCTGCAGGATGTGCTCGTCTTCCAGGATGTCCAGGCTGACCGATGCGGCGGCAGATCGACTCCCCCGGGAGCCGAGGGCAGCGAGGCCAGCGAGGACACCGGCGGCGCCGAGGGCGAGGCGGGTGCTCACGAGGTATGCCACAAGAGGGTGCGCTCGACCCATGCAGCGACCTCTGGTTCATCTTCAACACCATCGAGAACGTCGCCATTTAGGCCCGCTTGATTCAGGAGAGCCGAGACCTCCAGGATCGCTGGCAAGCTGAACCGGACATAGCAGTCAGAGTGCTTCGAGGTTCGGTCATCCGTCTGGAGCACATCGACAAGGCCGAGGCCGCGTTCCTCGATGAGGGCCTTCGCGACGAGCTGCCGCTCACGGGTCTCCTCGTACTGTTCGAGGTGGTCTTCATCCTCTGCGGTCAGGGTCTCGCCCCTCATGCTCTTGTAGCCTGCGCCAAAGTCATCCGCACAGAGGCACTCCAGGCTCACGTCGATGTCCGGAAGCCTGGGGGTCTCGTCCACACGCGAAGACGAGCCCCGGCGCGAACCGAGGGCGGCGAGGCAGGCGAGGGCGCCAGTGGCGCCGAGGGCGAGGCGGGTGCTCACAGGGTGTCCAGCCAGGCCGTGCCCTCAAAGAAGACCGCGTCGTAGCGAGGGGGATGGCTGTCGTTGCGCTGGACAGCCGACTCACCCCCCACGGTCTCCCTGGCCGCCCGAGCAGCCCTGAACCGCGACCTGATCTTCTCGATGCGGTCCTGCCTGTCAGATCTGGCGTTGACGTGGTCGCTCATCGTGGGCGGCTGGCTCATCGGTGCTACTCGTAGTCGCGGGGGGTCACGAGGACGGGGTGGCGGGGCTTGCCAGAACTGGTGCGCTCCTGGAACTTGAAGGTTACCACGGTGCCGATGGGCAGGATGGCCCCGCCCCGGGCGGCCGCGCCGTGCCGGGCGTCCACGGTGAAGACCGCGCCGTTGGTGAGGTCGCGCACCCGGTAGGAGCCGACCGCGGCGGTGGCGCCCGGCTTGTAGCCGATGACCTCGCCCTCGGCCTCGGTGAAGTCCTTGCGCTTCAGCAGGTTCGAGCTGCGGAAGCGCTCGTAGCCGCTGTCCGGGTTGCGGAGCATGGTGCCCTCGCCCCCACGCCGGGTGATCTCCCCGTGGAAGCGGTCAAGGTGGGCCCGAGATTGGACCTGGACGTGCTCCACCGCGATGATCGGACACGGCCCCGACCGGCGCCAGCTCGCGCAGGCCGCCCGGACCGCCCGCCGCACCGCAGGGACCCGAGCCCGGAAGGGGCCCGGGGCCTCGGGGGCGTCGAAGACCATGAGCTTGATCTCCCGCCACCCCGCGCCAGGGCTCCCCGACCGCACCACCGACACCGTGTCCTCGAACCGGCCAGGGCCGATGTAGAGCTCGCCGCCCAGGTCCTCGCCCGCCGGCAGCAGATCGGTGAACCAGGCCGGCGCGGCGAAGCGGTTGCCGTTCTTGCTGTAGAGCCCCTCGCCGTTCCAGTAGGCGCGGACGCCCATGTACTTCTCGCTGGCCCACATGCCGGTGGGGTCCCCGCCGGCCCACTTCTTGGCCTCGAGCACGCCGCCACGGATGGGGTCCCCCCGCCGCGGCCGGGCTGGGGCAGGCTGGTGCTCCTCCGCGTCAGCGGGGGAAGCCGTGGACCGCTGGGGCCGCGCCCCTCGCAGGCGTCGCCGGAGCTGGGGGATGGACACCACCTCGATGCCCTTGGCGTGGGCCTGCCTCACCTTGCCGGTCTTCCGGGTGGGGTCCTTGGCCACGACCAGCCCCGTGGCCCTCGTGAAGCGGTCGCTCGGGTAGCCGCCCGCCGCCGAGACCGCCGCGCCCAGGTCACGGTCCCGGAACCCGGTGAAGGTCACGGTGACGCCACCGAGCCCCGAGGCCGAGGGCTGAGGCTGAGGGGTGGCCACCCGGGGCGCCGGATTCCGCTTCCGCGGGGCCGGGGGCTTGGGGGGCTTGGGGGGCTCGCTGGGGCCAGCCTTGGCGAGCCGGGCGCGCACCAGATCGAGCGCGCGGCTCTGGCTGCCCCCCCGGCGCCCAGAGAGGGTCGAGAGGCCAGCCAGGAGGCCGGCGGCGCCGAGGGTGATCATCACGGTGTCGCGAGACATGGGCAGCTCCGGGTGTCTCCACCATACCCCCCAGGGTTCAGGCCCCCCTGGGCCGTGTCGGCAACGACCCCACGACCTCCACCAGCACCTGCACGGCATGCCAGAGGTCCCGGTCATTCCGCGGCACCCCCCGAGGCCCGCCGGCCGCGCCGTTCTGCCCCCCAGACAGGAGCTTCACGTCCGCCTCCTCGCCCCCGTGGAGGGCGGCGATGGCCGCCTGCGGGCTGCCGAAGGTGCGCCGGGCGGGAGCGCCGTCCTCATCCTCCCCCACGATGGCGCTGACGTCGGGCCAGATGGCCTGGACCAACTGCCGCGCCGAGAGCCCGGAGTCCTTCCCGCTGTCCTCCAGGCTCACCGTGATGCTGTGGAAGTCCGTCCTCAGCCCCACCACCACGTCCGCGATGAGCGTCCCGCTCGGCGTGTCGTAGAGGTGGTTGGTGAAGGTCTCCGCCTTCCGGACGGCCACCGTGTAGCCGTTGGGGAGGGCGATGAACGCCTTGAGGGAGTCCTTGTTCAGTGCCGCCTGGGCCTCGGCCCACGCGCGCCCCGCGCTCATCAGGGCCTCGTGCTGCTCGTGCCCCTCGTTGAGGATGCCGCACAGCGCCGCCGCGGCCTTCGTGATGAAGTCGTCCACCTCGTTGATCCGGGTGAAGTCGAGCTTGAAGCGGTTGGCCTGCAACCACGCCCACCACGCCTCCATCTGCGGGCGGACCGGGCTGTCCTTCGGCAGCCGGTGGGGCCCGTTGGTGTCGACGAACTCAGCCACCGCCCAGAAGGGCGCGGAGCTGGGGTCGAACACACCGTAGTCGGCACCGAGGGCGCGCAGGACGCCCCCCACGGTGTCGAGGTCGATGTGGCTGATCCCCACCACCCCGCCCTCAGAGACCTCGGGGATGTCCGGGTCGTTGCAGGGGGCGGGCCGCGTGCCGCCCTCGTGCCGGCCCCGGTAGGGGCCCGAGGGCTGGTGATGGGCCGCCGTGTAGCGGCGGCCCTCCCACACATCGAACCCGTACTCGGCCTCGATGGTGACCTCGGGCTTGATGCCCGACGAGCGGGCGATGGCGATGCTGGGGGCGAGCAGGACAGGCATTGGAGGGCTCCTGGATTGAGTCACGCACCTTGGACGCGCTCAGCCTAAACCTGCGGACAGCCTCTGACAACTTTCTATGGGTCCTCGATGACCTGGGCGGACCTCGTGAGCTCGCGGGCGGCCTGCGGCTTGAGGTAGATCTCCAGCTCCGGGTCCTCGATCGCCCCGAGGAACCAGTGGGCCGTGGTCACCCAATCCACCCCCTGGGCCGGGTCGCGCAGGACCGCCCGGAGCAGCACCGGCCGCATCCCGGGAGTGGACTGCTGGGGCATCGTGGGGCCCCAGTCGGTGCCCCAGGCGAAGGCCAGGGCGATCTCCCGCGCCGGCGTCCAGTGCCGGTTGCCCCCGTCGCGACGCACAGGCTCGCCCACCCGCAGGTGGAGGCCGCGCCAGAGGACCAGCGGGTCACCGAGCCCGTCGAGCCACCGGGCGAGCTTCTCGAGCCGCTCCTGGGCCCGCGCCCCATCTCCATACTGGAACAGCATCCAGCCCAGCTCGCTGTCGGCCTCCCCGTCCACCACGTCGAGCAGCGCGGAGGACGAGAGGACCTGCCCGTCCGGGAGCCGCAGGACCGAGAGGTCCCCCGGCAGGGCGTCGTAGTCGGCGTAGACCGAGAGGTCGGCCATGACCGACCAGGGCCGGCGCGCGGAGCTGCCCCTGGGCGCCGACGCCCGCAGGAGTGGGCCCTGGCCCTCATGGGCGCGCCGGAGGCTCCGCCAGACCCGCTGGGCGTCCGCGCTCGTGCTGCTCCCGGAGCATCGGCCTGGCGCGAGCCAGCCGCCATGGCTCGTGACGTAGTGGAGCAGTGCTTCGTACACAATGCGCCCGAGGCCCTTGCCGCGGAGCCGCTCGTCGTACAGCTCGGACCCACGCACGATCCACAGCCTCGGCCGGCCCATGTCCTCCCAGGCTGCCCGGCAGTCCGCTGGCATCAACAGGGTCTGCCAGGAGGCCGTGCCGAAGGTGCTCACCCGGAAGTAGCCGACGGACTCTCCGAGGTGCCTGAACCGCACCGTGACAGCCTCAGGAGTGGCGTCCACCTCGAGGGCGACCGGGGACACTCCGCGCGTCCCGATGATGCGATCGATCTCCAGCGCCACAGCTTCAAGTGTCAGCCACCGACCGGGGCTCCGACTGCCTCCTCGCCGCCCTCGCCGGCCGACCGCAGCCAAGCCGGCGAGGGTGGCGACGGTGCCGAGGGCGAGGCGGGCGCTCATGGTCGATCCAGGGGGGTGACGTTCTCGGGATCCAGGACCACCAGGGTCCGGACGGTCCGCCCCCCTGAGCCCTCGTCCCGCTCCATGAGGACCGAGTCGTAGCCCAGCTCCCGGAGGAGGTCGGTGCCCCTCTCGCGAACCAGGGTGCTCTTCTCGTGGGAGAGGCGGCCCCACTCCTCGATCGCCGCCTTGGCCTGCTGGTCGGCGGCGTGCAGCTCCGGGTCATCCTGGTACATCACCCGGACGCGGCGAGAATCCTGACGGGCCGCCTGGGCCCGCTCCCACACCCGCCTGTAGATCTCATCGGTCTTCGCCTCCAGGTCGTCGACGGTCCGGGTGTAGTCCCGGTCGAGCTGCTCTCGGTCGTACAGGAGGGCCTGGTAGGCATCGTCCCGGCGGAGCAGCCCCGAGAGGTGAGCCCGGTCGGCCACCCTCAACACCCCGCTCACGCGCACCTCCACCAGCATCTGGGACGGCGCCATCACGACGCCCCGGACGACCCCGATGGGTCGATCGTGGAACTTGAGGAACACCCCGTCGGGCATCTCATGGTCCGATCTGCGCGCGAGCGGGAGATCGATCCGGAAGCCCTGCACCCGGATGGCCGCCTCGGCCTCCGGGGTGGTCTGGTGCCAGACCCGGAAGACCTCGGGTCGCGGCGGGCCTGCCCATCGGTAGTTCCTGGCGCCGCGAGAGCTTGCAGCAGCCAAGCCGGCGAGGGCGGCGACAGCGCCGATGGCGAGATGAGTGCTCACTTGACTTCCTCCCATTCCTTGAGGTGCAGGGAGATCCCCAGCATCGCCGCAGCGATGGCTCGGTGATGACCATCCTCGATGGAGACATACTCACGGCCGAGGTCTGCCTCAGTGAGCGGGCGAGAGTAGTCGAGCTCGTGAGCGTAGCCCCCCTCCTCCGCTTCCTGGTATTCTTCCAAGTCTGCCTGATCGATCTGCATCAGGACCCCGTGGATCGCGGGGAAGGCCCCCCAGCCACCATAGCGCTCCATCTGGGCCGCATAGCTCCGGGCCGTCTCCATGGATGTCGCGTTGACCCCGGAGCCCCGAAACAGCATGGAGCTCACCTCCACGTAGCGCTCTGCCTGGCTCCCCCGCGCTCTGCTGAGGGCAGCCAGTCCAGCGAGGACGCCGGCGGCGCCGAGGGTGAGGGGGGTGCTCACTGGGATGCCTTGGCGAGCCCGGCGAGCTTGCTCTTGATCTTCTGCCGCTCAGGCCCGGTGAGTTTCTTCATCCAGGTGGGATCTCCGAGGTCTACCCGGCGCACCACCCGCATCGGGCCCTCGTGGGCGATGCTCGGCGCGAACCGTCGCGCACCCTCGGCGAGCCATCGCTCACCAGGGCGGAGCCGGCGCAGATGGGCGATGAGGTCTCGGCCCACCGCGGCCCGCAGGGCGATGTCGTCCTCGTCGAGGAGCTCCATGTGCTCGTCGATGAGCTCGATCTCCCCGCGCACCCACTCGCTCCTCCACGGGGTCAGCTCGCCGAGCCGCTTGCGCCACGCCCGGTAGTCCACGTCGCGGACGGTGCCCTGGCGTGGCCTCCCCCGGGAGTCCCCCCAGCTCAGGACCTCACCGAGGAACAGGTCTCCGAGCCAGTCCTCATCGGGGACGACCAGGGCGGACTGGGTGAGCGCCACCTCGTAGATGCAGTTCCCGGCGGAGTCCTTGAGGAATGCGCGTCCGGCCCCGTCGGATGCGGCGTAGGCGAAACCCTCCATGGGGGTGAGGCTCGCCTCGGTGACGTCCTCCATCCCCTCGTCCATCGCGGAGGCCACGTCATCCTCGCTCGCGCCGGCCCGCTCGAGGGCCTGGGCCCTCTCCATCACCTCGGCCTTGGCCCGGACCAGATCTTCGAGGGTGGGCAGCTCCTGGAGCACCGTGGACTCCCGGATCCAACCATCCAGCTCGATGGGGGCGCACCGCTCCCGCGGCGCGCCATGGAACCACTGGCGGCTCCCCCGGCGCGAGCCGAGGGCAGCGAGGCCGGCGAGGACGCCGACGGCGCCGATGGCGAGGCGGGCGCTCATCGCTTCACCGTCCCATGGGCGTTGCCCTGCCACACGATCTCCCCCCGCTCATCGATCCAGGAGTTGAGGCGAATGGGTGCGCCTCCCGAGTGCAAGATCTCCCACTGCCCACGCACGGTGAGCTCATCCCCTGGAGGATACCCATCACCGGCGGTGTACCGCATGAACATATCGAGCATCGCGGCCACCTCAGCCGTCCCGGGGGGCTCGGGGATGGTGGTCTCGATGATGGCCCCGATCTTCCGGCCGTCTCCGTAGTCGTGGCTGCCCGAGGCGAAGGCCCACGCGACCCCGAACTCGGTCGTCCAGTGGGGGTTCACCGTGGCGGACAGATCGAGCTCACCCCGCTCGCCCAGGGCGACCCCACGGTAGACCCGCAGCGGGAAGCGCAGGCCCAGCAGCCAGGACTCGAAGGCGTCTATGTGGTGGCCGAGCTCATCGAGCAAGATCTGGACACCGCCCGGGTCGTCATCCTCGATCTCGAGGCGTTCACATGCCCGCTCGGCCCACTCGGAGATCTCCGAGAGCCTCACCGGGACTTCAACGGTGTGCCCCTCAGCGTACTCGGCAACATAGGACACCACTATCGCATCGTCATCCAGCATGTCGCCCACGGTGTCGTAGTGAGACAGGTCTGTCAGGGATACCGAGATGAACCTGCCGCCCCCCCGGCCTCCCCGCTCCGTGTTCGGGCCACCGCGCCGAGATCCAACGCTGAGTGCGGCCAGGGCGCCCGCGGCCCCCAGCGCCCAGAGCGCCCCCTTGTCTCGCCGCATCACGACACCTCGAAGCGGCACACCATCTGACCGCGGCGGTTCTGGTGGATGCCCGAAGCCACTCGCGCATGGGTGGGGCCGGGCAGGTCTCGGGAACCCACCTGGTTGGCGAGCTCGAGCGCCTTGCGGCTGCGGAGCTGGTCCGGGGTGCCCGCCAGGGTCACCTCGACGTACTCGATGGCCCGCGGGTCATGGTGGAGACCCCGACGCATGCTGTGGGCCACGGCCGAGGCCTTGAAGCCCACGCGGTGGGCGCGAGTGGAGAGGACCTGCAGGGGGCGCTCCTGCTTGCGGTTGGGGCCACCCTTCCGCGGCCCCTTGTAGAGGTCGGCGTAGACCGGCTCCTTGTGGGTGTGCTTGCTCCACCGGGACTTGACCTGGCGCTCGCCCACCTGCTGCCGCTTCCAGCCGCGCTCCACCCGGCGGCGCCGGCGGTCCAGCGCCTGCCCGAGCACCCGCCTGTACTGGTCGTAGTTCTCCTCGAGCCAGCTCACGAGGTCGCCCGCGTCTTCCGCGGAGACGGTCCGACCGGGCCGGTCCCCGTCCAGCCCCTCGATGACCCAGCGGTCCTCCTCGGCCCCCTTCTCGCCCCCCCAGCCGTCCGCCTCGGGGTTCCAGACCTCGCGGGAGATCGGGACGATGTTGCGGGCGCTCGGCCCCCAGAAGATGACCTGCGGCTCCTGATCCCCGTGGTGGGTGGCCCGGACGGCCCAGGGCACCCAGAAGGCGTAGGCGTGCTGGCCGTACTTGAGGCGCCCCGAACCCCTGGTGGCCCAGCCGTAGGTGTCGTGGTCATCAGGGTGGTAGGCGAAGTTGTAGCCGGGATCCTGGCCCTCGTAGGTGTGCCCGGAGCCCGTGTAGGCCAGCCCCTCGATTTCCTGCACCCCGAACCGGAACCCCCGGGTGTCGATGTCACCCGCGGAGCTGTGGTGGATGAGCCAGATGTCCCGGAGCAGCTCCGGGCCGGTGAAGACCTGCGCCGGCGGCATCTCGCCCCAGTCGTTCGCCTTCGAGGCCGCCCAGTCGTTGAAGTACGGGATGGCGTCATCGGTCAACCCCGCGACCGCCCTCTCGACGTCGCCCATGTCGATGGCTTCGATGAGCTCCTGGACATCGTATGCGCCACCCCGATCGTACCTGTCCCCGTAGTCAAGGAGCCAGTCCCGCAGCCAGCCATCGGAGATCGAAGCGTACTGCAGGGCCATGCCCCGGTCGTCCGGGTCCATGACCTTGAGTAGCATCTGCATGTGCCGCCGAGCCGACTCCTGGTCCGCCCAGGTCGAGCCCGGCTGGGAGCGGACGGGCGCCACTTTCCGGTTGCGACCCCCGGCCCCACGCCGGGCCAGCGCGGACGCCGCCGCGAGCAGGCCGGCGACGCCGAGGGCGGCGAGGGTGCCGTTGTCGCGCTTCATGGGGTGGCTCCAGGGTCGCCCTCACTGTATCTCGGAGAGGGCCGGCCCCAGCGCAGCTCCAGCGTCAGCCCACCAGGGGGAGCAGCACGTCGAAGTCGATCTCCCACCAGCCCAGGTCGTCGTCCTGCTCCCACTGGGCCGCCGCGCCCACCTCGTCGCGCATGGACGCGGTGTCGACGCCATCGTCGAGGGAGACCCAGGCCTGGCCGTCCCAGACCTCGATGAGATCTGGGGGCACCTCACCCTGGAAGAACACCGCCTCGGCGTGCCCGGCGTCACGGGTGCCGAGCTCGTCAGCCTCGGGCTCACCCAGGGTCATCGCGAGATCTTGCCGGCCCACCCGGAGCACCACCGGCACGAGGCCGAAGCTCTCCTCGGTGTCGAAGTCGCTGCTGTGGTGAGCGCGCTGCTCCACCTTGTCGGCCCAGTAGCTCACCCCAGAGCCCTCAGTGAAGAAGACGCGACCCCGGGAGTGACCGGCGTAGCCGCCGCCGAAGTTGGAGCCCGAGGTCGGGACGAGGCCCGCCCCCTCGATCTCCTCCAGGGCCTCGATCGACGTGGCGTGGTACCACCAGCCGTCTCCCTCGTCGTTCCGGGCACCCCGGCGTGACCGGCCCCCGAGGACCGCCAGGCCAGCGAGGACGCCAGCGGCGCCGAGGGCGATCAAGGGCCCCCCGTCGCGGCTCATCGCTCCACCCTGAAGGCGCGCGGCCCCAGCGCGATCCCGCGACCCAGGAGCCCCTCGCGGAGCTTGTGTTCGGAGAGCATGCCGTAGTCGATGATCCTGGCCTCCGGCTCCATGGTCCGCTCCCCGATGTTGGAGTCGCTGTGATCCTCGATCCCGAAGGCCTCGCGCACCTCGTGGCACCGCCGGCTGAGGTCTTTGCCTCCCCCCGTGTCGTAGCGCGCCATGACGAGCCAGCGGCCGTCCCCGGAGTGCTCGAGGACCGGGGCCAGGCACCGGGCCACGTCGGCGAGCCTGGGGTCTGAGCTCACCAGATCCCAGAGGCTCACCTCGTTGCGGTTGGCCTGCTCCCCGCGCCAGTAGGCGACCTTGAGGACGCGATCCCTCGGGAGCGTGAACACCACCCGCCACCCGCCGACCCCGAGGATTGCTCGACCCGCGGCCCTCCGCAGCTCCAGCTCTGCCCTCCGCTCTGCCCTCGGGCCCCCGTCCCCGAGGAAGTTTCCCCGGAAGACGTGGTCGTCCGATCGGGCGTCCAGGAAGGCCCGGGCACGCCTGGAGATCTCCTCTGGATCCCTCGAGGCCGGAGCCCAGCCCCGGCTGCCCCGGCCAGACAGCGTGGCCAGGCCGGCGAGGGCGCCGGCGGCGCCGAGGGCGAGGCGGGTGCTCATCGGCCCAGCCCCGCACCCAGGAGTGCGTGTGCCACATGGTCTTCGACGTGGGCGTAGTACGGCACGGTGTCGTGCCCGGACCGGACGTAGCTGTGGAAGCGGTGCCAGCCGTCCCAGAGGAACTCGCTGCCATCATCGAGATCGAGCTGGCTGGGCCAGCGACTCTCCCGCGGGTAGTCTGGGATCTCAGACCTCTGCGCGTACCACCGGTGGTACGAGTCGAAGTCCTCGAAGTCGACACCCAGGGAGGCCAGGACCTCTGCCTTGGCGACCTCGGTGGGCAGCTCGCCCACCAGGACCCAGGCGTCGGGCACCTCGACGAAGTCCTGAATCTCCTCGACGTAGGACCTGAACGACCTGTAGGCGGCCGGCTCATCCCGGAAGCGCGCCAGCCGGCCACCGTGCCGCAGGGCCAAGGCCAAGCGCCGACGCATGGACGAAGGGACCACCTCGGGGAGCTCGAGATCGGGCGCAGACCGGCTGCCCCGGCCAGACAGCACGGATAGACCAGCGAGGACGCCGGCGGCGCCGAGGGCGAGCATGGGTCCGGAGCTCACGATCAGTCCCAGCGCAGGGTGAGGTGCTCGGGGCGCTCGGAGAGCGCCGTGACCTCGACCGTGCGCGCCCGCTGCTCTCCCTCATCCCAGAAGTTGAACCGGTGGTAGCGCCCGGCGGTGCCCGTGTACTCGAGGTCGCTGTGGGGAGGCATGCGCTGGAGGAGGCGGGCCTGGGCCAGCGCTCGGGTGATGGGCGGCCGGGGCGGCGCCGGGCGCCGCCGGGCGGCGCTGCCCTGGGGTGCCGGCGCCCCCCGCTGCTGGAGCAGGTAGATGGCCGCCTGGCGCTCGCCGGCGATACCCGCGAGCAGGTCGTCGATGCCCGAGGACAGCGCCCTCTGGCCTGAGAGCTTCTCGCGCAGCTTGTCGATCCTGTCCTGCACGCTGCGCTCCAGCGCCAGGCCCACCTCGACGGGGCCGTGCCGGCCGCCCGCGTAGGGGGAGAGGGCCACCTCGGTCATCCGGACGAGCCGCACCCCGTCGACGACGAGGCCGCCGTAGCTGGCGACCATCCACTCTGCGAGCTGGTCGATCTGACCCTGGACGTCCGGGCCCCCGCCGCTGCCCGAGTAGAACCGCTCGAACAGAAGGTGATCTCCGTAGCTGTTCGGCCCCTGGGCCTGCCAATGCGCCGAGTGGTAGTGCAGGTGCAGCGCCCGGAGGTCAGCCAGGAGTAACTGGAGGTCGTCGAGGCTCCCGTCCGGTGCGCTCCGAGATCCCCGGGCGGAGAGCGCCGAGAGCCCCGCGAGGGCCGCGACCGCTGCGATGGTGACTCGGGTGCTCATGGGTCTTCCGGGTAGTCGATGAGGACGATCTTCCCGTCCAGGATGCCCCAGTTGCCCGGGTGCGCGGTGTCGGTGATGTTGTGCTTGCCCTGTAGGCCAAGAGCGTTGAGGGCGTCGTCGCGCCGCTTGAGCGCCAGCGCCAAGGCCGGGTCCGCCTCGAGCTTGTCCATCGACAGGGCCTCGGCCTGCCGCATCACGACCATCTCATCCGAGCCCCAGATCATGGGTGCGAGGAAGTCGGCGACGGGCGTGCCCGCGTACTCATCCCACGCCTCCACCTCGCGGCTGTTCTCGTCTTCGCCATGGCTGTCCAGCGAGAACTTTGCCACCGTGCCGTCCCCGAGGCTGACCACCACCCGGTAGTTGCCGTGGCCGAGATAGCGGGTCCCCGTGGCCTGCTCCCACCACCGCTGGACACCATCTGGAATCCAGGGGTGGTCCGAGAGGAAGAAATCCTCCACCTCATCGGGGTCTTCGACGTCCTCCCCCTCATCTTCGTTGTACCATCGCCTGCGGAGCTCTGGAATCCAACGGTAGAGGCCCTGAGCGTCCACCGCCCGGCTCCCGGACCTGCGGGACAGCGCGGCCATGCCGGCGAGGGCCGCGACAGCGGCGAGGGTGACGCGGGCGCTCATGGGTGGCGCCCCTTGAGGATGGAGACGTTGACCACCTCGCGGGGCTCCAGCCACCAGGAGAGCACCACCGGGGGGAGCTCGGGGGACGGCCTCGGGCCGGGGTCGGCCGGCACCAGGGTGTGGATGCCGATCAGCGCCAGCAGGGCGCGCAGCGGGGATCGAGTGCTCATAGGTAGACCATGAAGTAGCGGTTGTTGGGGTCATCGCTGAAGTCGGGATCTCGCCCGCTGTCCTCGTAGAGCGCCTCGGCCTGGTCCTCGGAGAGCTCGTGGAACCCGTGCCGCATCCAGCCCTGGAAGGTCTGCTCCCAGATGGTCTCTCCGGCGGCGAAGGTGACCCCCGCAGCCTCGAGGGCCTGCCGGAGCAGCGCCCAGGCGCCCGAGCGACCCGGGGTGCCCTCGATCCAATGGATCCAGACCCCGGGGTCCCCGTCATCATCGACCAGGGCCGAGAGGATGACCTGCTGGAGCGGGGGCGGCCCGTGCAGGCCGATGTCACCATCCTCCCAGCGCCCGCCGCGCTCGATGAGCCACTTGTGGGCGTCCTCGAGCCGCTCCTCGGCCTCGCTCAGCTCATCGAAGGCGTCCAGCACCCCGCGGGAGCCCCCGCGAGGGCGCCTGGAGGCCGCCGCGATGCCGGCGAGGACCGCGGCGGTCCCGATGGCGAGGCGGGTGCTCACATATACCCCTGCTCGGCCATGCTGATGTAGCGGCCGTCACCACCGATGATGATGTGGTCATGGAATGAGATCCCAACCGCCTGCGCCGCGCTCTTGAGCCTCGTGGTGGAGGTCTTGTCGTGGTGGCTCGGCTCCGGTGCGCCGGTCGGGTGCTGGTGGGCCAGCATGAAGGCCCCAGCGCGCAGCGTGATGGCGGGGCGGAGGACCTCGATGGGGTCGATGATCGTCGCGGCCGAGCCCCCCTCGGAGAGTTTCCGCATCCCGAGGAGGGCACCGACGCGGTTCAGGTAGATCGCAGAGAGCACCTCGCGGGGCCCCCGGCTGACCCGCTGCAGGAAGTCGACCGCCGCATGGGGGCTGGAGATCTTCACCGGCGACTTCGAGGTGAGGTACTGGCGGACCTGGGCGCGCCGGGCGAGCTCGGCGCCAGCCTTGAGCCGGGCGCGGTGCTGGTCGGTGAGCTTGACGTCCGAGAGGTGCGACCCCTCCACGATCTGGCCCACCGAGCCGTTCACCGAGGCCAGCAGCTTGCGCGCCTTCTCCACTGGGTCGCCCCGGCCGCCCGCGATGAGCACCGCGACGAGCAGCTCGTCCGGGACGTCTGCCGAGTCCATCGCGAGCAGGAGATCCCAGGGCTTCGCCCCCTTGGACACATTCGGGCTCCCCCGCCCACGGTTGGGAGACCCGGAGGCGCGCAGCGCGGCCTCGAGCTGCGCCACCGTGACCCGCCCACGGTTGAGGGACCCGGGGCGGCCGTCCAGGTACGCGGACGCCGCCGCGGGCCCAGCCCCCGCGTAGATGTCGAGCGCTTGGCGCAAGATGGACTCCGCCACGACCGGAGACGCCTGCGCCGTCACCCGGTCCCACAGCTCCGCGACCCGGCGCTCCTGGGAGTGGGCGGGATTCCCGGATGGATCGAGGCGCTCCCGCATCAGCTCCTCAAAGAGGTTGCCTGGATCGGCCCATTCGCCGTGCAGCCGCGCCGACCACCAGGGGCCATGGGTCGCCACGACCTCGCCGATCACCCTCCGCGTATCCACATCGAGCACATCCGATGGAGACCCGCGGCGACGCGAGAGCGCAGCGGCTCCAGCGAGCAGGACGGCGGTGCCGAGGATGAGGCGGGTGGACATGGGAGAGCTCCGTGGTCTCCTCCACCGTATCCCCGCCACCATCACCGCGGTCCTGTCGGAGCCCCAGCCCTCGCCCGCAGCCCGGCGAGGCAGGCGTCCCCGATCTCCCTGGAGCCCATCTGGAGCCACCGGGAGAGCCGGGCGCGGTAGCGGATCGCAGGGATGTTCACCCCGCGCTCCCAGTACCCGAAGGTGAGACCGGAGACGCCGAGGTCCTCGGCAGCCCTGGCCTGGGAGACGCCGCGCGCCTTGCGCTCAGCGCGGATGAGGTCGGCGATGGTGCTGTCGCTCACTCCCGGTGCTGGGGCTGGGCGCTCTGCCACTCGCCCCAGTCCATCTCCCGGCGCTCGATCTGGTCCGAGGCGGCCTGGGCCTGGGCCCGAGACCAGGTGGACTGGTCACCGTAGCCATCCTCGATGCGCTCCACGAGCTCACGCCGGCTCAGCGCCCGGAGGTTCGCGCCCCCCTTCCGCTCGGAGAGGGCCTGGGCGCCCCGGTAGGCGAGGTAGGCCGGCCCGACGGGCCCGAACCCGTGCGCGATGGCCCACAGGATGCTCTTGTTGCGCTGGTAGCTCAGGCCCATGGCCGCGATGTCGGAGACGCCGAGGAAGACCTTGTACCAGGTCTGCTGGTACCACTCCTTCTCCTTGGGCGCGGCCGGGGTCACGACGAGGGGCGCGGCGGCGGGGGCGGCGGCGGGGGTGGCGGGCGCCTTGCGGGTGCCGCGCAGTGACGGCGGCGCGATGGAGCGCTGCAGGCGAGCGATGGCGAGTTCACGGGGGGACATGGACATGGGGGACTCCAGAGGGGGAGGTGATGGCTCAGTGGTAGCCGTAGGTGATGGGCACGGCCGGCGCGAGCCAGCAGGCGCGGCAGCCCGCGGCCTGGCAGCTCTTGGCCTCCGACGTCTTCGGCTGGCCCTTGGCGTCGAGCACCGGGCGCCCCCGGGCGTCCTCGACGGGCAGCAGCGAGTAGACGGGGCACTGGTAGGCCTGGCCGCCAGCATTGTCGAAGACCGGGACGTAGCTGTCGGGGGCGTGGCCCTCCTCGAGAGACCACGCCCGGATGGCCCGCTTGATGGGGCCCTCCTTCACGATGCCCTCGGAGGCGAGCGCGCCCTTCCAGGCCCAGACGCTGCCCCACATGACGTTGACGCCGCTGCCGTTGGCGAGCCCGGAGATCTTGGGCACGAAGGCCGGGTTCTCCGGCGTCTTGACGTAGAGCGAGGACGGGCGGATCACGAGGTTCACGGCGCGCCTGGCCGCGAGCCGCAGCGTGTAGACGATGCGCTCGTTGGGGACGTAGGTCAGCGACGATCCCGTCGATTCCCCCGCGCCATCGAGCAGCACCGCATCCTTCTCGCCCGGCGAAGCCGCGGTGCCCATGCCGACCTCATCCGCGTGGCTCTCCAGGAGGTCTGAGATGGGCATCCCCCGCAGCTCATCGGGGAGCACCTGGTCGAGCTTGCGGGCCACGCGGGTCGCGAGGCGCCCCCCGATGCTGCGCAGGCGGGACGCGGAGCCGTCGGGTGCCGTGCGCAGCCCGTTGCGGAGCCCGCTGCTGAGCCAGCGGCCCTGCTCGGCGTCGAGCCGGCCGCGGCGGACGCCCTTCGCCCAGATCCTGGTCGGGGCCCAGAAGCTGACGAACGGGAACCGGGCGGCCACCTCGGCCCACCCGGAGACGTAGGAGATCAAGTGGCGCCGGACCGAGAAGTCGCCGGCGTCATGGATCCTGAAGAAGCCACAGACCGCGCCGTCCGGGGTCCCCTGCGCCCTGTAGAACTCCGAGGTGTCCTTGACGTCGAGGCCCAGCGTCGCGTACTGGGTGATCCTCGTGACCACCGTGTAGGCCGGGGCCTTGGCCTGGGCGGCCCGCGGAGCGCGCAGCCGACCCGCCTTCGCGTCCCAGACGCCCAACTCCTGGGTGGGGCGCGTGGAGGGCTTGTAGCTCCCGCCCTCCTTGGCGTAGCCACCCTCGGTGGTGAACCGTGCGTAGCAGGACACCGAGGCGGTCATCGCGTCGACGAAGGTCCCCTCTGCGAGGACCTGCTCCACCCAGGCCAGCCGGACGTGGGTCGACGACATGCTCTCGGCGTAGCCGTAGTTTGCTTTGGTGGCGTAGCAGGAGTTGCAGATCATCAGCTCCTTGGGGTGCTGCGCCTGCACCTCAACCCCGGCCATCACGCAGGTCCCCGCCGCCTTGAGAGATCCCGCCGGCAGCGAGAAGCTCGGCGCGGACATCTTGGAGGTCTTGGACAGCACCGGGACGTGCGTGCGGCCCGGCGCGAAGTTGCCGAGCGTGCCCGCGTCCCCGATGTTGAAGACCGCGACCTGCTGCCCCTGGTCGTTGAGCGTCACGATGGACGCCTGGCCACCCTTCACCCCCGTCGGCCCAGAGCCGATGTCGTAGGCTGCGCCCGGGGCGACCTCCGGGACCTGTGCGGGGAGGACCAGCCGGTAGCGGAGGGCGCCGAGCAGGCCAGGCGAGCCCTTGATCACCGAGACCAGCGGGACGCGGGTGGAGGGCGCGTCGTGGCCGAGGCGCCGCAGCAGGTGGAGGGTCCACGCCCGATTCACCAGCAGGTTCGCCGCGTAGTAGGCGGCCCCGTAGCGCTGCATCCACTTGGGGTTGCGGGTCTTGGTGGGGGCGTCCTTGATCTCCTTGGCCTTCGTCGCGATGTAGTCGGCGGCGTCGCTGAGCGGCAGGTGGACGATCTGGCCGGCCTCGTCCATCTCCATCTTGCCCACGCCCATCGCGTGGAGCTCGTCGCGCTGGATGGCGTCGTAGATCACAGCCCGCGAGCTCCTGGCGCTGAGCCGACCCGTCACCACGTTGGGGCGGAAGGAGGCGGTCTCCGGGAACCCCACCCGCTTCGCGCCCATCCTCTGGAGCACCTGGCGCCACTGCTCACGCATAAACGCCTGGCGTCCCCTGCGGAGCCGCTTGACCTCATCGAGCGGCGCGGCGAACCAGGTGGGGGCGTCCGTCCGCTGGATGTAGAAGCTGGGGTCGACAAACTCGGTCTGCTCTCGACGGCGCTGGAGCCGCTTGGCCTCGACCTTCGCGAGCAGCTCCTCGCTGAGGACGGAGCGAGACCCCCGGCCACCCACCGGGCCGCCGCACTCCCGGCAGCCGGAGCCCCCGCGAGACCCAGAGCCCCGCGCGACCCCCGCGCCGATGGCGAGGAGGGCTGCAGCGCCGAGCGCGAGGTGGGTGCCGTTGGGCATGGCGTGCTCCAGGAGGGCGGGTCGCCCGCTCTCAATCTATCCGGCTCGGGAGATCACCCGTCAGGCCAGAGGTTCGCAGGGTAGGTCTCGCGCAGCCGGCGCAGACTCACCTCGGGCAGCCGCTCCAGCCGGCCGAGCGGCGCCCGGGCGAGCTCCAGGGTGTTGTACTTCGTGAGGTGGGACACCGGGGCGAGGGCCACCTCGAGCTGGTCAGGCGGGATGGTCCCGCTGGTGAACACCGAGCACTGGTGGATGTCGTCCGCTCCGTGCTCGTCCTCGGAGAGGTCGTAGTACAGCTCAGACTCCGCGTAGTCCGGCACCACCCGCAGGATGACCGGGCGCCACCTCGAGTTGAGGAACCTCGGCATCTCGGCCTGCGCGTTGTACCAGTTGTTCAGCGCGTCGTCGCCCACCGCGAAGAAGACCCGGCCGCGGCTGTGCTGCTGCATGTTCGCGTAGACCGACTGCTGGCCCACGGCGCGCCCCCGGAGGCCGTGCTGCTGGATGGACTGCAGCGCCTCCATCGTCGTGACGTGGAACAGCTCGAGGTCCCCGTCTCCGCAGACGCCGGCGTCGAGCATTCCGTGGGCCGGCCTGGGGTCGTCGGAGCGCTGGGCCATCATGCGGGAGCCCCTGGCGGGCGCTCGGCCCACCCAGGCTGAGATCGAGGGGACCTCGGCCTGCACCGCGGCCTGGATTCGGTGTGCCCCGTCGACGACCTGGATCCGACCAGGCCGCTCGATGAGCACCACCGGAGGCGCCTCGCTGCCCTTCGCCATGCGCCTGGCGTACCGCTTCACGTCCATAGAGCTCCACGGCTCCACCGGGACGGAGCGCGGGTCCACCCGCTCCAGGGTCCACGACAGCTCGTGGGCGTCCCTCGGGATGGCGTTGCGGGCGTCCCGCGGTCCTCCGGCGTGCCGGCGAGATGACTCCATCATCGAGGTGACCACCTCCGCCCACGTCGCGGGCCTCTGGGTCGCCCCCTGGTTCCGGCTGCCCCCGGAGGAGGCCGCCGCGCCGGCGGCGATGGCCGCGACGCCCAGGGCGATCCATGTCCCGTTGTCACGTCTCACATCCGCTCCTGGACCTTGATCGTCTTCTCGTTCACGGGGCCGATCTCCCACTGCCCACGCACCGCGACCCGGTCATCGGGCCCGGGGGCGTCGAATCCCGCCGTGAAGCGGAGGAAGTCCCCGAGGGTGTGGCCAATGTCTCCCACATCGGGGAGCTCCACCACCCCGGAGAGCACCACCCCAACCGTGCCTGATGATGCGTCACGGTGGGCGCCCGAGGCGAACCCCCTCGCCACCGGCAGCGAGGTCGACCAGTGGTCATGGTAGACCTCCGCGTCATCGTCCACGCCGATCTGCAGCTCATCATGGGCACCCAGACGGAGGCCTCGGTACACCGTCAGCGGGTAGCGGAGGGACTCCAGCCACACCTTGAAGTCCTCGAGTTGGCCCTGGAGGCGCGCGAGGTAGCTGGCCTCGGTGCCGCCGGCGTGGATCTCATCCCAGATCCAAGTCGGGGCGAACTCGCGGAACTGCTCCAGCCCCCAGTCATCCGCTGCGATCTCGAACTCGCGGATCCCGCCGATGTAGGAGGCGTGGCCCGCGACCAGCACCACCCCCTCCTCCACCACCTGCCTCCAGCTCGCGTAGGACGACAGGTCCGCGACGTGGTCGATGCTCCAGCCCACACGGCGCTGCCGGCTGCCCCGGCGAGAGCCGAGGGCAGCCAGGCCGGCGAGGGCGGCGGTGGCGCCGATGGCGAGGCGGGCGCTCATGGGAGATCTCCTCGTACTGCGCTCAAGATCTGATCATTGTCGAAGACGCCGTAGTTGATCGCGGTACCCTCCAGCAGCACGACCCCATCGTACCCCTGGTTGAACAGGTGCTCCACGAACTCATCCGACTCGATGGCGTCCCAAGATCCTGCATGAACCGCCTCCGCAAACAGATCTGAGGTCAGGTCTTCTGCAGACCATCGGGTGTCCATGGTGTCCTCTGGGCCAGACGTGATCACTCCGGCGCCCTCCAGACCCATCAAGATCCGGCGCGCCTCGTGAGAGTCCTGCACCCCACCGGTGAACTCGTAGAAGTCTCGCACCTCCTGGATCGCGCCCGGTTCACGAAAGTCAAATGGTCGACCGATGGACAGGTAGGCCGGGAACACCTCCGGCCCATACTCCGCCGCGAATGCAGGACTGCTCGAGAAGAACGCGAGAAGACCGCCTCGATAGGGAGCCCTGTCGGGGTCAAAGAAATCGAAGCGGCTACCAGAGCCGTGATAGACCACCAACATGCGGCCATCGAGACGCCGCACCCTGCTTCCTGAACTCCATCGCCTGAAAGCCAGGGATGAGGTGATCTTGAGGCGGGCGCCCTCAGCGGCCTTGGTTGCCTCCTGGGTGGACGAGAACCATGAAGGTTCCCTTGATCTGCTTCCGTTTCGGCTGCCGAGGGCAGCCAGGCCGGCGAGGGCGCCGACGGCGCCGATGGCGAGGCGGGCGCTCATGGGTCACCGGCAGCCGCGACCCGGGGGACGTTGGGCGCGACGAGGCCCACCCTCTCGGCGTGCCCGTAGTACCGGATGACCGCAGGGATGACCTTGATCCCCGCCTCGAAGGCCGCAGCCACCCGATGGTTGCCCTCCATGACCTCCGGGTACCCACCGTGGCGCACCTCCACCCATATGCGATCTCGGACACCGTCGCGCCGGACGCTCTCGACGAAGTCTCGCCACTCCGGCTCCGGGTAGCTGCCGAAGTACCGGACCCCATCACGGGTGTGCCAGCTCCGGGCATCGTGGAACCCCGCCGGCGAGAACAGCCAGAAGGCGTCGCGGGCAGGGATGATCCCCGACTCCACCCGGGTGACGTGGGGTGCGCCCACCCACCGGCTGTACTGCTCCACTTCGAGCTGGGTGCCGCGGAGGTAGACTGGAGCGCTCCGCCACTCCGTCTCGGCGAAGAACTCACGGACCAAGTCCGAGACGGCCCCCTCCCCGTCCTGGTTCCGGCTCCCTCGCCGCGCAAGGGCGACCAGGCCGGCGAGGGCGCCGACGGCGCCGATGGCGAGGCGGGCGCTCATCCTCGACGCCTCCCCACGAAGACTGGAAGCGTGGCCCCGGGACCACCCATCACGATGCTCACGGCCGCGCGATGCCATCCGTCCCAGATCCCCTCAGGCCGCCCGGCCGCATCCTCAACCAAGACGATGGGCTCCTCCTCAGGAGTGCTCAGCCACCAGTCCTTGAACGGGCCAATCCACTGATCCTCGAGATCATCCTCCACGCTGCCGCCCATCACATCTTCGGTCCGCATGGCGTTCTCCTGCCACAGCCACTCGGACCAGCCCCTCCGGCTCGTGCTCGGCATGAGGCCGAGGAGCCGGTCTGCAGGGTAGGCGGAATCATAGCGCCAGACGAGGGCTGCCGCGGAGACATCATCAGGAGAGTTCACCCCCTGCCAATCGGCACCAGCCTTCTCCGCGTCCCGCTGGGTCCACGAACGGCTCCCCCGCCGCCCGCGAGCGGCGCCCAGGGCGGCGAGGGCGGCGAGGGCGGCGACGGCGCCGATGGCGCCGATGGCGAGGGGGGCACTCATGGACGGAGCCCGACGAGCTTCCGGTACCAGCTCGGGTAGACGTTGACGACCCGGGAGATCGGGAGGGCTGGGGTCACCCACTGGTTCTTGCCGGAGCCGAGGGCGACATCATCCGGGTCGGGCTCGAGCTCATCGAGGAACACCAGGACGGTCAGGATGACGGCCTCGCCACCCCACTTGTCCTCCGCCATGGTGCCGTAGTGGCCCAGCGCGTGGTTATAGTCGCTCGACAGGTACAGGCCGGCGCGGCTGCTGTAGGTCTGATCGGTGACTTGGTGTTCCGCCCTGGCTCCCCGCAGCATCCCCTGGGGGACGATGCCGTCCTCCAGGACGGCCGACGAGGTCGCGTGGTAGAGCTCGAAGGGCAGCCCGTCGAGCAGCTCGGCGAGGACCGGTGAGATGCGCCACACCTGGGGGTAGTCTTCACCCTGCTTCAGCGTGACCCCGTGCTCTGCGCTGAGGTACTCCTCGGCCTGGCTGGGCAGATCTTCGGGATCCCACTCATCGGGGCTCGCCTCCCACTCATCCCGCATCCACCGGGCGAAGTCCTGGCTCTTGATGGTGCGCGCCAGGAGCACGTCATCGACCTCACCCGCAGAGGGGATGTCGCGATCACGACCGAAGACGTTGCGCTGCCCCCGCCGCCGACCACGGACAGCACCCAGGGCGGCGAGGGCGGCGACGGCGCCGATGGCGAGGGGGGCGCTCATGGGGTCTCCTTCCAGACCTTGACGCCGTGGACGCCGTCCTGGGCGTCCACGGTCGTGACCTGGCGCTCGACGTCCATGAGCGGGTACGAGCTGTAGGACAGGAACATCCGGAGGACGTGCGACCAGTCGATGTCGTAGGGCTCCTCGATGACCCCGGTGAGGACGACGCCGCGCATCGAGGACCGCCCAGGCTTCTCCCCGTTGCCGCCCTTCGCCTTCCGCCGGTGCGGCTCCCTCGTGGCGGCGCTGTGCTGGCCCGTCGCGAAGGACGTCGCGATCTTGGGGTCTGGGGTCCAGCTCATGGCCTCCCTCCGCTCGTCGAGCCTCACCCGGCCCCCGCGGTGGACGCGGAGGCCCCGGTAGACCTCCAGCGGGAAGCGGAGCCCCTCGAAGTAGCGGGAAGCCTCCAGCAGCCGGCGACGGGTCTCCTCAGAGGACAGGCTCTCGGCCTCGTCCTCCGGGCAGCCCTCGTAGACCTCAGCCTCGTCCTCCCAATAGTCCTGGAGGGCGTCCATCCCGACCTCGAGGTCGTCAACCACCCGGCCGCCCCGGAGCATCCTGACCGTCGCGATGGTCCGGCTGTTCGCCTTTCGGCCGGCCATCAAGATGGTCTCCACGCTGGCCACGTCGATCTTGACGGAGTCGGCCGCGAGTCCGTCGCCGGCGAGCCGGCTGGAGAGATCCAGCATCCTCTCGTTGATGAGCATGCTGCTCGCGGAGGCCGAGCCTCGTTGCCGGCGTCGACCGCGGGCGGCGCCCAGGGCGGCGAGGGCGGCGACGGCGCCGATGGCGAGGGGGGCGCTCAATGGGAACTCCAGCGTGGGTCGACGGATACGATCTCGACCTGGTCGGGCGAGAAGACGAAGACGTTCGTGGGCCCGTCGCCCGTGACCAACGCGGCGTCGTACCCGTTGCTCTTGAGCCAGTTCTTGAGCTCGGTCGTCTCGATGAGATCGTAGTCCATCCGAAGGATGTTCTGCCACAGGCTCGGATGCCCCTCGACGAGTCCCTCCTCGTCGAGCTCCGGGAAGACCCGCCCGGAAGCCAGGTCGTCGTAGAGCTTCCGGCCCGCCGCGGTCAGGCTGCCCAGCTCCGGCGGCCAGTACGGGGAGCCGTCGTCAACGTAGAGATCCCCGCTGTCGAAGATCTTCCGCCACCGGAGGCGCACCGTGTAGACCACGGCATCGGGCCCGACCGCGTAGCCCTCGGCGAAGGACCTCGACGGAGAGAAGAACAGCGGAACCTCGGAGGCGCCCTGCCCGAAGGTCAGACCGTGGCGCACCTCGAAGGCCTCGAAGGGCTCCGGCGCGCCGTGGTACCAGGTGGAGCCCGAGACCGCACGGCTGCCGGCCTGCTGGCGTCGACCGCAGGCGGCGCCCAGGGCGGCGATGGCGGCGACGGCGCCGATGGCGAGGTGGGCGCTCATGCGGGCACCAAGATCTTGCCGATGAGGGCGTACTCGGCCGCGGGGACGTCCGGCCGTTCGGAGATCACCTCGTAGCCCCGCCGGCGCCAGAAGGGCAGCGGGGAGCGATCGTCGAAGTTGGCGCTCACCGCCAGGGCCACGGTCGCCCCCTCTGCCTGGGCCGCCACCTCGAGCCGGTGGACCAGCTCGCTGCCGATGCCGGGCATCTCTCCGAAGGACTCCACCATGTTGATGAACACCACATCACCAGGGGCGGCCCGTTCGATGAAGGCCGCGGCCGCCCGGCGCGCCGCCGCGCCCTCCGGGCTCCAGATCAAGGCCTTCTTGCTCCGGACCTGCTGGCGGATCCCGTGAGCACCAGCGTACTGCTCGCTGAGGGTCAGGTAGTCGATGGTGGCCAGGCTCACGGCGTTGCGGGGATCGAAGACCACCGAGCTGGACTCGCCCACCGTCCCCTCGCCGCGGGTGCGACCCAGCGGGTAGAGCGCCTGCTCCCGTATGGCCCCCTCACCCCCGGAGACGTGCGACCGGAGCTGCCGGGTCGCCTGGGTCCGGGCCAGACTCCCCCCGCGGGCGGCGAGGAAGTCCTGGCGCTCCACCTCGCGCACCAGGTCGAGATCTGAGAGCACGTCCACCCCATCGGGGTGCTGGCTGTCGTACCAGCGGCCCTCGTAGGACAGCACCGCGTGCCCGATCGTATGCCACAGCTCCCCGCCACCCATCTCGTGGACCCCCTCGATCCCCTCGGCCTCCAGCATCTCGGAGTCGAGGTTGGCGAACCAGTAGCTATCGCCTGCACCGAGCAGCTCCCGGGCCGCCTCGGCCCAGTCCTCGCACATCCCGGTGTTGATGTCCCACTCGCACTCCGCTCGGGTGGAGCCGTCGATGAGCCGGCGGCTGAGCTTGCGGAGCTCCTGCCCCACCCGGGAGCCCCGCACGCGCCCCGCCTTGGGCCCCACCAGGTTGAACCCCAGGTAGGTGAGCACGGCCGGGTTCACCACGATGTGCTCATCGCGAACCTGGACCACGTCGGCCTGGCGCCTGCGGGTCGCCCAGAAGGCGAGCCGCTTGGTGCTGGTCACCGAGTAGTGCTCGTAGGCCTCCGCGAAGGAGCCGAAGGACTGGACGCGGGCGGCGGGGTCGAGGGCGAAGACGGAGATCACCCCGTCCCCCGGCGTCCGCCGGCGCTGGTCCGGCCCGTACCGCGCGTAGTCGATGGCGCCCTCGACCGAGCCCGCGAGGAACATGCCCCGCCTCGGGGCCTGGACCCAGTCTGGGCTGCCGTGGTAGAGCCGCGGCCGCTTCGGGTGGGAGCCGCGCGAGCCTCGACGACCGAGGGCGGCGGCCGCGGCCAGGGCGCCGACGGCGCCGAGGGCGAGCAGATCTCCCCTCACGGATCCCCCAGGTGAGCCCGCCCACGGCGCAGCGTCAGGGCCGCGGCCGCACCGAGGGCCCACGGGGCTCCCCCGCGGCTCAACGCGGCTCCCCGAGGCCGACACCGAGCTCGTCGAGCTGCACCTGGTAGTTGATGCCGTCGATCTCCCGGCTCCCCTCGATGGTATCCCGGAGCCACCGGATCATCTGGTCGCGCTCCTGCCCGGTCGCTGACCCAGCGCTATCGCCCGAGCGGAAGCTCTCCGCCCGGTACAACTGGGTGCCCCTCGGGCGGTAGACACCGTGGGTGTCGACGCCATCCTCGTAGACCTCGATGCGGTACCTGCCGCCCCGGGTCGAGGCGGCGAAGACGAGCAGCGCAGGCCTCGGGCCCCGGGCGTGCTGCCGGATGAACGGGTCCTGCATCGGGTCGGTGATCCCCGCCCGGCTGCCCCGGGCGCTCCACCCTGCGGCGAGCGCCCCGAGAGCGGCCACCCCGAGGGTGAGTTTCGCTCCGTCCATGATCGACTCCAGTGGGGGTGTGCCTCCAGGGTATCTCGCGGCAGCTCCGGTCAGCCGATCCCAGGCCGGCCCCAGCTCACAGGGACACCACGCGGTAGGCCTTGAGCACCTCGACCGCGCCCTTCATCGTCGCCGGGAAGACCTCGGCCATCGCGCGGGACCAGGCCACCGCCTCGCTCCCCACGTCCTTGTGGGCGAACATCAGGCGGATGGCCGGCTCGAGCTGCTGAAGTTCGCGGAGGTACCGCTCCCTCTTGCGGGGCGACATGCGCCGGCCGCCGTGGTCCTTGGCCCAGCGGTCCACCCACCGCTCGGCGCGGAAATCCCTGGCGTCGATGGGTGAGATCGGCATGAGCGGGATGCGCCCGCGCCCCTTGCTCGGGTTGTAGGAGATCACCCAGGTCGCGAAGCAGTCGGCCCCAGCCTGGGTCATGTCGGTGAGCAGGAAGCGGCGCCCCGCCGCGGTCGGGCAGATGAGCGAGCAGAGCACCCGCCGCGCCCACTGGTCTGCCTCGCCAAGGTGCCGGTCCGAATCGAAGCGGAACAGCGAGCTCGGGAGCGCACGGTGGGCGCCCCCCTTGTCGGGGTGGTGGGCGGCGATGGCCTCCCCTGCGTCCCAGGGGTAGCCCAGGGATCCGGCGCCCACCCCCCTGACCATCGCCTCCACTGCGGCATCGAAGCGCCCGACGTAGGCCTCTACGGCGTCATCCATCGCCGGGTCCTTGAGTTCCTCGACCCGTTCCCAGACCTCGTCCTCGTCGACCTCCTGCGGGGAGATCTGCTGCTCCTGGGCGATGAGCCTGGTCGCCTCAGCGTGCCAGTCGGTGTCGCCGATGGTCCCGATGAGGCCCTCGACCAGCTTCTCCCGGAACCAGCCCCAGCGATCTGACTCCCGCCAGTCGATCTGACCATCGAATCCGTCGATCACCGCGTCCTGGATCTCCCCCGAGATGAGCGGAACGACCGGCTGGCGCGTGAGGGCCGCATCGAACAGCCGGTGGGCCACGGTGAACGGCGTCATCAGCGCGAAGCCCGTCGGCGCGTCCCCCCGCCGCCCGCTCTCGATGGACTCCAGGTGGTCCATAATCCCGCCCCCCCTGTCCCCATAGGTCCTCATCCGGCGATGCGCTGGCTCCCCCTGCACGAGCACGATCGAGCCCTCAGGGAGGCGCGAAGCCTCGCGCTCGATCTTCCTCCACCAGTCCTTCGGGCCCTGGCCCATCCCAGAGTGGGGCAGCCAGCCCTCGGGGTCCTCCCCCGTCAGTACCACATGGAGATCGAACGGCGCGTTCTTGAATGCCGCCTGGTACTTCGCCAGCGCAGGCGAGCCCTTCGCCGCGGCGAACAGCGCCCGGAATGGCTTGGAGACCACATCATCCGGGCGGAGCCGGTGGCCCAACCGGATGCCCTTGAGGTCTCGGCTCCCCCGCCCCGGGCGACCCGATAGGGCCGCCCCGCCAGCCAGGGCCAGGGCGGAGAGCAGGGCGATGGTGCTGCCGTTGTCGCGACGCATGGGGCTCCCGGGGGATGCCCGCAGAATACCTCGCTCGCGGCGGTGAGCTCAGTTACCATGCGTGAGAACAGATCAACATAGAGGTGGACCATGATCCTCGAAGAAGACCGCAGCGACATCAGGGAGCAACTCGCAGCCCTGGAGCATGACCAGTGGGCGCACTGGACACAGCACATGCTCCAGGTCTTGTTCCCCCAGCTCTTCGATGGGTCGCAGGCGCCCTACCCGCACCCCTCGGTCAAGCGCTGGCTCTCCCAGATCCGGACCCCCTACGAGGCCCTCTCAGAGGAGGAGAAGGCCTCGGACAGGCACTGGGCCGACAAGGTGCTGGAGATCCTCGACGCCCCCACGAAGCTCTCCACGCAGCCCGTCGTGCTCGTCGAGGACTCGCGGGGAGTCTCGATCTGGCACATCGCCGCCGACCCGGATGGCATCCATGTGCGGTGCGGCCAGTCCATCCCCGGCTCACCCCTGGTCCTCCGCCGGGGGGAGGCCGGTCGGGTCCCCAGGACCACCTGCATCCACTGCATCGAACGGGCGGCCACCCTGGAGGCCCCGTGAGCCACCCCACCTTCACCTTCACCATCGGCACCATGAGCGACGGCTCCCGCTGGGGATTCGGGGCCACCCCCGAGGCCGCCATGGCGTCGAGTCGGGAGATCCTCGAAGACCTCTGGAGGGACGAGGAGGAGGATCGCGATGGGCTGCTCAAGGATGGCCTCGCCGACCTCGAGGTCGCCAAGATCTCCATCAGCGGGATCCCCCCTGAGCGCATCGCCCATGTGGTGCGGTCCCTCCTCGACATGGACAGCTCCTCAGTCGATGAGGTGCTCCAGATCAAGGCCTGGGTCGAGGGCGTCCTCGACGGGACGCCCGGGGGCGGCCCGGGCCGGTGAGGGCTGCGGGGTGGCGCCGGGCGCGCCACCCCGCTTCGATGGTTGGGCTGCCAGGGATCGAACCTGGAACCTTCGGGGCCAGAACCCGACGCGCTGCCAGTTGCGCCACAGCCCACTGGATAGCGGGCATAACAGGTCTGGCTCAGGTGATCAGTCGGAGTCCAGTCCTTTGGGATCTCCCGGCGGAGGCAAGCCCACGCTGCGTGATCCGGTACCCGAGCCTCCTCAGGGTGAAGATCATCTCGTCTACGCTGCCTCGATCACTCATCAGGGCCTCCTCCGGTGTGGGTGCATAGTGTCCGTCTGGCATCAGCCACCCCAAGGCCAGGTCAGGCTATCGAAAGAAGGTGAAATGGTCAACATGGGAGTTGACTCGACTCCCTCCTGAGTGTAGACATGGACTGCACCAGCAACAAGGAGCCCTCATGTCCTTCCTCTCCGGCAGGCTCGCCGCCCGCCGCTTCATCCTCAAGGATGTCCACGGGGTCGACCACAGCCCCGACGCCATCACCGGCGCCCTCAACGACGCGGCCTTCAACCCCGACCAGGCCGCCCGCATGAAGGCTGGCGGCCTCACCAAGGGCTGGGCCTGGGGTGACGGAGAGCAGGTCGACTTCGACGCTGGCGGCCGCCCCTGGCTCTACAACTGGTACGCGCTCTTCTTCCTCCGGATCGACGAGCTCAAGAAGAGCGCGTACCAGTTG
>Ga0233414_10000054_pt1 | contig 53507 bp, 93 predicted proteins | sample Na_anoxic_10_MG_FD_189020 | JGI IMG/M metagenome (GOLD analysis project Ga0233414, IMG submission 189020) | Seawater microbial communities from Saanich Inlet, British Columbia, Canada - Na_anoxic_10_MG | ecosystem: Environmental > Aquatic > Marine > Inlet | place: Canada: British Columbia... | reverse complement strand
GCACCAGCTACCGCAGAATGTCCATAAAACTATGAATATCATTAATATTACCGACTATAAATGTCGGTGACGTAGAAGTTCGTACACACGTACCGTTTAGATACCAATGCATTTTTTTAGTAACATTATCCATTTGAGCAGCAAAATGAAACCATTCATCTTCACTTAATAGGGAGATGGGAATACCTGTATTCGCCTTACTCCCTGTCGCGTCAATATATCGAAATTTAAACATATTTTCAAGAGGGTACACATACCAAGTAAAACCATAAGTATTTTCAAACCTAAATAAATTAGTATGGGCAGTTAAGTCGTGTATTCTTACCCACGCTTCAAAAAAGTAACCACTACTTAAATCAGCATTCAGATTTTTACTTGAATTTGAGTATTGCCCGCTCGCTCTTGTAAAGTATCCATCATAATTATAAGTATATTCATTTCCACTTTGAGCAAAGAAAGGCAAATTATTTGCTTTATCCGTTACCTGCTTAACCAAATTTGAGCCGTTTTTGAATATCCACCAAGGTTGTTGTATATCACTATCTAACGATAATAATAAATCAGAATCGTCAGCGGCATTATCTACAACCTCACCCGTGGGATTGCGTTTAACTTTATTATCTGGTAGTAATCCAATAGTCATTTTATACCTCCATTTGTGAATTGTAAACAGTAATTGAACCACTACCCCATGCGGACGAACTTATGTACAGTATTTGTTCTGTAGTACTGTCAAAGTAATCTAAAAGCAAAGTTAAAAGTCCATCAAACCCGTCAGGTATAGCAATAGCGGCAACAACATCACTGGCTAAGGCGGTTGTACCGATTTGAATATTACCAGCAGAATTTCCACTTTCATTTTTAACCCGTAACGCTGTTAGTTTATTGGCTGCATATACAGGAATAGCCAGTGCCCCATCTGCTAATATATTTGCTTCTGGCAATGATGTTTTTACACGATCATCGGGTGCAGCTAAAATAGAATCAAATCCATCATCGCCTGCGTTCCTTTGTATTAAACTTCCAGCCGCTTCACCTGTCGCATCATAATCGTTCATCGACTTGATAGTAGGCGTGTAAACTGACTGTGTTCCATTGTCGCCTAATGTATCTTCACCATTAGAAGTTTCAATAACAAAATCGTCCCTTTGGGTTAATGTCGATTGTGCCGCCCCGTCAATACTTTTCTTTAAAACGTGCCCGCCTCCAGTACTAACACTAGCCACGTACGTAGTAATTAACTCTGCACCATCATCAAAAATTACTCCTGAATCATATTCTGTAATGTCGAATTCATGCCATCCCGTTTGATCAGTTACCGCATCAACTAAGAGTACAATATACTTTGAATCATCATCTTTTTGTTGTATTAATATACCACTCCCCTCACTGTCGGAAAGCATAGAACCAATACTCATAGGTTGATTCGAAGTGTCGGATAATGCTATTTTGGTGACTAATGATAAATCAGCATTATTTAATAATACTTTTCCCGATGTCGGATCAGCAACAACAGTGGACGTATTCATTAACCAACTTAGAGGTATGTATTCAATTAGCTCTGCAGCTGGACTTATTTCTAAAAACTTATTAACCTTATCAAATGATAATTCTAATTTAAATTCACCAACAGGTAGTGTAATTTTATCAATACCGTCAAATCGTGAATCGGTTGAAATAACAGTACTGTCAATAGTTACTTCTCTCGCTGAACCTGTCACGTCCAAATAAGCCTCTGCTTTTTCAGCATTATCGGTATTACTGAATGTTATTGTAATATTTTCATTTACTACTATACCACCACCACTTACTTTCGTAGCAAACACCTCGTTCTTATCTGCGAAATCGAGATCTATATTACTTGCTGAAACTGCTATTTCTACATTATTCCTTGTAATGTCATTCGGATATAAAGATACTGTGATACTAGGTATTCTAGATAATAAAACACCAGCCACATTCTGGACTATTACATATTTATTTTTATTTTCTCCTTGTGTTATTGTTGTTAAATCGTCTACAAAACTATAAATAAAAGTAGAACCCGATTTAGTCAATACTAGTCCTCCATTTTCTGCTATAGTACCCGATGATCCACCGACACTTACTGGAGTACTTGAATTAGGTATTAAGATTTCGCATGCCGGTATAGTTACTATCATATCGCTACCCGATAGCGTTAACGTCCACATTGATGCATATTGATACACAAATCCATCTGCTCTATTTAGCCAATCGTTTAGATTTTTTAATTCAGTTCCAGCACTTTCTGCAAGTTGTTTAGCATCGCTTGTTCCAGTTAAATTTGTTGAAACATCATTAAGTATATTAAGTAAATCACCTCTAAATGTTTCTCCATTTTGATCAAAAATAAATTGATCATCTATCGTGATTTCAAGTGGGCTTTTGTATGGTATCTCTAATATTTTTATGGTTGTTATATCTGACATGATCTAAATTTTAGCTGAGTAATCTATATTTAATCCTATATAATACGTTCCGCTACTATTGAAAGTCACATTGCCTCGTCCTATGGTTAATCTTATTTGACCACCACCGCTAGTTGGAGTTCCAACGCTTTCAATCTTAATCGCTAATGAATGTAGTTCACCGGTAGCTGATGCCGATGTTAAATAACCACTACCCGATTGTGTGTACATTGGTTGGGTTATATTATTTATGTATATTTCAATTTCCTCAGTAGACTGGGATGGGTTAAGTGTAAATGTTCCTCCTATAATTGCCCTATTACCATATATTGATTCGTATATAGCTAAGGATGAAAGTACTCCCTCGGTAGCCCCATCAATATCGCTACCTGATATGGCTGTCGTTAATGGTATTCCTGAACGAAATATCTCTGGTATTCTACCTACAGGCAGAGCTACTGCGTCTTCTGTAGATGATTGACCTGCTATCTCCGCAACTGTGGCAATCTCAACAGTACCATATCTATCCTCTTTTGCATATGTTTTTGTAAACGCATTAGGAGTTACTAATTTATTAACACCTTCGACTACTGTCATTTCTGCCGCTTCTGAAAATTCGCTTAATGCAATTTCCTGAGCAATATCAACTGCGGCTTCCTGTTGTACTGCAAAGTGCATTGTTGTGGCTGGAGTTCCAGCGTTTCCTAGGTCTTTTATTTGAATTTCTGCCATAATTTTATTTTTTAAGATGCTCTTATTCCTATTCCTAAACTAGCCATTACCGACACTCCAGTACTAGCTTTAATTGTTGTTGCTGCTACTATTGGAAATTCGCCTTCTAATTCTATTACTTTATTATAATTTTCATAATCTACTAATTCCAATTCTATCGAAGGAAAGTACATTTGTGTATTTCCTAACCTATCGCCAAAATCGAAGCCGGTATTCGCTTTAAATCTTAATCCATTAATTACAAATACATCATGTCCAACTGCTCTGTTTAATAAATGAGCAATATCAAATGGCATTTTATAAACTTCTAACAATTTTTTATAAAGAGGCTTGTAATTCAGTAATGCAATATTACTATCACTATCCCTCATTGTTGTATTTTCTGTAGACGATAAGTCTGTTAAAAATTGCGCCTCAATTCTCAATTCTTGTGTTTTATCAGCCCAAATCATGCCATCATCATAGGCATTATTTCCACCCCATTCTAAAAGTAAAGTGTAATCATGAACCGTCTTTATCTCAAACCAGTTGCTATCCCAATTATTAATAACTTTGCCGGAATCTTGATCAGCCACAGATGTGACTTTATAACATCCTTCTAAACTAGTTACATCTATATCAATTTGATAATATGAAAATTCAGTAGCCGATGACGGTATTACTGAATGAGTTAAAGCTGTTTCATTTCCGTCTGAATCAATTAGGTTAAAAGTAAATTGATTATAATTTGTTCTTATTTGAAACCACAAGTCATCTGATTGTTGTACCTTTTGACTGTAGGGAATGAATAATTTATTCTTATATTCAAAATCCCCATACAATCTATTGAAGTCAGTTTGAGGATCATTCGCAGATTCACGCCTAACAAATCTTAAACTATTACTTTTTATAAATTCAAATATTCCTCCTACTGCCATAATACAAAGTTACTATTTATTTAGAATAAATTAACTAATATTTATACCTTGATCTTTATCCGTTACTATTGCTGCACCATCACCAGTTACCAATACCTTTACAGTCCCTATTGTTGGTGGATTTGCTTCTAAAAGTTCCCAATTAGTGGGTTTATTTACTGGATCAGTACTGATATTTTCACCCCATCCGAATACATCTTCATTATCTAATTCACTCTCAACACCTATTAATTCATTTATATTTTCTCTTAAAGATATAAATTCAGTAAATCCTATCGGTGCAGAAAATACCAACCTAAATCCCGTGAATCTTGGAACTCCCAAACTACTGGCTGTTTCGCTACCATTTTCAACTATTAGTTTATTTGATCCTTCATATTTAAAACTTAAATCAGTTGTTTTATCAGATGTATTGTACTTGACTAATGAAGTAGGGTATTTAGCTAATCCTATATTAATTTTATCAGAATGAGCTAATAACATTTGTTTAGGAGTTAGTCCTAAATTTATTTTCGTATCTAAGCCTTCTAATCCGTTCACCTCGCTAAATCCCTGCTCATCACGCTGAATTATACCCTCAATTTCATCATTCCAAAGTTCAATAAAAAATATTTGATTATCGTAAATAGTCTCTTCTGTAGATGTTGCTCCGCTTGGTCTTCTTCTCGTCTGCTCAATCCCAACACTGGCAGCGCTATATGCACTTATTAATTCTAATTTATTTTCCGCCACTTTCGATAAATCTGTAGAATATGTTTCTTTATTTATATATTCTTCTAATCCTCCTAATAAATCGTTTGGTTGAGCATTATAGCCAACTACTATTTCAGATACGAACATTTTAATATCTAAGATTCTTTCAAATGTCTTTTCTTCTATCTCACTGCTTGTTATTGTTCTGCTTACATTTCTGCTATATAAATCATCCGTTTTCTCTATTTCAATAATATATTTACCATTTTCTAAAACTACTTGCATGCTTACATTTTTGATTTTGTAATATGATTCAAATAATTCTTTCCATCTATAAGATAATTGCGATACTCTTTCAGAAAGTTCTTGATCCTCTGGCTCTTCTTCTATATATCCAATTGGGAAACCTCTTAATAATAGTCCTTTTGTAGTTGCAATATAAGCCCCTTCTCCATCTTTATCATATCCTAAATCAATCCTGCCAAAATATTTACTTCTAAAACTACCAGTTTCACCAGTTAACACGGTAGCCATATGGTCAAATACTTCATGTGGCAAAACAACTTTACAATTAGTCGGTTCAAAGCTTGATACATCTCTAATGTTTATTTTAAATCCATTTCTTACTAATAAAGTTGTACCAGTGCCTAATGTTGGTCTACTAAAATATAGGTGCAATCCAGTATATTTAGGCAAATCGTATTGTTTTGATATTATGCCATCTACATTCGCATAAGTATCTATGCTTTCTTCAATAGTCCAACTATCGATAGTACCATCTTGATTATATAGTATTTTGTAAAATTTAAGAAACGATGAGTACCCATCTCCAGATATTGCATACTGTATATTTATTTCGACTGTAGCTATAGTATTGCCTGTGTAGTAAAAGCATGCTTCTGGACCTCTTTCGTTAAATCCACTTGCTGACACGGATTTTGTTACGTTCTGAAAATTAGGTAATAATTCAATATGTGGAAATACTACGCTCGGAATGCCAATATAATAATTTGGTACACCTTGTTGTAAATTATAAATATTACTTGGATCACCTTCTCCAACTTCTTGATAAACATCACCTACAGCTTCACTTCCAAATTCACGTCCAAGTATCTCTACATCTGTATATACTCCTGCTGTAATAGCATTTCCGTCTAAATCTTCGGTATTTCCGTCTAAATCCCCTGCTCTATCGTATGGGACATCTATATCTTCACGATTTTTTAATTTTTCTAAAAAGGTATCGTCTACTAATGGAACTTTGATTCCTCTTTTATTAGCTGTAGATTCTGTGTATTGGGTAAAGTCTATTTTAGAACTAAATACCTCTGTATCTATTTGCGATATAGCATCTCTTTTATTTACTTTTAATTGACATTCAGATAATATACCCTCTGTATTCATTAGGCTTTTCAAAGTGTCGTAACCGTTAAAAACATACTCTAACTCCGCTGAATAAGTTCTAAATACTCCACCATAAAATTTATTCCGCTCTAACACTAATTCAAGTTCATTCCATCCTACGGGATTTACTTCTAATAAAATATCCCCTAAAGATGAAATTAATCTAAATCTCCAAGTTTTATATTCTTTATTATCGTATTTGCTTAGCTCACCCATTAGCTTTGAAATTTATTTCTATTACGAATTATTTGTTTATGTCTTTGTCTGGTTACTTCGAACATTCCATTTTTATGTATATTGAAACTAGGTGTATTGTGTTCAATTGCACTAACAATCATATCTAATTTAGATTCCATTTGTTTCGTATCTGAAAAACCCCCTTGTAACGATGAATCTCCCATCATTTGTTTTTGCATATCGTCAATTATTCTTGCTGATTTTGCGCCACCTATAATTTCAGCACCTGCATATTCATCGCCAAAAAATGTAGGCTTATCGACATATGATAATTTACCTTTATGACTCATGAATTCACCTCTTTTTTCACCCGCAATAAATCCACCTGTTGGAGCTGATTTAGTACCTTTATCAAATTGCGGTGGTTTTGGCAATGGAGTAGCATTAATTGTAGCTACCTGAACCGCTGCATTAGCGACCAGTAACCCTGTTAGTCCTATTGCAATAGCTGGACCAGCTGGTCCAAAAGCGGCTGATGATGCCCACGCAGAGGCTATCCCTTGTGCTGTACTAACTGCTATATTTAATAATGCTTGTTGCTTTTGGCTTTTAGCTAATTGTAATTCTACCGAATATAACGCCTCTGCTTTTTGTCTTTCTAATCGTTTTTGTTCTGAGTCATTGCCCTCAGCAGCTGCAATCCTCCTGTCGAAATTATCTTCTATTTCAGATGCTTCTGCATTGAGTTTAGCCTGTTGTAAGCTAAAAAGGTTATTTGCTAGATTTACACCTTGGTTAAATATTTCTTGATTTAAATCCTTTTTTAATTGTGCATATTCCTTATCATCTTCAATTCGCTGTTCCTTCTCTTCTTTATTAAGCTGAGTTAATTTTTTTTCATTATCAATGTTTTGTTGATATGCCTCCTCTAGTTTGTCATTCGTTTCATCAACTGAATCTTGAACCATTTCATTTATTTCAAGATTTTCCCGAGCCTCGGCTCTTATTTGTGACATTCTTTCTTTCGAAAGTCCTGTTACTTTTTCTTTTTGTTTTTTTGCTTTTTCATCAATTACTTTTTCTTCTACAGCCGCACTACTATTCAATACTTTTTCTATCTCACTAAATGCAATATTGTATAGCTCGGCTATTTTTTTAAATTTATCTCTAGTATTTTCTACTTCCTTTTCATTATTGTCTATTACTGTTTTGCTAAAATCCTCCCTTAATTTAGCACCTCTTATATCCCGTTCAAGCCCAGCCAACTCGGCTGCATCGGTTGCGAATATTATTTCCTGCGAAGTTTTTGCATTATCTATCTGAGCCACTGCAAGCTCTTCATAAGCTTGTGTTTCTTTTTTTATGACTTCCGTCATTTCCTCTTCAAATGCTTGTTGTATTATTTTAACTCTAAATTGTTTATTCGCTGCTTCTTGCGCTTTAGTAATATCATCAATCGAGCTTTTTTCATTTAATAAATTAGGAAGGTACTCACCATATTCTGTATTTATTTCACCTATTAACATTATTCTTGCTTCTTGGGATAGATTTACGTCCTTTAATGCGTTAAAGGATAAATTCATTTCCCTATTATCAAGTTTTGTTAAGTCTATTCTTTCTTCTGTTTTATCATTTAATAATCCTAGTGTTTTTGTTGCAAATTGAACTAACGATCGACCTAATTTTATTATTCCTGTATTGCTATTTAATATCCATCCTTCCCATGCACTTGATAGTTTTTTGGTATCACCTAATAGGTTATCTTCCATTATTCGAGCCATTTTCTTAGCTGATCCAGCGGCTCTATCGTAACTTTTTTCTAATCCTTCTGCTTTATCTATATTTTCGGCCAATACTAAAGCTGCTGTTACTCCTCTTTTTCCAAATAATTCTAAGCCTGTTTTTGCTTTATTGGTAGAATCGTTTATTTTCTGTAATCCCTCTTCCCATGTTAGCCCTTTTTTAGTCAATTCAAGAAACATATTTCTTAACGAAGTACCCGAAGTGCTTGCGTCAATACCTGCATCTGAAAGAACAGACATTTGAGCAGTTACAAATTCAATATCTTTACCTGCTGATTTTGCAACAGGTGCGACAATCGCCATTGTAGTCTTGAACTTTTCTAAGTCTAAAGCTGACGAACTAAACGATTTAGCCATCACATCAACTATCCGCTGTGTTTCTTTCGCTGATAATCCAAATCCTCTAACTGTTGAAGCTGCAACTACTGCTGATTCCGCAAGGTCTGAACCCGCTGCAATTGATAGACTTATTGTCGCTTCTGTAGCTTGCAGTATCTCCTTTGTACTGAATCCCAATTTTGAAAATTCGAGCTGTAACCCACTGACCTGCTGTGCACTACGTGACGTAGTTTGCCCTAATAATTTTGCGTTTTCTACGAGTGCTTTGAATTCATTTCCTGTAGCTCCAGAAACTGCTTTAACCTTATCCATAGAGGCCTCGAATCCTGCAATTGTTTTAATTGAACTACCGAATAATCGAATAACAGATTGAACTCCTAAATATCCAGCACCTAGAGCGACTGCTCCTTTTAGCATTGATTTGAAATAACCCCCAACACTTCTGCTATGTTGCCCTACTCTAGCATCTATTTTCTTTAATTGATTGCCGTATTTTCTAGCCTCTTTGGCTGCTCTCCTTGCTTGTTTCGAATTGACACCATACTGTACAGCCAAATCTTTAGCTTTATTTGCCGCTAATGTATATTTTTGGCTTAATTGAACATAAGCTCTATTTTGTTTTTTTGCCGCCTCAGTTGCTTTTTTAGCCTGTGCCGTTTCTCTTTCTTTTGCCTTTGTTAATCTTTCAACTTCTTTCTTTTCTTTTATGTCAATATCTAGCTTTTGTTTTTGTATTTTCAATTGCTCTTGTCGAGCTTTTTTAATTTCTTGAATTTTTTTAAGGTGTAAAGCTTTAGCTTTAGTAATTTCTTGCTCCTTTTTTATTAATAAATTATCAGTTTTGGCCGCCTCTTGTTTTAGCTTTTCGGCATCAATAGCGGTTTTATTTAGATTTTCTCTTGATTTAGTTACACCTTTAAGACTTGTATCTAATTTACTTAATCCCTTAGCTGTTGACGATAAGTCGGTATTAAGCTTATTAAATCCAGTTAATAATGTTTTGAATTGCTGCTCAAATTCTGAGCTATATAATTTATCTAATTCTGGCATATTAAGCTTGATTATTTTGGTTAGATTCTTGTTCTATTATCTCCATTGCTTTATTTACCTCCATAGGTAATTGGTATATAAATACTCTACTTATATCCGCTTTTAAAATTGTTGATATGTTGCGAATAAAAACATCAAAATCAAACGGCTCTTTTGATTGGTCACTTTGAACTACTGCATATTGCACTTTTAACCTATCTATTTTGGATTTAATTATTTTATTACTTAATTCTCCAACGTAATCTCTATGAAAATGCTGTTTAAATAATTCTCTACTTTCTTCATTTGGTTCAAATAATAATGATCTCAACAAAGTTTCAAATAATAATATTCTAACATAAAGAGACATAGTATAATAGTCATCATTAAGGCTTTTTTCTTCGCCCTCTTTATTCATTATTATATTATAAGCAGACGTTAAGGCTTTCTTTTTCTTAATTCGAATAAATTTAAACATAGGAATTTTACAAACATACCAATCGTCTTTAATGATCTGGCTAAACTTTTCTACTCGGGTGTTTATTTCGTTGTAAAATATCATTGTTTAAATATTGATGTTATGTTTTTTTTATGTTGTCTCTGCACTATTCCAATAGCTACAGTCATGTTTTCATCATTGTAATCAAATATTTTTTCACCGTATATGCTTGTGAGTTCATCTGTTTTCGAATCTCGACTAGTAAAAAACCAATTAGAACCCGTTGTTTTTGCAAATATTCCACGCTGAAATTTGCCAGTATTAAACAAATCGACTCTCGGAAACTTACCTATATAACTTGCAAGGTTTCTTTTATACTCTTTATATTCTCCGCTTGAATATTCCCACTTGTCTATTCCCTCCGTTAACCTCATTTGATCTAAAAGTATTTGCCTTAATTCAGTACTATTCTTTACTATCTTGGCAGTCTCTTTTTTTAAATCATACTTCCTTAACGCTTTACTTATTCTTGCAATATTTGAACTTTTGCTAATCATATAGTAAAAATGCGGCTTATCACTAACCCGCATTTTTTTAATTATTTACTTGGTAGCTTTTTCTACTTTCCCAGATTCTTTCTGATTCTTTTTCCAACACTCGGATACTTTACCAGTAAACCCATGCTTTTTGCACCACTCAATAAAATCAGATTCTTTCATAGAAAATCTTACTGCGGATATAGATACTTTTGAAATATCTATATTTTTCTTTACGGTTTTCTTTTCCATTTTAAATTACATTATGGCCACAAACGACCTTCGATTACGTTACTAACTTTATCATATACATTAGTAGTTTTAGTAACTAATATATAGTTGATATAATCACCTGCTACTAAATCTTCGGGGGTTGCACTTTTTTGTAGGGTAATAATATACTCACCATTACTAGCCACTCCTACAGCTACGTCAGGGGTATCAGTAATATTAGTGCTTACAATCTCAGCTGTTAATACTTCACTTTCCAGAGTATCAGTACATCTTTGATTAACTTTTACAGTCATATCACTTGCTGCAAGTGGAGTTTTAACCATCGCATTCAATCCTAAAGCCGTAAACTCAGTTAATTCACTTAAAGCAATTGGCAATTCAATAATAACAAAATTATTAAACTCTTCAACATCTTCGAAATTAATATGCAATTGCATTTCTGTTAACTTAGCATCCTTCGTTGGGAATCCGATAGGATTGGCTATAATTTGACCCGTAAAACCTCTGATAACTCCATTAGGCTTCATTGTACCCATTAATTTATTAGCACCTAAGCCAATAAACGTACGGTAAATACCACCCTGCATTGAAGTAAGCATTTCTTTAAAGTCACACGCTGACACTTTTAGATCAACAATCGCACTCCCCGGGGGTAAAAATGTCCCTGTTTGTGCACCTGAGCCATCAGTTTCGTTATTAGGTGCTGGTTTTGTTACTGCTACGCTACGCATAGGTAGTGTAGGATACATTGTTAATGCGTTAATCGTTGCCCCCTCTTGAATCCCTATTCTATAGTTTTCGCTATTCTCAGCGGCTACATAATTAGCGAATTCAAAAGTCGGCTTAGTAATTAACAAATTAGTAGGGACATCTAACAGGCATGCTGTCGAAGCCTTACTGCTTGGTACAATACTTGAACAACTTTTCATAATTATTTATTTATTTGTTTATGTTAATGTTTATATATATGTTGATATTTTAACGTTGTAGATATTATCAATATTCACATCATTAGGGTTATCATAATCATGCGTATTATCAAATGTCAATACGCCTGTATCTTCATCAATTGAAAAATCAGGCGAATCATTGCCATTTTTAACTGCAAATTGCTCAGCATCATCAATATTAATAGTGCCTAATTCTGTTTCATCATCCCAATTGTAAAAAATAGAATCAACAAATAAAGGTTCTGCAATATCAGTATTATTAATTATTACATTTTCATCCGTTGAAGCCGTTGCAACTATTACACCTGTATCAACATCAAAACTACCATCAGTCTGAACGCCTATTTCATCACCTTCGTTTATAGTTGTTGACTCTAATCCTAACATGTATTTTCTTAATAGATAGCCTTTTGTTATACAATCAGCATAGGCAGTGGGTGCAATATCTTGTAAGGAAACCCCTAGAAAATCATCTACACTATCAGAACTCGTCATTAACTCAACACCATCACCACTTGCTTTTAATGCGCTACCTCTATCTATTGTGCTTGCACTATTATTTTGATAATTTGTAATACCTTTTTGATTTATACCGTAGAATTCAGGGTCACAATCTTCAATTTGGTCAACTATCGAGTATCCAGCTCCAGCAGTATTGTATATAGTTTTAAGATTTTGAACGTTGGTAATTACTTGATGTGCCAATGTGTCAAGATAGCATATGTAATCACCACCAGTACATCGGTTAATTATAACCACATCGCTATGCCCCGAATCTTGACTTTCAATATAATAAGGTATATTAAATTCTAATTGGCTGCCATCAACATCAATTCCATGAGAAATTACTTCATTATCCTCCCATATTGTTATACTAGTAGATGTTTGCCCTGACAAATTGTGAGTCGAAAGGCATCTTAATTGACTTTCTAAATATGAATTTCTGATTATTTTAATATCCCCGCTTTTTGTGCCACTACCAAAGCAAGACATCGCCCTGAATGTTGAAGCCGCATCGTTTGGAGCTGGTATGCTATTAGTATCTCTATAACTCCAAAGTTCGTAGTTTCCTAAATGAATTATTTTGCAATTATCTGCCTCAATTGTATTCTCAACTGTTCCGCCGTCCGAATGTACTGGATAGCGCATATTTTGAGCGGTTATCGTTAAATTTTGTAATTTACTTGTGTAATGTGCGTCAATCGTACTTGTTGCGTTTACTAGTGCCGTTGTTGAATCTTCTGGTAAATAACCCTGTATAATGGTAGTATCTTTATCCGCACCAATAAGGGATACTCCTTTTACAGGTCGTAAATTATTTTCTTCATAAACTCCTGCCGCTATATTAATAACTGTTCCGTAATCAGCATACGTCAATGCAGTTGCTATATCTGTGAAGACTAAATTAGGTATATCTTCAACTCCATTAATATCAACTGTGATTGTTTGTATAGTTACAACATCATAAAACAAACTTCTTGCGCTATAAGTATAATAACTATTAGGTATTAGATTCGTTTGAGTGCCTATAAAGGCATGTGTAGCTCCTGCTGGTACAATAGCCGTTCCTATTTGTGTTGTGCCTGATCCTACATCAGACGATGAAACTACACTTATAATGTTTGCTGTACCAGTATCAGTACCGTCTGTGAAAGTTACTAAATTAAAAGCTGAGAATGGCAAACGCAAACCGTAATTAATTGATTCTCCAGCTTCAACAGCTATAATATTACTGCTATAAGCTATAGTATCTATCCACCCACTACTGATATATATGCCAAATTTTGGAAACTCTTTTAATTCCTGTAGCGTTTTTTCTAAAACAACAGCTGTTATATTACCTACTATTTGACTTAGTTTTGTTTTGAAATAAGCAATAACAGTATTATTTGAGTTCATTGCCAAATCAAACCACGCCTCGGTTGTTGGCGCTCCATTGATAGTATTTTCTACTCGTTCATAGCCGACATTAGGAGCAGTAAACACCCTTACAACTTCCCCCGCTAATCTCTGTCCTGTTGCTGGAGTTATTACACCACCTATACCACCATCTACGCTAGTTGCTAAAGTGTATTTTTGCGTTTCAGGCACTACGCATTTTCGTTTTATTTTAAAATCGCTTATGTTTAATAGTTTCCCATCGAGCAAATCAGGTAATGGATTTTCATTTAATAGCAACTTATCCATGTTGCTATAATCTAAATCAGTATCTACATAAATAGGTACATCAGCATGATTTATTATTCCTGCAATAATCCCATCGAAAATAGGGTCAAGAATAGGAATGAAATTATCAGTATATCGCTGATCTGAATTCTTTTCAATAGCCGAATTTTTATCCCCCTCAGCATTAGTGCCAGTAGCATAGTTTATTATCCCTATCTTAACTTCGGGGACATTTGTATAAGCTTCACTTCTAGGATATTTTTCTTTGTAAGGATGAAATAATAATACTAAAGGGTATTTTTGCCATTGTAAATTACCTTTTTTCTGAGCTATAATATCACATGCTTTTACTTCTTCTTCGTGCATGAAGTATGGCGCATTCGATTTGTATTGATAAATATATTGACTATCAAAACTAATATCTACCTCGATAATAAAACTTGTTGAATCAGCTTCGAATATTAATAAATCTTCAAATGTTTCATTGTTGTTATTTGTTATTGTTGCAACATCATTAACAGTAAATGAATTACTGGCCGTTACAAGATATTTTCCTGCTGCATTTTGTGCGACATTGGTAATAGTTCCGATAGTTCGCAAACCATCGACTATTTCAGAAAATATTTCATAAGGTTTTTTAATCATATGTCAAAATAATTACCAAATTCATAAGGTGTGAATACCCAGCTTGGGTAATCAGCTCGCTTGTGATACAGAAAATTGAATAGAGTGGGTTCGAATATCTTAATCAAATCCACATCTATATCATCTATCAGTATTACATTTTGGTACTTATCGCTTTTAACAGGATAATCGCCTATTAACGCTTTTGCTTTCGATTGAGATTGTAAAATGTATTCTCTCACATCGGTTGTTGTTGCGTTTTTCTTTTTAGCGATAGCTACACCAGTACCTAATAGTTGTTTGTAATTTTTACTCAACCATTCAGCATAAATATAATAACTTAATAGGCTTTTCTTTTCAGTGTTTTGCAGACCATTCCACTTTACAGGATAGGTAATCCCTTCAAATTCAACATCGAATTCAACGCCATCACGTAAATCTAACCACTTTTGGTCGGGCGTTGGTTCGATTATTCCTGCTTGTGATTCATTATACAATTTTCTACCCATTACCCTAACTGATATTTCTTCTTCTAAAGGAGTGATGTAGTCACGAGTAAAACCAGTTGGGTCTTGATTCTCAAAAGTAATATCAATATCGCCTGTAAAATATGTATAGTCTGTATAATTCATTATTTAGCTTCAAGTTTTTTAATCTTTTTTTGCAAGGTCATTACTTCCATTTTTTTAGAATTAAGTTCCTTTTCGATGCTCTTACTATCTACTGATTCCGATACCTCGATAGCATTTCTTTTTAACCAAAGCCGTTCATTTTTAAGAAGGGCTTTGATGTCCTTTTCTTTTCCTGATAAAACAACTTCCATACTGTTTAGTTTTTAGTTATAAGTACAGGTGCTACTATGGTACTATCACCAGATGTGCCCGCTACTTTATACCTTATGTACAAAAATGGATTATTTTCTATTACCCAAAGTCCCACTGCTCCATCCGTCATTGTTAATGTGTCATTAGGGTAGCCATAAAATAAGCCAGCCGTGCTAGCAAGTGTCCCAAAGCTAACACCATCTACTGAACCTTGTACTACAATAGTCCCGTCAGTAGTACCGCCAGTATTAGTGCATAAAGCTTGCAGAGCTACAATGTTTCCTTTAGTTAATTTAAACGTTTTAAAATAAACCGTTTCAGCACCATTAATTGAATCTGCTGGTATTGTATATTGTGCATTTACTGCAACAAATAAACAAGTAATCAATATTAATAAACTAAGCTTTTTCATTTTTTTATATTTTAAGTTTGTGAATAATAACCTCCCCATTTTATTAGAGGAGGTTAAATATTATTTAATTTAAGGTGTTTCTAATTGAGTTTTTGCATCTGCAAATTTACCATACATAAACCAATAAGGATTGTATATTGGGAAAATTATTTCTTCCTCAATAAGTACCAGTATCTCATTAGCTTTAGCTGTAGTTACATCCTCAACAAATGATATTGATAAAGGAGTATACTCTAATAATTCAGCTCCATTACGTGAAAAATCACCACTAAAGAATTTACCAGCAGGTACGGCAGTTGTTGTTGCTATTGGTAATCCACCAACTCCAACAACTTCACCATTCGCATCTTTTTGAATGTTAAGATAATTCTCATCAGTTGCTTTCAATAAGCCCATTTGTATAGTTTGCTGTGGGTTTACTACGTGTCCAGTTGCGTTAAATTCACCAGCGGCTAATAATGCCCTAACTACTGATAATACATCAACTTCCTGCGCTCCATCAATTGCATGATAGAATATAGACTGACTAGTACCTGTCCATGCAGCCATATTTCCAGCGATTTCAGCAACATAAGCCTCATCTATAATGACTTGTTTTGCATTTACAACTTCAACTGCTGTATGAGTGTCGTTATATGGTGCACTTGTTGCATTTGCAATAGTTAAACTATCACCGTTTTTCATACCATGAGCAGCTAAGAATGTAACTAAAGTTTGTGTTCCACTATTCCAAGTTGCAACAGAAGCAAAAGCTAAAGCAGCGTATGTTTGAGGTGTTAAATCGAAAGACTGAGCACTACCTGCTAATCCTTGAATATTATTACCTGAATCGTCACCAAATAATAACTGAAAATCTTCAACAGTATAGGTAGCATCAGGCAATTTAGCTAATACATGATCGATAACCCATTGTAATCCATTAGTTTTAAACCAACGCTTAGAAATACGCATTGAATTAGCAATTCGGCCAAGTCCCCATGTATTTTCTTTAGATTTAAATACACTTTCTGGAGCTGCTGTGTTTTCACCTAACATAAGAGCACCTAATGTTAATGAATCAGTCCAATCATAAACCTGACCTGCTACAATTTGCGCTTGATTAGTCATACCAACATTAAGCAAATCACGTACATGTTTTTTACGTGCTGGTGTATCATCTCTTACCACGTTTGAAATTTCAGAAATCATTACAGTTCCTGTATGATTGCTGCTTATTGGAATAACCGCTTTTTCAGTACTAGCATCAGCATCAGCAATAACTTTAATCAGCTCAATTTTACCATCTTCTGAGTTGCTTAGTGCCATTTTTCCAGTTGCTTTATTAAATCCATCAGCTTTATATTGTTCAAAAGCTTCTGATTTAAACGCATGCTCGATAAGAACTTTTAGCTGATCATCCCTTGTTAATTTCTTTCTAGCATCAGGAATTTTAGGATTATCAAGTTTCTTTAAAGTCTCACCTTGAATTCTGGCAATTTCTTTAATCTCCTTGGATAAATCCGTTGCAGATTTAACTTCCTTTTCTAATCCCTCGATTTTTTCAACATAAGCCTTAAACGATTCCGCATTAAGAGCTTTTAAAGAGGTTTCGAAATCTGTTTTTAATTTCGTTACATCATCCTTTTTAATAGTATCGGATTTAATAGCGTCCATTTTACTATTAAAATCTTTTACCATTGTATCAATATCTGACTTTTGTTTGTCAGCAAGATATAAAGCAGTATCCTCTCCAGATAAGGCTTTGTATTCTTCATCACTTAGCGCTTTAAATGCACCGTCTATAATCCATTTTTTCATTTTTTTAATTTTTTAAGTTCATTTTTGATAAAAATTCTTTCTTTTCAGCTTCTGCTTTTTCAGTATGAGATGAACCCGAATCTAATTTACTAGAATGGGATGAACTCGAATCTAATTTCGTTTCCGCTGTTATTATTGCTGTGGCATCATTTGATGCACGTATTACTAAACTTCCTTCGTCAACTATTGCAGCTTCTTCGACTCCAAAAAAATAACCTTGCTCTTCTGCTTTTTCTCTGTTGGCTATTTTATTGATATTTGCATCATAATAAGCTTTATTTTCTGCATATTCCCTATCGTCACTATCAATAGCAAATTTTATTATATAATATCGCATCCGTACAGAGTTTTGTAGTTTTCTCTGTTCGTTTATTGCTTCTGTAGCATCTCTATTTTTTAACGATGTTCTTTTTATTTTAAATATTAACGCCTCAGTTTCTCCCTGAAAATTTTTACCAACTAGTGCCCAAGGGATCGTTTTAGTAAATACCTCTACATCCTCAGGCCATGCGATTATATTTCCAACTTTCAATTCATGATCAGTTGTATAATGTATGCGTCCTTTTTGATCTTTCATTGAGCGATTCCAAATCCCATCAAAATGCACATCATCATGAGAATCTAAATATTTAGTTGTATTGATAACTGGATATATATATTCAGGGTCAATTTCTAAGGTTGATTTTGTAGACTCATCTAATTTAGATATACAATTAGAAGGGGCGAATTGTCCTTTTTCAAAGCTTTTTTGAATAGATGCTTTTTTGAGTTTGATTATATGAGCCTCATTAGCTTTTAATTCTTTAAACATTTCCTCTTTTGAAGAAAATTCTTTTCCTAATGTATTACACTTGATAATCATATCTCTACTTTTTAATTATTTTACCATCATTAACAGACTTAATCTTATCTTGATTAAGCTTTTTTATTTTATCAATCTCTTCTTTAGATAATTTCTTTGCCATAATTGTATGATTTCTTTACAAATGTACAATTTTTTTACACTTTGTGTATGATTTTTTGACACTTTGTATTATTCATTAGCTTCTTTTGGAATAAAATAATATTGAAATATAAAATTAATAGAAGAAACATTATCAGTAAAATCATCATTATATTCTTCTTCTAACTTACCACCTTTAGCCAAAAAAAACGGCCGAGCTAGTTTTTGAGTAGCGACCTGAACCGCTTTAACATTTGATAATAAAACATTAGTTCTTTTCATATTTACATCTTCCACGTAAATCCCTGCCGAACTATTGCCATTAGGTGCTTGATCTACAAATGCAGATATTTCATCTATATATACATCTTGTGTTGAGTAAATTATAAACATTAAATCCACACTATCACCTATTGCCGTAATAGCTGTGCTTGCATCGGGAGTTGTGAACCCATACCCATTAATATAATAATCATCCCACGAGTCATTAGGACCATAAACGCTAACATCAGTATCTACATAATTAATAGTTATCGCATAATAAGCATCAGTGGGTAAAATGACATTCCCCGGTATTTCTAAAGCTACACCTGCAACAAATTCATCAACATGATAAGTCCGCTTTCCACCCTTCATTGGTAAATTAACAGATGCCAATTGATCGCCTGTTATTCCTAAATCTCCAAGCGCATTGTATTGAATTCCGTCATCAATGGATGTTACGGTACTTACTGGTAATGTAGTCCCCATGTACCATAATTCTAAATCCACACTCCCGGGGTTAGGCACTGAAACCATGTCATCAATATATATTATACTACCTGATCTTCTTTTTTCAATTCTAAATCCTATACCTACTATATCAGTTAAATCTGCAGCCGTTGCCCCATCGGCTACCAATGATTCTGTATCAACCACATAATTATAATATTGAAGTGCACCAACAGTAACAATTGCCGCACTACTAGTATTTCCAATAGCATCCCTTACAAATACTCTCATTTTAACATCTGTATAAGTATTTGTTGCGTACATCCAAAATTGTCCGGTATAATTTGAAAAATCAGTCGTTAAGAATGTTCGTTCCCACTCGTTTCCCACGGGTGAAAATCCATTTATAGCCATACATTTACTTCCTGTATGTGGATTACTAACGTCTAATGTCGCTTCTGTTCCCGTTGCAATCCATGCGGCTTGCAATGCTGGGCTATCGGCATAACTTTCAAAATCATCAAAATCAACACCCGCTGCACTTTCGAGAGCTAGTTCTATTCCATTAATATTATCTTGACTTGCTTTGAAAATCTGACCGACTATATTTGATGAGGTAACAACCCCTTGAATTTTACGGCTACTCTCAGCCTGTTCATTGATTATTTGAGGACGTAGTCTTAAATTATTGAGCTGCCCTTTTTGAATAAGGAAAGTTGCGCCACTTGCTGTCGCCTTAGTGTATTCAATAGGTGCATCTCCAAGTTGAACTATGGCTTGTGTTCCCACGAAATCCCTTAAAACTGTTTGCAATTCTAAATAATTAGAATACGAATCGCCATTTTCTTTTTTAAATTTTGCAATCGGCTGCATTCTAATTAAACGATATTCACTACCAAATGCTTTTATTTCTGCCGATGTGGAATCAGCATTAGGATTAAGCCTGTATTTTGCTGTGGGAACTGTTTCGTCTCCAATCACCCATCCATTAGCTCCTTTAAATACTTTATTTTGGCCATTGACACTAATTGACAATACCACCACAACGATTGTTAATAATATATTTTTCATCAGTTCATATTTTTAGTTGCCATTATCTTGTTGAATATTTATTCCTAATACTTGTAATTGTTTATCGTCTAAATCCCATATTTTTTTATCTCCATCTATTGGATCAGCTGGCTGATTTAACGAGGCTAGATATTGATTGTATTTTATTGTTCCATCTCTAAAGGCCTTGCTAAAAGCTATTGCATTATTTCTATTAACCTCAGAACGTTCTTTAATATCTTGCTGCAATACAGGCACATGGCTATACGATCCTTTTATTCTAAATCCATATTGTTCTGTTCCTAGAAAAACATTTAAAGCATTAACTTTCTCTTCTGAGGCTGGAATTATAGCATCATACAGTTGCCTCATGCTTTCTTTTTGGTTTTCGTATTTCGCACCAGTTATGTAAAGAATTACTAAATCATTAGGTACTCGAAGTGTCGTAGATATATGCTGTTGAGATATTGCAACTTCCTCGAATAGTTGTAAATCTTTTATGGGTAAAACTGTTCTGGTAAATAGTAATGGTTGTTTTGATATTATGTATTGGTATTGCTCTTTTTGTATCCCGTAATCTTTAAAGTCTTCTTGTATTTCCTTTTTATCATGAGGACTCATTGGTGCACTTCCCGTTGCATCTTTTGCGGCACTCGATATAATACCTTGTGCGCCTCTACTTTCAATCAACTCACCTCTTGCTAATAATGCTTTGTAACTATTATTAATTGGTTCTTTAAGTGATTTTAATTTACTTGCTCCTAATACCACACCATCATCGGATAGATTAATAGATGTATCATTCGTATGTAGGATGGTTTCAGCTTCAAATTCTTTTTTTAACGTACCAAATGAAAATATCCATTTTTTTATAATATCACTCTGCTTTGTAGCATCAAAAAATAACCCAGTACCTACAGGAGTCATATATTGCGACCAGATATTTGTTAATGATGTTATAGCTTCGAGTTTGTTTTCAAAAGCAGAAGGAAACGATTTATACATCTGAGCATTACCAAAAACTATTTGAAAAATTACATTTTGCTTCCACCATTCAGAAGTGATTTGTAAAGGATTAGGATTTTTTAATAATTCAATTACTCTTTTGCCTTGTTCGTTGTATTCACTAGGTTTGATTTCATTACCTTCTAAATCCTCTAATGAAAATCTAATATTTGCACTAGCTTCGGCATAGATATTCACAGGAGCATTGACGCATGGATTCTGTTCGAATGCTTTTAAATAATCTGCATTATCTATTAAATTATTCCACGGCTTTGACTGGCCACCAAATCCCATAAATGAATTACCAGTAATTGGTACAGATATCCCCCTCACTAATGTATTTGCCGCCTTAATTCTTAATTCGTTTAATATTCCCATAAATGAAAATAGCCGCTCACGTTAATGAACAGCTAATTATTATATAGTTAGACAATTGGCATTTTTTTAATTTTAGCCAAAGTTAAACAAATTTTTCGGAAAGTGTCTAATTTTTTTACATGTAAAATTATTTGACAGTTTTTTCACCTCCTTTTGATTTTAAGTGATTACCCAGTATAATATTAACTAGTGTGCTAAATCCTAGCCTTTTTACCTTAGCTTCCTTATGTACTCCCTCGTTAATATCCTTATCAAGGGTTACGCTTTCTCTATCCTTTGCCATAATTTTTTATATAAAAAAGGGCTACCGATGCAGCCCTGCACAAAACATTGAGTTAATCAATTAGTACTCTTATAAACTTTTATCAGGGGTTTAAAAGAACTTTACGCTTTTCATTTTAATCTTTAATGCGTAAGAGCTTTTAATTTTAACCTTTTTGCTTTAAACTTTCAGCCTTAAACTTTTCAAGTTTTTACAGCCATACGCTCTACCCACTGAGCTAATTCACCGACTTTCGTCTGGTGGTGAATACTAGAATCGAACTAGCGACATTATGAACCTATTGCATTTCAGTTTAGCAAACTGGTGCTTTTCTAACCCTTAAGCAGGGAATTGAATTTATGTTTTTCGCATCGGTATTCCTTTATATTTAATGTTAAATTTCAATCAACGTAATTGCGTTTATTTCAGAAAGCACAGCATCAACCTCAGCTTCAAATTCATCAACTTCAATCTGTAATTTTTCTGTTAATTCATCAACTTTTAAAGGGTCAACTAAATGGAATTCGCTTCTTCTTACAAATGGCTCAACAATGTTTTTTACATCTTCATCTGTAGGCTTAACCCTATCATCACCCTGTTTGCCAATCATTATTTTAGCATTTTCTAAACCAACGTTGTTTACTTTTTCATTTTCCTGAGTAAACTTAGCCATTACAGCTTTATGTTTTTGAGTCAGCCTATTAATGAGGTTTTTCTTAACTACTATTACGGCTTTAAAATTAATAGCATCAGCAATAGTCATTTCTTTTTCTCCAATCTTCACGGTAGTCGTACCGTTTGCTTTTACGATAGCTGATTTAATAGAGTTTTTTCTATCAATCAAAACTGTTACTGATTGATACTTGGCTTTTACATCTTTTTCAAAATCATCTTTTGCGTAAAATCCATTAACAGGTTTTCCAAGTTGCATTAATCCAGTAGGTTCTACTAAATTAACAGCTTTTTCGATTCTTGCATCAATCAACTTTAACTCCGTTAATGCTCTGTGAATTGTCATTTTTGTTTTACTCATAATCTTTAAACTTTAAATATTGATACAAATATAAAGTATTATTTTATATAACCAAGTATTATTTTGTAATTATCTCAAAAAAGCAGAGCCGGAAATTTAGGGAATTGAATATTTACCGACTCTGCGACCTCATTTGTTCACGGTATTATTTCCCCCGTATTGGGATAAGAACGAACGGCTGGTTTATTTTAAGTTAATTACTCTGTTGCTTTTTTAATAGCCAATCAACACTTATTTTGATATGTATATTGAATTTATTTTTCGATTATCATTTAATTTAAATGTCGTTGCATCACCTCGAATATTGTATGTGAATCCAAACCTTTTCCCACAATCACATTTTATTTTTGTGTAAAAACTCTTATTCTTGTTGCATCGGTTTAATAATTTATCATCTTTATCATGCTTCTTTATCATGCAATGAGGGCATGAATAGCTAATGTCTGAATAGCATATGTGAATATTAGTTCCCATGATTTTATTTTTTAGTTAATTGTTCAAAGTGAAATTCTATTTTAATCCCAGTCTCTTTAACTAATCCAAATCTCTTAGCAACTCTATAGGTTGCTGAATCCCTATTTAAACTTACTATTTTATTGTGTAATTGAGTTCTCCAACCCTCGATAGTAAATGTTGATTTGCTTCTATTGCATGGCATGCATGCAGGATTTTTATTTTCTATAGTGTCTGAACCTCCATAATTATCATTGCGCCTTAATGGTTCGATATGGTCAACTTCAAATTTATTAAAGTCAATAGGATTACCACAATATGCACAGTGTCCTTTGTACTTTTCAAAAATTATTTTTCTATCCATGATGTTAATTTAAAAATGATAGAAACTTGGGTTTACATTAGTTTCTATCTTATCAATAAGCCTGCTAATGTTCTTTTTTGCCACTTTTTCATAAGCTAATTTTTTAGCCTCTGCTTCATTACTAGCAACTACGTTTACAGTAGCGTTTTTAAACTTTACCGTAACTTCCATGTGCTTCTTTTCTTTTGCCATCCTGTCAGCGTTGTGGCGCATAACCTACCCGCCCTTCAAATATCATTACTTCACTTGATTTTACATAAATTGTATCAGCGCAATAGTAATTAACACTATCTAAGCTTCCCCAAACTACCATTTTATAGTATCTAGAGTGGTCTTTTATAAACTCATCAAGTTCAACGCCTCGTATTGTGTCTGTCGATGCGAAGCCTTTATTAAACTCTTTTTGTATGTTTTTAGCATCTTTGCCAATTTGTTCAATAAGGCTCGGAGAATCAGCGCACCCAGCGCACATTAACAATATATAAAGTGCATATCCTTTGTAATTCTTGAAGTTTTTCATCTTTTATCAATTTTAGTGTAGGTTTATAATTCAATTTATCTCATTCTGTTTGTTTCAACTGCGTTTATGTCAGCGGTGTAAGTTCTTTATCATCAAACATTACATTAGGGTTGTAAGTTACTTGTCCACCGGAATTTATTGGCAGTAGTTCAAATACACTGTGGGCTTGCAGTCTGTACCAAGTTTCCCCATCCACATCAGTTTTGCAGGGTTCAATACAGTGTTTAATGTAATCATTGCCCACAGTTTGCTTTAGGTGTTGCCATCCAGTGTCGGTAATCTGAATATACATGTAGTGGTTTATATTGAATTTCTTCATTTTGTATATTTTTAATGGTGTTTATGTCAGCGTTACCGCCAATACTACTTTAGTTTTTCAAAATAGCTTTCTTTAGTTCCTATATTGAAAGTAACTCTTTCTTCATCTGTTAATTCTCTTTCATCGTCACAGTATTCACATATCATTTTAGAGAATTCTTTTGGAGCAGTACGAGAAAGTTTGTACTCGTGATTTTTACCATTCAAACAATCAGCTTTTTCAGCATCATAATTATATGAAATTGAAGTTGTAAATACAAAGTTTTTTTCACATTCAGAGCATTGCATTTCATGCTTCATATCCTCTTCATATCCAAACCCATCATCGTGGTTGATTTCTTGTTCTGCATCGCAGTAAGGGCAAAATACATCCATTTTATTTATGTTTTTAAATTAATATTTATATTAAATAATCCGTACTATTCTTATGCCTGTCTATTAGGCGTAATTAAACACACTTATCACTTCTTCCTAGGTTTTTAATTGTTATTTCATAACATCCATTTCCGTCATGATTAAAGTTGGTCAACTCTGAGTCGCAGTGATACCCATCACTATCAAATAGCGGTTCGATTTTAATATCATCAATTGTAATGTCTTTTATTGGTTCTGCGTTTTCGTCTATTTTAAAGCTAATTGAACAACTACGCCTAATAAAATGTATATTCCAAAAGCGTTTTAGTTTCGTGATATTTATTAAATATTTCATAATAGTATTCTTTTTATATTATTGTACGTAATTGGCTAAGCTTGCTATACTATATATCCACACTTGATACATTCGTCGTATTCTAAACCACAATTTTCAAATGGATGAAATACATGTTCGCAATCTTCCATACTCTCAGTGCTCGTTTTAGCTTCGTTCGCTTCGTGCTGCTTTGCTATCCTATTTGCTATAATTTCAGGGCTTGTATGAGTTTCATAAGCTCCATTTGTCATTAGTGTTAAAAATCCTCTCAACAATTTAGCAATGTCCTTTTCATTCATAATTCGCTCACTTTCTTTTAATAATTAATCTTTTAGTTAATTAATAATATAACAGTGTCTATCCCTTAATATCTTAGAGAACAACTATAAATCAATTAAGATAAACAGTTCAGATAGACTTAATAACTATTAAAGGCATCCCATAACCACTAACAACCTTCAATATAGTATTAAGGTCACATGATAAGACTGTTGACTCATTGCATGCTCTTTCGGTTGTTTTGAATAGCTCTATCATTAGTTTTTGGTTTAACCTCGATTTAATCAGGTTCAGAAGAATACTTGTTAACTCCCTATTTGAAACAACAAAAGCCAACCTCAATTTAACGAAGTTGACTTTTATGTTTGTTTCAGAAGTTAGAACGGGCGCACATATTACCACTCTTCCAAATATTTCAATATGTTTTTTTTCTTTATTCATTATGTGCTTATATTTAAACGTGTTCTAATCCGTTTTGTTGGTACAAAGATAGTTAATTTATCCGGAAACAGTATAATATTCATTCGCTTTATCTATCAATTCAATCAATTTGTATAAATTATCAGTTGTTAATTGAATATAAGAGAATTCTTTGGTATCTATTTTTACCGTTTCATCATTAGAAAATTCACAACTCAATAAATCTAATTCAACATCAAATATTTTTGCTTCGCAAATACCTTCTTTTATTTGAAGTTCACCTGTTTTTGGGTGTAATGTTTTTTCAATATCCATGTTATTTAATTTAATAATCTATCTCCTTTTGCTTCTATCATTTCAAAATCATCACCCTCATCAGGGTACTTCATCAGCATCATTTCATCGTGATCTTTTTTGAATGTTTTTTCAGCTCTCGTCACATAAAGTTGAAGCTGATATTTATCTCCGTCATGTTCAATTTGTTGCAATAAGCTAATAGCGGCATCCATATTGTTTTCTGTAATCATCGCAATAGATTTTGAAAACTGTTTTTCACTATTTTTTAGATATTCTTCTTTTGCTTTTTCTTTTTTATTCATCGTTTTAATTTTTAATTAATTTACTTAGGCACTCCAAAGCCTACTAATTCATCATCAAGATTAAATATCTGATAAGTATAACTTCTTTTTGATTGGGCTAGTTTTGTAGCCTCTTCCTGAGTTTTGCACATGATTGTTAACCCCTGTTTAATTAAATCGGTAATCTCTATATTATTAACCGTGAAGAATAGCTGATCTTCTTTTTTTATATAATCACTAACTGGGATATTGTATTTTGCTTGTCTTTCCATATATTCAAGTTTAAGTTTGTGTAAATATAATACTGATTTTTCACATAAAAAATGACATAGATCATGTTTTGAGTTGATGTTGAACGGGGTTTATGCAAATAAAAAAGCCGGCTATCTTAAAAAGAAAAGCCGGCTTAACCCAAATATTAATCTATGAGACAAATACACTTAGCAAAATTACGAAATTTATTTAATATTATCTACTATTTTCCGAGTATCTTCGATCTGTTTTTCCGTGATAAAATTCTGCTTTTCAATTAACCTAATCTTAGTCATGAAAATTTTCATCATATCTCTATAGTACTTTGATGATAATTCATTTTCTTTGATTAATAACTTTTGTTCGTTAATCCATGCCACTAACGATTCTTTATAATCCTTATCTGATTCAGTCATCGGTTTAATTTTTTATTTAAATTTTCATTGTATCTTTTTATAGCAATATTCCCAATAGCTTCAATATGATGATAATAAACTATTTCCTCATCACAAGCTCTTGTTTTTAACGTAGTATACATCGCATTGAAGCTACTGTTATAATCTATTCCCATATCATTTAGCTTATTCTTTGGAATTAAGCACTTATCAATGGTCTTTTTGTAGAATTCTAATGTAATACTACCACTTTTTTCCAAACACTCAGAATTAATATATTTAATATTATCCGTGAATTGCTTTAAAAGAGTACTTCTCAACCTTTTTTTAGCATACCATTTAATTAATCCCATCTTTTCTTTTTATTTGAATTAGCAACTACTATTACTACTATTAATATTAAAGCGGCTAAGATATACTCAGCGGCTTTAAGTCCACAAATTGATTCCATATGTCTATTTTTTTTCTTCTACATCAAAATCATATATTCCACGGTAAACATCCTGATGAATAGTTATGATGTATTCTGGATATTTTTCACCCTCAGCTACTTCTCTGAATTTTTCACTATAGCATAGCCAATTTTGATACTGCCTACCGTAATAAGAATTATCTATTATCAAATCTACAGGTGTCACTAAATTAAATATACCTTTCCTAAATCTAATAGCTTCATCGAAGCGATTAAAATCTAAAGATAATTTAACAATTCCTACTCTTACTTTTTTTAATTCAGTCATAATTAATCCTCTAATTTTTTATAAGCTTTCTTTGCCCATTTTGGCCAGTCGCCTTTGAATGGTTTGTATGTATCATAACTGTCCCCATTTCTATTTCCGTCAGCATGAAATAAAGTTTTGTTTTTAGAGTCGTAAAATCCAGCTACCTGTACAGTATCTTTTTTTTCGGTATAAACCCACGCCCAAACTAACATCTTATCTTCGAGCTTAGGTTTAGTTTTTGGCGTATCGTCTAGCACTAATTCTAATTCTAATTTATCCCATCTATCAACATCGCTATAAGCATCCAATTCATCATCAATTAACTTGCTTACTTGTTTTGGGGTAATGAATAAATTAATTTTCATATTTTTAGTTTTTGGTTTAACTACTTTTTCAATATCTCCTACAATAGAATAACTGTCATTAGTCTTGTTGATTTCGTAATCAATAAAATTAATGCCTGTTTTTCTTTCTATCTCTTTTATTAAATCAATCTTACTTTTGAATGTATCATAATATTTTGCAGATATACTCATAATTATGCGTCTCTTGTTTAGTGCTGGCTTTTCCATTTTAGTTTTTAGTTTAATTAGTTTAACTTCTTTTTCAATATCATTGTATGTAATTCCACATATTAGGTTTAGCCTTCTTTCATCGTGATCGTGATACTTAAACTCATCCTTAACTTTTCGCTTCTCCTCTTTCGACAATTTAGCCTCTTTACGAATCGTTTTGAACGCTTTATTTAGTGCCTCTTTAGCTTCTTTATTGTTTTCGTAGATGCAGCCTTTTACATAAGGAAATCTTATTGAGTGGTCTAGGTCTTTCTTAACCTCTTCACGAATAGCTTTAAACTCAGCATTCTTTTTAATTCTACTTCCAAACATTGAACGCCTAATCTTAGCCCATGTAAATTTAAGCTGAACAAAATCTCTACCATTCATATTGCGGCTAATTACTCTCCTGTCCCATTGTGTTAGGTATGGCTTTTTCATTTTGATTGTTTTTTTAAAATTACTTGTAATTCAATGCCCAGGGGTTCAATCCAGTTATTAAGCTTATCAATATTCGCTAATAATTTACGCTTAAAATTTTTAGGCGAATGTCCATATTTTAAGCAAAAAGCAGTCCAGCTACCGAACTGCTCTTTAATTTGTTTGTCGATCATCTTAAAAATTGTTTAGTATATTTTTTACCTTTTGAACTACATTTTATAAAATTAATAATAGCAATCCGTCTTATTTCAAAAAATGGTAATCCTTGATAAGAAACACCAAATGGGCCAATTAAAACACGAATCCAATTGAACCAATGTTTTACCTCTATTGAATATTTATTATTTGAATAAACAAGCCTAAGCCAATTTTTATGACTTAGAACTATTTGTTTTTTATTTTTCATTACGCAACTACCTTTAAGTCTTTATTTGAAATCATTTCTGACCTTGATACCATCCCTAACATTCTCCAATCCGAATAATCATTTTCTTTACAGTAATCACTAATAGCTTTCATTGAAGTTGCTTTTACTGTTTCCCATTTTCTATTCTTTTTGATTTGATAAGTTTGAGTTGTCATCGCTTTAGTTTTAATGTTTATGTCTTATTGACTCTTCAAATTACGTCATTATTTACGACACTACCAAATATTTATGCACTTATTTTCGTTTTTATTTACGAATAACAAAAACCATCCCTAAAAATAATTATTACTGACGTGCATTTAATTGGCTGAGGTGTCAACTCCAGTGTATAACAACACATTAAAATAATACTAACTACTTAGCTCGTGGTTACTTTGGCGGTTAATTAATCAATTAAAATTATTCATCAAGTTCTCTTTGGTCTGCTTGTAATATATCAAACAAGTCGTTGCCCATTGGATTACCCCATTCTCGTATGTATTCTGTAATTTCATCTAATTCCGATCTAGATTCAATCACTAGTTTGATTTCGATAGGTGCAAACGCCACCACTTTGTCTACCTTTTCTGCTTTCATAATTTTAATTCCTCTCGTTTAAAGTTTTCTACTAAATTTTCGTACTATTTTTAAGCAAAAAGCAGTCCAGCTACCGAACTGCTCTTTAATTTGTTTATTGATCATAAGTATTTTTTTTAATAAGCTATTTCAAAAATGTAAATGTTATCAGATATTTTAGTATATGATAAACATTCTGATTTGTGAAAATGTCCACTGCCAGAATCTAAAGTGCAAACTAAATCTACTCCGTTAGTTTTTTTCGCCTCTTCAATAGCGTCTTCTATATTTTCAGAATTCAATTCCCATGCCCCTAACCCTTCATAATGAACCTCTACAAAAGCATCGTATGCACCGTGAAATCTCATTTCATTAGGAGTATAATCACCTTTTTTAATTGCCTCTTCAATAGCTCTATCGGCCTCTTCCTTTGTTTCGCAATGCGGTTCGAAGTAATTAGGGCTCAAAAAGCCTCCACACGCTGCGCTCCAATTACGCTCTAAATCTTCATCAGGGTGTTCAGTGCATCTAACTGCATAGTAAGTACCAGATTCTATAGTTGTTTTTTCTCTTAAAACTGTTGTATTATTGTTTGCGTTTTTCATAATTGCTTTGTTTTAATTACACTGTAAATATACGTAACTATTTACGAACTACCAAACATTTATGCACTTATTTTCGTTTTTATTTACGTATTTAAAATAATGCTATTTATTACTTATTTTTCAATGACTTTTTCAACTGCTTATAAGTCTCTTTAAGTGAATTTTCAATATCCTTTAATTTAATATCCTTCTCCCCATGGATTTTACCCAGCTTAGCATTAGTATTATACATGATTTTTAAAGCATTATCATATAAATCAGCTGCTCGGTTATTGGCTATGATATTTCTTTTAGCTCTCGATCGTTTGAGAATTTTACGATAATGTTTAGTGGTCATATTTCCACTAGCGAATGTCTTTGCTTCTTTTTCACACTCTTCATATATCGTTTTAAAATTACCCTTAATAGCCTTTAAAATTGTCCTTCTGGTTTTTCTCCACTTGAACCAAAGTATTATTGCTCTGTAAATTGTCATAGTTCTATTTTTTAATTATTTCTGTTTTATAATTCAAACACAGTTTCATGCTTGAAATTCACTAAAGTTTTAATTATTTGCAAATGCGATGCTAGCATACTTACAGAATACTTTACAAGACATTTACCATGACGTCTTTTGTATATTTTTTCCTGAGCCTCTTTCATATCCGATACATCAGGATTCCATCTGAATTGCAATTCATTCTCAATAATTGAAGTGCACAATCCATTTATGTAACTAACCACAGCGCTAATATCTCTCATGTCTTTTCTAAATACATTCCAGTAGTATTCATTTACATCTTTTGCTAAAAAAGCACCTATAACTATTTCTTCCATGTTTTTTTAATTATTTAATTGCGCTCTTTTAAATATCCTTTGAAATACATTCTTTTTGCGCTCATTCCTTAATACATTTCTAAGTAATTCATTGCTATCTTTTAATTGACCATTCACTAATAGTAGTTTAGTAATAGCTTCTTCTTTTGAAAACACTTCCCAAGTATGACTAATATGCTTACCATACGATTCATACATTATTACTCCATTGCCAGCTAATGTTTTTTCAATCTCTCTTAATTTATCGTATTCATCTAAATCAAGTATTACTGTATTTCCTTCTAACATAGTTCTATTTTTTAAATAATTCCTAATTCAATTAATTTTAAATAACAACGTTCAGTTGCTCTTGTGTCCTCAGCAGCATTGTGAGCTGGGAATGATTCTCCAAATAATATATCGTACAATTCAACTAAGCTAGGAGTTTTTGGTTTGTTCGAATCGACTTGTTTTAATCCACAAAATCTATTGGATTTCCACATCGTGCAGATCCGCTTATCTTTTGCTAGTCTATTTTCTAAGAATTCGATATAAATATTAATATCCCTAATTCTCTTTAGGCTAGCTAACCTTAAATAATTAGCAGCTACCATGCTTGTATCAAAATGCACATTGTGGCCTATGATATCACATTCATTAATCAAATCAAACATGAATAATTCCAATATAGTTGCCATATCTTCACCAGATTTCATAGCAAAATCATGAGTAATGCCGTGTATTTTTGTTGATTCTTCTGGAATATCCCAACCATTAGGCTGTATGATGTGATTCTCTATCTTATCAGAGTCGCTTCTTTTCCATGCCAACTGTACGATATACGGGAATTCCATATAGTCAAATCTCCAATTTGAATCGGTAGGAGGTAGTCCGGTTGTTTCCGTGTCGAATACTGTGTAATTATTCATAACGTAATTGATTTAATGTATTCGCTAAATAATTTTTCTTTAGTTATTACCTCATCCTTATATGTGTAGAATTTTTCATTAAATCCAACGACACTAGATAATGTGCAATTATCTCTAATCCATTTAATAAGATGCATAGAATCATCTATAGATGGATAGTGTTCTGGTGTCTTATCTTTCATTATTTCAGGGCGATCTCCAAATGGTATTTTTGGTGGATATTGAGGTATGTGTATATTTTCACTTCTCAATTTATCTAATTTATCAAGGAAATAATGATCTTTAGATTTACATAAAAATCCTTTATACATCTTGCTTTTACTCCAGACATTTGACCAATTAAAATTAAATGCAAAATGAATTACTACTCGGATCAATTGCCCAATTATAACCGCTGCAATTACTAACCATATTAGTGGCATTTCGTTAATCGTATTCATAATCTAATTATTTAGTTTTATTTTTGACTTTCATCTATTTTATTATCACTAACTAATATCAACTTTATGTATAAGCCATTGAAAAAACGGCTCATATATTTTTATTGATATTAATTATAAGCAATCTTAATAAGATCAATACCATTTTCAATCTCAGATACTGGGATGTTTTCAGAATTCATATTCTTAGCAATTTCAGCACATCCATCATACAACGAATCTAAGGTATTATTAAATGCAGTTGCATGCTCTATCTGGTATTCATCACCAGTTACTTTCGCTTTAGCAAGCCTTAATGTTAATTTAAGGGTTTTTAATGGAATTGTATTTCTATCCCATTTTCTAGCAATTGACTTGGATACATTAACAATATCTTTCAATCGTGTTAATATCAATTTACGCTCTTTATTGATAGCTTTTTCTTTTATTCGGTTTTCTCTTTTTTGATTCTTTGCTTTCATAATTATTCTATATTAATTTTAAAATCACCGTAAATTAATGAATATCGTTTTGTCTTGTAGTCGTATTCTAAATGCAAACTCCCTCCATTGCCATTGTGATTAAAAAGGCAGGGGCTCGATGCTTTATTAATATTATCTGCTCTGATTGGTGGTTTATTCACACACTCTTTAAAGCTTTTTAATTCTTTCTGTAATTGATCTATCCGTATTGCCATGTTAATCTGTATTTATTTGTTAATATTTGTACTAAATCTATTTTTTATTTTTAAGTAATTCCGTATCCAAATAACAAACATAGCCATTGCATATCTTGACTACCGGCTCAGTTTTATCACTCCTTTCCTCAGCAACTCTGAACCATTTCCGTATTGCCGCTGGTGATTTATTTAAATACTTGGCTACCTTTTCGGGATTCCCAATTTTTGATTTATTTTCTTTAATTATTGTCAGTGCGTACATTGTTTTAATCAATTAAATTTATTTCTCTACTGGTATTTTTCTACTCATTAGCTGAATAAACCAAAACCCTGCCCCGAGCAAGGTAGTGCTTATGCTACCACAGCAAATATATCCATCTTTAGAAGCTTTATTCAAACTTTCCTCAAAGGTCTTTTTATCGCCTTCCACTAATTTATAATCCGTTTTGTAATCCATAATTTTAATTCCTCTCGTTTATAATTTCTACTAAATTTCTCGTACTATTCTTATTAAAAATCAGTACAAAAAAATACTAGTCTTTCCTAGCAGTCATACTGTTTGCATCACCAGACATGTTCTGCAAGGAATCGAACCTTGCGACTTACTTACCACAACCTCAGTAAACGAGCCGTGTTGAACGGCATTCGTGCGGTTTAAAGAATCGAACTTTAGCTAACCATTAACCGCATTTTAACATATACACAACAATAAATAAAAAACATTAAAACGATTTTTTTATTAAAACCGTTATTTTTAATTCAATTCAAAGATAAACTATATTATTTACAATTACAACTAAAAGTTATGTTTTTCGTCTGTTTTCTTTACTTATTGGATTTCAGCGAACACCATTCACCCTTTTTTAAAAAAATAAATTCTACCAGCAATTTAGACAATAAATCCTAACTTCTCTTGTTTTTGGACCAAACAACCCGCTGCAACCCACTATCCATAGGGGGTCGGTAAAAGCATTTTTACAAAAACGTTCAGCTTTGTTTTTCAGAAACGATGAAAGGAGAAACTAAACAAAACGCAAAAGTTTTATTTCAAAAACGATAAAATAAAAAACTGAGAAAAATAAAAAAGATAAATTTGAAAAGTACCAAAACATTTTTTCAGCAAAAAATAATTTCGTGTGTTTCAAAAAGTACCAAAGTTTTTTTTCAGTAAAAAGAAAAAAGTTTTATTTCAAAAATGACAAACGCTGAAATTGAAAAAAAAGTTTTTTGTATTTGTTCAAAAGTTCAAAACTATTTTCTCAACAAAAAAGTTTGAATATTTTGGATTTAGTACCTCTACAACCCCCTGTTTATAGGGTGTAAATATTGTGTTTTTCAAAAAAACTTTGACGACAGGAATAATTGAGATAAATCGAGAAAACTATTTTTGAGCTTCTGGGAAATAAGAAAATAAAAAGAAGTTGGGATTTGTTAGAAGAATTGCTGGGAGATTTATAAAATCATTCTATTTCCTTCTTATCGAATAAGTACTGGTAGTTTCGCCTTAGAATAAACGCACCACACGCAATTGAGTCCGGTGCATCGTCTTTCTTTTCCTGTCCGTTTCTAAGGATGTTATGAATTTGCTTCATGAACTTACCGTATGGTGAATGTGGATTGTATTCTTTTTTAAATCTAAAGTTTTCCTTTACGAATCCTTCTTGTGCCAACATCCTTACTACTTTATTAGTAGTATTATTTACTGCATAGATAGAGGTTTTTGTATGCTGTCTTACGTCTCTAATAAACAAAGCCCCTGCATTATTGCTTTCAATAAACATCATATCCGGCTTGAATCGTTCATCAAATGCTAATAATTGTGGCTCTACCAATGTTAAATTATCTTGTGTGAATATAACATCTTCAACATATACTATCCCTTCTGACACTATCAATACTGGTGCTGAATGATGATCTATGCCCTCATCGGCTGGGTCTGAAATAATTAAACATAAATCTCTTTTTTCCGGCAGGACATCGTATGTTTTTAATTCTGCTTTAGGCCATATTAAACCCTCTAGCGGCTGCGGATCTTGCATGTATTGACGTTCAAACACGGTAGGGTTTAAACGCCTCATTTTCATGAGTTCTTTAATATTATGCTTAAATTCCCATAGTGCTGATCCATCCGGTTTAATTACAGGCAATGATATTACAGTCCATGTATCAGGGTCGTTTTCTATTAAATAACCGCTTAAATCTTCCGGATGAAGTCTTTGCATAATGATAATGATAGGCGTTTTTCGACTGTTAACACGGTTTGAAATAGTAGAATCAAATTTATGATTAATCCGATCTCTCTTTAATGTACTATCTGCATCATCTGGTTTTATTGGGTCATCGATTATTATTGCACCTCCAAAACCTTCCTTACATTCAATATCGGTTAAAAATTCGTCTAATCCTGCTTCCTCTTCTAAATCAACCCTTCCTGCTCCAAATCCAGTAACTTGACCACTTGCGCTAGTAGCATAAACACCTCCACCTTCTGTAGTATACCATTTCTTCTTAGCTTTTGAATCTTTCTTTATTTGAACTTCGGGGAACAACTCTTGGTATTCATCACTTAAAACAATATCTTTTATTTCCTCTGAATTATCGAGGGCTAAATCATCCGAATAAGAAAGGTGTATGAATTTAGATGAAGGATTTAAGGCTAAACAATGAGCTACCATGTTTTTTACAGCTAACTCCGTCTTTCCGTACCTTGGAGCGATGTTGAATATTACCCTTGTTAATTCGCCCCTTATTACTCTTTCTAAAACATTAGCTATTATTTCGAGATGTTCATTTACTATAAATTTTCTTCCGAATCTTTCTCTAAATAAATATCTAGTCTGCCATAATAGTGACTCCTTGCACTTATAACGGAATACTGACTTTTCATGCTCTGAAAGACTCATTAGATATCCTTTTCTTTTTTATCGGCTATTACTTTGGCTATCTCTGGTGTCAGTTCTTTAGGTGACATACTGCGATCTGTGGACATGTGGTCGTACTTTGCTGGAGCGTCAATGCCTATCGTTAATTTAATCTCTTTTACTACCTGTAACGCCCCTTTGTAATCTTGTATTTTAATACTTTTTGCATATAAATCTTCCAGTCTAGCTAGCGTCCTTCCCTTCTCTATTTCAACATCATTTTCGAAATTAAAATATGATTTTTTTACTTTTCTTATATATGTATCAATAGTCCTATGTTTACCTATTTCGCTTTCGGTGTTGAATACATCTTCGTCAGTCCATTTTTTTGTAAAAAATTGAATAATATCTTTTCTTTGTTTAGATGCGTTTATCATGAAATTATAAACCTCCCTAACCCGCTCATATACAACTATTCCAGATGCTTTTTTCATTTTACTTTTTTATTATTTCTTCCATCCATTTTTTATGAAATATAAACAACTCTTTATTTTCTGTAATTGTGAAATTTTCTATTCTTTGATTATTTGAATAATTAGCACTCGCCTCTATTGATATATAAAAATCTTTAGTTTTAATACATGTGATTTTAGCATGTAGCATATGGTGTACTTTAAGATTTATTTTATTATCAATTGCTAATTCGGCTAATTGCGCATATAAATGATTTTTTCTTGTTTTTAACGATTTATCAAAGTATAAATTAACGGTACATTTAATAGATTTTATAAAATCAATAAAGTCTTGATTTAATGACCATGTAGTAATGTTTAATTCAAGTGGACTCAGTTCACATAGTAGCTTTAATAATTCAATACTTCCAAAATTGTCTGAACTTATTAAATGTATTGATTTATCCTTTTCTATTTTTGGTAACACTTCTTTTAATGAATCGAATCTATTTACTAATTTTTGTTCGTGTTTTAATTTTGTTGCAAAACTTCTGCCCTTTATTTTTTCGGTTGAATTCAACTCTTTTTCTTCAAATAAATATCCAAATTCACTCATTATATTAATCTTTAATCATGTACAAATATACAAAAAAACCCCAACTAATTAAAGAAGGGGTTATAATCCTCGTAGACTGTCGAGGAACTACAAGGATTTAGCTATATTTAAAGTTTCTTTAAATCCTAGAATCTTAACAAAGTTATACCCCACGTGCCCTACTATTTGATTTGCTTTATCATGCCATTCGGATTGATCTACACTGTTTTTCAAATTCAAAACTAACCCTTTTATTAATTCTGTTTTTTCTCTCGCTACTTTATTTGCTGCAATCATAGCTTGTTCAAGCTTCACAACATTGACGAGTGATTTAACTACATTTAGCGTTTTGCGCTTTTTAGTGTTTAATTCAATTGTTTTTTCTATTTTTTTGATAGCTTTTTTAAATGAACTAACCTTAATTTCTTTGGCGTTAAATTCAAAATATTTTGAAGTTGTTCTCTTTGTGATTACATTCATACGGAATTTAAATGGTATAAATATATTAATAGTATTACTAGTAATAGTGCAATAAACGTTTTCATAAGTTTCTGGGCTTGTTTTCGTTCTCCTTCCCTTACCTATAGAATCAAATACAGTTACCGACTTCGCTTTGTAGAATTTAATTGTTTTAGTTGAAGTTTTCATAATACGACAGTTTTTAGTTTATATTAAAATTTTACTGAATTTATAACTTTTTGCACTTCTGATAATTCACCAGAAGACATGAATTTATTTGCTATTTTGATTTTGTTTAATTTGAATGTGCGAACTAGGAATTTAATATCATATTCACAAGCGTCAACCTTTGCCCAGTTGAAGTTTTGGCAATGCTGAACAAATGAATACGCTTTTAATTCTAATAAACTTTGAGGAGTTGCAATTTCGTTACCTTCTTCAATTTTATAGATAGCTGCAAAAAATTTATTTCCATTTGCATTTATATAATCTACTTTTTCAGATGTAATAAAAGGTAATGTGGTGGTAGTGTCATTTACTAAATAATCAACATCATTTGTAAATCTATCGCTTCCTAGGTTTCTTAAAGCTTGTCCTCCGATTAGTGTTTTCTTTTCCATTTCGACAGTTTTTGTTGTTTTTAATTATAATTAAAGATAATCATAATCAATGACATAGACAAATATTAATGTTAAATAGAGTGATTGTTTTCATATTAATAGTTAGTTTATAATGAGTCTAAATAGCAGTTGTTTAAATCAACATTTAATTCTGTATTATAAATTTTGTCCATGTTGATATTTTATTTATATTTGCAGTGGATGAATGCCGTATGTGGTTTTTCGTGAATCTTCGTAGCGGCATTCGATTTTTATAACCCTTCCTGTAATTCTTTAATTGATTTCTTTTTAAAAGCCAGTGTGGCTTATCTTTGGGCATTTTTTACATTCGTATACCTTTTCAGTATAAACACGCTCGTAGTCGTGAGTGCATCCCCCCCCTCTTTTGTCATTTGCTTTTTAGTTTTGTGTTTAAAATAGCATTCTTGGTTCACGTAGTTGCATGTGCCCATCTGTTCTACTTTTTATACCCATAGGTTTTTCAGCAAATAATATTTTATTTTGTTGCTTAGTTGTTTTGGGTTGTTTTGCTCTTGCTCTCTTATTCATAATTTCTAAGTTGTTAATTAATATTTTACAGTATTTTAAAAATAATGCTGTTAAGCTGCAATGGTGGTCTTAGGTTTATTTAACTATCCTGCACCTTCGAGGGTTAGTCCCCTTCGCTATCTCAGCACTATTCTTATAATAACGTTGTTAATTAATTACCACGAATCGTACAGCAATTTATAAAAATAATAGCCGTTGTATGCAATTCCTAGGCTAATTATTAATAAGGTAAGTGTCTACTTGCTGTTCAATTGTAATACTATCCTTATCTTTCATGATTTCTGTTAAAAAGTGAATTAGCCTTTCCCGCTCATTACTCGTTTTAGCTCCGTTAGCTTCTTCACAATCAATCATTACCTCTCTAATTATTCTTATCACATCATCAAATTCCACGTATTTTCTAGTGTTAAATATACTATTGGTATTAGTGCAATCTTTTATTTTTCCTGCAATGTAATCTTCTGGTTTTTTCATTTCGATCTCTTGTTAGTTTAATAATTTAATTCAGTACTCGTTTCATCATTCGTTTGCCACCGCTACTAAAATCGTACAATAATTTATAAAAATAAGCGACTCGCAGGGTTATTCTTATATATGCCTAGTAGCTTTCCGACCTGCGGAGTATTTGTTCTCGCCAAATGGGCAGCCGCCTATTCTTATAATAACATTAGTTAACAATTACAATTCGGACATTTTACCTCTTTATTGCAGTTTTTAATAGCTGCATCTAATTGTGTATTACTTTCAATTAGCATTTGTGTTAATTCCTTTTTTGTAAATTTCATATACATTTCCACTTTTTCATCGTGGCTTTGTTCGATAATCTGTGTCATTATAAGTTATTTTTTAATGTATAGTAAATATAGTTATTTAATTATTACTATTTCTTCCACGGGTTACCTTTAATTTTAACCAAATCGTCAAATAATTTTTTATAGTGATTCTTCCAATGGTCTAAATTAAATTTATCCATTTTGCAAATATTATGTTTTTGGATATTTAACATGTCTATTTTCTTTTGACCATGTTCTGATATTAACCATTCCTTCATAACATCAGGCCTACCACCTGCGTAAATGTTTTCTTGATGGCTTTGAGGTGCTAAGTTTTCAAAATTAAAAGCAACCGCAAAGTTTGTTTTACTTCCATCGTAAACCTTATGGAAATGTCCACAATGCGCTTTAGAGCTATTTATAGGCATATAAACGCCAGATGTGGCACATTGCACTATATGATCATCATTAGCGTAATATAACAGGATGTAACGGCTACAATATTTCCAAGCCATTGAACTATAAAATTGTTTTGCTTTCATACTCTTGAATTAAAGGTAAATAATTTATAAATAAGTTTACTCATTAGCTTCTCTTAATTGTTTAGTTGTTGGATTATTATTCTTACGGTGGCCATTGAGACAAACCATGCATAAAGGGATAAGATTATCTGGATGATCCGTTCCGTTTTGGCTCTTGTGGGTAATGTGATGTAGGTTACCTGCTAATTTTCCACATATCTTACATAACAGCGCATCGCATATATCTAAGTTGTGGTATCTGTAATAATTGTGTTTGTAATTCATATCAATAAGTTGTACGCAATTCCTAGTTTGCCTCTATAAAATCGCACTGTTCATTCATACACCAGCTTTTTGATCCATCACCAGTTATTTTATTACATCCACACTTAGGGCAAACTACGCTCTTAGTACTTGTCTTAACCTTTTTACCTACAAACTCCTGTAATTTAGCTATTACCTGTTTTGCTTGATCTTTATCTATAAATATACATTCGTACTTTTTATCAGTCTTTATGTATACTTCCATGAGTTCGTGCATTTGTCGAACTCCTAATGTTTGCGTTAAATCTGCTTTTATCTGTAATTCCATCGCTCCAGTATTTAAAGTTAATAATTAATCATTTTTAAATGTGTTTTTTTCTCCATTCAACATGCAAATAAATTGCTTTAGTTTATTTTGATCTTTACTATTCCACTTAGCAACCATTTTTGCAGCATCATTAATAAACTGAAATGCTTTGTTATCTATAGTGATAGTGGCTTGCTCTATTTTCTTCGTTCTATTCCTTATGTGTATTTCTATCATAAGCTTTTTCTTTCCCAGATTTCTTCTGATTCTCTTTGTATTAATTCCCATTTGCTCGGAAATATTACCTGTATTCCAGTATGTGAAAATGAGGCGGCCAGAACTTCTAATATACCATTTATTTTCTTAGTAGTCAAATCTGTAGTAGATTCTATTCCATAAAGTGTTTTTTGTATCGGCTTCCAGAGTTGTTCTTTAAATACAATGCCGGTATATGGTAATGTGAATACTAATCCATTAATTTCAATAGTACAATCAATACCTAAGTTGTTTAATTGATCGGCTATGTTTGTAAAAAAAAGATGAAGAGATCGGTTTTGTAAATTAGTTCTTTTTTCTTCAAGTTTAAGTGCGTCTTTTAATAAATAAACTAACTCCTCTTTCTTTTTTCTTAGCATTTTATCATGCCAGTATTTATCGTATTTCATATTTTTAATATTTAGTTGTAAATTATTCGCATCTATCTATTCACTCAACCTTAATGCTATATAAATCATTTGTCACAAATAGGGTTTTCCAGCTTTAAAAGGTCGTCTTTTAGTTTCTTTATTTTTCGTTGTTTTAAATCCTCTTTATTTTCATCATAGTAACGATTTAAAATATCCCGATAATCGTTGTGTATTTTACCAGCGTTTTCTAAACTAAAATACAAAGCATTATTATGCGAATCTATAAATTTCGGGTTGTAAGTCATAAGTTCTAAAAAGAATTTTTGAAAAAACTCTGTCGGATAGTCTCCACCAAAAATACAAGCTCCAGTAGGGTATTCTAAACAAAGTAAGGTTTCGTTTTTTGGCTGTGTTCCATCTTCCGACCAACTTATAGACCTTCGTTCTCCATCCCAAAATCCAATATACATACTTTCCATTAATTGTTGATAATCGGTACTATATATTCCCTTTGGGTCTAAATCAAATCCATATTTTTCAACCAATTCAACACCAAATAAATGGTTTTTAGCTTTGCTTTCTAAATCACTAACATCAAATACAATATCATCTTTATATTTGTTTAGTGCTTTCAGTATTTCTTTGTACGCTTTTTTTGTATTTTCCATAATTCTATATTTTATTTATTTCATATTTTTAATATTTAGTTATAAACAAGGTGGTTTAGGTAATTCAGCCCAATATTTAATCGGGTTCGTATTTTGAATATCACCCATCCCCACTATTAACCATCGTTCATTTCCTATCCGTGAGTAGTTCGCCTTAAATACTGCATTATTTTCTAAACAAATCATGTAATCCCCCCAGCTTTCTTCGGGTAAGCGTTCGTTAATTGCCACCCAATTTACACCACTAAGCAAACCCAAATTTTTAGGCTTGATCTTTTCACCCTCGCTCGCATCGTTGTAATTTTCAACCGTTTTATTACAAACTTTTATTAAATAATCCATTTCACTTTTTAGCAAAATAACCCCATAAGTGTCATACATGTAATCAAAAAGTTCTTGATAAGCGTCTATGTGTTTTTGTGTTTCCATAATTCTAGTTTTTATTTAATATCTAATGCCGCCCCAGTGGATTATCTTACCTTCAAATGGCGAATATTTATCAAACCAACCCCAAAAATCATCAATACAATCAAATCCATCATTCTCAGAAAGTAATTCTATAGTAGTTTCATTAATTAATCGATCATCAACATAAATTGATCTGTCGATTATTTCTATTTTTTGAGTACTCACACACACACCCTCTTTAAAACAATTATAATTACTAGTTCGAGAGCCATTACTAAAGTGTATTTTATTTCCTGCTTTCCACCTATTAGATGAATCGTTTCTTATAGTATGTAGTTTTATACCTTTTTTAATTTTATCCTTAAAGTTAGTATTTCTACTCTTACCATCTACTGTAAATCCTTTTAAAAAATTTAGTACCATAATTATAGTTTTTATTTTATACTTCACTTAATTCTAAATGCAGATTATCGAATGTTTGCCATACTTTTAGTCTATTTTCATAAAGAGGGCTCATGCCACTTACTTCATTCATTTCATTCCAAGCTGCATCTTTTAGTTTGCCTATTTTCTTTCGTAGTCTCTCTTGATCTTTCCAAGATGATAAGTTCTTGTTTGCCATCGTGTGTTTTTAGTGATTCTAGTTTTTATTTAATTCTGTAATCTTCATCGTTTAAGGTTATTATATTACAAGAGTGCATCAATCTTGAATAAACACGATCTCCATAGGTTTTCAGAATATCATTTGAATCTAAATTACTTGTGAAATGAGTTATTAAATTCTTTGAATATCTATTTTCTATTATTTCTTCAATAACATTAACACTTTCACCATAGTATTTTGAAACAAGATTTTCAGATCCCAAATCATCAATACATAAATTGCCCATGGAACTATATTTTGTAATTATTTCAAATCCTTTTTCACTAAATCGAGCACCAATAACTTTTGCTGAAATAATCTTAAACTTAAAATGTGCTAATTGGCCATCACGAATATAAATAATATCATCAACAGAAATGAAATCGTTTAAAATGTCCATGGTTATAGTTTTCCCTGATCCCGTTTGCCCTATTAATCCTATACCCTTGTTTAAATCATAAATACATTCTTCGTGAGCAAAAGCATATTTAATTAATTCAGACCAAACCTTTTTAGCATCTTCACCAACTTTTACTGAGCCAATGTATTTTTTAGCAATACCTAACCAAACTTCTTTAGCTACTTTCTCGGAGTATTCGCCTTTTTTACGCTGAATACCCTTACTAATTTTTATATCATCGAGTATTTTTTTTATTTTCTCCATTTGTCATTTACTTTTTTAGGGTCAAATTTTTGAGATGTTGTATTATTATCTTTTAGCCAATCTGAATTAAATCCTTTCCAATCTTTCTCAACTGCTATTTTAATACATTCATTTGCGCTTAATCCACTTTTTTTAATTTGATTTTCTATGTTTTGAAAAGAGGTTATAGTATCTTTTGCTTTTTTAAGCTTCCTAACCTTTATCCAATCTTCGATAACTTGTTTATCAACTCCTAATTTTAATAATTCACTTTTAAAACTAAATATATACACGGGCGGTTTTTCGCCATTTATTTTTTCTTTATCTTTATCCTTATCATTTTCTTTATCCTTATCCTTATCTTTATAGCTAGGGTTTTGCTCTAGCTCGGCTTTAGCATTGCTAGACTTTCGCTTACCCCCCTTTGATCCCGCTTTCTGTCTGCGCTTGCGCTGTTCTGAAAGCATATCAAATTGTTCGTCTAAGAAACTTATTTTAACATATTCTTCATTTTCAGCAAATTGAATTATGCCTAAATTAACAAGCTCTTGTACTAAATTATTATCATTGCTATAGCGTTTATGTAGCATTGCTGTAGTTATGCTACAATCTTTAACCCAATAATAAGAGCATATATCTATAAATATACCTCTAAGCTCAAATCTTTCTAGGCTTATGTCTCCATTCTGCCATTCTTGTGGCGTGAATCTGAAATAAGGTAGTTCTTTTGCCATACTTAAAATGTATTTTGTTTTGATTCGATAAACTCTATAACCTCTTTATATTTTGATGTATCGAGACATAAGAATAAATCCATAATACTTATAAGTTTACTAAATTCATATGAATAAAAAAGCCTATGATTAGTGAGTATCTTTTTTAATAGTTTATTATTTTTATGGTAATTTTCATGACATACATTACATAGTAAGCTTAAATCATCAACAGTATACTCCCACGGTTCTTTTGAATAATCGTACTTATCATGATGAACATGAATAGACTCAGCGCATCCACACCCAAAACAATTACAGCCATCATAGTGTTTAATGGCTTTATCCCTTAACTCTATCCATCTTGGGTCTTTTAGTTTACTAGCGTAAGACATTTTTTAAATTTTAAATGATTATTTAATCTTTTCCTAAACAATATTTTGGCTTCATCAAGTTCATAATCGCAAAGAAAGCCACTCCAATTTTTAATAAGCTTATCGTAGATAAACTCTATTTCATTTGAATTAAGGTCTTTTAAATTCTTATTGCACTCCATGACGTAATCAAGTCTTATTATATCATTTTTATATTCTTTTATGAATTTACCCGCCCTCATACTCCATTCGTACGTTTCTGTCGGTTCTAATTCTTTTATTCTAACCTCCCAATTATTAAATCTTTCCTGAACTAATATTAATTGTTTGGCTCTATTTTCATAATCACAACTATGATCGTGAAATAACATATCATAATACATTTGCATAGTTTAAAATTTTAACACTATTAAACATTAAAAAACTTATTCATCTACTAAAATAAGTTGATAATTACCTATTTTTTTACCTTTTAATTTACCTCGCTTTAATCGCTGGTAAACATTTTGTACGCTTATACTCTTTTTGGTAGCGTAGTCTTTTACTGGTATGTATTTTTCGTTTTCCATTTAAAATATTAACAAGTTAATTTAAAAAAGTAGCTGGCAACTTCACCAGCTTTATTAAAAATGACCAAGGAAATCCTTGAAATGTTTGTTTAGATTGCTGCAACAATACTAAACATTGAGTAATCTTGCTCTTCGAATGCAATCTTTAGACTTCAAATATAAGAATAATATTCGATATATTACCAATTATTAATGATTTTATTTACCTACTATTTAAATACCTGTATCGCATTATAGTTAACTCCTCTTCTGAAATATTAAGTCCTACTATTGGACACTCAGGAACTCTAAACTTACCACTTTCAAGCCTTATTGCTTCCATTGGCTGTCCTCCTTTAATTGGTATTACAGGTGAGTATCCTATATCCAGATCAACTAACTCTAAATCTTCTTTTGTAATTCCTTCTTTCAGGAGTATATCCCATTTTAATTTGTATAAATCCATGTGTTTTTCTATTTGTAAATCATTGTGATATTTTTTAACATTTTACAACTTTATACATAAGCCATTGAAAAAAACGGCTCATATAAATGTACTATAAAACATAAAATTATTCGCACTCTTCCAATTCATCCAAATTCCCATCTGCTATATAAGCGCATGCGCCATCTTCATTTATACTTACCGAAGAAATAAAGCCACAATCAATTGCACATCTAACATCGTCACCATCATAGTAATATTGCTCAAACTCTGTGTCATTCTCCTCCCCGCATGTGGTAGTTACTATTAAACCATCTCCGCAATTTGGGCAGCTATCGCCTGTAAATATTTTCTCTATTTTTGCCATAATAATTTAACGATTTTACAACAACAAATAAAGCAAATAGCCCGTTGTTGCGTTAGTATTTCATAGTCACTTTTTAGGCGGGCTACATTGCCTTATTTTCGACCGTTGTAAACTATTAAACCAGTAAATGTTTGCGTTATCGTTTCGATTAAGCTTTTATTTTTAGTCTGCATTAGAATAAAGTATTAGATTCTTTTTTACAATCACTTTCGTTTATCATTCTAAACACGCCCTTTTTAATGCGTTTTAACGTACCGTTTTTAACCATACTACTCAATATACCACCTAAGTGTTTTTTGTTGTTGTGGTGGTACGAAAACGGCATATTTTCCAATATCTCGCCTATGGTTGCATGTTCAACTTTCGATAAGTAGGCTTTTATTAGGTTTTGTTTCTCACTCATTTTGCAATTCGTTTATTGTCTACAATATTATGCTTATCAAAATTAGGATTGTGAATTCCAAAATTACAAGGATTCTCTAACCCGCATTCGATTAACTCTATTTTACTTGGCTCTTCGTTTTTTAACAAAGCTTCTTTTGCCGCTTTCACTTGGTTTAAGTGACTCGTTGGGCTGCTACTATTTACTTTATCGTTCATAGATTTTTTTTTAAATATTCTAAACCGGATAGTTTATTTCGTTCAATTCCCTTGATTAATTTCTTTTTTCTTCCAAAACAATTACAGCGATCAAATAAAATCCTTGCTCTTGATGTGCTAAGTTTAGGCTGTGGATTTATTATGTGATAATTCGCCCAGTACATTTCGAAGTTGAAAGCTGTAATTGTCATTTTTATAGATTTTTAATTTGTTCAATTCTTGCTATAATCTTACTACTGGCTGCCAAAAATCATAAGACATATTCCACTTATCTTCCTGTAAGCATCTTGTAAATGCATCCAGAGCATTAGTGTACTTGGATTCCCAACTAATTAACTTTTCTTTCCCAGCTTCGCAAACTGTAATATTGCAACCTTCATCAATATAAACAATATAATGTAGGTTTGATCTATTAGCCTTGGAATAAATTACACCTTGCAAATCATAGTTCATTCTTTCAATGTCCCATTTTACTTTTTGATATGATGCATCGGCTACCTTTTTTAAATCAACGGTGTATTTTTCTCTGGCATGGTCTATTTTACCTCTAAATTTATAATCACCATCTTCGTATTCGAAGTCCTTTTCATTTTCACCACCGCCAAACAAAAGAGTTTTACAAATGCTATGATTTTGCAAGGCAATTATCATTAGTTGATAGATGTCATATTCATCCTTTTTAATTAACTCCTTACCTGAATTTTTAGCAAGTTCACCAGCTTTCCATTCTTTGTAGATTTTAGTAATTCTTGGATTACCCCCACCTATCTCAATTACTTTTGCAGTATCGTCTAAAACAAAGTATTTTTCTTTGAATTTATCAAGCTCTAATATAGCCATATGAAAACGTTTACCCTTTTCCATAGCCTCTGTAGTCTCTTTATCCATTACATACTTATAGTAATGTCGTGGAGATTTTAGAAAGGCTGATAAAGCTGAATAACTCAATGCCTTTTCACCGTTAAATATTCTTTGTATTATTTCTTGAAAATCAGTCATGATTATTTATTTAGGATTATTCTGCTAAATCTTTTTTAAGCATCTCTTGTACTTCCTTACTTATTTTATAATGGTTGAGTAAATCCGAAGTTTTTAAGCCTTTTTCTCTAGCTCCTTTTACTACTTTAGTATAAACAACTAATAATGTGCCATCCTTACTAGTTCTATTTAGCCACGGCTTTTCGGGTTCATCGTCTTTTTTAGTTTTTTTCTCTGGAGTTCCATTATTTCCATCGTCATCCTCGGCCTGTAAACTCAATAAACTTTGTAATGTATACCTACGATAATAAGTAATAGCTGAACCAAGTTTTTGAGGATCATTCAAGGATGGTAATTCAATAAATGATGATATTATCTCTCCGCTTTCTATATGATAGATATTGGAATATACTATATTGTCTTGTATAGGTTGTAATACCACTAACCCATGCTTTTCCAATACTGGCTCAACATGCTGTAATAATTGATTAATATCAAAATACATTGACTTAAAGAACGGATTTTCACTATCTTTTGATATTTTACCGATTTCTTTTTTTGCTTCCGAAATTGCTTTTATTACTAGTTTCATATTCGTTATTTTTTAATTACTATTACTATTTATGTTTACTTAGTACCTGCTCGATCTCTTCTATTAGAATGTTTTTTTCAGCCCATTGAAATAGTTCGTTTGGTGTAATTTTCAACTCTTCACATATGGGGACTACATAGCTAAGTGTTTTATCTTTATTTTTACCATGATATAATCTGCCCATTAATTGCGAGCGGTTTTTGATTTTTGCATCATGAAATAACTTTGCCTTGACTCTCATTTTTAAAACTTCTAATTTCTCTCCTGATCTTTTAATCGAAAGAGCAAAAGCATCTTTAATATATTCCATTTATTTAATATTTAATTTTACATTCTTCACACATCTTCCATTCTGAATGAGCAATACCATTTTTGAATGCTTCAATATCTAATATTTCACCGCCACATTTTTCACAGTTGCCTATTGTTTCGAGCCTTACTTGGTTAAGATACAATACTACTGCCATGTTTCTTGCTTTAAACGCTTCGTAACACACTTCAAAAGCTTTGTATTTTGTAGCTTCCTCGATAAAAAACATAAGTTTTTCGCTGTTATCTTGCGGCTCGAATTCGACTCCGTTTTTTTTACAAAAGTCGTTAAGTAACTCTATCACTTCTTTAGACTCTTTATTTAATTCTAGGGCTATTGATTCAATAAATGAATCATTCTTTATTATTACTTCCATTTTGTTATATTTTAATTGCTTGTTAAATATAGTTATTATATTTTAATTTCTAGCTGTTTTATGTAATTAATTAACGCATCCTTATTCTTTTTTTCCAATTTAATGTATTCTTTCATATCGAATACAATATCAAAATCGGATATTAACAGATCGGTTTGCTTTTCGCCTACTTTCCAGCATGAAGTCGGAAACAGATGTATGCCTGAAAATCTATGTCCGTATATTTTTAATACTTTTAAACGGATTTCGCTGTTTAATTTGTTTGTTACTTCAAGGCTCATGATTTGTATTTATTTGGTTGTAGTGCAATGCTATATGAATTCTATACTATCTGGCGTAAATGGTTCAATTCTTCCTGCACTTTTCATGCATTTGTAACAGTACATATAGTTAAGGCTATCACAACTAATATTAGTTTTTACTTCCTCATCTGTCAACTTTACTCCACATAAAGCACAGTATGCAGCACTACTTAATTCACTTCCTCTAATTGGCTTCATAATTTAAGATTTTTATAATAGATTTATTCAAAAATAAAAGCTGCAATATTTATTATAGTAAGATACCAAGCAATTGCATTAAATATGAATAGGAACACACAGGCAAGTATCATTTTGATATGTTCTTGGATTACCCAGTTTTTTGATTTATTACAACTAAAAACCTCTTTGCCTATCTGGTCGAAGCTCTCTTCATAATGCCCAATGGCATAAAAAAAGCTAACGTAAAGTATTGCCGATACTACTGCAATTACTTGATAGATGAACTTAAATAATTTTCTCATAATTTAAGTTTTTTAGTTATTATTTAATCGTTCTAATTCTTTTTTCAACCTATTAAATTCTTTTTGCTTTTCTCTTTTAAGTACAGTTTTTTTATACTTAATCACATGCGGTTTAATTTGCTTCCAGCCGGCCATGCGTTCTTTCTGAGTTTTGAACCTCATGAACTCAGTACTATTATTGACAAGGAAATAACTATCATAAAAATCAAAATTTCCTTTAGGGTCGTTAGCTATCCATAAATTAAAATGATATTTACCATCAATAATTATTTCAGCCGTATGAGCTCCACTACTTACGAATTCAAAACTACCATCGATTACCTTTTGTTTAAAATAATTTCCAATTTCTTTTAATTTTTCATCTATTTCCATCGTTTTAAGTTTTTAAGTTATTTTTTAATTTTACCACCAAAGCCTCGTATTTATTTCAGTACGAGGCTTTGATTCTTATATTTTAATTAATAATTCATTTTAAACTTCTCCTTTCTTTTAGTTACTAACCGAATACGGTATTTCTTTCACCCAGAAACCCCACTAATCGGAACTAGTGGGGTTAAGTCCGCAGAATTTGCGAAACTGCGGGTTATTTAATTACATAATAATCATCTGATCTTAAAAACTGCTTCCAATCGTTCTCGCTGTTCATTTCTTCTGATTCAAATTTTTCCTGACTCATACTTACAGTCCTGTACTTTGCGAATAATTTACCATCGATATATTTTCTGATGGTAAATGTTCTCCTACTTTGGTTAGCTGTTACTTTGATTGTTTCCGTTGAATTTCTCATCTTGCAAATTTTTAAATTATTTTTTAATTACAGTATAAAGATAAGTATTATTTTTTAATAAAACAAAGAAGTATACGTTTATTTTTTAATTTAATTCTTAGGCATAAAAAAAAAGGCTGCTTTTTCGGAGTTAGCAACCTTTTTCAAATATAGTAATTAAAAAATAACATGTCAAAGATAAGGTTTATTTCTTATTTAAACGCAAAAAAGGTCTAACTATTATAGCCAGACCCTTAAACGATGAAGAAAATTCTTTATTTCTTTTTCATTCCAATTAATTTTTTAATGATGCCCCAAAACTTAATAGCTTCATTAATTACGTCCATCACTTCTTTTGCAAAGCTTAAAAGCTCTTTTTCTGTCCGCTCTCCATCGGCATTAATTTCTTCCCACTTATCCCTAGCTTCTTGAACTTCCTTGATAATGTTTCTTAAAACTGCAATTAGTCCTAATGAGAATACCCCTGTAATTATTGTTAATATTAATTGTACTTTTTCCATAATTCTATTTTTTTTACGTGTGAATGTTATTCATAATTTATCGAATCAATCCGTTTTAGCCAACCTTTTAAAAATTTATAGTTCATCCCTTTTTTAGAAATCTTGTGATAAAAGTTGATTCTAGCAGCTTTTATATTACCGAAAAGTTCCTCAGAATTAGCTTCGTTTATTAATTTTGCCGTATTCTTTCCTATAATTCCGTCAGCAATAGTTCCGACTATACGCTGAATATCCTTAGCTCCATGCCTACCAGAATTTACACACCAATCAAAAATAATATATTGCAAGCTGTAATTTTCAATTAAATGAATGCCGTTTTTAGTCCAGTACTTTTCAAAGTAGAACTTTTCAACCATAGATTGAATTAATATGCCCTCTATTTTTTGATTTCGTTTTATGACTCCATTTACTTTTTTGTACTGATCCACTAATGGCCATCCATCCCATGTTGGATGAATATTTCTAGCTATTCCCATGTAGGTTTCACCGCCCTTATCACCTTCGACATTGGCGTAATAACCCTCATGTTTAATTACTGTTACGAATGCTTTTTCAAAATTTTTCATGATTTACTATTTTTTATTACCGATCATTAATAATAATAATTTGTCTAATTTATTATTTACTTCCTTGTTGGAATCTTTCATCTCTTTAATATCAGCTATTATATTAACATGCGAATAGGATAAATGTTTCCTCAGCTCATCATCAGTATACTGCCTCGTTGCTTCTTCTGATTTATGCAAATCCTCCATTGTTGCACTATTTTTTATTTTCTTATTTCTGCTGATAAGTCCCTGTACCGTTAATGCTATGATTACACTCACAAATGGAGCAAGCATTTTTTCAATAACAAACTTAAACGCCACGGGATGGTTCATTTCTTCCATAATCTTGATAGTATTGTAGTCATTATAATTAACATAACTAATGCAAAAAGTAATGAATTTTCTTTGCTATTTACCTCATTCATAAATTTAGCGTATTCATCCATCTTCATATTTTCTTCTGCAATTTTGCTATTTATTTCTAAGTAGATTAAAAACGATAAGCCCATCCCTATTCCTACGTGATATAATTTACTTAATTTATCATTTGTCCTTAAATATTCAATTACCGTCCAGCTAATAAGTACAATGTATATAGAACTAAAATAAAATATAGCCCAATTTACCGACTTACTAACATGATAAAAATTATATATCAACTGCGATCCCACAAATAAAGCAGCCGGTATATAACTTAAACTATCAGTCTGGCGGGTCTGGGTGTCCATCTTTTTTTGATTTTTCTATCTGAACAGCTTTACTGAATCCCACTTCTACATCTTTTTTTACCTGCTCTGGTTTTGGTTTTGTTTTCGTTTTCTTTGTCATGATTTCTATTTTTTAGTAAAGTTAAAATATTATTTTTTATCAATCAATTTTTCAATTATATTTTTAAATGATACTAATGTTTCATTATTAAATTGAGCCTGCTTAAATATCATAAAAATAACCACGCAGAAAACAGGCGCTTGAATTAATATATCTATATATTGCGTTAAATCTTGCATTAATATTGTATTATTTCACTATTTAAACTTCTACGGCGTGGAGGTTCAAATACTTTATTTAAACTTGATTTTCCAGCGAAGGTCCATAAAGCAGATTTAACGTTTAATAGTTCATCAGAATAACCAATAAACAGACCTCCTAATTGAGCACTTTGATTTGAATTATAATCAATCGCCTCAGCTCTTGTATTCTCGTAAATTCCACCGATAGTAAAGAAAATATTTGCACCCTCACGATGCATTGCCATATATTTATAACCCTCACTTGTTGCGTGATTACGAGTTGCGTACAGCTTACCCCCACTAGTTTCAATATATGCATTCGTAGCATCTAATCCAAATGTAATAACTCCCGAACCTATTTCAAAAACAACGCTTTCGTTTTGAAAGTCTACCCATTTACCTATAGTAAAATCATCAGTACCATATAGATAATCATCAGAACTAGCTTGTGTTAATGCTTCACCGCTTGCAAATAAAATACCTTTATTTGTATGCGTTGGCTGGTTTGCAGGAGTTGTTTGCTCTAAAAAAGAAGTACCTAATTCGCTGTATAAACGTTCAATTTTATTGTTTACATCAATAATAGTATCTTTCAAATAGCGTGTATTGAAATATGTTTTTTTGTTACCGTCTTTATTTGGGTATCTTTTGTAATAAAAAAAAGGTTCTTTCGGGTTAAAAACTACATCGTTTACAATGTGATCTGTTGAGTATAAAGGCTTCTTATATATTCTAATATTTTTCACGTCCGCCCCCGCACCAGCTACCGCAGAATGTCCCATAAAACTATGAATATCATTAATATTACCGACTATAAATGTCGGTGACGTAGAAGTTCGTACACACGTACCGTTTAGATACCAATGCATTTTTTTAGTAACATTATCCATTTGAGCAGCAAAAT
>Ga0233414_10000053_pt1 | contig 53509 bp, 52 predicted proteins | sample Na_anoxic_10_MG_FD_189020 | JGI IMG/M metagenome (GOLD analysis project Ga0233414, IMG submission 189020) | Seawater microbial communities from Saanich Inlet, British Columbia, Canada - Na_anoxic_10_MG | ecosystem: Environmental > Aquatic > Marine > Inlet | place: Canada: British Columbia... | reverse complement strand
CACGGATGTCAGTGTTGACAATAAGACGGTTGTGGCATTTCAGGCTTTCAAGTTTACTGATGGCAACAACTCCCACTACATGCCTGAATACGCAAAGGCGCATTTCTTTAGGAGAATGAAGTCGATAGCCCATACTTCAGATCCTACCGAAACGTGGCTGTTTACAATTGATCTTCGGATGGGGCCGTGGGCGGCTTCAAGTCTTGGTGCGTCCCTGATGTCTGCCCCACTCATGGACTCAAGGTCGAACATAATCACACCCTCAATTTGGGGGATATATGCTGACGAGTTCTTCGCCCCAATCAGCAGGGATGCCTTGGTAACATACGCTGATTATGGTGACGATCTCGCTGGGGAGTCAGCGGAGACAATGCTCGGCACTACGCTTCAGGCGATGATCCGTAACAGTGAGAATATCTACGATACTGACCTGTACATGAAAGCTGTTGAGGGGGACAGGGCTTGGTATGCAAGGGATGGTGAGGAGAGCAGGGCCTACTACTCTGAGACTGGTAGATACAGCATCGTTGGAGAACTCAACTATGTCGAGTTCCCTAAGGCTGGAATGCTTGTTGGGGCCAAGTCGCTTGCCGGAATGATGTACCTGTTCTTCGAAAACGCAACAGTGGTCCTTGATGTTCGTGGTGGTCTCGATACGAGCTGGGGCCGCATTGGGGAGTTCCCCGGTATCGGACTGGCTGCAAGATCGCTTGTCTGCGCCTTTGGCGACACCGTCTACTGGGTTGGCTATAACGGAGTCTGGTCATCCAAGCGTGGCGGCACTCCGGCCAGAGTGAGTGAGGTTCTCAATTACGATGAGTTTGCCAGTGATCTTGAGCTTGTAAGCGGACTTGTCTTTGGAGGCCCGTGGTTGGCCGTAGACAGCCTTAAGTTCGAACTGGTGCTATACCTCCCCCATGACGCCGGAATGTCTGCATGGGGCTCTAGGTTCTTCTTGGGACACACTCAGGCCGGTAACATGAACCCGACATACCAGCCTCGGGTATTGGTGTACAGCCTTCTGGCTAAGGCATGGAGAGCGGAAACCTTAAAGACGGACATTAACCTGTCTGTCTCGGCAGCGGATGCTGGAGAGTTTTCGATATACAAAGACATGATGCTTGCAGACACCAGCGATGTTGGAACGCTTGCTACTCTTGGGTTGCCCTTCAACGATGGGCACAACCTGATGATTCCCGTTGGAAGCTCCCCAATTGGCGATGTCACCACAACCGAACCGTTCCTCCCCTACTTTTATAGCAGGCAGAGGTATTACGACTATCTGGATAGTGATGCTGAGGATGTTGCCCTCAACCCTCTCAAAAAGCGAATGCTGCTTGAGACTGGCTACTTTGACATGGGGAACTTTGCAGCAAGGAAGAAGCTGAAGCGCCTCCATGTTTCGTTCACCGGGAAGAGTTCTGGTCTAGAGTCTGGCGATATGGTTGGCCAATGGCACTTTGAAGTCTTCTCTTTCAAGGTTGGGGATGGTTTTGAGCCACCGTGGGGAGAGGCTCTGGATGACTCGAAAGTCTATGACAAGCAGTTCGATGCAACATCTGAGACCGATGAAGATGAATCAATCTTCCAGCTCAGAATGCCGGGGAAGAAGTTCCGGTACATCGCCATGAGGCTTGAGGGTGGATTGTTTGACTCGACAACGTACTTCAACCATGTCTGGTCTGTCCCTTACGCAGAGATTGGCGAGCTTGCGATGTCCTTCGTTCCAAAGAGGCAGAAATGATCGACCGGGAAGAATATGACGCTCTAATTCAGAGGGTGTTGCATCTCGAGCAGTCGTTCAGGGTTGATACTGGCAAGCCCCCAACAAAGTCTGTCGGGCGAAAGTCAACATTCAGGACTTGGTCTGAGCAGGAAAAGTTCATTCAAGATTCCGGCCTAGTTGACAGTCGGAAGGTTTACAAGTTCGCTGTATTCATAGATGATCGCTGGCGTGAGGTGACGCTAGACGCTGACAGTCCTCCCGCTTCAAGTCAGCCGCCTGTCCTCAAGGTTGGGAGAGCGTCAAGCGGTCTTCAGATCAGGGGTAATGAGATTCAATTGTATCTCGCCAGCGAAGTGCAAGCCGGTGCCTTGTCGCCAACTGATTATGCGGCTTTCTTGGCGGCAAGTGAATTGTTGTTCACGGCAGATCTTGTAGTCGGCAATTGTGGCGATGTGGACTATGATCTCGTTGACATCGACTGCGGTGATTACACCGATGAAGTAGTGGTCAATTGCGGAGGTTTATACTAATGGCTTGGAGAATACGGCACATGACTGATGCTCAGAGGCTGACGATCACGCCAGCAGGATCTGAGATGGTACACGCCACCGATACCGATGAGGTATACATTGGCAACGGGTCTACCGTGGGTGGTATCCTGATCACTGGAGCCAACACCGATGCCAGCGCCATCCACGATGATACTGCTTCGGAGATATCCGCTATCAACAATAAGGGTACTCCGGTTAATGCCGATATGCTTGTAATCGAGGATTCGGCTGACGGTAACGCCAAGAAGATGATCACCCTCGGCACCCTCCCTGCTGCCGGTGGAGGTGAGGCGAACACTGGGTCAGACCTCGGTGGTACAGTCAACACATTCAAGCAGAAGACAGGCGTAGATCTGGAGTTCAGAGGGCTTACTGCTGGGACTGGGCTTGAGGTAACTGAGAATGCTACTGACATCGACATAGGTTTCGATACTGATACTACCGACATGTTTGAGTTGATGAATGCCTCCTGTCTCGACTCCCCTGCCGTGACGATCACTGAATCAGGCGGCACTGTCTACGCTAACATCGAGAAGTCTGGCACCGGAGATATCAGGGTGGTCTTCAGTGATGGTGTCTACGACTGGGACTGCACCCCGATAGCGCAGGTTGCCCTGACTGCTGGCAGCGACATCTCTCCCACGATGAACTACGTCTATGTGCTTCAGTCATCCAAGGTGCTGACGGCCAGTACTGCTTGGCCTGCAACTGAACACGCTCCGGTGGCGACTGTCCTTGTTCAGAGTGCAGCCTCAGTCGCTACTGACGGACCGTACAAGATGCATGCTTGGACAGACCACGTGGCCTGTGGTAATAGCCAAGGGCACTTAGCTCATCTGAATTACTGGATCAGGCAGCAGAACGCCACATGGCAGAGTGGTTGTGCCTTGACCCCAACAGCCGGTGCCGGTCAACTTGATGTTGCGGTAAGCGCAGGGATCGTGCTTCAGCTTCACACCCACACGCAGCCAGCTTTCAACACCGCTACTGGGTCAGACATCTACATTGTCAACGATCCTACTACAGCTTACGACAAGGTTGGCGACCTGACCGGGTTGGTTTTGGACGCTGACGGCAACACCATGGGTGGCTCATCCAGCGACTTCTACAACCTCGTGATCTGGGGTGTGGTCAATGAGGTCACAGGCGACTGCAAGCTGATGTGCAACCTACCGTCAGGGAGCTACGATAACGACAACGGGGACAAGGCCACCAACGACGATGATGGAACTGCGATCTACACGATTCCGTCTGACTTCACAGGGGTTGGGTTCCTGATCGCTAGGCTTACGGTCAGCGTGTCTGGGGGCACCTACACTGTCGAGAACAACGACGACCTGCGGGGCAGTTACCCCGGCACGGCTGCTGGTGGAGGGGCTACCGGCGGCAATGAGTTCGCAGATAACGTGTTCAGGATTCAGGATGATGGTGATGTCACCAAGGAGATCGCTTTCCAGGCAAGTGGGATCACCACAGCCAACACCCGGACGATCACAATGCCGGATGCTGATGTAACCCTCATCACAGCGACCAACGCAACCGACCTCACGGACGCTGGTGACAGCACACTACATTACCATGCCGCCGATAGGGCGAGGGCTGTCCACACCGGCCAGCAGCTTGCCAACACGATCAGCAACTTTGACACTGAGGTCGCCAACAACTCAACAGTGAACGCCAACTCATCCAAGCTGTCAGGGATCGAGACCGGAGCCGATGTCACTGATGCTACCAACGTGGCTGCTGCCGGTGCAGTGATGAAGCAGAAATTTGCCAAGGGTATCAGTATTAATGTGCCAACGGCTACAGATTCTCATCGGATGTTTGCAGTGCCATTTGCTTGTACGATCACCCGCATTGAGCATCAGTGCGCCTCCGGCACAGTGACATGGAATCTTGAGGAGAGGGCTGGGGCCACGCCCTTCGTGGCTGGCGTGGATGTCTATGCCTCTGACGAGGTGAGCAGTAGCGCCAACTCAATAGATGTCAGCTTTGCCAATGCGGGTTTGGCTCAATACAGCATCCTTCGATTCTGTGCGAGTGCAATAAGCGGCCCCGGTGAATTGAGCGTTACCGTGTATTTTGAGGAGGCATAATGGCTACCTACTATGTTGACGCTACGACTGGCGACAATGGAGACACTGGCTTATCTGAGGCCTTGGCGTGGGCTACTGTTCACTATGCGTTCAGCCAGATAACCGATGGTGACCATCTTCACGTTAAGGGTGGGACCGACTACCAAGAGCAAGTGACTCTCGTGAATTACGGGTTGCTGGGGTCGCCAATAGTTGTGGAGGGCTATACCACCACTCCCGGCGATGGTGGCAGCTTCACCATTGATGGAACAGGTGAAGACAACTGTATCGCACTCCCTGCTGGATCGAATATCTACTATTACTTCAAGAACATGATCTTGGATGGGGCGAACTATGACAACTTCAATGGGGCCAGTCGCTATCGAATGATGTTTGAGAATTGCGAATCGAACAACAGCGTTAGCGGCAAGGGATTTGAGATTGGCGGCTACTGTCACATGCATCGTTGCAGGGCATCTGACAATGGATCCGATGGTTTCTACATGGCCAGCAATAACCGGATCACTTACTGTGAGGCGTGGCGCAATGGAGGCCAAGGGCTTAGGGCGGCGAGTTACAACGTTACGTTCTTTGCCTGCTTGGCGGTGTCAAATGACGATGAAGGCATTGCCGCCCCCGGTGGCCTAGTGATCAACTGTACCGTGGATGGCGACAACAAAGATTCGACTGAGGGAATTGAGTGCGATGACTATTCAGAGATCTGCGGAACCGTCCTTTTGAACAACATCATCTACGACTGTGGTGTTGGCATCGTTGGTGAAGCGACCCCAACATTCCAGATAGGTGAAAACAACCTAGTCAACAATTGCACGACGGATTATTCGAATTGGCCCTCAGACTTGCAGGAGTCTGACATCACCGATGCCCCCGGTTTTGAGACTGAGGGAAGTGATTACACGCTGGCCAGTACATCAGCTGCCAGAAATGCAGGGGCAGATTTGAGTGGCACGAGTTCACCGGGAATGGATCTTGGCGCATACCAATCAGAAGATGCTGGTGGTGGCGGTGATGGTCAAATAGTATTGACCGGATAGACTTGCAATCTTGATTGATTGATGGCAGACTTGTAGTAACTGGAGGGTGAAAATGAGTTACGTCATTCCGAAACTAGACTTTGAGCTTGATGAAGACGAAAAGGATGTTCCCGTTCTCAGCACTTCGCCTGAAGTGCTAGATGTCAAACGCCTTAATCGTGAGCTTGTTGGTCAGGCCGGAGCGATAGATGGCATCTATGATGAAAGAATGAGGGCTCTTGAGGACAGAGCCGATATCCGTGACGAGGCTTACGGCAAGAGTGCCGATACAATATCCAGACAGCAAAAGGCCACAGTCCTGAAGGGCGGCCTTGGCCTAGTCACAGACCTAGCCATGGGCTGGCTGGCGGAGGATCAGCGTGATAAGGCTGAGGAGAAGTCAGACAAGATCATCTCCAAGTCCGTGATGCCGCTTACTGGCAAGTCCAGAGGGTCTGATATGATGGGCGACAGCATCAGGGCTTTCGCTGCCCATAAGTCAAGCATCGCTGGCAAGGCTGGCAAGAGCGCTATGGCTTCAAGGGCTGCGAATGTGGCAAAGACGGGCGCTCGTGGAGCGGCCCAGATGCACGTGCTCACGCAGACGCTCGTGAAGGCTCAGGAGTCGATTAACGCCGCCAAGAGGCAAGACGCTGCTATGACTCAGGCCCAAGCCGCAACGCTTACAAGGGCCAGTGCTGCCCACTCAGCCATTCAGAGTCAGCAGATTAAGGGCGACATCCAGTCGGCCTATACCGGCGCTCAGATTTCAAAGGCTTCCGGACAGAGGGCCTTCAACAAAGTGGCCGACACAATGAATAAGATAACGGCCTTTGCCGAGTTGGCGCTGGCCGTCTATTCGATGGGTAAGATGCCCGGATTTGGCGGTGGCGGCCCTGCTGCCGGTGGTGAAGAACTGGTATCGAATACTGACACATTTTCAGTCCCGCTAGATATGGCTTAAGGAGACAATATGGGTGGATCACCAGACGACCCCAGAGTCAAGATAAAAGAGGGTGAAAGAGAACTGCGGAATACTGGGGTGGCCCAAGCTGCTCAGAATCTTGGTGACTTCGAAAACTATATGTCAGATTCTGGCATTGAAGAGCAGACCGGAGAGGACTACTGGGCTCCGCTCGTTACTGAGATGTTTCAGCCCGGAGCTAGAAGTGCCGCAATGCAAAGCAAGCAAACGATGGAGGCTGTCAGGTCTGCATCGCACTCAACTGGCATGGGATATTCTGGGTCAACTCAAAAGCGGTTGGCTGGCATTGCCGCTCAAGGCACTGCTGCTGTGGGTGCGGAGAGAATTAAAGCTGAAATGTTTGGTGAGCAGGGGATGCAATCAGCTCGCAACCAGTGGCTTGGCATGGAGCAGACTCAAGCCGGGATGGAGGGTGACTTTTTGCAGCAGCAGCAGGAGTATGCCCTAAGGCTTGCGGAATGGAATGAGAGTTATGACCCCACGAACACCAAGATTATAGCTGCGAACAAAAAGCTTGGCGTTAATCTTTAGTTTGTCAGGAGAGACCTAATGGCCCAGATACAAGTTGCTAGACCATTCACTGGCGGCTGGAGCGCTATTGCTGCAAAGATGGCAAGGACTATAACCGGGACACTTCTTGATACGTCAAGACTCAGCATTGAGCAGACGAAGCTTAATATTCAAAGAGAGCTGATGGCCTCTGATGAGCGCATTCAGAAGGGCAAGCTCGGTATCGAGAAGCTTCAGGCTGAAATGGCTGTGACCTCTCAGAAGATCCGTGGTGCTGAAACTGAGCAGGGTATGGTTATTCGTGGTGAAGAGGCTGCTAGAGCAAAAGAGTTGCACACCCATCAAATTGAGGCTCTTGAGCACGAGGAGTCAACCAGACACCTTGGCATTATTAACGAGAACCTTAAGGCCGCCACTGGACTGGCTGGGCTTACTCAATCCAGCATAGAGACTACTGCCAGCATGTACGACACATTGAAGCACGATGCTGATGAGTCGTTCAGGACAGCTATGAGCTGGGGCTTTGTCTGGGGCGCTGACAACAACGGCAATCCAATACCTATTGGTCTGACTGGTGCTGGTGAGTCCTTCTTTGACGGCCTCAACTTGGCCGGTAGCGACGGTGTGTTCAGGTTGCGTGACAAGGGGTTCCAGAAGGCCACTGGCTTCAAGGCAAAAGACCTCAACTTTGAGAGCATTGACCCAACCAACCCTGATGACATGAAGAAGCTCAATGCTGTCATTGGCCTGTATGACGGGATGCGTCAAGGGGCATCGCTGGCAGCTAGGGATAGTGGTTATGACTATGTTGGCCCAATGCAGATGGTTCAGGCCCTTCCAAAGCTTGGCAAGGCCTTGAGAACGGCTCTTGAGGAGAGCTGGAATGAACCAGACCCAGCAAACTACTCTCCAGCCTACAAGAAAATCCTTGCCGGTGATGAAGCATGGGCTTCCCAGTATGCCTCCGGAGCTGATGTCAAGCCAGAAGACGCTCCAGTTAACAGATGGCTGATGAACGAGCGGCAGTATGGCGTTAATGGGCCAGTCCTGAAGAAGACACTTCACGCTCAGCGGATGGCGGCAGTAAAGCTGGTGAGCCTTTTCAGTGGAGACATGAGTAATGCGAATCTCCTTGATGGCACCACAAACCTGGAGTCTTACCTGAAGATTGGTGCAAAGATCGCCTCTAACGAAGACCTTGGCAAGATGAACTTCAGTGATCACGGGATCATGCGCCCAGCTACTGGACCACCCGGACTAGCTCTTAGCCCAATAGATGACGATGTGGTAGCTGAGTTTGAAGCCACAATGGACAAGCCAGGTTTCTTCGAGACTATAGACCCCAGCAAGCCGGGGATAATGCTTGCCGATGCAGTCGGGGATGTCAGCAAGATGTTTGCTGAAATGCTTGGTTCCCTGAACGGCCAGTTCAACGAAGCTATTGATGAAGCCGAGAAGCCAAAGAGAAAGATCAGCATGCCTGACTTTGGTCAAATCAAGAAAGACTTTGGCGAGATCAGGGAAGACGCTGGTGGGCTTGCAGGAATCTTGGGCAACAAAGTGAGGAAGACAAAGATCGACCTTAATCAGGAATTTATTGGAAGAAGCAGACAGGGTGAAGATTTTCCTCGCCCAGTGTCTGCTCTAGACCCTGAGCCTGAGCCTGTTGATAACGACCCTTTCCCGTTTCAGTAGAATGCAAAACTTTAGCCAAAATGGGTTAATACCCTATGCTGAGGAGAAGAGATGGACCCGCTGCTTCAGAATGAATTGCAATCCAAATCTGCAATAGATCCAAACTTCCACAAATATCTCGTTGACAGGGTCAGGGCCGTAATCGACAGCTCTGGCCTCAAAGATAACGATCCCCTCATAGAGGCCACTGCAAGGGAAGCTCTTGATGAGTACTTCCAAGATGGCTCTCAGGCCATCAAGAGCCGCCCTACTGCATTGCAAAGCAAGCCCATGAGTGGAGAGTCCAATGCTTTCTCCATCGCAGGAGCGGCTCTCTGGGGCTTCGCTGACTCAGCGACATTCGGCCTTGGCACTGGACTGGCTAAGAAGCTGGGTCTTGATCCGGACTTTATTGACACAACTGAGGAGAAGCTTGCTTCTGGTATTGGTTCAGTAGCGGGCTTCCTTGTCCCCTATGGCGCTCCTGCCAAATTTGCAAAGCTTGCTGTTGGCGCTCGGGCTGCGGGTAAGGCTGAGCGTGGCATACTGAGGTTCTTCGGTAAGACTCCAACGGTATCTCGGCGTGGTCACGGTATAGCCATGGGGCTGGACAAAGAGGCTGGCACTCTGGCCAAGAAGACTATGAAGGCTGTGGGGATAAAGGCTGAAGGCAGTCTGTTCAATGAGGTTTCGGCAGATCTTGGCGTTGCCGCCTCAGGCATCCTTAGGGGATCAGACAGCATCAAGCTGTTCAAGTGGCAGGGCAAGAACCTCACCAAGTCGATGAAAGATCTCGGTGTTGGCAGTAAGGCTTTCATTGAGAAGGCATCTAAGAACATCTTGGATGATGCCGCCAGCGCTTCAACTGGCAGGATATCTCAGGCATTTGAGCGTCACTTAGGCAGGAAGCTTACGGCTGAAGAGGGCGCTCATGTAATGAAGATCATCGAAACCGGCCTAAAGAAAGGGTCGATCAACAGCGTTGAGCAGATGATCACCAACAAGTGGGGTCGATTCGTTGCAAGGCAGGTCCGGAATGCCTTGGAGACCAGCCTTGAGTTTGGAGCTTTCAATCTTGCTCATACTGTTGTCCACGGTGTGGCTCACAACGACTGGAGTGAGGAAGGTGTAAGACAGCTGGTACATGATGTGCCGGAGTCCGTGAAGCATGGGCTTCAGGCTGGCGCTCTCATTGGCGGTGTTGTCAAGATGGTCCCGAACCTTTGGTGGGGATCAAAACATGGGGCGATCAACGACATTATTGACGCTTATGGGTTGAAGCGTAACCGCTCAATCCAAGGTGTCAACATGCACCAGAAGACCGCAGAAGGCCTCCGCAAGGTTAATAACATCATGCTAAATGATGTCTACCAGCTTAGTGCTGGCAGCGTTAACAAGATGCTTGGCACCAAGATCTCGATGGATACCATCGGCAAGACGGGCTCTCTTGGTAAGACCCTCCGCAAGCTCAGGGGCTGGAGCAAGAAGAAGAATCTGACTGAGACCGAGAGAAATGAGATCAATGATCTTGCACGGACCAACGGTGAGTTCTTGCTTCGTGGTGGCGAGATAGCCGAGAGGTCAGACATGAGGCTGGCCGGTGAAGAGCTTATCTCTTTGGCAAAGCGTGGTGACACAAAGCAAATCCTGAAAGACCTGAATCCAGTGTTCAAGCAGGCTGCCAAGGAATGGCAGGGGGAGATGTGGAAGGACTTGGCCAAGCATGGTGTCGCTATGGCCCCACGAGTTCTGTCTTCTGCTGTCATAACTGAACCAGAGTTCTTTGGCTCGCTACTGTCTGGTGAGGGTGGAAGCTACCTGACCAAGCACGGGCTTGACTGGGTAGACATGGCTACAAGCCTGACGTTTGCCACGATGATGGCCAGTCACTCCGCATTTGAGACACCAGTTGCCGCCAGACCCATCACTGACAGCCGCTACAAGGGGTACATGCAAGCCAGAGCAATGCTTGCCGGTGTCCCTATCTCCCGCCCTGACGACTCACCCTTTGCTACCATCTCAATGGATGTTGCATTCAGAAAGTATCAGGATCTTACTGAAAAATTCTGGGAAAGCGAAGGGGTTAAGAAAAGGCTTGGACCACTCAGGGAGTCTGTGTTGAAGGCTCTGGAGACTGCGCCTGAGGGTGCTATCCCAGAGGGTGAGTTCGGTAAGAATGTAACTCACTGGCTCCGCAGACTGAATATAGATTCCAAGAACCTGTCTCCCGGCAAGATTGCTGCGGTGCAGGCCTTGTTCGAAGAGCACATTCCGCTTGGCGTGGGCGGCAAGGGTCCGGGCTATCTTGAGCTTGAAACATTTGACAGGATTTATTTCGGTGAAGAGTTGCACAAGCTTGGCCGGAAATATCTTGAAGTTGAGGGAGATCTTCTTGGCACGGTGATGCAGGCTGATGAGCAGAGTGCCAGTGCTATGGCCAAGAGCAAGATTGTCGAGCAAGCCGTCAAGGCTTTCCCTGATGTTCCAGAGGCTCAGGTCAGAAGTGCTGTAGATTTACTTGAGGCCAGAGCGAATGCTTGGGGTGTGGCTGAGGGTAAAGATCCAGCTGAGTGGTACGCCTCCCGTCTAGCGTCTGTCGAGAAGGGTGAGGGCGAGAAGAAGGCTTCGATTACATTCATGGAGGATGGCAGGGCTGTCATCCGAGGGCTGAATGCTCCCAATCTACAGTCCCTCGTTCATGAGATAGGACACCTCTTCAGGCGTGACCTGGGTGGAGAGCATCTCGCTATTATCGAGTCTGAGTTTGGTATCAAGGATGGCAAGTGGCAGAAAAAGCATGAAGAGCGTTTTGCCAAGCTCTTTGAGCGGTATCTTGAGAGCGGGAAAGCCCCCAACGACTCCATGAAGACTGTCTTTCAGAGGCTTTCTGGCTGGCTCAAGTCAATCTTCTCCACCATGAAGAAGAATGACACTCTCCCCGCAATGTCTGAGGGTGTCGAGAAAGCTATCCATAGCTTGTTTGGTACTGGCAAGATTCCTGTCTCTGCAAAGACTGGCCTACTCAAGAATAAGCGGCCACTGAGGATTGAGGTTGAGGGTGATGTCTCCACGCCAGCAGAGCTTGAGCTGTTTGCGAAGGCTGAACGTACCGGACAGTCTCTATTTCCCGGAGTGGTCCACGAAGTACTGACCGTAGATTCCCCTCAGCAGTCCAGAGAGCTTGCTGAGAGGCTTGGGGCTATTGATAAGGGCGTGGGGGACCACCTTGGTGGCGGGAGGGGCTTAGAGAGCCTCTCAGCTCTTCGTGACTTTGCTTACTTTGCCCCTCACACCAGAGTCCACGGTATCATGTCTGGAGAAACCCTGTTTCAGGGGGATACCCCCGAGCTTGAGGAGGTGAGAGGTCTTGTTCAAGATATTCACAAGATGTGGGGCGATGGCCCTGCGCTTGCTCCCACAGGTGATAGTCCTGCTGAGCGCATTATGGCGATGGTGGCGAAAACAGAGTCGGTCACAAAGGGGCGGGCAGTCAAGGAAGTTACCTTAACCCTTGCCCAGAGCAACGTCCTTGAGGCGAACTACGCCAAGGTCGGGGAGAAGGGGATCAACCTTCTCAATATTGCCGAGCAAACTGGAGTTGTCACCGGAAAGAACCTTGCATTGTTGGCTGGTGGAGACGTAACGAATGCGGCTCACCGGCTGGTCAACTCTCTTGAGATCATCGGTGCCGCTGAGCCGGGAGGCCAGCTGAAGGTTGATATCGGCCCTGCTGTTGAATCTGTTATTGGGGCTACTGGGGCTTTCTGGCTCAGGGATATGGTTAAAGAGATGAAGAAGGTTGGGATCTTGAGGGATCCCATGAAGGGTGTGGACGGTGTGCCGCCTGAGGATACTCTCAACGTCCTTAAGGCGATCGTGCTTGGCGGGAACTCCGAGGCCAGATACGATGCAAGTCAGCGGCTTTCCAGCATCATGCTGTCAGAGGGACATCTCCCTGAATCTGTTGCCAGAATAGGCAACGCCCTGAATCATGTTAACCCTGCATATGCATCCTACATCTACACATCGCTCAGCGGTATGGGCATCATCTCTCCGGAGATGAGCTTGATGACAGCGAAGTCCACCATTCACAAGGATGTCACGGCAAAGAGGATCAACGAGGCGATGGATGCTATCGAGGGTGAGTTCATGGCCAACGAGGTTCTCAGGGCTGACATTGAGAGCCGCTTCATGAATGAAGATGGTCGCAAGGTTTTCCAGATAAAGGAGAATCAGGGGTTTGAAATCACAGGACATCGTGACTTCATCTCCAATCTCGGCCTTGACCCTCGCATTGAGCGAGTTGCCCAGCTAATGACTCATGAGGCAATGAAGCGCAAGGTGGAGAAGGGGCAGGGCATCAGCCCGGAAGACATCAGGTCAGCTCTTGTTGAGGGTCTTCTTGGTGGCAAGGATGAGAATGGGGCCTACTCTTTCTCTGGTATCAGAGATCCTGAGTGGGTTGAGCAAGCCATTAAGCATGTGACTGAGGGTGGAAAGGCTCCTGAGATCAACGACTCTGTTCGTAATGGTCGTTGGGGTGGAAGCCCTGTGTCTGAGAAGATGCTCAATCACTTGGCCCATGTGGTCTCCCAGTCTACTGCCGGAGAGACCCTTACCATCACTGCGACTATGGCCGAGAACAAGTCAACCGGGAAGACCGAGTATAACTCAAAGATCAAGACCCGAGTGCATGGGTTCATCAGCCGTGGCCTTGGTGGTATGGTTGACGCTATCAAAAAGTCTGGGGCCACAGTAAGGACTGTTGACAAGATTGACGTTGAGAAGCTGAAGTATGTTCGGGATGAAAACGGTGAGTGGGTCAAGGATGGGAAGGGAGAGATGGTTCCGCTTGATAGTTTCGAGCCTATCCGTGAAGCTCTCGAGACCCTCGACGGCCTCAGCGCTCTCATTATTCCCGGCAACGCAGACTCGATGCTGGCCGTAAGCTTTGATGCCCCCAAGGCAAGGGAGCAGGTTCAGGGGTTACTTAATGAGCTGTTCAAGGTTGAACAGGGTGGAGGCAAGAGACTCAAGAGCTGGATGAAGTCGCATCAAGCCGAAGCACTGCTCAGCTTCTTGAATAGTAAGCCCGGATCTGCCAAGTGGGACGCTAACAAGATCAGTAACGAGCTTTCAATGGCTTGGCTGGGCAGTTCTGTTGATAAGGCAACCTTTGAAAATCTCCTCAATCCTGACGTTGCTGGCAAATCAATCGCTGATTACGCCAACAGGCTTAACAGTATCTATGGCCGTGACTTCATGCGCCTTGACTATGGTCCCGGCACGACTCAGTGGAAGAAGTTCAGGGAGAGTGACTTCGGTAAGCGTAAGCTGGCTGAAGATGCTGAGTGGGATGGTGGTCTCAATGTGTTCTTCTTGGAGAATGCCACACCTGAGATCATGGCTGAGATGAAAGCCGCTGGACTCAACAGGGCTCCTCTCGATGGTGCTGCGTATCTGAGACAGGATGCAGCCAGAGTTGCCGCTTATGTCATGGGTAAAGACTACAGTGATGCCTTCAAGGGGCAGTTCTTTGCCTCTCATCCTGATAGAGACTTCTTCTACCTCGACAAGCCCATGTTCAGGAACGACAGCTATACAGAAGCCTTCATGAACAAGCTGGAACAGCTGACTGGCCAGAAGATTGACATGGTGTCCATTGGTGACTCCACAAAGATCAAGCCGACTGGTGTTGAATGGGCAGATGTGAGGGCGCTTGAAGGCAAGAGTGAGGCAAAGCCACCACTAGAACTGAAGCCGTTTGAGTTGAAGATTGGCGAGCTTGGTAAGGGCACAACAGCTACAGTTGAAAAGAATCTATGTGTCCGGTGTGCAAACAAGGTCCAGCATCAACTGATGAATCAAGGGCTTGACTCAAAGGTTGTCATCATAGATGCGAAGTCTCCAGCCGGAAACTTTAACATTCAACACTGGGTTGCAGTAACCGAGATAGCTGGCAAACGGTACATTGTCGATCATCCACAGTCAGAGTTCATGGGTACTGGCACAGTGGAGGCTGGTGGTGAATTCAGAAATGCCATGGCTGACTGGCACAGTGGGGAGATAACTAGAGACTTGAGGAATCTGGATACACTGGTCAGAGCAATCGGGGTAGAGCTTAGAGAGATGTTTACCGGAAACTATGGTCAGGACGCTATAGATATGGGCGGAATGACACAAGGCAAGCCGCTTTTTACCGATGTGGTAAGCAGTGGTCACGAAAGATTCCCAACATATACTGGCAAATATGGTGACTATGAAGTGAGATTGGACACCAACTCCAATGATTTTGAGTACCGGAGCCTAGTGCCAACCAAGGGTATTGTTGTCAAGGACACTCAGTTCCGCCCGAGATTGATTGAGGCTACTCAAAAGGCAATGAAGGAAGCCTACGGCACAGGCAGCAAGAAGAGTCTCAAGGCAGTGATGGATGCTAAGATAAAAAGCAGCGAGATGCCTATAGCTGGCGGCAAGAAAGATGCATCTGCCTCTGTCATGAAGAACGCCCTCAATATCAGGGAACTTGGCCTCAAAGAGTTTGACCACAAGATCTATCCACTAACTGAGAGTCACGTTGGTGAGATCTTTAGCGTCGGTAATGATGCCCATGAGATGTTCTACAGGCTTAGGGAGGAGGGCTTACAGGCTCTCTATGCCCCTGAGGGGCCGTTCTGGAAGATGATGACGGGTGACATAGGGCCAGAGACTCTCGGCTCACTGGTGGGCGGGAGATTGGCCGAGGCTTCACTTGAGGATGCGGGTAGCATCTACCAGCGTAATGTTGTGGCTGATATCCTTGCTGCCGAAAGGATCAGTCCGGGGCTGTTCCTTGACCCGACAGATCTTTACGACACGATTGCCAACAGAAGCATCAAGCGGGGCTTGTTCAAGGCCAAGCAGCGTGGTGGCTTTGGAGCACACATCTTTGATGATCTCAGTGGAACACTCCAAAAGGGTCAAGTCCGAATACCATACGAAGTTGCCAGCCGCAGGCTTACCGAGAACACAAAGATATACGTTGGAGACAAACCATACGCCGCCAATGACGTAAAGTTGTGGGAGCAGGTAATCGAGGCGAGAGGTGGAGATAAAGAACAAGCTACAACTCTCGCAGAGTACTTCGGCAACAAGAAGTCCATTCAGGAATACAGGGACAAGCTTGACTTTGAGCTTGTAGATGCAATTGGTAGGCTTGAGATGGAGTTCGGTGCTGATGGCCCCAACACCCAGTCTCTTGGCGGCCTGCTTAAGGTCGTTGACCACCTTGCCAAAGACACTGCTTGGCACACTGAAGAGTTCAAGGGTATCGACATGCTTGGCCACTCGATGCCACGGACAGGGCCGCACGACAGGAAGCCCTTCCATGCAAGGGAAGTCGCTGAATCAAGGGACACCAAGTTTGTTGAGATGAACCACGAAGATATCACGAGGCTTGAGCGTGATACTGACGGTGACGTTGTCTACTTCCACTATGACACTCCACAGAAGTTGCGGGATCACATCAGTGAGATGTCAAAGTATGAGATCAACCCTGAGATCCTCACTGGGATGAAGGAGATCCTTGCCGATCCTGCTGGCTACAAGGATATGTGGGAGTACAACGCCTCGCAGCGTGAGTACAAGAAGCGTATCGGTATGGTTGCCAACTTTATGAGAGACGTTACCGCTCTCGCTCAGCTGGGTATCTCTTCAAGGGATGCTGATGGAAAGTACCTCATTGGTGGAGTCTTTGATGGGATAGAGACAACCAAAGACTTCCTCGATGTCATCAGTGGTAAGAAGCCAGCCAAGATAAAGCTTCCGGATGCCAAAGAAGGCGGGACCAGGGAAGAGTATTACGGAACTACCGACTCTGATTGGGGCGGAGCAACCCAGAGAAAGGATAGGGTTTACAGGGGGCAGTCTGGCGCATTCAAAGTAGATGCTGAAGGTAATCTCATTCTGCCTGCGGCCAAGGATGACATGTTCAGCCGCAGATTCCCCGGTAAGGGTGTTGGCACTTCAGTTACTGGCGACCTGAGTCAAGCTCGTGAGTATGCTATTACACGATTCAATGGCAAGGCTCGAGATGCTAAGGCAATGCGAGAATCAGAGCCAGAGACTTTTGACGTCTCCGAAAATATTGAGGGCGAGTCCACTCCAACTGTTGTCGAAATAGATAAAGCCACATTTGAAGCGGCCTTAAAGCGTGGCAAGGTGGAGACCTTGGAAGGTCAAGAAAGCTCTGTCGATGGACTTGCCGGGGAAACCAGAACTGTTTCTAGTGCTCCAATAAAAATCAAAGCTGGGAAATTCAAGATCAGCAAACTTGAGCCCGGAGGCAAAGATTTTGAGGCAGCTGTTGACGGAGAGATTCTCCCAGTCAAGGCTGGCAGCTACTCATCTACTGGCAAAGAGGTTGATCACTGGCTTACTACCAAAGTGGAGATGCCTGACGGGACAAAAAAAGAGCTCTCACTCCTTGAGTACATGTTCCTCAATTCCAAAGCCTATACCGATGGCAAGAAGATGAAGCTCAAGCCAGCATGGCATGGGGCCAAGGGTGAGGTTACTCCCGGCTGGTACAAGACTCTTTGGGAGATGGTGCTTCCGGCACACGGCCTCAAGACTGGAGAAAAGGATGCTGGCGAGGCTGCAAGTACCGCAATTCAAGCCACGAGAAAGGACTTCTCAAGGGGTCTTGGTGACATAAATAGAGTCATTCAGCCTGATAGAGCCAACGCAAAAGAGGTTGGCATTGTGGCAAAGATAGAGGCTTTTAACACCCTGAAGAATATCGTTGATGGTGGTAGCAATCTTGATATGAAGCGGCCACTAAGCTTTGGGGCTGATGCCAAGGGAAGACTCACCGTTAACAACGGAACGCTGACTCACAAGATGGTCGCCACAGCTGGCAGCCTGTTCAGTGATCTCTACTCCATGAATCCCGCCAACATTGACAGCTACTTTTCTGTGATCACGAGCGGGTTGCCAGAGATCCGCCGCATGGAAAAGGAGGGCTTGCCATCAGAGGTCATCGACAACTACAGGAAAGAGCTTGTTACTAGGGCTGAGGAGACTTCGCTGACTCCAAAGATTACCGGAGGAATGCACAGAGTCTACACTCAAGAGCTGTTCTCCAGATACTTGGCCAATGACCATATCAGCAATGCTTCTTCCATAGTGCCTGAAAAGACAAAGGAGAACAAAGACTCCATCAAGGTGCTTGAGCGAGTAGAGGAGACGCTTTGGGATAACGTCTCAAAGAACTCCATGATGGTGAACGATCTTGGCACCATGCTTCGTGGCTACACCAACAATGGCGTGATGAGGACTACATCGAGGAACCTTGCTGAGAATCACCAGTTCTCTCACATCACACCGACAAAGGTCGGCAAGGCGTGGGAGTTCAAGGGACTGACTCAGGTTGATTTGCAGTATGGGATTGCAAAGGCAATAGACAGGCTGTACAACCCCGAGGCATATATTGGCAAGCTCCACTCTGAAAAAGCAAGAGGGGCAATACACACTGCTCTCGGAACAAGGCGTGGGGTGACGATACCGAATGCGACATCGTATGACACCATCATGCACATCCTGCTTCAGCTTCATAATGGCGCTGTTGGCCCGCTGGGTAAGCAGGGTAAGGCTGGCAGGTGGGGTAAGGTTCCAAGATTGGTCCACAATGGCACTAAGTGGGTAGGCGTTGCAATGCCTATGCGCTCTCCTGATGCCGCCATCTATGAGCCCCGTGGAGCCAAGGCTGCTGCCGTTAAAATTGGCAAGATGATGCAGGCGAATGTTGGTAAGGATCTTAAGGGGCTTGAGCTTAAAGATACGGCCATCTTCTACACTGCTGATGGCCGAGTCAAGTATGTCTCCAAGAGCGCTCTTCGTGCCATTGCTCCAGAGAATTCCCCGCTCAGGGCTATCGCCAACACTGCCTATGATGGGCAGGTCTACTATGCCGAAGACTACAATGTGCCAGCCTTCAACAAGATGCTTACTCAGTCAACGCTGGACACGAACTACCGGTCAGACAGGCTCTTCAGGTTGGACCTTGAAATCCAGAGCGCAGAGCTTCGCAAGGAGCTTGAGCGTGGACTACAGAGACCAAACAGGAAGGTGTCTCAGGCTGTCATCATTGAGGACACTGGAGCGCAGCCCGCTGAAACCTTCTATCACTCTGGGGAGATCTCAAACAAGAAGCTGGTCAAGCTTCATGAATCTGAGCGTAAGCTTGCGGAAGAGATTCTGGACCATCCGATCCTTGGTGGGGTAATCAAGGACATGTACTTTGACCATGGCGCAAGGGTCGAAGAAGCCATGAAGATGATCTCTGACATTGGTGGCTATACAGCCGGTCTTGATGTTCCGACATGGAAGAATCTGCGTGATGCTCGATACAACCTTGAGAAGTCACTGGGGAGAATGGGTAAGGGTGGAGTCAACTTGTTCCTTGAGAAGACCCTGCTACCAAGGTCATTCGTTAACCGTGTTCCCATCCTTAAGAGATGGTACAAGGACTGGATCAGGGCTTCAGCTCAAAAAAGAAACGCAGCCAAAGTTGTCGCAGATGTCCAGAAGCATATCTACGATATCTTTGACGGCATCTTGAATACCAAGGGCAACATCTTCCAGCGTCCCAAGATTGCCATCAGGGGCCTTAGTGCTATGGCACAACATACCAAGCATAAGAAGCTGGTTGCCGAGCACGCTGACCTTGAGCGAGCCGCTCACACGATTGAGTATGATACAGAGATGGACCACATTCCTGTCAATCAGCGCAATCAGGTGATGAGTCAGGTTGAAGGCAAGGTGTTGCCACACGATGCCCCCAACAGGGTCAGGACGGCTTACAAGCAGCTACAGAAGGGGCAGAATCCAGAGATACCTGCCAGTCGAGATGTGTGGAATAGGTACTTGAAGCTCAGGGAAAGGATAACTGAGCTTGAGGAGGTCATCACCAGCGCTGAGGCTGGTGGAGTTGCAGCCGTAGCCCTTGACACGTTCCTTGGGAGGCTCTCCGGCTCTGGCTCAGTCGTGCGTGATGAGCTGTTTGGCAGGGACAAGAAGGCAAGGCTCAGGGCTCTTAAGCGGCTCGGGATTGATGCAAGCCCTGTTCACCACAGGCTCCCGAAGCATAGCAGAGTCATCTTTGTTGATCGAGATGGAGAGAGCATCTATTCAGGTCAGCTCCTTGGGGAGGCAAGCAAGGATACCTACAGGATCTCTGTCAGCCGAAAGGATGGGGACAGACCCGAAATCATCGTGGTTGACAAGGACTTGGTTGATGTCGCTCACGGCAAAGCCAGAGAAATGCAGGGGACTATCGACGAGGCTATTGCTCGTGAGGCAAAGGTTGAGAGGGCCCAGACGATAAAGGAGATCACCGATACATTCGGTGCTGATACAGCGAGCAAGCTTGAGAAGCTCTCAGTTGAAGTTGCGGAGATGCACGAAAAGCTTTGGCCGATAGTGCAAGACTCTCACGCTCACAACGTGGCCTACACTCGTTACAGGCTCAGGCATGTTGGTGTGTCCGAAAAGGAAATCACCGAGTTCATTGAAAAGTACATGCCGCAGCTTCGGGCAAGCAACATCTCTGTTGGCTACATGCACAGGGTTCGTCCCGGTGCGGTGTACACCAGCTCGCTGGCCAAGGAGGCTTGGCGTGATAAGACGCTGGTTGGTGATGTTACTGGCAGGCTGTCAGACTTTGAGAGGCTCATGGGCCAGTGGACAGCAAAACAGGAGCACATATTCGCTCGTGATCGGAGCCTTAAGAAGCCGCCGACCTTCTTGGAGTATGCTGACAAGTATTATGAGGAGTATGGCCAGTATCAAGGCACCCCCTACATTGCCCCGCCAATGGGAGCCATCAGGAGTCGTGTTGGTGTTCCGAGAAGCATGGAGGGTGAATTCAGCTGGAGGTTTTCTCCGTCAGCAACCATGAGCATCGAGACCTATGGGGCTCAGGTTCAGAGTGCGGCTTATGTTTCCAGAATGAATCACAATTACGAACGAGTTTTGAACTGGGTCCACAACTCCAAGCGTGTCCTGAATGGCCACGTTGGTGGAGAGTTTGCCAAGCGCAAAGAGTGGCTCAAGGCTGTTACAACTATCGGTGAATTCTTTGAGCGCCACCGTAGAGACTCCCTCTTTCACTCATTGGATGAAAAAGGGGAGAGACGCAGACATATCGCCAACGCCATCTTGGCTTGGCAGGCCTTCGCAAAGATTGGGTATAATCTCAAGACTATCGTCCAGAACAGCACTCAGGCTTTGATGCATGGCACCAAGGTTGGCTGGTCTGCAATGATGGCGGGTAAGGCATGGATGGAGACTGAGGAGGGTAAGCGCATCCTCCATTCAGAGGCTCTTGATTGGGATCCGTCTACGGCTCCCTATTTGCTCCACAAGGAAGACTCTATCTTTGATGGGCTGTTCCAAGGGGTCAGGCCTCGCCATTGGACAGAGAAGCTTATAAAGAGCATGGACACATTTGTGGATAAGAGCCAAGCTCTTCGAATGCTTGCAATGAGTGAAATGAGTCTGCATAAGTGGGCATTCTCGACAGCCTTCAGTCAAGCGAGGTCGTCAATTGGAGAAAATGAGGAGATTCGTTCCGCCTTTGAGCATCTTCCCGAGACCGTGGCCGCTCGTGAATTGGCCGCTTCCCGCAATGGGGAACAGTTCGATAGGTTTGCCTATCTTCAAAGGTTTGGTGTTCACGAAAGGGAGCTGGACTTGTGGCACGGAGAGACTGGCGGTTCTCCGGGGTCGCTTGAACCTGCGGACAGGTACTGGAAGAAAAAGTATCAGGGCTTCCTTGAGAAAAAAGCGATCGACATTGCCCATGATGCGAGGATCTTCATAAACGGAGACTACTCTACAGCTGGTAGACCGGAGTGGTTCCGTACAAATTGGGGTAGATTCATCTTCCAGTTCAGGCTGTTTGATGTGATCTTTGGAACCTATATGGCAGAGAGTGGCAATGAGCTTGCCAGAAGAACCAAGGATGAGTACAAAGCTTTCAAGGCTACCCGAAAGATGACACCTGAGCAGAAGACTGAGTACAGGGAAGAGGCCGGTCTCTCTGGTGATAGTCAGCACTTTGCTGGTCAGGGTGTTGTCCCTGAGGCTGCATGGATGATCAGGCTAGGTGCATTGATTCCATTCCTTCAGGTAGTCTCAGGTGTTCTTAATGCTGATATGGGTGGATGGTTTGAGCCTACAGCCATATCGATTGTGCAGGGAATGGCAGACTTTGTCTCTGATGATGAAGAGAAGCGCAAGAGGGCCTTCTATAAGCGTCCAGTTGCTTCGCAGCTGAGTGGTCCAGCTATCAGTGATATGATGGACATCATGGCATGGATGGGCTTCCATAAGCTCCAGAATGATAGCAGGCTTTCTCAGTTCTTCTTTGGTTCAAAGATTTGGGCGGACACTCCGCTTGAGGAGAAGGAGAGGAAGCTTGCAGAGAAGTTCTCTTCGGCTGGGTCGAGGTACGCTTTCAGGACATTGCCGATGATTGCTAGGGGGCAACAGGCTGAGGCTCTGAAGCAGATGCTCATCAGTCCTGACTATGCTGGCATGAAGAAAGTTCAGGGCTTGCGTGATGCCAAGGATAAAAAGGAAGTTGCCAAGCTCTTGTTCGGTCTTGCCAATCCTTTGAATTGAGGTTGACATGAAATTGAGTGAAAACTTTTCAATGCATGAGTTTCAATGTCCATGCTGTAAGGGTGTCTTCAACTTGCAGGTTGGACTACTTGACAAGTTGGAGGATTTCAGGGAGGTTTGCGGTGAAGCCCTGCGAATCAATAGAGGTGGAGGAAGTAGATGCCCAGCCTATCAGGCGGCGATCTACATCAACAAGGGCGAAGAGCCCATCTGGACAAGTCGTCACCTCAAAGGGGAAGCGGCGGATATCTCGAAAATTTCTGGTGGGGTTTTTACTGACCGGGAACTGGAGCAAGCGAGACTTATCTTTGGCGGCGTTGGCGCTACAGAGAGTCGTGAATGGATCCATGTCGATATCAGAAACAGCCAGAAGTTCTGGCACTACCAAGGGGAATGAATGATGGGTGTACAATACACTGTCGTAGAGAAGACTCGCATCCTTGCAACTCCAGGCACTTACGCTGCGGCTGATCAAGTTATAGTTGAACAGTATGTCAGAGAACTCTTGGAGGCTGGCTGGAGCATCCAAACGATTCTTGGCATGACTGCTGCACACAATACTCATGCTGTTATGGTTTTGGCGACAATCAAGCAAGAAGGGGTTGCCAGTGATCCAACTTATCCCGGTGCCGCCAAGAGTGGAGTCTTGGAAAGCACCGTTCCGGGACAAGTTGATATTGGTTGGGACAATCCATTCAACTGGGACATTGAAAGGGTAAGGATCTTCTATGGCTCAAGTGCTACTCCAGCCTATGAGGCTGGAACTGAGTTCACTGGATCCCCATTCACTGCCGCTGCATACATTGGAGATGGAACTACAGGTATAACTGCCAGTGGGGCTGTCGCTACTGGAACGACTCAGTATTTTGGGATATACGTAGTCGATAATGCTGGTCAGGTATCAGACGTTCTTGATCTTGGATACATAACTGTACGATAGGGGGGCAACATGGAGAACGCTCAAAAGGTTCATGTTGATACGATGGCTTATACTGCTGGTAGGTTTCAAGATGCTCTTGATGATGGCTGGACTTTTGTCAGTAGGCTTAAGCCGATTGCTGTTGGCACCAATACTGGAGACTTTGCCATCTTCATCAAGAAAAGCTCTGCTGACTCGGAGTCCTTATAGCTTGACCCCAGAGGCGGTTTGGCCACTCTAGTAGTGTCACGGGACCACTTGACCCGATATCGCCTCTGGGGACATTTAAGGAGCTGTGAATGAAACTCAATCAAAACTTCAAGTTGAGGCTTAATCTTTTGAAACTCTTCAAATGGATTTGGAAAAAGAGAGCTGGGCAAAAAAGTGAAAAACCCCGATGAGGGTGATGATTGAGGAGTACTGGCCTGTAGCCATGATTTGTGTGGCCGCAGGTCTTCTTCCATTTGATGCTTGGGAGATCTCAAGTCAAGCCCCAGTAACGACTTGGGAAGAATATGCTGCTGATTCCACTGGTCCAATCTACTCGCTCGATCCCCTTGAACCCGGAGTTGGGGAGTGCTGTGAAGACACTCTCTGGGTGCTTGTCTGGCTGCCCGGACATGCTGTAAGTGTTGTTGAGGGTAACCCTGAAGACTACTTCCCGCCTGATTCTCCAGCCAGTAGTGGTTGCGGTAGATTTTTTTCAATCAAGCGAGACTAAAAAAAAGCAAGCCCCCAGTTGGGGGCTTGCTTTCAGGATACAGCTCACTGGCTGGGTTATCCCGTTCTGATATCATCCGCCCTCAAGAGTCGAATTCTTTCTTTGTCACAACCGTCTCGTGTCGTAACATTGAGGCTTCCATCAAGCCTTACGATTTCTAGCTCATAGGCGGCCATCTTCTTTGCGACAAGATTCTTGTATCTTGTAAAATCAGCAGCAAACTCCCTGATTATGTCTTCAAGCTGATTAAACTTCCTTTCACATCTTGAGCATGGTTCCCAAACTGTATCACGATTCTTGTTTAGGCCCATATTTTTTGCCTTCTTTCAGGTTGAGAAGAATCTTACGCTGTCTTGATTGCCACTGTCTCCACTTGTTGCCAGAGCAGGTTATCCCCCGCTCTTTCATGATCTTTCTTTTTGCGATAGTGAACAATGCGTTTGTCACCTTTGGCTCAAGGCCGAGCATCTTCCTGACCTCACTGTAAGTGTATCCCTGCTCCACTAGCGGCTTGACTTGGTTTTTCTGCTCCTCAGTCAACGGTGTCGGCTCTGGAGCTGGATCTTTTGATGGATTAAAAGTGTTGAGACTACAGCAGTCTCTTGCCAGCTTGCTTGTGACATATTGCATTCCACAGATACCACACTGATATGAGTGGCCAGTAGCATCGGCAAGCGGTTTGCGCCCTTCGTCTTCTCCAAGTATTCCAATCCATGTGCCGCCCTTATCTATTGAGATGTTTTCACTCATCTTCCATCTCCGCCAGTGTCCAGTTTTCCAGGTCCCGCACCAAGTCTAAAGCCCGGTCATGGTCCTCAGTTAAGTCTGTGTCTTTCATTGTTCTCCTTATGGCCAATCAGTTCTTAATAGCCAAGGTCTTCCGGGCTTCTTGAGTCTCACGTTCCACGCAAAAATCACACATGGAATCGAGTCTCCCGGTAGCGTGTATTCGTAGATGATCTGTGGCCCGTTAGGGCTCGGACACGCACCCTCGGGGAGATAGTCTCCCCAAGGTTGACCAATCGAAAAGATTGGTTCGCATCCGGCCCATGATGGAAGCTCTTCCCACTCCCCCGGTATCAAAAGGCTCAGCAGGGCGATAGTCTCCACCGGCTCACATTTTGTGACGACAGAGTCGGCAGTACCAAAACCTACCCTGTCATTACCGGACGTACACCCCGCTGAGCCAAAAAGCAAAATCAGTAAAAGAATTATCACCGTTGGCATTGAAAGCACTGACATGAAATAAAGAGCTTTTTCCCACTTCTTCATCTTGAGCGCCCCTTTGAGGATATTGTTCTCAGCCATAGCTTTTGTATTGTTTTCAAGCGTTGAACTCAGGACTTCATGACAGTCGGATTTCCAGTTCCTGAGTTCAAGGATCTCTGCCAGCAACTGAGACTCCCTACCCCTGTTCATTTCTTGCTCCCTCTTGGAATGTGATCAGCATTCCACAGCTGCTACACGTTCCTTGATCTCCGCCGTAAGCCGACCTTCTCAATTGGACAATGTTTCCACAGTTGCAGCTACATACAGTTTGTATCTCTTTAACCAGACACCGTTTGAGAACAAAGCCATCTATTCTGAAAACAGTAGAGCCGAGCATCTCTCTTACATAGCTCTCGGTTTCAACCATTGCTCCAGCTGCTGTGCCTGCCTTGATTGCCGGTATTGCAAAGGTTTTTGCAATGTTTTCATCTCTCAAAAAAGCCACTACCGATCCCGTCCACAAGTACATAGTCCTCCTTTAATGACGGGGAGGGGCGGCCCTCCCCATTGAGTTAATCCTTCAACCACCAATCCCTCGTAGAGATGAGGATGGTTCTACCATCCCCCGTAACGAGTTCAGCGCCTCCCTGATCCTTCCACTTGATCTGCTTGATGGATCCCTCCAGATCCACTCCGCACAGCTTCAGGGCTGTCACAATGGATCTAGCGCCATTCTCTCGTTTTACTGCTTTGGTATGATGAGGATGTTTCGGATCTTTGAGGCGTGGCTTTCTGATTCCAGAAATCCTGAAGTCACACCTATTGGCAGCTTGCCTTTGAACGGCCTTCCAAGACCTCTTGGGATAGATTGCTGTTTCTTTACAGGCCATGTCCCAAAGATCATTGGAAAGCATGCCTTTGTTGAGATTAGCACCCTTCAACTTTTTCAACCAGTCTATCCTGAATTCCAGCTCTGCCATAGGCAGCATTCCTCTAATCGCTCTTGTCATTGGTCCCCCCGTTAAGATCAAAGAAAACAGCTTTCACTCTCCGAGTATTGGGATCGGCGTAAAACTCCTTCAACTCAGATTCTGATTTGCCGGTCTGTAGACTCAGATCCCTGATCTTATTATTGAACTCATGGTTTTTAAGCAATACTATTGCCCCCGCATTATCTGCGAGTCTTGCTGGAAACCCTGCAAATTTTGCAATGGCTCCCTTGTTGCTGGTGCTTAAAGAGACTGGCACCAGAACACACGCTACTGACGCTCCTTGTTCTAAAAGACCCATGACTTCATCATAGATCTTTGCCAAGTTGTTTTCAATCTCCATTGAAAAGGTCCGCTTGGTTTTCAAGAGCGTAAGCTTCTACTTCTTCGGCATCTCGTATCTCTCTAAATCTAGAGATAAGCCATCGTGTTGAGTCATTCAGCGTGGCTAAAGCTCCAGCCCTAGAGACATATGTTACGCCCCTTCTTGATCTAAACTTCTTCTTCATCAGTGATTCTCCCTTTTGGTCGAGAAGCCTGATTTCTAGAAAGGCTACTGGCAGTCTTTCGTCTTCCATGGTCCTCCAAGTGGGGGTACAGGTGCTGCTAGGAGGCTCTTCTATTTGAAGACACCTGCACCCCCGAATTCAGCTACCCTTCATCAACGAAAGTTGCGGCTTCATCTGATCCAGCAATGTTTTCAAACTCAGCCCTGATGATGTTCATACTTCTAGCACTTGCTTTGATCATGGCAAAGCTATCATCCATCTTGTCCATGTGTCTGTCGGTCAAAGCATTCAGCGTCTGCCAATAGTCTGCACCTTCTCCAGCCAACTGCAACATCCTTACGGCTGCCTGCTGCTTGTATTTGGCAGTGTACGTTGTCCCCTTGGTTGCCTTGACTTCTTTGTAGATGTCATAGAACGATGTCTGACATGCTGTTGTCTCAGCCCAGTTGCGCCACTCTTCAATGGCGTTGTCATCATCGGCTGCCAAAGCTTCAAGCATGACATTGACCTGTTCGGCATAAACCGTTTCATCAAAAGCCCCTGAATGCCGAGAATGGATCTTGAACTCCGCTCCGGGTGTTACCATTCCGTTCAGGCAGGCTAGGTTGTGCCACGAACCATTTGTCCAGACCCCTCGACTAAGATCATGGCTCGACTGAACAACGATGCTACGCCGCACTGCTTGCCCCAGAATACCTTCCTTGATTGGATAGTCGTCGCCAAAGAGGACTTCCCAGCTGGCGTGTTGCCCTTCACCCTTCTGGGCGAATCGGACGCTGACATTGCCGGTGTTGTTCTCAAGCCATCCCAAAATGGGACTGATCAGCTTTTGATACGATATCGGCTGATATTGACCTGTGCTGTAGCCCAGAATGTGGCCACTATCTTTTCTTGTGATGGCAAATCTTTCTGTTGGCTGACCATCGGCAAGAACCATCTGCCTTTTTGCAACCTCAAAGTCCCATGGCAAAGATCCGGGCGTTGCGCCCGTAATCTCTTCCATTGTCATCATGTTCATATTGCTCCTTCAGGGTTTCATGTCCCATTTGTCTCTGTAAAGCTTAAGCTGCCCCAGACAGGCGTTAAGCCTGCCTAGAGCAGCATCGTATTCATCATCCTCCGGTCCTCGTGGACCCTGTGACTCGATAAGAGTCCTACTTGCTCTCATTGCAAGATCCATCTGTTCTATCATCACCTTGAAATGTGGCTGATATTTGAAGGCTTGAAAGATTGTATCATGCAACGATAGCCTCGCTGGTTCCAATGGAGCCAACTCATCCTCAAGCATCAAACTTGGCCTTGATCTCAGCCAGCATCTCAGCTCTTCCGGCAGCCTTGCCTTCGTTGAATCGTTCGCTCTCGTCACCGCTCTTGAGCGATTTGATTGTTGCCTTCTGGTCTGCAATGATCTGGAAGAGTCGATGGACAGACTGGGTGTACTTTTCACCAAGACCACATTTGTTGTTCCAGTCCTTGTAGTCACCGAGTTCTGTCTTGTGAAGAATCCTGCTGCCATCATCGTTTATGACGATGTCTGAAAACGCCCCTTCGCTGGGATCCCATGCAAATGAAAACTTCTCTACATGATACATATATCCTGCGGCTTGGCTGTCGTGGCTTCCATTTGAAACCCAGTCGCCATAGTCTTTCGTCTCATCCGCTGTCAGTACTCTGATCGAATCCTCGTTCATGATCATGTGAAAGGTGCTCAGCTGCAAGTCAGCATTGCTTTCGTTGCCCTCTTCGGCATCATCAACGCAAAAGGTGTTGTTGTCCAGCTCGCTCTCCAAGTTGCTCAAGTCATTTCTGACGTTACTAATTGCTTCGACCACTTCATTCAGAGCCTTATCGCCAATGCTGTCCAAATTGGTTTGGGCATCATCCAGCTGACTGCTGACTGATTCCATTGTACTGACAGCACATTCTGCCTGTTCTCGTAATTCACTCATACTTGTCCTCCATGTGGCTGTCTATGAGTCGTTCATAGTGTTCAGCCTTAAAGTCTCGATTGTAGTATTCGCAGTTTTCATTGTCACAAACTGGGCTGTCCCCGTCTTTGTCAATGAGTTCTTCTTCGCATTTTGTGCAAGTTGTTGGGTCGTCAAACGGGTGGTTCATTTTTGTCCCACTCACGTTTGGTCTTTAGCCAGTAGTTGTGTAGATCGTTCCAGTCATCACAGTGTACGCAAATCAAAAAGCCTCTTTTACCTTTCTCGTCTAGGGTTACAATGGGGATCTTTTTCTCACCGATCGCCTGAGCTTTGGCTTTGCGATAGATGGTGAAGATGGCGTGTGCTTTCGAGTATTTGTTTTCGATGAACAGTCTTGGATGCATTGAGTCAGAGCCTGTCACCTTCTTGTCAGCTCCACTGAGTGGATTCCTGACTGTGCCAAAGAAAGTGGCGGTTCTCCTCTCACTCCTCTTCCAAGCTTTTTCCATTTTTGACTCCTTAAAGAAAAGCCTCGACCCATCGAGTCGGAGGACTTGACGGGCCAAGGCTGTTACCACCTATTCGGATTTGGCTTCTTTGAAATATCCTTTCCACCAAGGACTTTGTTGAGCATCGTTTGATATGATCTCACGTTGGCTCCTTGTCTCTCTATGGTGCAATCAGGACATAAGGCATATCCGAGATTCTCTACGCTGTTGGCAATCTGTGTGACTGATATTGACTTGCCACACTTCTCGCAGCTAGAAGTCGAGGAACTCGTCTTCATCGCTATCGGCTCCGGACCCAGCGTATCCTCCACTGGGAGCTGCGCCTGCTCCCGCTGCTCCCTGAGCTGATTGAGCGTTTTCTCCTTGAGTTGCGCCTCCCTGACCGCTCGCTCTCTCAGCTCCGTCTCCAGGTCCGTCGTCCAAGGAACGAAACCAGTCAACATCACATACTGTCCGCTCCTTCTGTGTCTTCCGGTCTATGAAGCTACGATGCTTTGCCTTGGCAAAGACACGCTTACCCTCAAACCACGGAAGATCAGGGATCTCAAGAACAGAAGAGCCAAGCTTTGCTTGTTCTTTTGGAGAGATAAATCTGTTGGGATCACAGGAGTGGAGCAGCCATCGAAGGTTGAGCAGCGAAGGCTGTGATGTGCTGCCATCATCGTTTGTTCTTGGAGGGCTCAGTAAGATGTTGGACCAGATGATCCGGCCCTCATACTCACCAGCTTGAATCTTCAGACCGAAGCTTATCCGTGGGATATTCTTCTGCTTGCCGACAGTGTCTTCACGAGACCTATCGACTACAACTTCGTACCAGCCCTCAGGGATCAGTTCATATGTCCCTGTCCGAGAGCTGTCGTACTCTATTTTCCTCATCCTTCCTCCGTTTCCTCGATTTCAAGTTTTGTCAGGTTGTCTATCATTGACCCCAAGGTCACCATGATTGTTCTTATTGACTGCTCTGCATCAATGAAGAACTTCTTTTGCTCTGGCATCCAGCCATCAAAGCCAATCTCTTGAACTGCCAGCATCTTGTTGTGAGTGTTGTTGACGATTGCCATGTTTGACTCAGCTTGCTGGAGCAGCTTGCTCGCCATCCCCGACCCCCTCACTTTTGTCAGCATCGCCAACAGTCTCCGGCTCTTCAGGATGAAACTGCTCTGTCTCATCGCTGGTCTCCTCCTTGTTGTCGGCAAAGAGAGATTCAAACTGCTTCCGGTTCTTCAAGATGTCATCGTAAAAAGGAACAATGAGCCCTTTAAGCTCAGGAAGCCTTGAGCCAGAGTCAACCATATCGTATGGCTGAAAGTTGACTACATGCTCATCGTCTGTGATCTGGCAGAATCCGAGAGCGTCCATCTTTGCCGCAAACATGCGACTCAGCTTGCCCGGAAGGTCAACGCTTCTGCTCTTGAATGTCTCATCAGTGGTTGCCAGCTTCTGGTGACCAATGTAGAGGACAAGATCGAAGCGATCGTCTAGGGCTTTGCGGAATTGTTGCATCTTTGCTCTCGATGCTCCCCAGTCAGCTCCGTAAGAGCCTTCGCCCATCTGTGCGATGCCTTGTTCTTTGCAAACCTCTGCCTCAAACCAGCTGTTCACTTCATCGACAGTGTCGATTGCAATTCTCTTGTAGCCTTTCTTGTAGGCTGACTTGATTGCCTCTCGCAGCTCCTCAGCGTTGTGTGGTCGATACCTCAACGCTCCGTTGTAGTGATCCAGCCCTCCTTCGCAGTCGATGACTACATCGCAGAGGGACAGGGCCAGCATGGACTTACCAATCTTTGGTTGTCCGTAAATCAGCACGGCTCCATTGAGCCCCGGTTTGCGTTTGACTACTTCAGGTTCCATTGTTTTCCCTTCTATCTATGGCAATGTTCATCTTTCCAAAGACGGACAATGCTCTCTTGTTGAAGAATTTTACGACCACTGGCTTGAGGTCAAGATCATTTTTAATCGTAGCCATGTATTCAACTAGCTTTGAATCCACGAGCATCTGAGTGTACCCAGAATCCTTTCTAGTCAAAGAAGTATCTGCTTTAACTAGAGCCTTGATGAGATATCTCACCATGTTCACTTGAGCAAGATGCAGATAGGCTTTTAGATGCATTCAAGACTCCTCAAGTGCTGAACATCTTCTGGTCCAAGAGTCATTTCTGTACCATCAAAATGATGAGTCTCCATATGTCCTTCTGCCTCGATCACCATGTTACTCAGAAGAGTTGAACTTGAATATTGTTCATTCAAGCTTGTGATGGCTAAAAAGAATCTGCCAAAATCATTCCTGAGTGTATTCACGACATGATTCTTCTTGGTTTGCGATAGCGTGGGGCTATACTCAGTTCCCCAGTCCACCAAGATGCTGCAAAACTTCTCAAGCCCTCCACTTTCCATCAATCTCTCAGGATGGATTGCTATATGTCGCAATATTCCCATCACCTCCGCATCTATGACATAAAGATGCTCTTTCATGTGACTGACCTGTGCCTCAAGCACCTTGATCTTCATGAGAGCTTCTCTATGACTGTGTGGAGGCTCAGGGCGATATCCTTGAGGATTACTCCCACTTCATCGTTAATGCCTTCAGCGTCGTCCTGAGGGAATGGTGTGGCAGTGTACTCATTCAGCTCTGCATCAATGTCGCTGTAGTTGAACTTGGTGTGAACGATGAGATCATTCAAGCCCTTCTGGACATCTTCCCGCAGCCGATCGTAGTCAATCGCATCCTCATCTTTGGTCAGGCCCAGATCTCTGATATTATCAACAATGACTTCGGCAGTCAGTGAGTCATCCATCGTGGTCAAGGCTGCGATCATAACCGCAGCCGTCTTGGCGTTACCTTCTAGAAATTGCATTTGTCCTCCGTAAAGAAAGCCTAGACCCCAAGGTCTAGGCAGGTTGGCCTTACAGGCCCAGTTCAAGCTGATCGTCTACCAGCTCATCATCATATCCAACGCCGATAAGAATGTCGCAAGGCAGATCGCCAAGAATATCTCTCTTCCGTGCCTCAGCGAAGATATCCGGGTACTCAGCCTCGGCCTTGTCGGCAGGGTGTATTTCCGATAGTACTTGGTGCTCTGCCAGTAGTCTTGCTCGTTCATAGGATCCCGCCCTTTCTAGAGTTATCCGCAAGGCAAGCAGTCTCAGCTCGTTCTCGTGGTTTGTTGTGGTTCTTTTGAAAATAAATCCAAGGATGTTCCGCAAATGTGTGGTATTCAAGTCAGGAATTGGGATGAATCCTTGGCGACACCTCCATGTGGGTGTGCCTTGGGTCATTGTTGCCTCCTTCAATGATAAAGTCCTCCAGCCATTTGGCCAGAGGGCTCAGCAATCAGCCTACCATTTGACGCAACAGTTTAAGAGTGTTGCTCCTCCACACCTCAGCGGTGTAAATGGACAGGGCCGGAGTTGCACCGGCGACCCTCACAAGCTCCATGGCATTCGCCCCCAGAAGGCTCACTTGTGCGCTCTTTTCTCCCTGAGCTTACCTGTCCGTGTCAGAGCGCCCTATTTGGCCTGTGCGGCCACCAACCCTTCAAGCAACTCTTTCTCCGTGGGCATCCCGGATGTCTTCTCAGCGTGATTGAGGGCCTTCCTGAAGAGAAGGAGACACCGCAGTCTCATCTGCTCCATCTCCTTGAGGAGATCCTTGTTACTGGCCTCATCCAGCGACTCGTCCTCTTTCGACAGAAAGAGCAGCGCTGCCATGCTGCTGAAGAATATCTCCAGATATACGACACATGTCATGTCCGGAGGAATAATCTTCATCATTTCCTGACTGGCCACCCACTTCATCAGAATATTCAGAGTCGGATACGGCCCTACTTTCACCCAAGACTCAAAATCGGAAGGCATTTCCATGAAATCAGAAAGCTTTCCATCCTTCATGGCCCAAAGAAGTTCATTTAAATCGTTCATTTATTCTCCTAAATAGGTTGATTGCACTTGTTTAAGGAATCATAGCCCCCCGGCATCGGGAGGCTATGATTGTCATGCTGGTTGAATAGCAGATAGATGGCATCGTAGCGAGAACTATCCGCTCCGCCATCAGTGCCAGCAGCATCGCTGTTGTGCAGGGTTGATGACCCCTTCATTTGACGAGTGGTTTGCCAGCTCTCGCCAGTGCCGATATCACTCGGCTCGTTCCTTTGCCCTTATCAGGGCTGCCATAAATATTCCAAAGCCTCCAATGAGGAGTCCTGCGCTTAGAATCAAGTTCATGCTACGCCTCCTTATTGCACTTGTCGTCAGGTTCTTCGCCCGCAGCAAGCGGGCGAGGGGTCTGATGGTAGTGGTAGTGGTAGTGGTGGTGGTGGACGCTGCGGCGCAGCGTCCTATCAACAAGCAGCGAAGCTGCTCATTGAAAGAAGCTACCCCGCCCTTAGGCGGGGTAGCTTCAGCTGATGCGCTACGCAGCATCAGCGGCGGCGATGGCCGCATCGAGGCGGCTGCCCATGGCAGCAGTCTCAGATGCGGTCAGCCGAGCCTTGACGAAGCTGAGCGCTGCGCTCAGTTCGTCGGCGACCTTTTCGTCCCAATCGGGACGGAAAAGGTAGCCACTCGTCCCGAATGCAACGGCTTTGCCGTTGTTTTCGGCGGCGAGGGCGAGCGCCAGCTCGCCTTTCGGCTCGGCAGTCCGGACAGCAAGGCGCACGAGCGCCTGCTGGACGGGCTCCGCCAGCCCAGCCAAGTCATCGTCCTCGATGGCTTGGATGATGCTGGCCAGCGGCCCAGCGACAACGCCACCGAAGTTGTCGGTGATGGCCAAGGTCGTGGAGCGGATGGCGGAAATAATGGAAGATGTAAGCATGAGAGCCTCCTGTGTGGGGGTAGCGGCATTGCCACCCTCCACCCTTAACCCCACTAGACGAAGGCACAAACCTTCGAATAACCCCAAAAATAACCCAACACCACCGTTCTCGGTGGCTGCTTGCCGCTTCTTGGGGGGTCTTAGGCTCTCTTGCTTGCAGATTCCATTATGGGGCAATGCTCACGCTGCGCTTCGCAGCTTGAGCTAGGGTGGGAAGGGATCCGCTCCGGGGCCTCTTGGCCAGAAGCATCAGCTTCGTGTCCTCACGCTGATGCTTCTGTTCCGCCCGATCAGGATTCAGGAACGAGGAACGACCGACTGAAGACTGAGATGCTGAACTCTGACTCTGCAAGGCGTGTCCTCACGACTGAAGAGTCTGAGTAGCGAGCGTTCCCACGCTCGTGGTCAGCAGATCAGGCTGAAGCGGCGTGTCAGCTTCGCTGGCTCGTTGCTGGAGACTGATCGGGCTCCGGCCCTCTTAGGGGTTCCGCAGCGTCCGCTGCTCTTTGGGTCCGATGCCTCCGGGCCAGCCTAAGCAACAAGCTACAGTAGAGTTGCATCAACTCTACTGTAGCTTGGTGCGTGGCGCTGCTGCTTGCTAGTTGGTCCTCCAACTTGCAAGGAGCACTTGCATGATTAGGGTGATTAGCTTCTAATCAGCTTAATCAGGCAAGCGGTCAGCGAGTCAAAGGAGCTGAATCAGCAGCGTTCCTGCGCTGCTGAGTCAGTTCATTTGAATCGGGGACCGGTAGGCCCTGATTCGGAGGGGGCGGGTCCGTAGGTATAACACCCTACAGGAAAGTACGAGTTGTTTTGAAAAGCGGGGAAGCATCTCAGGCTCTGGCCAGAGTTGTATGTAGTGGATCCAGTTTCGAGCTGGTGTCTTCTGTTGCTGCTCCTCCTGTATCAGGTTGGAAGCTTTTGATAGTTGCAACAGAGCTATGTATTTGTTGGAAATATGAGAGAAGAAGTTGTAGGAACGTCCCAACCACCCATCCTCCATCCTACCACACGTGTCAAGCTATCACGTAGAGTTGCAGGTGTACAAGCTTTTCTTTGTCTTTTCTTTCTTTTTATTTGGTAGTAGTACCAATGTTGATGCTGTGGTAGAGTTGAGGTCTTCCCTTCAAGGAGGTTTCATGTCTTCTCTGACAGAGTTCCAGTTGTTGTTGTTACGGGAATTGCGTGGTATTGGGGGGGCGGTTCGGGAGCTTGAGAACTACTTGAGGGAGGGCGTGAAGGATCGGATTGTGGTGATTGAGTCCGATCAGCCGGGAGAGGCTGAGGGCTTGGTTCAATTGGTCCTCTTCGATGGGGAGGAGCCACAATGACGCTGGAGATAGCCAAAAGCTTAGTCAACGGCATCTCAGAGTCCTCTTACGGTGTTCCATTCAAAGATCTACGACCAGAAAAGAAAGCAGTGGTCCTCTGCCTGCTCCAGAGAGACTATCTCTCCGATAAGGCGGAAGACTACACGCTTATGGCTCAGCTGCCCTCAGCAGCAAAAGAGCTTGACTCCTGATCCAAGCTGTGCCACTGTAAGACCGTCCTCCTTTCGGTGTGGTATGGGGCTTGAGACGGCCCTGAGGTTCCCTAGCTTTTGCCGGGGAACTTTTTTTGTTGACACATAACCACGTTAGTGCATATATGTGTAGCAACTCAATCGAGAGAGGTTGGAATGGAAGCTCAGGGATTTGGGTGGGCGCTGCAAGAGCTTTGGAGCGGCAGGAAGGTCTATCGGGTAGGCTGGAATGGTCTCGGTCAGTTCATCCGGATGCAGTTCCCATCAAAAGGCACAAAGATAACTCTCCCTTACATTTATATTTCCACCAAGGAGGCCCTTCTGGTCCCTTGGGTGGCATCTCAAACCGATTTGCTGGCATTTGACTGGCAACTCGTAGAGGAGGATTAGCATGGATTGGAAGAAGATCTTGACCGATCTGCTCGGAGCCCTGAATGGCCCGTCTATTCAGGCTGCAATCGCAGATATCTCTCGCCCTGCGGACCAAGGCGGCTTCGACTGGAAGTTCTGGGACCATGACGAGGATGAATTCAAGGGTCCGTTCGAAGAATTCAAGCACAATGTTGACCTTTTGACCAATGTGATCGAACAGGTGGTCCTCGGGATCGAACTGCTTGCTGAGAATGCCGAAGAATTGGCCCATGGAGAACATAAGTTGCAGGCAGCCGCAGCTACTATCGCCAGAGCGTGGCAGTGGCCGTGGTATATGCGGTGGGCTGGTGGAATGAAGACCCTCATGGTCAAATTCCTCGTCTCCATCGTGGTCAAGCAGCTGAACAACAGGCTGGGCAAGGCTTGGGGACCGGCCTTCTTGGAAGAGACCAATGGGGAGGCCACCAATGGCTAAGCTCGGTGATGAACTGGTTGGCAGACAAGACGTTGTGGCCTACCGCAAGGCTTTCAAGTTCGAACTTAGGGGCCTCAAGTGGCGTATCCACTGGCCTGAGGACGTTCTGCTGATAACTTGGCAGTCAAGGGGTACTCTTGGCGAGATCACCTTGGCCAGTGGGATGAAGATCGTGGATGTTCCAATTGAGATCTGCAAAGAGCTGGATTCTCATATTTCGAACTACAGAGCGCAGGAGGGTTAGGATGAAAAAGTTGGAGTTCAGGATGTATCGTGACAATGGCGGTGCCAATGATGTCGAATACGCCGTTGGCACACTTCAGTGCGAAGAGAAGCATGTGGCTGTAGTTACCAACAAGATGGCCGCCGGTATGCGTGGCAACTGGAAGCTGGACTTCGAAGAAGTCAAGCGTGGCCGTCCCGCAGCGACAAAACCCCCCGAGAAGGAAGAGGAGACCCAGAATGGCGAAGTTTAAGCACACTCCCACAGCGGAGAACGCTTTTGTCTTGAAAGAGCCGATGATGATTGAGACACCCCGGTCGAAGGGCGGTGGCGAAGCTGGAGACTTCCTGACGATCGGTGTTGACGGGAGGTTCACCATTATCCCTCGTGATACGTTTCTCGAAACTTACGAGGCAGATGAAGCGGACGCTGATGCGGCAGGGGCAGAACTCGCTTTTGAAGCTCCTGAGCCAGCCCTACCGCCCGGAGTGATCAGAGGCCGGGACATCCCCGGTGGTCCTCCTCAGAGACCGGGGGGCTGATGCCTGAAGTGACGCTGCGCCGAGTGTTTCCCGATATGGCGACGATGAAGAGCATCTTGACTGCAAGTGACCTGATGCTCGATAGATGGCTTCGCCATCCGGCGACACTTGAGGGGAACCTCTCTAACGCCTACATATTCGCATTGGATATGGTCGGCAAGAGGGCTCGAAATTTAGGGATGTGCTGGCTGACGAATTACTCCCCCCCAGACAGTGTAACCCTGAACTTTGCGGCTCGGCCTGATGTCATTGCTGCTGGTAGGACTCGATTTGATGCTCGACAACGAAGAATCGTAAGATTCCAAGACCCCGTCATGTCTGGGAAGATTTTAACTCCTGGAAAACGAAGCTTTATGATCCAGTTGGCTGGATACTGCTTTGGCTTTCTGGGCGTTAACAAGATTATCGCATATGTTCCCGGAAACAGGAAAAGCAACCTGATACTCAAGGCTCTTGGGTTCCACTTCATCGGAGTGATGAAGGGTGACATGAGTATTGGCGGGGAGCCTCAAGAGGTCAGGCTCTGGGATCTCACAAGGGACATGTTTTCAATGCAATACGGAGGGAACAATGAAGATATTCGGGACGACAGTGCTGTTGGATCCGATGACAACGATAGAGTCGAAGCCCCCATCAGGCTTGATCCTGCCGGAGGGGATGCAGCTGGATTCTAGTTACGTCCGGATTACTGTCAAGGCGGTTGGAGAGGGCTGTAAGCGTGTTGTCGCTGGTGATGTTGCTATCGTGACCCCCAGAGAGTATGCTAAACTGGACGGACAATGGCTCATTTGCTCTGAGAGCGAGATACTGGCCGTGGATGATGGAATTGACCTCCCGAGCATTCCGGGCTCTAGGATCGCAACTGTGGACGGCAGCGGTGGTTAAGCATGAGGTCAATGGTGTAGAGCATGTCTACTACACTATTGGCGAAGCTGAGGACGTTGGCCTCAGGTGGAAGCCTTGGAGAGCCTGCCAAATTGGGGACTGGGCAAGAACTGACGATGACATGGTGGTCGAAGTCCTCACAAGGGGCGGAACCAGAAGCAGTTATGACTGGCTCAGGATTGCCACCGGGACATTTGTTACCAGTCCCGGAGTCCGGATGACAACAGAAGTCAGGGAAAACCGCACATCCTTCGGCGGGAAATACCCACAATGGAAGGATCCGAACAGAAAGCTCACGAAGAGAGAGCGACTGTTCACTGAAGTCTATACTCGGACTTGGGACCAGAAGCTGGCCTATGCTATGGCCTCTGGCAGGGACAAGAACGAGAGGGGCGTTGGTGAGCGGGCCGCAGTCTACGTGGCAAGAGCGAATGTGCAGGAAGCCGTGAAAGACAGAATCAGAGAGCTGGCTGCGAGACAGGGTGTGGACGAGGACTATGTCATCGGAGGGTTCAAGGAGCTTTTCGAGGAGGGGGTAAATGAGACGACAAGGGCTCGTGCCTTAGAAAATTTAGCAAAAATACTACAAATGCTTGACAGCAAGCATGAAAAGGCTGTAGTAATGTTAGGTGCAGGAATAACCGAAGCCGAAATCAAAGAGATAGATGCGGAAATAGACCTGAATTTAATAGAAGGTGCAGAAGTTGCAGACAGCACAGCAAGTTCACACCAGCCAGATGATTCAGCAGACGGACGAGAACCGGAAGCGCTCTCAGATGAGAGTGCGGATGGCCAAGTCGATTCCGTTTATGGCGAAAGCCCTGTTCCCGAAAGCGGCGAAACTCAGGATTCCTGATTTCCACGAGGAGATCTACGCCCTCCTGCAAGACAATAGCAAGAAGAGGCGAGCCATCAAGGCTCCACGAGGTCACGCAAAATCAACGCTGACCTCGTTTTTTTATCCCATGTGGAAAATCATTACCAAACACCCAGATGATGACCCTCGCTTTATCGTGATCGTCTCAGAGTCTCAGGATCAGGCGATCAACTTTCTCTCCGATATCAAGATGGAGATCGAGGAGAACGCCCGCCTCCGGTATTACTTTGGTGACCTGAAGGGTGAGCCTTGGGGTGCTGATGATATCGTCACTTCCAATGGAGTGAGGATAAAGGCTGTTGGAACAAGGCAGAAGGTCCGTGGGATGATCTTCCGCCACACCCGCCCAACCGACATCATTCTTGATGACTTTGAAAGTGAGGGCAACTCTCTCACTCACGACAACCGCTCCAGAAACAAGGACTGGGTATCTGGAGCCGTAGAGCCTTCTCTGGCCCATGATGGTATTCTTACTGCTATCGGAACCGTGATACACAATGATACGTGGCTTCAAGATGTGGAGGCTGACCCCACATATAAGACGCTAAGGTATGACTGCGAGATGGATTCCGACAACAAGATACCCCTGTGGCCGGAGAACAAATCATGGGACCAGCTCATGGCGATTAAGGAATCATATCGCCGCCGTGGGCTGGTCCATATGTATTACCAAGAATACCGGAACATGCCTTCCAATCCAGAGGAGCAACTGTTCCTCAGGGAGGACTTCAGGTTCTGGTCAGGCAGGTTGGGCGTAAAGGATGGGCATTCCGTAGCCTTCATCAACAACGATGACGGCTCAACATCTATTATACCTGTTAATATCTTCGTAGGGATAGATCCTGCGATATCTTCTCGTGGAGACTTTAACTGTATTATGCCAGTTGGCGTTGCTTCGGACGGTAGGTTCTTCGTTGGGGACTATCTAAGGTTTCGGGGTGAGCCCGATCGGGTTATCAAGGAAATGTTCCAGATGCAGTTCAGGTACAAGCCTCTCAGGTTTATAGTCGAGACTACGGCATATCAGGAGGCCCTTGCCATCTTTGCCCGCAAAGAGATGATCAGGAAGAATATCTACTTCCCCATCTTTGAGGTTAAGCCACGGGTGGCGAAGAATATTAGGATCGCTGGAATGCAGCCGTACTTCAGGGCGCATCAGGTTCACCTTAAAGAGAATCAGAGTCAGCTTGAAGCTGAGCTGCTTGCCTACCCTAAAGGCAAGAACGACGATACGCTTGATGCTCTTCACAATTGCATCGAAAATGCTCTTGAGTGTGCGATGGGGAGTGTTGATGATTTTGAGGACTTCTACGAAGAAGAAGTAGAGGTGGATTGGATGTCATTATGAGCCAAGCCAAAAAAGGCACAGTCACCCCAGCGATGAAGAATCGTGAGGTGTACGAGTCATTCAGGGCTTCAAGGTCTACTTGGTCCTCACAGTCTTCTGAAGACATGGACTACTTCCTTGGAAAGCAGTGGACAGCCAAGCAGGAGAAGGAGCTTCGCCAGAAAGGTGCGGCTCCACTTGTAATCAACAGGGTCTTCCCCGCCTGTCAGCAGAAGCTGGCACAGCTCAGCGTTCACAAACCAGTTATTCGGGCCGTCCCGATTGATGTTGACGACAACGTGACAGCGGATCTCTATTCGGATGTCATCGAATACGTGCTTCAGAACTCTGATTTCGAGCTAGTCGAGATGGAGGTCAAGCGTGATCATGTTGTTAGAGGTGTGGGCTACTACCACGTTCACGTTGATCGTGAAGAGGACGATGGTCGTGGCGAGGTTAAGGTTGCGGCACTCCCTCCAGACATTGTCTATGTGGACCCAGCCGCAAGAAAGCCAGACTACTCTGACGCAACGCACATCGTTGTCAGCCAGATCATCAAGCTTGGTCTCGCAAAAAGGCTCTACCCGAGACATGCGGCAGCGCTGACCAAGGCTGCTGGCGAGCTTTGCCACACAGAGGACTACGAGACCAGTGGCAACCATTCGGCTGAGAGCGTTCAGACTCCCGGTGAGCTGTCAATGTACGATGGATGGATCACCAACAGCGAAGACGACAATCTTCTGGTCAGGATAATTGAGAGATACTCCAAGGTTAAGCTGCCCCACTACATTGTGAGGAACCACATCCTTGGAACCCACGCCGTTGTTACAGCTGAGGAATATTCTTCGACTTATAAGGATCGGCCCGACTTTCAGACGACCAAGGTGTTCAAGACCAAGATCCTGAAGCACACCTCTGCCGGTAATGACACCTCCATCTCCAGTGAGATCCTAAATACCAACATCTACCCGATCGTTCCTGTTCCAAATGTATGGACAGGAACACCGTTCCCGATGGGTGATGTCAGATACATCAAGGGCATTCAGGACGAGATCAATAAGCGCAGACAGCTAATGATCTCCCATGCCACCAATACTGCCAACTCCAAGTGGTTGCACGAGGAGGGCGCTGTTGACCCGAGACTGTGGGACAGGGCAAGTGCGATCTCTGGACAGAGGCTGCCCTACAAGCTTGGATTTGAGAAGCCGACACCCGTGTTCCCTCCGGCGATGCCAAACGCTCTCTATGCCTTGGAGACGGAGGCGAAGCACGATGTCGAATATGCTACCGGGATCTTCCCTCTGGCGCAGGGGGACTCTTCTGGAGCGCCTGAGACGTTTGCGGCCACAATGGCTATTGAGGAGTACGGGGCCAGAAGGCTCCACTCTTCATTCACGATGCTCAGTGCGGCCAAGCAGAATGTCGGCAGGCTCATCATAGACTATTCAAGAGATGTTTATCGGATTCAAAAGATGATCCGGATCACTGGCGATGAAGGGTCAGTCAAAACGGTCATGCTGAATCAGCCTTCCGGGGTAAGCCCTGCTGGAGGCATGGTGTATAACAACACTCTTGGTCATAGACGTTACGATGTTACCATCCGGTCGGGGAAACTGGCCCCGACCAACAGGACGGCAATGCAGCAGCACTTCCTTGAACTCTACAGGATGCAGCTGATAGATCGTCAAGCAGTTCTTGAGCAGCTAGATATTCCGAATAGGTCGGACCTTATCGAGAGGATGGGCGAAAACGCTCAACTCAGGCAGGCCTTGGAATCAGCGAATGAGCAGCTCAAGCGGATGGAAGGAATCCAGCAAACCCTTATGCGTGGAAACGTGCAGATGCGGATTAAGTCAGAGGCGGATCAATATCGCAACCTTGAAGAGGCCGAGTTCATTGAGACCGCAGCTGAACAGAAGCTGATAAGGGGTATGATGGACCTCGCAAAGGACACCCATAGAAAAACTATGGAGCTTGACCGGCGTGAGGAGAAGGTTGCTTTTAAAGAGAAGCAATCAAGTAGCCGCAATCCCAGCAAAGGGACCGGCAAGGAGTAGAGTATGAGCGACAAAGACGGCAACCTTGAGAAAGGCCCGGACACAAGAGAGGTCTTGACTGGGGATAAACCTCGAGTCAGTGCCACTGAAGAGTATCTCAGGCGCAGCATGCCTGATGTGATAGCGCAACGTGACCGCAACCTCGCTGAGGCCGGTAACGAAATGGACGATTCGAAGCTTGCTCCGAAATCGTCAAAGGGAGTAGACGCTCCAAAACCCAAGCCTGCGGAGAAAATCTTAGGCAAGTTTGACACTGTTCAGGATCTGGAGAAAGCTTACCAAGCGTCTGAATCGGCTCTTGGTACAGCCCAGCAGAATCTGAGCAGTGCAAAGCCTGCGGTTGAGTTGGCTGGGAAGTATGAAACGCTCTTAAAGGCAGTTGATGGCAACCCTGAACTGAGAAAGCACATCGTGAACTTTTACAGCAAAGAGCAAACGCCGGATATGCGGCGTGAGGTGGATGAGGACGGAGACCCGACAGGTAATCTCACCCTCAGTCCCAATCAGCTTTCGAATATGATTCAGCAAGAAGTGCAGAAGGCAGTTCAATCCGCCAAAGACGATGTCCAGCGAGAGCAAAACCAACAGCAAGAAGTAGCCGAGTTCGAAGCTCAGGTTAGAAAGCAATACCCCGATGTTTCAGATGAAGCCCTGAAGGAGTTTTACGAGAAGGTCAAGAGCGGGCAGGTGACACTGATGGACATCTACTCTGGTGTGAACCGGGGTCTTGGTGAAGCTGCGGCTGAAAACCGTGGCAGAACTGAGGTTGTCGATCAAGTGGAGCGAGTCCAAAATATGACTCCATCTCTTGGAACCGTAGCTGGCCACGTTGAGGTTGATCAATCTCTTGAGGAAGCTATGGCTGATGACATCGTGGCAATTGGCAGGAAGAAACAGCTGGCGACCGAACTCGGGTTTTAGTTAGGAGAACCTGAAAATGAGCGGATTGTCTGGAAGCGACCCTACAGGTCGCTATGGCTCTGGGTTTTATCCTGGCGAGGGAACTGGTGGTGTCTACGATAAGCGTGTCGTGCTCGACATGGCTGACAAGATTCACATGCTCTCTCCCACGGATGCCCCTTTTTATGTCCTGCTTGGACAACTGGCGAAAGTCAACGCCAAGCAGCCTCGGTTTGAGTGGATGGAAGACGAGTACTTCGTCATGCGTCACTTCACTGCCGAGTATCACTTCATTACTGATGAAGCGGCTGATGTTTTGTGCTGGTTGCAGCTGAAGAGTCCGAGCGATGCTCAGGCTTTTGAAGCTTCTCCGTACCAGCCTACCGCTGTCGGCACGATTCTCGAAAGAGCTGCTGCTTACATTGGCGAGGATGTTGCCGGTACTGCCATGACTGATGTCAATTGCAATCTCTTGAAGATTGTGAAGGTTGGCGGCACCTCTGGCAATGACACGATGTACGTCATTCCTGAGAAGTTTGGCGTTAACAATGTCGGCAAATGGCGGACGATTGACCCGACAGATACGGTTGCTGGCAATGGTACTGATCCTATCAGTGGCCATATCTTGATGCTTGGTCAGGACACCGCTGGTGGAGATGCCTCTTGGACTCCGTCAATGGCTGACTCTTGGTCAGATTATGGGATAAACATTGATGAGGCCATCATCATTGATGACACCCTGACCGCTACGATGTGGGTTGATCCGGGTACGGACTATGCCTTGGATGCAAGCGCCACATTCGATGTCTACGTCACTGCCTACACTCCCATGCTTCTCCAGAAGGGTCACTACGAGGGTAGTAAGCTTCCTGAGGAATCCCGCAAGGGCGTTCGGACTGACTGGAACCAGACTCAAATCATGAAGACCCCTTGGTCAATTACCAACACTGCCATAGCTACTCAGTATGTCGGTGGGGATGAACTGGCTCGGGTTCGCAATCGTGGGCTGATCAAGCACAAGATTGACATAGAGAAGATCCTGTTCACCAACGGTGAACGTGATACTTGGACTGGTGAGAGTCCCAAGCGTTCTACTCGTGGGCTGGGCGTTGGTGTCAGTGGCTCTGGTACAACCAATGCTGGCGAGCAGGACATTGGGTTCATCCGGACCTACAATGTTGACAGGCTCAACCTTGCCGCTACCACTCATGCGAACAACTCGCTGAGGGTTCGTCCCGATCTCAACAACTTCTACGGTGACCTTACCGATGCCTGCGAAATGATCTTCGAGGATCAGGTGCAGGGCAAGGCGAGCAAAACCATGTTCGTCTCGCAGAAGTGGCTCGGGGCATTCACTCGGTACAGTGGCTTGATGGGTGGAATCAATGACGGTGGCAGTGGCAACACCATGACTCAGGGCTGGAGTATGCAATATCTCCCCGGCTCTGACGCTACCGCTGGTATCGCCATCAGGCGCTTCCAGAGCCCGTTCGGTGTCCTCAACGTGATTCCGACACCCACCCTCCGTGGTGAGTATGAAAATCACGCTGTGATTCTGGACATGGCTCAGATGGAACTGAAACCTCTTCCGGGTCGTGACACCAAGGTCATTTCTGGTGCTCAGGACAATGATGAGGACGGTCTGGCCGAGTACGCCATCACTGAGCTTGGGCTCAAGATGATGTACGAGCAGACCTGTGGTACCTTGATGTTGACTGCTGACGTTACTTAGACCGACTGGGAAAGGGGGAGCTTCGGCTCCCCCTGACCCAACAGGAGCGTTATGGGACAGCTCACACAATCTAATCTTTATGACGGGGTTGCATCTGGGATGGACCTCGATTCTGGTGATTTCACATCCGCCGAACAGGACGAGATGGATGCTTGGGCATTGGACTGCCTTCGAATGTTCTTGCCCATGGTTCCCGTCTACGCCATCGAGAGCGTCTTGACGAGGCTGAGTAGTCAAGCCTCTCCAGTTTCGCTCCCCTCCGACTCGATGAAGATCGTGAGGGTTTCTGGTTCAACCTCTGGAGACCTGCTCAAAGAGAAGGCTCCTGATGAATTCTCCCAGATCAAAGCCTTCTACAGTGGCTCCGCCTACTCTGCTGGCAACAGGATCTGGACATCTCTCATGGGTAAGGTTTACGGGTTTGAGCTTGGCGGTGAGGCGGTAGATCTCGATTACATCGCTGAGCCCGTCTGGGTTTCGACCAACCTCTCTATCCCTAACGGGTGGGAGGGCATCGTGATTGACTACACTGTCGTTAAGGCCAAGATGAAAGACGAAGAGCCTGAGCAGGGCAAGCTCCTCTGGGACATATTCCTGCAAGGGTTGAAACGGTTCCAAGGCTTTGAGAATATAGCCAAACTGGTCGGAGGCTGATCATGGCTGAGACATTACGTCGATGGACTTTCAACCAAGGGCTCCTGTACAAGAATTGGGAGGTTGAGAATAACGACGCATACTTGGCTGACCATGCGAAGCTTCAAGACGCTGATGGTAAATGGCACTTATTTGGAATTAAGAAGATGGATGCAGACTCTGGTTATGGTGAGAGGCTTACCCACTTTTCCACGTGGGACTTCAAGAACTGGTATGCACACCCCGATGTTTTGTTTGCCACTGGAGTTGATGCTGCTGGCGAATCAGCGCCTAACTGGTACTCGCTCACGCCGTCATTCATCTTTGCCCCAAGTGGTATCGAAAACCCGAACTGGGATCCTGATGGAACGGCAGTAACTGACAAGCGCTATGTCTTGTGCTGCACTTTGGTTAATGATCCGACACCGCAGCACTCTGAGTGGCTGGCATTCGCCTATAGCGATGACATGAGCAGCTGGTACTGGGACACCGCCACGAATCCATTCAATATCGAAGCCCACAATGAGGACGGAACTGGCGATTTTTGGTGGAAACCGCTGTCCCACTATTCGGCATACAGGGATGCCAGATTCTTTCATGATGAAGACTCTGGAAAGTATTACATGACATTCATGTGCTACCAATATCCCGGCACTTGGCAGGGGGCGGCTGGCTTAATCGAGTGGACAACTACCTCTGGTACATTTACGCAGGGGTGGACAATACATGCCAACAAGTACCTCATTGATTACGCTACCATAAATCCTGAAGGTCCGGGAATCATAAAGTCTGGCAGCCATTACTATGTCTGGACACACGCCTACATGTGGAGAATTGACGATATTGGTGCAGATACACCATGTGTCGGCGGTAACGAGGACTGGGATCTCGTATCGTCAATATTAAGCGATTCGTCACTTGGGTATGCAAATGAAATTGACTATGACAGCACTCTTGATGAGTGGATTGCCACAAGTCATGATGGGCGTGGCGGAAGCTACGCAAAGTATTACAAGGTTGGCTCAATCGAATTTTCCGACACACTAGACCCTGTCGTGACCAATTGGTTTGAGCCGATTGATGGCTCAATGGGGTTGATTAGTGAGTGGTCAGTTGTGAGCGGGAGCGTGTTTGACTATCAGCCCGTTATCTTTGATGCTGGCGATCCGTACAGGTTCCCACCCGGATCCAGCTCCCCGTGGCCACGGGGAACAAGATGTACATTCAGTTCGGTTTGGTCTGGGACGTTGCCTGCCGGAATCTATGAATTTAAGGCAATAGTAGACCATGTTGTTTCGCCAGCAACTGAGCCACCGGCCTCTTTTTCAGGATCAGACATCAGGAACGATTACTGGGAATTTGTTTCGGCTATTCCCGAGTCTTGGGTTGAGGACTGGTCAGCCCTAAGTCAGGGGTCACTTGCCTCTGGATACAATGCCAGTGGATGGCCCGGAACGAATTTCCCAGAAGCCCCGGCATCATCTGGGCCAATCGACAATTCCTTCATAAATACTGGTGGATATGCTCCCAATATATGGGAAACAGTTTCATTTGGTCCGGACTATTGTCAACTTGTTGGCCGGATAGTGAGCGACACGTTTGTTGTCACCGGCAGCAGGATGAAGGTTCGTGTTGGAGGCGCTGGAGATGAGACATGTTACGTTGCAATGTATGCTGGATCAGGGCAGCTGCTATTCAAGGAGTATGGAACCGGATCTCCGTGGATGACAGTGAGGTATTGGGACACGTCTTCACTCGTGGGTTCTTCGGCATACTTCGCCATCAATGATGGCGACACTCATCCAGACACCGGCTTTATCTGTTGTGGGCCATTTGAAGCTTACGACCTATCTTCAGGTGAGTCCGATCCGGTTGCACCGACAAGCCCTCTGGTCGCCTCTAGCGGCATCGAACACTTCTGGGAGGAAATATACACCCGGATCGGTGCAACCGCCTCACAGGTCACTCCGGGCCGCCTGAGCCGTCTTTTGGACGAAGCTCAACGTGAGATCGTGCAGATCTTGGGTGGTGGGGAGATCCCTGAACTAGAAGTCCGCCATACTGAAACTATTAAGATAACGGACACCACTGTTGAGGCTGAGGGTGGCTTGACCAAAATCAAGTTGTTTGGCCCTGATGGGTTGTTCTGGACTGATGGTAGCTATATCGACACTGGCACTGAGGTGTATCACGAATTCTTTGACATAGTCGCTGTGTCTTTTGCGGCAGACGAAGATACTGCTGCCAACTCGCTCAAGTACGCCAAGGGCGTGAAGCAGCTGGAGATTGAGCAGAGGGCTACAGGTTGGCGACGCAACTTCTACGAAGAGATAGCCGATGAGGGCTATGTCTGGTCTCGTGCTGGCGACCACCTCTACATTTACCCTGCCGGTGAACTTGATCCGGATGCTTCTGATAATTTAAGACTGACAATGGTTCAATATCCCGAACGGTTTATAGGCAGTGATGGACGCATTAAGTCAGCATTCGTTAACGCCAGCGGTCAATGTGAGCTGCCTCCAAGGTACTGGCCGATCATGGTTGACCATGTGGTCAGGCAGATAACCTCGAGCAAGGCTGGTGGCCCTGAGGTGTCGCTACGAGAGGCCATGATGACGTATCAGGCCGCTAAGGAGGACGCTAATGACTAGAGTTGAGATGATGACGATTGTACGGGGGAGACTCCCCGAAGCGGTCAACCAGAACCTTGGTGATGCAGAGCTAAGGTCAATGATTAATCAGGCTTCTAGGGCTCTGACAATTTACACTCGCCAAGGAGAGGAGACCGCCAGTGACTTAACTGTAGATGCCGATGGGTGCGTTGCAGTGCCAAGCACTCTTATTCGGCTTACACGGGTGGAGTACAATGGCAATCAAATCAAGAAGACTTCGATGGCTGCGATTATCGACCTTGAAGGGGTCGCAGACTGATTCTGGCGGACATGTAGAGAGGAAGTTCAGAATGAGCCCGGTAGCAAGGGATAGCATCAAGGCTGCTTCTATAATCTCCGGTACGGTTGCCACCGTAACACTGGTAATCATGCTTCTTACTCTTGGAGCTTGGGGTGAAAGAAAGGCCGACAAGGTCGATGTTCATGCCACAAAGGAGCGGATAATCATCTTGGAAACGCAGCAGTTGCAGAATACGAAAGAACATGATGCCATACTTGGGGCCATCAACAAGCTTGGCGAAAAGGTCGATAATCTTAGGTAGGGGGCAGTATGAGTGGTATCAATTGCTCAGATACAGAATCTGGAGAATTTTGGTACTGGTACGGAAAGCGAAAGATCGGGACATTCCAACCGCTATCTGAGGGTTCAACACTGACCCTCTTTTTTGAAAAGGCACCAGACCTTCTGGCGATATCCGGATCCTCTGCGGACACGGCAGATGATGTGGAGCTGGAGGTGTGGCCTGAATGGGAAGAGGCAATGATGGAGTGGATCGTTTCGAAGGCACTGCTTCGCCCCGGTGGCGATGCCAAGATGGCTGTGCTTGCCGATCGGAACTATTTGAGAGCCCGCAAAGAGGCCGCCAGTAACATAGACAGGGATGTGACCGCCCTTGGTCACGGGTATCCGCAGGAGTAGCAATGTCCACAAAGCAGGTCTTTCAGTTTCCGGACTGGTCCAAAGGGATGGTTACAAGGGCCAGCAGGATGGATATTACCCCAGACATGCTGTGGTATGGGGAGAACTACGACCTCACTGTCCCTCGCAGGACAAGGTTCCTGAATCCTGATGCACTGTTTGGTAGCGACAGAGCTTTCGACATTGACGATGAGGCTGGAACTCTCCGTGTCCCAAGTGGCGGGCACAACAATATGCTTCATTCAGATGATTCATGGTTATTCCACAAGCAGATGATCTCAAACGTATTTGTCGGCCACAACGGTTCCGCTGAAGTGTTCCGCTGGAGCTTTCCTGTGATGACCGGTACGCTTGAAGGTGGGACATCACCGTTCTTCTGGCAGGTCATGGCTTACAGGGAAGCTGCAAGCCCTGATGCTAGAACGTATCGGCATGGATTGATGGTGAGAGATGCTGCTTTCGATGATGTTGACGGCACCCTAACAGCGACTCAGGTCAGACTCGGAGACGACTGGCTCTTCTACAACTTCAGGTCTGCAGAAAACGCCGCCAGCGTAGACTCTAGAGAGGACTACCTGTCACTCACAGAGGCCCCAATCGAGGCTCACAACAGACTGCTCTTCAGGCTTAATGGAGCCGATCCCTATGGGGTTGCATGGTTTGTTCATGATCACATGGTTATTGTTGACGAAGAGGTTGAGTGGATACGTAGTGGCGGGACTTTCCCGGCTCGTGGCTTTCCGGGTGGCTTTGAACCCATAAATCTTGATTCAGCAAGAAATCACCCTGACGCATTCCAGTGGTATGGAACGGGTGGTGGTCACGGGTACGATCCCGAAGAGTGGGAGCCGCCGACAGACGTTGACGGGGTTGGCGGGGATGGCGGCTTACCTCCAATCCCAAGGTCGTCATTCTCTTACGGTTCTCACAGGCCTAGGGCTTCCCATGTTCCAGTTTTCTCGTTTCAATACGAAGACGCTGGTTGGGTTGAAGGGGCTGGGTATCCGACTTGGGATGACCTTATGGGGGTCACCGCAAAAAGCCCAGCAGGAAACTTGCTCGGCTTGACATATACTGGCTCTGGAACTGACACGTTGCCAATCCAGATCACTCACCGTGGAGGAATAAACGGGTGGGACAGAAGGATGTCGCCACAACTTGGGGTCAATGCTGCCGATGAGGTTATTGGGTTAGTTTGGCGATATTTCGATCTGTATGATGGGGCCAATAGCTGGCGAGCCCATATGACGATACCTCTCATCACCAGAGAAGCTGATGGAGCCGGTGGCGTAACGGGTGGAACCGATAGGCTTGATTATTACGACATAGACTTGAGTGATATCCGGCTGCTTGAAGCCGCAGATACTTCCAATCCAATTGATGAGTTTCCATCGCCAAACAATAGAACCTGTGCCGTCCAGTGGCAGCAGGGGTTTGTCAGGTACATCGCAAGGCGGGACGGGCTCTTGATGGCTCCCGGCAACCCGTTTGAGAATGGCAGCACATGGCAGCTTGACTGGTGGGCTTATGACATGCTCGCAACTGGAGAACATGCATACACTCCAGCCTATAGCCCGACAAGGACGTATTCCGCTGGCTTCCCAGAAGACTATTCGGCCCATGTGCTTGGTCTTGATTTTGACGTAACGTCTGGGACAGATTTACGTTCGCTGGACACCAGCCCAACCGGCTTGGCGGCGGGTGTGCGATTTGTGGATCTTGCGACAACCGTGTCTCGCTGGGATATGGCTGCGGTCGACATTGAAGATCAGCCGCAAACAATGTTGTTCTTGGTGACCAGTGACGAACCTGCCGATCCCCCGAATTGGGAGAGCTACCTTGGCGAGGATTCTGATGATGGAAACTTTGAGCTGATATCGTCCACATTCTACAGCATCACGCATACTACCACATTCCCAAAGGTCAACTTTAACGACCCTGACAATGATCCGAATTGGGGCCTTGGCGGGATTATTATCAGGTACTCCACATCGGCAATCCCGGCAACCATTGGGGCTGGAACGCCGATAAACGAAGACTATGACCCGTCATCAACCCATCAGGGGTTTATCCCCCATAACGGAACGATGTATCAGTATCAGGAGACTTCAGTTCTTGAAGGCTTGATTGCTGACACCACTTACTACTTCAATGCGTGGCTTGTCGCCAAGGATGGAACTCCGTCAACTCAATCGTTCTACCAGTGGAAGCCTGCTGCCGATCTCGATATAGATACACAGCCTGACGATGGATACGTTTCAGCCCCTGATGTCTCAATTTTCCATTACCTGTCAATGGGCGTTCCCGGACATGATGGTGTGGTGATTCACCGTAATAGCTTCCCGCCGGAAAGCGAAAATGACATAGACTCTGTTTGGATCATGTTTGCTGGCCCACTGTTTGCCGCTGGCCGAATTCCGGTCCCCGCTGATGCTGGCACTAATTATGTTGGCCACAAACAGGTTTCTTGGGCGGACTGGAAGGAGGCCACCCACTGGGGCATCTTCTCTCAAGAGCGGTGGTACGGTGATTATCCGGGCGATGATGATAGTGGTGAGTTTACAGATGTCGTTGCCAACCCCCACATCATGTTACCGATCATATCGACATCTGGTGGTGAATTCTGGTGGGGCATCTCGTATCAGGACAACTTTGGCAATATAGCCACAACTGGAGGCCAGTACACGATTGAGCTGAATGATGTGCCTGGAGCCTGCTTTAACGGGTCCATCTCAGTTGACGACTTAACAGTCTTTTTGGAATGGGACAATCCAGCTGATGAAGACTTGGAGTCCATCAGAATCTTTAGGGGCACTACTGGATTCCCGACCTATGAAACAGGGACAGAGATTGAGGGCTCACCATTTACCGGCTCGTATGCCGCAGCCGGAGCAACAAGCTTGTCAGTCATTGACAGCGTTCCAGCGTACTCGACCCTGTACTACTACTCCATTTACGCTGTCGATACAGCAGAACAGCCGTCTTCTCCGCTACAGCTTTCGATAACGTCTGAAGCCTCTCCGGCGTGGGGCTTCACTTCCGAAGACATTGACTTGCAGCATGTGTATGATTGGGACGCAAGCGGTAACCCAACAGTCTCCCTCAGCTGGACCTTGCCAGCCAATGACACAGAGTGGGCTGACGGTGGCTCTGGGCCATCAGCCACTAGGGGCATTAGTCTGCACTACAAGAGGTCTGTCGAGGCTGACTTTGTCCTATTCCTTGCACAGTCAGAGGCTGATTCAGACGACCTCCTAACGTCATTCGATGTAAATCTTTCGGAGTTGCTGGATACTGGTGGCGGCATCATCTACTACAACAACGTGATGCAGTTCAAGATCGTCCTCGAAAATTACGACATGTGGACAACGACAGGTTATGACTCACCCTTCTACACTATTCCGCCAGCTCCGGCAAATCTTGTTGCTGGGATTGATGGGGACAATGTGAACCTTGGCTGGGTTCCTCCGGTTAGCGAGTGGCCTTACATGGTGAGGATACGCCGCATAATTGGTGGCACTCCTCCGGGATGGAACGAGGGGACTCACCTCATCGACATATCGTCTGACAATAGCACCTTTGTTGATTCCACGGTTCCGGCTGATGGACCATACAGCTACTCCGTTTTCAACATGACCATTTATGGCGATGTTGACATCTTCCACTCAGAGCCAGCAACGGCTGGCGTTCTGTTCGGCAGCCCAGTACCAACTCGTGTCAGCGCTCAAGCTGAAGAGGATGTTTTCCTGCTTTACTGGTCTCCCCCCGACAGCGTCTTTCTTGAGCACGTATTGATACGTTACAACACAAGCGATTCTGAGGCCTATCCAATTGGCCCCGATGATGGCTTGCCACTTGACGGGGTTGATGGAGAGTTTACGTCGGAAATCAGCTACCGCTTTGAAGACGCAATTGCTGGAGTTGGCTACTACATCTCCTTGTGGGCGGTTTACCTTATCGAGGGTAGTCGGACATACTCTGAGCGTGTCACCATCCTAGTCATCCCTTATGGCGAGGTTGTCGCTGGACTCAAGCGTGGCACGGAGTCTGGTGGTCTTGCGGCAATAAAGCTCAGGCAGGGCAATGCGCCTACGGTTGTAGCTTCCACAACCCTGTCAACTCATTGGGACTTGCTCCACAATCAGTATGCCGTTCACGGTGAATGGCACGATCTTGTGGGCGGTGGCGGGTCAAACATTGTTGCAGAATCTGACTATGATTATACCGACAATTTGGCGACACTCACGAAGCAGCGTGATTACGACAGCACAAAAAAGACAAACCTGTTTATCAATGTGATGCTGATATCAAACCCTGATCTTGATCTAGTCCCCGGAGAGGTGAGCTGGTCCACTGATGGGTATGTAGAGTATTACGTTGTTTACGAGTACGACTTTGGCGACTTCAGTAATCCATTCCTGATCTTCAACACGGATGTCAGTGTTGACAATAAGACGGTTGTGGCATTTCAGGCTTTCAAGTTTACTGATGGCAACAACTCCCACTACATGCCTGAATACGCAAAGGCGCATTTCTTTAGGAGAATGAAGTCGATA